>Ga0299906_10005395_pt1 | contig 10414 bp, 7 predicted proteins | sample RVTome_14_FD_200259 | JGI IMG/M metagenome (GOLD analysis project Ga0299906, IMG submission 200259) | Soil microbial communities from uranium-contaminated site in the Upper Colorado River Basin, Wyoming, United States - RVT145D125 (version 2) ...
GTATGCCACTTCGAGACAATCCGCTTCGGACGCGCCATCGACGACTTCCACGGTAATGAACTTGGTCGCGCCTTCGCCATCGCGCACGATTGCTTGCGCCAACTCAACGCATACGTCGTTGACCACCACGCACAACGCCTGGTAAGCCGCGCCCTCGGCGCGCTCGATCATCGTGTTCCCCGCCTGGCCGGTCGCAAGCAGCACGCAGGCGTCGTTCGTCGACGTGTCGCCGTCGACGGTAACACGATTGAACGAGGCATCCGCCGCGGCGCGCACGCAGGCCGCCAACACGCCGCGGCTCATCGCCGCATCGGTCGCGACGAAAGCGAGCATCGTCGCCATATTCGGTTGAATCATGCCGGCGCCCTTGGCGATGCCGGTGACGGCTACTTCTCGCCCGGCGATCGAGACTTTGCGCGACGCACCCTTGGGGACGGTGTCGGTCGTCATAATTCCGTGCGCGGCATCGTTCCACCCCGCCACACTTAAGCTGCGCACTGCCGCCGGCAGCGCCGCGAGCAAACGGTCGATGGGAATGCGCTCGCCGATGACACCGGTGGAAAACGGAAGTACTTGCTGCGCGTCGCAACCAAGCTCGCGTGCCAGCGCCGTGCAGGTCGCCTGAGCGTCGACAATACCCGGTTCGCCGGTCCCCGCGTTGGCAAAGCCGGTATTGATCACCAGCGCCCGCGGCGCACCACGGGAGAGATGCGTGCGCGCGATTTGGACGGGGGCGGCGCAAAATCGATTGCGGGTAAAAACCGCGGCCGCTTCGGTTCCCGGCGCACACTCGATAACGACAACATCGCGACGGCCGGGTTTACGCAGTCCGGCGGCGGCCGTACCGAGACGAATACCGGCAACGGGGCGGAGCAACGGCAACTCGGTAAGTCCGACCGCCATGGCTGACCGTCAGCGCAAACGCCGAATCATTCGAGGCGACCGTGGCAGTGTTTGTATTTCTTGCCCGATCCACACGGGCAGGGCTGGTTGCGGCCAACCTTCGGTTGCTTGCGAACCACCGGACGCTGGGCAACAGCAACTTCGCCCTCCTCGGCGTTCGTCGGCTCCGCCTCGGCAGAGGCCGTCGGATGGAGAAACTGCATTTGCTGCGGTTCGCGCCGCGGCGGCTCGAACGCCCGCTCGGCGGCTTCGCTCGGCTGCAGCTGCACACGTGCGAGCAGCATGATGGTTTCCTGTTTGATGCGCGCCAGCATATCCGAGAACATCTCGAACGCCTCGCGCTTGTATTCCTGTTTCGGGTTCTTTTGCGCGTAACCGCGCAGGTGTATGCCCTGGCGCAGGTAATCAATCGCCGCCAAGTGATCCTTCCACTGTTGATCGAGCACCTGCAGCATCACCGCCTTTTCCAAGTGACGCATCACCGGCGCCCCGACGACCGCCGCCTTTTGGTCGTGCCGACGCTCCAATTCTAAAATGGCGCGCTCCGCGACCTTATCGCCGTCGAGACCGGTATCTTCCTCGACCCAGCGGGCAATCGGCAGCGCCGCACCGAACTCACGCTCGAGACTTTCCTGCAGACCGGAAACATCCCACTGCTCCTCCAGACTCTCGTGCGGAATATGGCTGTCAACGAGCGCTTTAATCACTTCGCGCCGAATGTTGCGCACACCCTCGGAAATATCCTCGACGTCGAGCAGCCGATTACGCTCCTCGTAAATGACTTTGCGCTGTTCGTTGGCGACGTCGTCGAACTCGAGCAATTGCTTGCGGATGTCGAAGTTGCGGCCCTCGACCTTGCGCTGCGCGTTCTCGATCGCGCGCGTCACCCACGGATGCTCGATCGCCTCGCCTTCCTCCATGCCGAGTCGACCCATGAGTCCGGAAACGCGCTCGGAACCGAAGATGCGCAACAAACTGTCTTCGAGCGATAAATAGAACCGGCTCGAACCCGGATCGCCCTGACGGCCGGAACGGCCGCGTAGCTGGTTGTCGATACGCCGCGACTCATGGCGTTCCGTCCCGATGACGTGCAAACCACCGGCGGCGACCACCTGTTCGTGGCGTTGCGTCCAATCCTCTTGGACCGGGCGTCGTTTCTCGGGGTCGTCGCCTGCCTCGGCGAGTTCCATTTGCAGGTTGCCCCCCAGTACGATGTCCGTGCCGCGCCCCGCCATGTTGGTGGCGATCGTCACGCCGCCAGGCCGCCCGGCCTGCGCCACGATCGACGCCTCACGCTCGTGTTGCTTGGCATTGAGTACTTGGTGCGGAACGTTTTCCTTGTCGAGCAGACGCGAAAGATGTTCCGACGCCTCAATTGAAATGGTGCCTACCAACGCCGGCTGTCCCCGCTTATGGCAATCAACGATGTCGGCAACGATCGCGGCGTGCTTTTCGCGCGCGCTGCGGTACACCTGGTCGCCGCCGTCGTCGCGGATCATCTGTTTGTGCGTCGGAATCACCACGACTTCGAGACCGTAGATCTGATGAAACTCGAACGCCTCGGTATCGGCCGTACCGGTCATGCCGGAGAGCTTTGAATACAGTCGGAAGTAGTTCTGGAAGGTGATGGTGGCGAGCGTTTGGTTCTCGTTCTCGATCGGCACGCCCTCTTTGGCTTCCACCGCTTGATGCAAGCCTTCCGACCACCGCCGACCGACCATCATGCGCCCGGTGAATTCGTCGATAATAATAACTTTCCCGTCGCGCACGATGTAATCGACCTCACGCTTGTAGAGCGCGTGCGCGCGCAGCGCCGCATTGAGATGGTGCATCAGCGCCAAGCTCGAAACATCGTAGAGGTTGCCGCCGGACTCGAGGATTCCCGCCTGCGTCAACAGCCGCTCGACCTTTTCGTGACCGGCTTCGGTAAGGAACGCCTGGCGGGTCTTCTCATCGACGCTGTAATCGCCCGGACCGTCCTCGGTTTCCTGCCGTTGCAGTTTGGGAATAATTGCGTCGATCTTGACGTAAAGATCCGTACTCTCTTCCGCCGGCCCCGAAATAATGAGCGGGGTTCGCGCCTCATCGATCAAAATCGAATCGACTTCATCGACGACGGCGAAATTCAGCCGCCGCTGCGCCCGATCCTCGGGGCGAAACGCCATGTTGTCGCGCAAATAATCGAATCCATACTCGTTGTTGGTTCCGTAGGTAATATCGGCAGCGTAGGCGGCACGCTTGGTTTCACGGTCCTGCCCCGGAACGACCACGCCCACCGTCATACCGAGGAATCGATAGATTTGACCCATCCACTCGGCGTCGCGGCGCGCGAGATAGTCGTTCACGGTAACTACGTGCACTCCGAGTCCGGACAGCGCGTTAAGGTAAACCGGGAGCGTCGCCACCAGCGTCTTGCCTTCGCCGGTGCGCATTTCCGCAATCTTGCCTTGATGCAAGACCATGCCGCCGATCAATTGCACATCAAAGTGGCGCATTCCGAGCGCGCGCTTGGATGCTTCGCGCACGACGGCAAAGGCTTCCGGCAGCAGGTTTTCGAGGTCCTCACCTTGAGATAAGCGGGTCTTGAATTCGGCGGTTTTTGCGCGCAGTACGTCGTCGGAGAGCGCGGCGATATTCGGCTCGAGCGCGTTGATGCGCTCGACATCTCGTTGCATGGTCTTGAGCAGGCGGCTGTTGCGGCTGCCGAATAATTTGGTAAGCGCTTTGGTGATCATCAACGGCGCGCGCGGCGCGGAGACGTAAAATAAGGCGTCGGATTATGGAGTAAAAGACAGAGGACTTGAAGGTAGTCGCGGCCGCGCTGGGACCGAAAATCTAACGCCCGGCGCGCAAATACCCCGCCGGATTCACCGCCCGCCCGTTCTTCAAGACCTCCACATGCACGTGCGGCCCGGTCGAGCGTCCCGAGGAGCCGACTTGAGCGATCGCATCGCCCCGGGCGATCTTATCGCCCACCTTCACGAGAAAGCCGAGCGCATGCGCGTAGCGCGTGACCAACCCCTGGGCGTGGGTGATCTCAACGGTTCTCCCGTATTGGGGCTTCTCACCGACGAAGGAGACCACCCCATCGGCCATGGCGTGAATGGGGGAGCCGAGCTTGGTCGCGATATCAACCCCTTCGTGGTAGGTCAGCGCCCCGCTGAAGGGATCGGCGCGCCGCCCAAAGCCCGAGGAGACAAATCCCCCCTCGGCCGGCCAGCCGGCCGGGGTCACGGCATCGGTGAGCCTGCGATCGAGGAGCAGGGTTTCCAGGGCTTTCAAGCGTGACTCCGAGGCGCTAATCTCGCTGCCTAAGCGCTCGAGGCTTGCCGCCACCTCAATCCCGCCACTACTGCCCGGGGCCTCCGGACCGCCTTGGGCGACATCGGCCTCGAAGTTAAACTCCTTGCTATCGAGCCCCGCCATGTGCGTCAACCGCCCGCCGAGGGCGTTTAGCCGAAGCACTTGGGCTTGCAGTTGGCCCAAGCGGCGGGCGAGGGCATTTAAGTGGGTCGCGGCATCGGCTTTGGCGGCGTCCACCGCCCGTGCCTGGGCGGCGAGTTGCACCCGATAGTGCGCCAGGCGATCCTCGGCGCCGCCGTAGCGATCGAGCAGCGCGTGGATGCGATAGGTGAGAATGCCGAAGAAGATCGGCAATACCACGCCGATCAGCAGGGCGATCAGGAGGAAGTGGCGGTGGGAGAGCGGCGTCACCGTCCCCTTCCGAATACCTTCCGGAATAACGATAATGTTCATGAGCTTCCACAAGTCTAGTCCAAATTATGCGAACGGCCCGGACCGCCCGTCATGGCGGACCTAGACGCCTGGCGAATTGCCTTCCGGAACGCCTGCGAAGCGCGCTAAGCACCCGTGTGGACGAGGATTGTCGGCTGCAGCAAGCGTGGCACGCCTGTGTTCCCGAACCTCTCGGATCTCATGTACATCCGGTGCGGTACGTGGCCGGCTTGCTGTTTTTGCAGGTACACACCCCGGCCTGGGCCAGCCGACTGCGTCACGAGAAACCGGCGCTGGTCGGCCTGCTGCGAAAAAGTCCCGCGTTTCGCGATATCGGCGATATCCGCTTTCGAGTGACTCCGATCGAGCCGATCGCATCGCGCATGCCGGCCGCGCCGCCGGCGCCCAGTCGGATATCGGCGCATGCCGCCGATGTCGTTGCAAAAACCGCGGAATCGATCGCGGATCCTTCGCTGCGCCAGGCGCTCGAGCGCCTGGCCAGACGCGCACACGGAGCGCACGTCCAAAAACGCAAACCCTGATGTGCCTTTCCCGTCGACTGTCCGCGATCTTGCGCGGCCAAGAGCGCGCATGTGTGCTCGCCATGCTCGCCGCGATCTGTGCCGACGCGGCGCTCGCCGATGAAGCGGCGGCGGTGCGCGACATCACGGTCGTCGCCGTCGGCGATATCATGCTCGGCGGCACGGCCGCGCCGGAACTCGCGCGCTTCGGCTACGACTATCCGTTCGAGCGTGTCGTCGGCGTGCTACGGCGCGGTGACGTCGTGTTCGGAAATCTGGAAGGACCGCTGACGAAGCGCGGTGCCGCCGCCGGCAAGCAATACGTTTTCCGCTCGCCGCCGCAGCTGGTCGCGCCGGCGTTGGCGCGCGCCGGCTTCAACGTGCTGTCACTCGCCAATAACCACTCCATGGATCACGGGCTCGAGGGTCTGCGCGACACGGTGCGCGCGTTGACGCAAGCCGGCATACGCCACGCCGGTGCCGGGGACAACCTCGCGGCCGCGCGGCGGCCGGCGATCATCGACGTCACCGGTGCGCGCGTCGCGGTGCTCGCGTATTCGCTGACGTTCCCGGAGGAGTTTTGGGCCGGACCCGATCGTCCGGGCACCGCGTTCGGGCACGAACATCATGTGCGCGCCGATGTTGCCGCGGCGAGGCGGAACGCCGACATCGTGCTGGTGTCCTTTCATTGGGGCCGCGAAGGTATCGCCGAGCCGCGCGATTATCAGATCACGCTGGGGCGGGCCGCGATCGATGCCGGCGCCGCCGCCGTGCTCGGTCACCATCCCCATAGGTTGCAAGGCGCCGCGCGCTATCGCGACGGCGTTATCTTGTACAGTTTGGGAAATTTCGTATTCGGTTCCTATAGCCCGGACGCCGTGCGCAGCGCGATCGCCGAACTGCGGTTTCGAAACGGACGCGTGCGCGAGGTGAAACTTTATCCGATCAACGTGCTCAATACCGAGGTCGTGTTTCAGCCAACCCTTTTAAAGGATCAAGACGCCAACGAGGTCGTCGCGGAGCTGCAACGACTATCGCAATCGCTTGGCACCGAGGTCGAGAATCGCGCGGGTGTTGCCGTCATCCCGTTGCACGATGCGACGAATTAGTCGTGTAACTTTCCGGTCGTTGTGTGATCTAATTGGCGCTCCATGATTCGCCCGCTTGAGTTATTCGTCGGCCTGCGCTACGTGCGCGCCCGGCGCCGCGATCACTTCATCTCCTTTATATCGCTGGTGTCGATACTCGGCATCACGCTCGGCATCGCCGCGTTAATTACCGTGCTATCGGTCATGAACGGGTTCGGCAAGGAACTGCGCTCGCGCATACTCGGCGTCGCGTCGCATATCACGATTGCCGGTTTGGACGGGCAGGTGAGCGACTGGCGCGGTGTCGCCGAACGCGCCCGCGGAGACGCGCACGTCGTCGGCGCGGCTCCCTACATTCTCGGCCAGGGCATGTTGGCGCGCGGCAAGGCCGTGAGCGGCGCGCTCGTGCGCGGCGTCCTTCCACGACAGGAGCGCGAAGTTTCCGATATCGGCGACAAGATGATCGAAGGCAGTTTGGCCGCGCTCAAGCCCGGGGAATTCGGCGTGGTGGTCGGCGCCGCGCTCGCATGGAAACTCGATCTCGCCGTCGGCTCGCTGGTGTCGCTGGTGGTACCGCAGGCGCAGGCCACGCCGGCCGGTTTGTTGCCGCGTTTCAAGCGCTTCACCGTGGTCGGCATCTTTCGCATCGACATGTACGAGTACGACAGCGGCTTGGTCCTGGTGCATCTGGACGACGCCGCCAAGCTGTACCAGTTGACCGACGGCAACGTGACCGGCGTGCGCCTGAAGCTCGGCGACCTCGACGACGCGCCGCGGGTCGCGCGTCAGTTGTCGAGCCGGATCGGCGCGGACTACATTGCGCGCGACTGGACGCGCGAACATGCGAACTTCTTTCGCGCGCTGCAAATGGAAAAGACGGTGATGTTCGTGATTCTGCTGCTGATCGTCACGGTGGCGATGTTCAACTTGATTTCGACGCTGGTGGTGATCGTGACCGAGAAGCAATCCGACATCGCGATTCTGCGCACGCTCGGAGTAAAACCGCGCGGAATCTTGGGAATCTTCATGGTGCAGGGCGCCTTGATCGGCGTTATCGGCACGCTTGCCGGCACGGCCTTCGGCGTACTGCTCGCTTACAACGTGCAAACCTTGGTGAGTCTGCTCGAACGGGTGCTGCATACGACGTTCCTGGCGGCCGACGTGTATCTCATCAGCGAGTTGCCGTCGGATCTGCATTGGTCCGATGTCGGCGTTATTGCCGGCGCCTCGCTGATACTGGCGTTGCTGTCGACGCTGTATCCCGCGTGGCGCGCATCGAAAGTGCAACCGGCGGTGGCGCTGCGCTACGAATGAGTGCGAACGAGAAAGACTATGTCCTGCGCGCCACCGGACTGGTCAAGACGTTCGACGAAGGCGTTTTCAACGTCGCGGTATTGAAGGGCGTTTATCTGCGAGTGCTGCGCGGCGAGCAAGTGGCGCTCGTCGGTGCGTCGGGATCGGGCAAGAGCACGCTGCTGCATCTGCTCGGCGGACTCGATCAACCGACGGCGGGACAGGTGGAGATCGACGGTACCGATATCGGCCGACTGTCGGATGCCGAGCGCGGATTGTTCCGCAATCGCGCGCTCGGTTTCGTGTACCAGTTTCATCACCTGTTACCCGAATTCAGCGCGCTCGAGAACGTCGCGATGCCGCTGCTGGTGCGGCGCGGCTCGAGCACGGAAGCGTTCGCCCGGGCGCAGGCGATGTTGACGCGGGTCGGGCTCGAAGACCGGCTGCGCCATCGTCCCGCGGAGCTCTCGGGCGGTGAACGTCAGCGCGTCGCGCTCGCGCGCGCGATGGTGACGCAACCGCTGGTGGTGTTGGCGGACGAACCGACCGGCAATCTCGACCGCGAAACCGCCCAAACCGTCTACGAGTTGATGCTCGACCTCAACCGCGAGCTGCACACCAGCTTCATCATCGCCACGCACGATCCCAACCTCGCCAAGCGCATGGACCGGGTACTGCGGCTCGACGACGGCACGTTGCGGGCGATCGATTAGTGCGTTTTCTTTGAAACCAGCAAAGTGTTTCACCGCAAAGACCCAAAGAACGCAAGGAAAAATTCGGTATTTGTCGAACAATCCTTTGCGCTCTTTGCGTCGTCGCGGTGAGAATCAGTTCGTCGGAAATTAATCTGAAAGACCGGTCGATTCTTCTAAGAGAGACTCCGATTTATATGACTTTCTGCCGCAAAGACGCGAAGACGCAAAGAAGAGGTTTAGTTTACCCGTGTCATTCTTTGCGCCTTTGTGCTGTGCAGGACGCACGAATGTCGCGAGCGCAGGATGCGCGGGGAGCGACCGTCTCTGCGGCAAGCATTCATATTTTCTGGAATAGATCAGACCTTCCCTAACCCTCGAAGCGGTATCGGCGCGTTTACAGTATGGATGAAACCGCTTCCGACGAAGAGCTGATGCAGCGCTACCGCGACGGCGACGCGACCGCGTTCGACGTTTTGTACACGCGCCATCGGGGGCCGCTGTTTCGCTACTTTTTGCGCATGGCCGGATCGGCCGCCGTTGCCGAGGAATTGTTTCAAGACGTCTGGATGAATTTGATCCGGGCGCGCAGCCGGTACCAGCGGCGCGCGAAATTCACGACCTGGCTTTACCGGATGGCGCATAATCGCCTGGTCGATCACTATCGCCGGACGGCGAGCGGGGCGGCGTTCGCCGTTTCGAGCGATCCGGAAGACGACGCGATGACCGCGGTGCCGGACGAACCGCTTCGCGAACCGGAAAACGCGTTCGAACGCCGGCGGCTCGCGGCGCGCCTGATCGACGCGTTGGCCGGATTACCGGAAGTCCAGCGCGAAGCTTTTTTGCTGCGCCAAGAAGGCGGAATGTCGTTGGAGGAAATCGCCGCGGCAACCGACGTCAGCCTCGAAACCGCGAAGAGCCGCGTGCGCTATGCCGTCGCGAAACTGCGTCGTCGCCTGACCGACCTCGACCTCGGCGCCGAAACCAATCGATCTCGGAGTGACCATGGCAGTACCGGACACCGGTAATAACCCGTCGGGCCGATCCGCCGAGGAGGCGTCGCTGGCGCGAATTTACCGCGCCGCGGGGAACGAGCAGCCGTCCGCGGCGATGGACGCCCGGATTCGCGCGGCCGCACACGAAGCGAGCGCACGCGGCCGTCGTCTAAAACGTTGGACAGTGCCGTTCGCAATCGCCGCGACCGTCGTTCTAAGCGTGAGCATCGTGCTGCAGATGTCGCAACAAGGTGTGATCGAGCAGGAAGGTGCCGCTGTCGGGCGCGCGAACGCGCCGGAGTCGGCGACCGCGCCGCCGCCGGTCGCCGAGGAGAAGCCGTCCGCGATTTCCGAATCCGCACCCGCCATGCGTCGCGCGATCGCGCCGGGCGACGTTTCGAAACTTAAAAAAGATGCCGAACCGGCCGCGCCCGCGCGCGAACGTGCCGATAGGATCGAACCCACGCGGGACGCGCCCGCGCCGGTGCCGTCGAAGCGACCGGAGGTCGCCGCCGCCATCGCGGCGAAGGAGGCGCGTGGACCGCATGCCGATGTCACCAAGGTGCGGGTGAGCGGATCGCCCGGCGGATATTATTTTTCCGTTACCGTACGAAGCCCGGACAAAGGATGCGCGCAGTATGCGGATTGGTGGGAGGTCGTTAGCGGCGACGGGAAAGTGCTGTACCGGCGTGTGTTATTGCACAGCCACACCGATGAGCAGCCGTTCGAACGCTCGGGCGGGCCGGTGGCGATTCAACCGGAAACAACCGTCTGGGTGCGGGCACACATGAACACCGGCGGCTACGGCGGCGCCGCGGCGAAGGGTTCGGTGAAATCCGGCTTCACCGTCGCCACGCCGCCGCCCGGTTTCGCCGCGGAGGTCGCGACGCACGCGCCGCTGCCCGACGGCTGCGCCTTCTAGCAAGGCGTCGCACGCCGCCGGCGCGCATGCCGGCCGTGATCGCGCGGCGTGGGATACGCGTTGTCCGCCGCGCCCGGCGGTGTATAGTCGGCGGCGATAAGAATAAACAACGGGAGGACACACGTTCGTGCGCGCGGCAGCGATCGCGTTTCTTGCGGGGATTCTGGCGGTTCAGCAGCTCGCAGCGCTGCCGTCCTTCTATTGGACGCTGCTTCTCGTCCCCGCGTTAGTCCTGTCGCTCTGGCATCCACGCTGGTTGCTCTTG
>Ga0299906_10005396_pt1 | contig 10414 bp, 9 predicted proteins | sample RVTome_14_FD_200259 | JGI IMG/M metagenome (GOLD analysis project Ga0299906, IMG submission 200259) | Soil microbial communities from uranium-contaminated site in the Upper Colorado River Basin, Wyoming, United States - RVT145D125 (version 2) ...
CGATGTCGACAGGGATCTCAAAGACCTGGGTCAATGGCCAGCTGGCCTTTTCAGAGCGAAAGACAACAGGATTACGTCCCGGGAAAGTTCTTCGCAGGGCGACTCTTCAGGACACGGGCAGGCAATCCACCGATGAGTCAACGTCCTGACATTCCATACTTACGCTGGAGTTCCGTCTGATGTTCGAGTACTACGACGTCGCCGGCACGACCGGAGTCATTCTCATCGTTGTAACCTACTTCCTTCTTCAGACCGAAAGGATGCGAAGCAACTCGCTGATGTACAGCGTGAGCAATGCCGTTGGAGCGACCCTAATTCTCTTTTCACTCTATTTCGAGTTCAACTTATCTGCATTCCTGATCGAATTCTTCTGGCTCTTGATCAGTATCATTGGAATCGTTCGCTATTTCAGCCGTCTCAATTCAGTCTCTGCATGACCGCGGATACGCCATCACTTAGTTTGTTTCCCAGCGCTCCACAGCCGGCATGACGGTTCCATTCGAGCCCGTGGCGATCGGGCTTGACACCACGCAACGGCTGCTCACGGTTCAGGAGGCGATCGACGCCTGGCTGGGGGGCCTCCGGTCCATGATGCTGGCGATGGTCATTCTGATCCTTGCCTGGGGGCTGAGTGCCATCCGTCGCTCTCGGCACAGGACCATACCTCTCGGCCATCCTCCAGGGCACGCTGCCCAGGCAAGCCTACGGGGGCGCTGCCGCTGCTGCAGGAGCGCGCGCACCGATTCTGAGAGCCAGGCGCGCTGGCGATGCTCGGCTTCCGCGGAGGCGTAGTGGTCGGGCTCCGTGACCTTGAGGAAATTGGTGGCCAGCCGCGGAATCGAACCACCGACACGCGGATTTTCAGTCGCGAAAGGTTCCGCTCCCGGTATTGTATTTCAATCGGTTACCGGGGCGTCCGTTGTTCACTTTGCAGTACGATGCAGGACTGTGCAGAACTCATTCACGCAAACCTCACGCACGGATTTCGCTGACCTTATTCTAGTTCGTGACGGTTTCCCCAATCGTCCCAATGGCAAGAAACATCGGCGTGGGATCGCCGTGGAGGGCGCCCTCGCGGACGCCCTCGAGGGGCACGAAACCGTAGCTTTCGTAGAAAGCGACTGCGTCCGGCTTGGCGTCGGTCACGACGCCGACACAGCCGAGCCGGTCGCGCTGATCGAGCGCGAGCTTCAACACGTGCCCGAGTAGCGCACGTCCCACCCCCAGCCCCTGCGCGGGCGTAGCGACACCGAGTCTCGCGAGACGGAGCACCGGCAACGGGTAGGCCGGAAGACGACGTCGCAGCCGAACCGAAGGCAGACGAGCGCGCTCCAGACTCGCCGCGGCCACGGTAGCGAAGCCGAGAATGTGGGCGTCCGCCGTCGCGACATAGGTGACGGCCAGATGGAGCCTGAACTGGTTCTGCGCCGCGTAATGCTGAAAGAAGCGATCGAGGTCCGGTTGTCCGCACGAGAAGGTGCTTCGGTCATCGTCCGTGCGCAGGGGCCTGATCTCAAGCGCTGCGGCCACGCATCAGCTTCCGCAGTTCCTCGGTGGGGGCAGGGGGCTCGTGGATCATTGCTACCACGCGGTCGAAGTCCTCATTCTCCAGTACGATTCTCGCCGGCACGAGTGCCTCGTCCGGGAGTTCGCGGCGCGCCTCAATGAAGAACAGCAGCGCCTGTTCAACCACGAAGTTCTTCTTGAGGCCGTGGCTCTCGGTAAACCGGTCCAGCTTCTCCTTGGTGGCGGCCGAGATGGTTGCCGAGATCTGCGACAGGTCCGTGCTCATTGTCCTCTCCTGCGGCCATGGAAAAACATGGCCGAACATGGAAAAGATACATCACCGGTGGATGCCAGGCAAGGATCCCAACCGGCAGTCCCAAGCCGTTGTGCGCCGGTATTGCCGCGACATGCGACCGGACGAGCGAAGGCGAAACGGCATGACCCGATCACGGCGGCCCTGAATTGGTAAACTGGTCCGGCTGCCCCTGGATCCCGTGAGGCCAAATTGCGCAATATTCGCACCGCGAGACGCGTTCTCGTCATAGCCCTTGGTGAGGCGACGCCGGACCTCATGCGGCCCTGGGCGGACGAGGGGCGCCTGCCGACCGTCAAGGCCTTGATGGACCGCGGCAGGCACGGCAGGCTGCGCTCGCAGATTCCTCCCATCACGCCCCAGCTATGGGGCACGATCGCCACCGGCCGCTCGCCCGGACATCACGGGATCTTCGATTTCTGGCAACGTGGGCCCGACGGACGTTTCGTCGAAGTCCTCGGCCAGGACCTCCGGCAACCCCCGATCTGGTCCTTGCTCAGCGAACGCGGCCGCCCGTCGGGCATCCTCAACGTTCCTTTCACCTTTCCGCCGACAGCGATCGAAGGTTTCATGATATCGGGAGAGGACGCGCCGGGCCCGCACCCATCCATCGCCGCGCCACCGGCACTCTTCAGGGAGACCGTGGACAGATTCGGCCGATACGGCCTGAAGGACATATTCCCGGGCGGACGGAGGAAGTCGGACTACCTGACACTGATTCCGGAGGACGTAAAAAAGCAGACCGACGTGTTCGAATACCTGCTCGCCACGAAGCGTTGGGACTTCGGCCTCGTCTTCTACAGCGCGACCGCCATCGCGCAGCATTATTTCTGGTCGGACATGACGTCCGACGACGCCGATAATCCGTATCGCGAAGTGATCTTCGACGCCTATCGGGCGGTCGACCATGCCGTGAACAGACTGCTCGATGTCGCCGGACCCGATACGATCATATTTCTCGTATCGGATTGTGGCGCCGGCCCGCTCCGCTACGGCGTCCACGTCAACAACGTGCTGGAGCAGAACGGATTGCTGAAACGCAAGCGGCGTGCCGCAGGATCCGGGTCGCGCAGCCTGGTCAGGAAGTTGCGGCAGTCCGTCCAGGGGCAACTTAACCGGCACGACCTCGACAGACTCTATTACTGGGTGAATCATCGTCTCTCGGGCATCAAGTCCTGGGTCCAGTCGTACCTGAGCGCGACTGACATCGACTGGGGCGGCACCCGGGCCTTCTGCCGCGGCAAGGAGGGCGATATCTTCATCAATCTCGCCGGCCGTGACCGATACGGCATCGTTCGCCCCGGGGTCGAGTACGAACGCGTACGCGACCAGGTGATCGAAGCCTTCGACGGACTCGTCGATCCGCAGTCGGGCGACAGGGCGGTGGCCCGCGTGCACCGTCGCGAGGAACTCTACCGCGGGCCGATGCTGCCATGGGCACCCGATCTCGTCGTCGAGTGGCGCGATTGCGCCTACATGCCCACCGAAAACGAGAAGGATACCGACGCCATCTTCGTGGAGCGCTGGCGCGAATACATGGACTGGCCGACTTCCGGCGGACATCGCATGGAAGGCGTATTGATTGCGAGCGGGCCGGGGATTCGCCGTGGCGGCACGATCGAAGGTGCCCGCATCGTCGATTTGATGCCGACCTGGCTAGCCGCACTCGGCGAACCCCTGCCGGACGGACTGGAGGGCGTCGTGCTCGATACACTGTTCGAAGCAGAAGGCGCCGCCGGCCGGACGGTGGCGGACGATCTGCATTGAAGACCGGAAAGCTCGGTAATACCGATCTCACGGTCTCCGAGATCGGACTCGGGTGCCAGTCACTGGGTGGCGGCCTCTACCATGGCAACAAGCGCCAGGCGCTCGATCTCGTCGCGCGGGCGCTGGACCACGGCATCAACTACTTCGATACGGGGGATCACTACAGCCTGGGGCGCAGCGAGGAATTGCTGGGCCGCGCACTTCACCCGGTCCGGGAGCACGTAATCCTCGCCACCAAGGCCGGGACACTCTACACGGGAGCCGCCCGGATCCTCCTGCGTATCCGCCCCATACTGCGTTCGCTAGGCCGGCCGCTGCGGCCGTTCAAGCACAACCTCGACCGGATGCGATCGACACAACGCCGTGCCGATTTTTCGCTCCCCTATCTCACGAGCGCGGTCGACGCCAGCCTGAAGCGCCTGCGCACGGACTACATCGACCTGCTGCAGTTGCATAAACCACCCGCGTCCACGCTTCGATCCGAGGAGTTGCCGGCCACGATAGAGGCCTTGCGCCGCAGCGGCAAGATCCGTTACGTGGGCATCAGCTGCGAGAGCATCGATGATGCACACGCCTGCCTGGACATTCCCGGTATTGCCTCGGTGCAGCTGACCATCAATCTGCTGGACCAGGGCGCGATTGCCGGCTTTCTTCCCGCGGCCCGTCAACGAGGCATCGGCGTCATCGCCAGGAACCCGCGCGCGGCCGGACTGCTGACGGACCACTTCGGCGATATCACGGCGGAGACTTATGCGCTGAACCGCACGGAATTCGAGAAGATCCAGAGCAGCGCAAGACGCTTCTCCTTCCTCGCGACGGACGAACGTACGTTGGCGCAGGCGGCGATACGTTTCGTGCTCCAGTTGTCAGGGGTCGGGGCTACGATCCCGCGCGCACTCGATACACGCGAACTGGATGAGGTGCTGCGGGCGAGCGCATTGCCCGACCTCGATCCGGCCGAGCTCGAGCGAATACGGCTGACGCGCGACCGGATGAACGAGCAGGTGCGAAAGTATCGTTACCGTTCCGCGACATCCGGTGCGGGTACGTGATGCCGGCGGGCGGGTATTCGCCATGAAGCTCTGCCTGATCTCCATGGAGATCTTCGCCTGGGGCAAGTTCGGCGGATTCGGCCGGTCGACTCGATTGCTCGGGCGAGAGCTGGCGCGGCGTGGCCTGGACGTGAGCGCGGTCGTGCCGCGACGCGCCGGCCAGGGCGCGGTGGAGAGGCTGGACGGGATTACGGTCCATGGCTTTCCGATGCGCTGGCCGTTCGCCGTGTCCGCACTTTTCAGGCAGATCGATGCGGACGTCTATCACTCGCAGCATCCGAGCTTCAGCACGGCGCTCGCGCTGCGGGCCGTGCCGCAACGGCGTCATGTCGTGACGTTTCGTGATCCGAAGGATCAGCACGACTGGTGGATGGAGTTCAACAATCCGACACGCAGCAAGTTGCGCGTTGCGATGAACTGGCTGTACGAAGACGGCCCGGGTATGCGACGCGCGGTGCGGCGGGCGGATGCACGCTTCGCTGCGGCGGGCTGCCTGAACGACAGGCTCGAGCGCATCCATGGTTTCGGCGAGCCGCTCGATACGCTTCCGACTCCGATCAGCATACCCGGCAACGTCGAGAAATCGCCCACGCCGCTCGTCGCCTACGTCGGCCGCTGGGACCGTCGCAAGCGTCCGGAACTGTTCTTCGAGCTCGCTGCGCGTTTCCCCGACGTCTGCTTCATCGCCGTCGGACTGGCCCAGGACAAGGCCCGGGAGCGCTCCCTGCGGGCGACCTTCGGGAATCTTGCGAATCTGGACATGCTCGGGTTCATCGACCAGTTCGAGTCCGCCGAATTATCGGAGCTTCTCGCTCGCAGCTGGCTGATCGTGAATACGTCCGTGCGCGAGGGTGTGCCGACGTCGCTGCTCGAGGCTATGGCGCACCGATGTGCCGTATTGAGCCGCGTCGATCCCGACGGCATCGCGACGCGATTCGGCTATTGCGCGGCCGTCGACGACTTTGCCGAAGGGCTCGCCTGGCTGCTGCAAAACGATCGCTGGCGGGAAAAAGGCTTCGCCGGTCACCGGTATGTCAGGGAGAACTTCGAACTCGAATGCGCCATTGACCGGCACGTCGAAGTGTACGAGGCGCTATGCCGGTCGCCGCGACGCCGGTTCCTGCCATGAGGCCTGGATTTCGCGGATGCGCCGGTATTCGTCGTCCGTGATACCCGGCGATGTCAGGCTGCCCAGGTTTTCGGCCAGCTCCTTGCGATTGACGGCTCTCGGAATCACCGTCGCGATGCCGTCGACCTGCAGCACGTAGCGAATCGCGGCCTGCGCGAGAGTGCGTTCCGGCGTGCGCAGGAATCGAAAGTCTGCGGCACGTCTGGCCCGTTCCCGCCGGAAACGATCGTAGTAAGAGGTGTCTCCCATGATGTCGCTGCCGGCGTCCGTCAGCAGCCCGATCGCCTTGGGATGTCGCGCGATGACGGCGATCTGCTTGTTCCGCGCCCGATCGAGCAGCGCGTCGATCGCCTCCGGCTCGATCAGGTTGACGGCAACCTGCACCGTGGAGATTCCGGGAAGCGCGAGGCACTGCAGCGCCTCATCGACCCACTGACAGGCAATACCGTAGTAACGAATCTTGCCGCTGTCTTTGAGCCGGCCGAGCATGGCCATCGCGTCTTCGAACGCGGGATCGCGGATCGTCGCCACCGAGGGCTTGTAGAGCTGGTAAAGGTCGACGTAATCAGTGTCGAGCCGCTCGAGACTGCGCTCGAGTGCGGAAGCAATGTAGTCCGGGCGGAAATCATAGCGACCCTGCGAGGCCCGGAAGAGGTGAAGCGACCGCTTCATCGGTCGGAACACGGCCCGCAGAGGCTGCAGAGAATAGCGCGCGCGCAGGCTGATTTCGCCGAGCCATGAATAGCGGTAACCGGCCTTCGTCGTGATTTGAACTTCCGCGCGACGGCTGCCGCAAGCCCGGCCCAGCACGCGCTCGGCGATACCCTGACTGTGATGATCGGAAACGTCGAAGAAATTGATGCCGGCATCGATCGCTTCGCGAATCGTCCGCGAAGACTCCTCGTCATCACGGTAATAAAGGCCACCGCCGAGCGACTGGCAACCGAGGCCAATCTCGGAGACTTGCAGATCGGTCGATCCCAATCGTTTTTGGTGCATCGAGCGCTAGTGTATCCCCTCCGGGCCCTTCCGGCGCCGATACGCATCGGCAAAATCATTGCCAACCTCACGATCCCTGCGAGATGGTGCCTGGCACTGACCGAGAACGAAACGGCGCCGCGTGTCGGGAGTTTACAACCGGCTCTATACATTACAGGTTTTCGTCCCGACGATGCCGCCGCGGGTCGCCTACCGCTCGTGGTGACGCGCGATTTCCTCCTCGCTCAGTCTGAGAAACCGCGCGGCATTGTTGTAGAGAACGTCTCGCTTCTGGTCCCGGCTCAGGAAGTCGGCCGAATCAATCGCGTCGATGCAGCTCTCGATGGCTCCGGGCCAGTTCATCTGATCGGACCCGAACATAATGCGCTTCCCGAATCCCGCTTCGGCGATCCGCCGGAAATAGCGATGAAACTCCTTGCGAGGCAATGCGAAGCAGAGGGCGCCGGTATCGACGTGCACCCGGGGATACGCCCACATCAGCGCCAGCATGTCGTCGAGCATCGGCCAGCCGGCGTGCATGACGTACACGCGCAGTTCGGGATGGCGAACCAGAGCCTCCTCCAGCACGAGGGCGCTGTGCAGTCGCGCGCGGTATTTCCCCATGCCGGGGATCGCGGGCGCACCCGGCGGCCCCGTGCCGATGTGGATACCGACTGGAACGTCGAGTTCTTCGGCCGCCGCCAGGTACGGCTCGAACTTCGGGTCGTCGGGTGAGACACCGGCGTATTGAATGGCGACTTCGGCGAAAACCCCGTAGCGGCCGGATGCGAGCAACTCCCGTACCTCGTCCGCCGCGCGTGCGCCGGGACGGAATGTAAAACCCAGCGCTGCAATGATCCGGTCGCCGCCGGCCTCGCGCCAGCGCTCCAGGTATGGGCCGCTCGTGACGGCGACGACGTTGCGGCGGCGAAGTATCTCGAGTGTCTCCGTCATCAGCTCGTCGTCCGATGCGGATCCTCTCAACGGTTCAGAACAGGGCGGGTTCCGGAGCCACTCGCCGAACACCTCCGGCCACGGCCGCGCAGGATCGTGAGTCGGGTTTTCCCCGCCCGGGCAGATGTGGGTCGGCGGCGGCCCGTTGAGATCCGCGCCGTGTGCGTGAAGATGCATGTCGATCACCGGCTCCTCTGCCTGCGCGAGCGCGGGGGAAAGGGAAAGGAGCGCGACAAGAAAACCCGTCGAACGGTTCACCGGGCAATCTCCCTTTGTTTCTTGTTGGAACGGGCCAGGCTGCGCGGCAGCCTGCCTATGATTTTAGCACTCGCATCGCAACTCCGGCGCCAGGTGGTGGCCCGGGCGGGGAGCGGCGGGCTCTCCCCGCCACATCGCCGGTGCTCGCTCGAACTTCGCGTAAAATCCGACGCGTGCCTCAGAGGAGCGCCACGATGTCGACGATATTCAAAGGGCTTCTTGTCCAGTCAGCGATCCTGCTCGTCGCCGCACTGAGCGTCTGCGAAGCATCAAGAGCCGACAATGTCCATCTCGAGACTCAGGATATTCTCATGGTCTCGAACGATTACCTGGCCATGGTGCGCGACTACTGGCCGAGAATCCGCCTGGGCGACGCGCAAGCCATGACCCTCGTTTACGAGGCGCTGAACAATTGCGGACATTTCAAGGATGCAATTGAGCAGGCCGATGACGTCGACACGTTGGAAGGGCTGCTGGCCGACCGGCATCCCAGGGACATCAACTTCGCAAAGGGTATGTACTTCAAATGCAAAGGTCTGGTCGAGCATTATGACGAGTTCCCCGACTGGCAACGCTTGCGACTTCGCGCCGCGCAGTCGGGCGACTCACGTTCGCGGGTTTTCATCGCATTCGCCTACTACTATGACCGCGACACGTCACCCCGAGACGAAGTACCGTTCTCGCCCGGCGAGTATCTCACCGGCGCCATGCTCGAGGGTGACCCGCTGGTGTTCGGAATGATCGCCCATGCGGACCCTGCCCTGCGCTTGCGCATCGATAACTCCCCGCTGACCACCGTCGCCTGGGGCCTGCTCGAATGCCGGTATCGCGGTGTGCGACCAGGCATCGTCCCTGAGGGTGCACTGCTTTCTCATGATGCCGGCCTGCCTCGAGGCGGAAACCGCCGCCGAGTTCTGGCGACAGCGCGCCGGCAGCGATGAGGACTATGAGGAAGCCCAACGCCAGGCTGCGCGGTCACTGACCATGATCGAGCAACGCCGTTTCGACGAGCTGGATCTCGACCTTATCTGGTGAGCATGCCCATCAGGCGTAAGTCCATCTGCAATTTTCTCGTGCGCGATCAGATTTCAAAAAAGCGTCGGCCGAAGCCGACGCCTGATCATGCCATTGTCACAACTGCTTCTGCGAACGAGCTAAAAGCCCATTGTCAGGTTGACGAAGAAGCGCCGTCCCAGCCAGTCATATTGGGAGTAAAACGCCACCTCACCAACGATATCCACTTCGGTGCCCGTACCTAGTGAAGTCATCCTCGGCGGCTCCTCGTCCAGGAGGTTTGCGACGCCCGCTCTTGCGACCAATCCGTTTTCGAAGTTGTAGGCTGCGGAGAGACTGTGATATGTGGTCGCTTCGGCAATGAGGTCAGCATTCACCAGTTCTCCCTCGTCGTTTGTCACCGTGGTGCGGCCAAAACTCGCGAAATTGTCGGTTTCACCGATATAGTTCAGGCCATAGAAAAACGACCAGTCGTTCACATCCAGCGTGACATACAAGTTACCGACGGATTCGGGATGTCCGGCCTCTCCGGACAAATCTTCCTCGGTCTCGTCAAAGAGCGCGTTCGTATCCTCGAAATTGAAGGTCCATTTGGTGTCAATCGAGAGCGTGCCCCAGCCGGCGGGCATTTCCTGGGACCACAACGCTGCCACGTCCACGCCGCGAATCTGCTGCTTGGCGACATTGATGAAGCTGTCCCTGATCGTCAGGATTGCGTTCGGCAAGGGCGCATCCGATGCGCTGCGATCAAACTGGTCGCAGAGCGGCTCATTGGGGAAGAACGGTGATGCGTAACAGCCGGCGACGATTTCCGGGCCGCCAATCTTGTCCACTTCATCTTCGACCAGGATGTCAAAATAGTCGACTGACAGGTTCAGTTCGGCAAACGCCGGCTGCCAGACCAGGCCAAATGTAAACGCCTCGGACGTCTCCGCCTTGAGCACGCCGGCTCCGCCACCGGTCAGGACAGTAGGTCCCACAGTGGCTATGTGATCGGGAGGAATTCCATCCGCCGCGCAGTTGTCTGCAGTTCGCTGCGAGATGTTCCCCTGCGCCAGATTGCTGGCCCAGTTAATGCATGGGTCGGCTTCTCGCGCCGATATGAAGCTGCTCTGGTTCGCAAGATACAACTCATAAAGCGCCGGCGCGCGGAACGATGTGCCGAACGTCGATCGTGCCCGAAACGAATCAGTAAACGCCCAGTTCATGCCCACTTTGTAAGTGGTATCGGAGCCATAGGAATCGACGTCGGTAAACCGCGCAGACGCATTGAAATCGAGAAATTTGACCAGCGGCCTGTCGGCAAGCAGCGGGACATCGATCTCGCCAAAAACCGCATACGTACTGTCGTCGCCGGCGGTGATACCGGCCGCATCGTCCTGCCAGGCATTGCCCGCAAGTGTAATGGGGCCCGGCGTGTCCAGGATTTCGTCTTCACGATAG
>Ga0299906_10005397_pt1 | contig 10412 bp, 9 predicted proteins | sample RVTome_14_FD_200259 | JGI IMG/M metagenome (GOLD analysis project Ga0299906, IMG submission 200259) | Soil microbial communities from uranium-contaminated site in the Upper Colorado River Basin, Wyoming, United States - RVT145D125 (version 2) ...
AGCGTCTGCTCGCCAAGCTCGATCCCGAAAAGCCTCTCCCCGTCTCGAGGATCCCGGGCGTCAGCGTGGACCTGGGCGTGCGGCCGGCGATCGAAGCCGCGGTCACGCGGCTCGAGACCGCCCTCGATAACGTCGCCGACGAGAAGACCAAGGCCGACGCGACCCAGGTGGCCAAGGACTTCGCCATGAAGGAGTTCGACGCCACCTTCCTGCGGGTCGGCCGCACCCTGGAAGCCCTCTACACGCTGGCCGGCGAGCTCGACCTCGCGGCCCGCGTGAGACCGTCGCGGCGCCGTCCCGGCCGCACCGAAACGGTCGGCGAGGAGCCCGATCCCGGCCAGGGCGAGCCTGAGCCCGGCACTCCGCCCGTCGGCTTTCAGCCCCCCGTCCTGATTCCCTGACGGCCGCCCCCTCTCCGGCAGCCATGGCCCACGGCGCCCGCCGTGGGCTTTTTTCGTCCCGGGCAGGTGCACGGGCCTGAAGGCCCGTGCTATCGAGGGAAAGCCCCCTGAAGGGGGCTCGCACGTCGGACCGAGGCTCTATCGTCGGCATGGCCTGCTCACGGGCAACAGGCGTGCGTCCGCGCACGCGCGAGGCGAAGCGAGCCGTCCCATACCCCCCTTTGAAAAAGGGGGGCAGGGGGGATTCCCGCGGCGAAGCCGCGGGCCAGGATCTGAGGTGTTCCCTCTGAGTCCCGAAGGGACGTCCGCGTCCAGCGCAGGGTTTCAACCCTGCGTCGCGAGGGCCGTGCTCAGTTCAATGCCGGCAACATTTCGCGGTCCTGTTTCAATGCCTTGACGGCCATTCAGCTCTGCGACTCATTACTTCCGATTGAGGACGCAGCCGGCGTCCCGTCCCCAAGGTTTCAATGCCTTGACGGCCATTCAGCTCTGCGACGGCGTGGATTGGTACTTCACCTGCGGGTGCGCGAAGAAGTTTCAATGCCTTGACGGCCATTCAGCTCTGCGACGAAAACAAGCGAACTTCGCCTGTCGATCTTAGCGCAGGCGCCGGTGTGTAGAAGTTTCAATGCCTTGACGGCCATTCAGCTCTGCGACGGCAGCCAGAAGCTCGACGTCGGGACCGAGATCCCGTCACTCTCCGGAGAAGTTTCAATGCCTTGACGGCCATTCAGCTCTGCGACCGACGAAAGGCGGCTGTTTTCCACATGGGCTGCCGGAGTTTCAATGCCTTGACGGCCATTCAGCTCTGCGACCTGACGGGGGAGGTGACGGACGACTGTGTCCTGGACTTCGCCGTGTTTCAATGCCTTGACGGCCATTCAGCTCTGCGACTGGACATCGTTCGCCTGTCGGCGTTCTTTTGCCTCAACACCGCGATGAGAAGTTTCAATGCCTTGACGGCCATTCAGCTCTGCGACCTTGACGAGCCTGCCACGATCGGCGACTTGAAGAAAGGTTTCAATGCCTTGACGGCCATTCAGCTCTGCGACACGCAGCCTCTCCCCATTGATGCGCCCTGTGATCATCCCCTCCACCGGAGGGCGTCACGTGTTTCAATGCCTTGACGGCCATTCAGCTCTGCGACAAGCCGAAGCCAAAGCCGAGGCCGAGCGTCTCGAGCTCGAGAAGTTTCAATGCCTTGACGGCCATTCAGCTCTGCGACAGCACCCTCCGCAACCCGTTGATTTCAAAGGTACTTGCAGACGCCTTTCCGGGGGTGAGCTCGAAGAGCCCCGATTCGGCCCCCGAAACGGCCTCGGGAGCCCTCCCGACGGCCCGCAAGTCCTTTGTTCTCAACAATACTGGAGTGATTTCGGCCTCTTCCGTCGGACGCCGGGCGCAAGCCCTTTGCCGACAAGCACTTACGGCGATTTCGCCGACCATGCCCGGAACGAGGCCCGTCACCCCCGGAAGGCCGCTGTCTCTCGCCGGTCGCATGCGGCGAGCATAGCACGGCGCGAGGGCTCCGTCAACCCGACGAGGCCGGGCTCGTCGTCCTCAAAGGGGGGGGGAGCTGACTCCTCGCCGGCGCCTCGGCTCGGCGCTTCAAGGAAGTGGGCGTGCGTCCGCGCACGCGCGAGGCGAAGCGAGCCGTCCCATACCCCCCTTTGAAAAAGGGGGGCAGGGGGGATTCCCGCGGCGAAGCCGCGGGGGGTTGGGGGGATTTGGCCGCCGCACGGCCCCCGGATTTGCCTTCCGCTCAACGGTGTGCTAGGGTCCTGCCCGAGCAAAAGGAAGTACGTCGGCCCCAACGTGCTTGAAGGAGGTACGTCTGATGAGCGATCAGACCTTGGGGTCCGTGTATTTCGAAGAAGTGGCCGACAGGGTGCGCCTGCGCATCCGGGCCGATCGCCGGGGCCGGCCCCCGGAGCTGGCCTTGGTGCTGAAGACGATCGAGACGCGGTTCGTCGATCCCGGCTTCGACGTCAACGAGCTGAGACGGATCGCGTCGCCGTCGAAGGCGACGCTGCGGGCGTTCGAGCGCGAGCTGGGCCGTACGCCCGGGGTCTACCTCAAGCGCCGGCGCCTGGAGATGGCCGAGCTGGCCCTGGCGGCGACGACGGAGAGGGAGCTGACGGTGGCCGAGGTGGCCCGGATGGCCGGCTACGCCAACCACCGGTCGTTCGCCCGCGTCTTCCAGGAGCAGGTGGGCCACGCGCCGTCGCGGGGGCGCCGGCCGGCGGAAACGCCCGCGATCCTGCGGCAGCCGCCGCTCGAAGGCGAGCGGGCCACGCCGTGGCGCCGCCTGCTCACCGGCCAGGTCGCCGCCGGCGAGGGCCGCGAGGCGGTCCGCCGCCTGCGCCTGCGGCTCTGCGTGGGCATGAGCCCCCTCCCCGAGGAAGGCCGCATCTATCTCTCCTACCCCGGCGACCCGCACGCGCGCCTGGTGGCCGAGGCCCTGTGGACGGTGGCCCGCGACCTGCCGGCGCGGCCGCGCCGGGCCCTGGTGTGCGAAGCGGTGCGCTTCCGCTCGCCGGCGCTCTTCCAGCTCCTGAGCGAGGCCGCCGGCGAGGCCGCGGCCCGCGGCGACGCCGGCGAGCACGTGGCGCGGGCGGAGCTGGCGCTCGAGGTGGTCGAGGAGCACGGCTCCGGCTTCGGCGACGAGCTCCACGACCTGCGCGCCCTGGCCTGGGCACGCCTCGGCGAGGCCCGGCTCCAGGCCGCCGACCTCGCCGGCGCCGAGCAGGCCCTCCGCTTCGCCAGGGAGGCCTGGCAGGCGCCGCGGCCGCGCCGCGACGCCGCGGCCGACCTCGAGGTCCGCTGGCTGGAGTCCTCGCTGCACATCGCCCGCCGACTCTTCGACGACGCCTGCGAGCTCACGGACGAGGCGATCGAGCGCCTGCGCGCCGCCGAAGGCGACCCGCTGCTCCTGGCGCGCGCCCTCAAACGCCGCGCCCTGGTCGCGGCGCGCCGCGGCGAAGCGCCGCAGACGGCCATGGCGCTGCTGCGGGAGGCCGAGGGCATGATCGACGAGGAGGCGCAGCCCGAGCTCATGCTGGCGATCCGGCTGCACCTCGCCCGGGCGTCCCTCGACGCCGGCCACGCCTCCGACGCCGAGCACCTGCTGCCGCGCCTGCGCGTGCTCAGCGACCGCCTCGGCGACGGCGCGGTCCAGGTGCGGACGACCCACCTCGAAGCCGTCGTCTGCTGGCAGCAGGGCCGCCACGCCGAGGCCGAGGCGCTGATGCTGCGGGCGCGCGAGGCCTTCCTGGCGCGCGGCGAGATCGCCTCCGCGGCCCTCGTCTCGATCGAGATCGCCAGGCTTCACCGCCGCCTGCTCGACCACGCCAGGGTGCGCCAGGCCATCGCCGAGACCGTGCCGCTGGTCGAATCGCTGGCGGTCCATCCCCAGTCCATGGCGGCGCTGCGCGAGCTTCGCAGCGCGCAGGCCGAAGGCGGCGAGCTGACGCCGGAGCGCCTCGACAAGGTCCGGGCGTCGATCTCCGCGTGCGGCGACGCGAAGGAGATCCCATGAACGACGAAACCGCCGAGCTCCTGGCGCTGTTCGAGCGGGCGGCGCGGCCGACCCTGGACGAGATCGACCGGGCCCGGGAGAGCGCGCCCGAGGAGCTCGTCCACGTCTTCAAGCCGATCAAGGCCAACCTCTTCGAAGCCGACTACGACCTGCCGGCCCTGCGCCGCGACGTGGCCGCCGCCTTCTCGAAGCGGGGGCGCAAACGCCGGGAACCCTCACCCCCGGCCCCGGAACCCTCACCCCCGGCCCCTCTCCCAGGGGGAGAGGGGAGAAAGACGTCGGGATCCGAGCCCCCCTCACCCCCTGGGAGAGGGGGGTTGGGGGGTGAGGGTTCCCCCCTCGCCCAAGCCCACCGCCTGCTGGCGCTCTTCCGCGGCGAGATCGGCCTGTCGCCGATTCTCTACATGCTCGAAGGGCGCATGGCGGTCATGGCCCAGCTCCTGATCGAGACCGACCTGGTGGTGCCGGAGGTCGGCGACCTCGTGGGCTATCCGGACACCGCGGCCTTCCGCCGGGCGGCCAGGCGGTGGACCGGCCTGGCGCCGGGTCACTTCCGCGCCCGCGTGCGCGACCTCATCGCCCGCGTGGGTCCCATTCCCGCGGGCGTGCTGAGCTGGTCGTTCTGGAACCGGGTGCGCCGCGGCGAGCTCTCCGACCAGGAGACCCGGCGCCTGCTGGCCTACCTCGAAGCCCTCTACGAGGTCCACGCCGAGCGTACGCCCATGGACGCCGGCACCGTGCGCCACGCCGGCCAGCGCCGGAGCCTGGCCGCCGAGCTGGCGCGGCGCCTCGGCGAGCTGCCGTGGGAGGACCAACGCCGCCTCGTGCGCGAATCCCTGCACTTCGGCACCCCGGAGCTCTACGAGCGCCTGTGCCTCGAGAGCCGCGACGCGCGCCGCGACCGCGGCCGCGCCGTGCAGCTCATGGACCTGGCGATCCTCAGCCTGGAAGCCCGCGCCGACCACCGCGGCGCCGAGGACCCCGCCCGCCTGCGCCAGGCCTGGACGCGCCAGGCCTGGACCTACCGCAAGGCCGGCGAGGCGGTGCGCGCCGAGCGCGCCCTCGGCTTCGCCGCCCTCGAGCACGACCCCGCGGACGCCGAGGAGCCGCCGCTCCTGGCCGCCGAATGCCTCACGCTCGAGGCCGACGTGCTCTGGAGCCTGGACCGCGACGAGGCCGCCCTGCGGCTGCTCGACCGCGCCCTCGCGCTCCTCGGCGGCGACGCCGAGCACACCCCCACCCCGGACCGTGCCGTGGCGGACCGGGTCGCCCCTGAGGGGCGCGAGCTGAGCGCCCGCGCCCTGTTGTTGCGCGCCGCCGTGCGGCTCTACGCGCCGCGGCCGGCGCGCGCCGGCGTCGATCTGGCTGGCGACGACCTGCGCCGCGCGCGGCCCCTGCTCGACGCCACGCACGCGCCGGAGCTCGCCGAGCTCCACGAGCTGTGGCTGCGCCTCCACGCCATGCTCGGCGACGCGGACGAGATCCGCCGCGCCCTGCCGCCGGCGCGCGAGCACGGCGACGCGCGTCTGCTGGCGCGCTGCAACTGGTACGAGGGGGTGGTGCTGCGCGCCGGCGACCCGGTGCGGGCCGAGCGCTGCCTGCGCGACAGCCGCGCCGCCCTCATCGACCTCGACCTGCCGGAGCAGGCGGCGCCGCCGGCCCTCGAGCTGGTGGCCCTGCACCTCTCCCGCGGCCAGCTCCTCGCCGCCGAAGACACCGCCGGCCACCTCGTCGACACGCTCGAGGCCGCCGCCCGCACCCCCGAGCGCGTGGCGGCCCTCAAAGCGCTGCGCCAGGCCCTGCGGGCCAAGAACCTCACGCCCGCCGTGCTCAAGGTGGTGCGCGAGGCCGTCGCCGGCCTCGAGCGCGAGAGCAAGGCCGCGGCCGGGCCGGCCTTCGAGCTGTGAAATCCCCCCCTGCCCCCCCTTTTTCAAAGGGGGGGAGCTGACTCCTCGCTTCGCATCGGCTCGGCGATTGGAGAGGGATGGGCGTGCGTCCGCGCACGCGCGAGGCGCCAGCGAGCCGTCAGGACCCCCCCTTTGAAAAAGGGGGGGCAGGGGGGGATTTCCGCCCCCCCCCGACCTTTTTTGTACACCTGAGTGATCAGGGGGACACCCTGAATTGTCCCCAAGGCACGATTTAAATCGTGACGGGGGGTGTACTCCCCGCCGTGGGCCTCGCCTCGCGACGATGCGCCCGATCGATCGCTCGCGAGCGCACCTCTAACCGCAGCACACACGGAGGCCCACGACATGAAACCCGACCGCATCCAATTCGCGCCCTGGCTCGGCAACGGGCAGGCCCGCCACCAGATCGTCGCGCCCTACAAGGTCGACTCGCTCGACCAGGCGGCGATCCTGTCCGGCGTCTTCAGCGACCTGATCGAGGACCCCTCGGCCCAACAGGTGGTCATGATCGTCGAGCGCCAGCAGCTCACCGTCATCGTCGCCGCCGCCGCCGGCGGACCGCTCACCGGAGCCGAGCTCGCCCTCATCGAAGGCTTCGACTCCATCTACGCCATGGTCATCGACGACCTGTTCGAGGCGCACGAGGAGGACGACGTCGACTAGCCCGAACCCCTGAGCCCCCGGCCGAGCGTCCGGCAAGTGCCTCTTCCGCTGCCGCGTAGAATCTGCAATCATAGGCAGACGCCAGATGCTCGGCCGGGGGCCGTTCTCGATCGGACCGAAAAGGATCGGCGGGTGGGGACGAGCAAAAGGAGCACGACCGGCCAGCCGAGTCGTTCCTGATCCCCACCCGCCGTTTTCAATCTCAGTCTGCCTTCACAGTCTCTCTTCACAGATCGTCTCTCGAGGCCAGGTCCTCGACGTCGGCGACGGCCTCGCAGAGGAGGTGGCAATGGTGCAAGAGGTTGATCCTGGCCGCCGCCACGTTGCGGTCCGGCACGTCGTCCACGTGGCTGACGAGCAGGCTCAGCTTGGCCATGAACCGCAGAAACGAAGCCATGCTCGAGCCCTTGGGCACGTGCCTGAGCTTCATGGCCGGCAGCTCCACCGAGTCCGGATACCGGGCGTGGAAGTCGCCGAGCGCGGCCCGCAGGTCCTGGAACGCGGCCAGCAAGCCGGCCGAATACACCTCGAAGCGCCGGCGCGCCTCCTCGAGCGTCGGCAGCGGGTCGTCGGAATCCGGGTCGTCGGGCACGGGCTCACACCCTCCTTGACATGCCGGCTCGGCGGCGAGCGGGGGCGCCGGATCCACGATGGCCCGGTCAGCCCGCGTGGCTCACTCCGTTCGAGTCAGCGAGCGCCGTCGAGCCTCGCCGCTCCGCCGGAGAGACTCAAGGCTTTTGAACGGGTGGTCGACCCAGACCCGGCCGATCCCGGCCCCGCGGGATCACCAGCCGAGGACTTCGCCGGGGTCCTCGGCGGGAGCGGGGGCAGCCCGCGGGTGCTGGACGTCGCGGATGCCGCGCAGCTCGCCGAACACCTTGCGCACGACCTTCAACTCGATCGCGCGGGAGCGCAGCGCGTCCCCCCACATGCCGAGGATGACCTGCCACTTCTCCGGGAGCGCGTCGATCCACTTCTGCACGACCTTCCAATCGGCGAGCGCCTTGCCCAGTCGATCGTCGTGTACCAGGCACCAGTGGTAGTCCAGCGTCAGCTCGGCGGCGTCTTGAGGGGAGCTGTTTTCCATCAAGACGGACCGGGCGTCGACGAGGTGCTTCTCCGCGTAATCGCTCAAACCGCCCATCAGCTTGAAGAGTGCGAGGGCGAGAATCCAACGGGCGCGGGCGTCTACAAGGGAGTTGGCTGGGATGTCCTCTCGCCGCAAGCTCACGCGGAACCGCTCCATCATCTCCACGATCGTTAGCGGATTGGCGTAGCGGGTGGAGTGGCCGGAGAACCAGATGCAGACGGCGGCAGCGCTTATGCCTGCGAGGGCCGAGAGGCGCGTTCTCTTGAGCCATCTCGGACTATTGCCGAGCGCCCGAAGAAAGTCCCCAAACGCCTCGTCGAGGACTATCTCCTCGCCGTGCTGATGTGCCGCGATACGAACGTGACCACGGAATACAAGCGCAGTTGCCAGCGATTTGTCGTCCCTAATCTTGGCTTTGTCGGTCTCGAACGTAAGCACAGCCTCGTTCGTCAATTCCAAGGCTCGTTGCCAGTTTCCGCAATAGGCTTCCAATCGTGAGCGCCTACAATTCAAGGCTGCCAACTCACTCGCACTGACATTCTCCAGCGATCGACCTTGTTCGAAGATCTGAGAAGCCATGGTCAGGGAGTGAATACCTGTAAGGGCGCTGCCCAAGCTTCCATAGACTCGTGCCAAATAGTCGGGATAGTCCCGCCCGAGGGATTGACGGCAGCGTTCGACGTATTCCGGCGCTTCGACGAGAAGCGCCAAGGCATTCTGAGGATCCCGAAAGGTCTCCTCCTGACATCGGTCGAGGAAGGACTCCAGGCACCTGCGATTCCGGTACCGCACCTTCTTGGTGGCCTTGAGCACGCCGTCGAAGTCCAGGGCTTGGAAGTCGCGATGCTCCAGGCTCATTTCCTCTCCTCTTCGCCGAACGAGCGGTCGACCGAGCCCCGGTCAAACGGGGCCATCATACGACGGTGCGTCGTGGGGCAATCCAGCCACTCATGACCTCGAGAAAGGACCCTACCATGAAGACCAAGACGAACCTCCAGGCCGGATCTCCAATGAGTATCTGGCCAGACGGCTAGGCTTCCGAAGCCCTTGCATCCCATCCCAACGTGGACGGCCCGGGCTCTCCCGCCCGGGTCTGTCTGTTCGCCGCCTCCGGAGCCAAACCCCGGATGGGCGTGACGCGATTCTGCCAACTCCACGTGTCTTCTCCGTCGATCGAGGCCCCGACTCAGTGGCGCCGATCATAGCAGACGTCGGGCCCGTGGCAAGCCCTTTTCCTTCTCAGAATTGAGACTGGCGGTCCCACCTTTGACATTGCCGCGCCGGCCGCGCCGTGAGGACCGCCCCCGACCGCCGTCGCCGGGCGTCCCGAATCGCCGCTGAAGCCCGTGCCTGCGTGCCCGAAGCGGGAGGCCGCCGTGGGCCCGCGACGACCGCGCCCACGTGCGGGCTCGGCCTGGCCACATTTGGCACGGGCCTTGCTGCTGACTCCCCCTGGGAGAGGGGCCGGGGGTAAGTGAGGGTTGCGGGCGCACGCCGTGCGCCCCTACACCCCTCTCCCCCTGGGAGAGGGGCCGGGGGTGAGGGTTCCGGGCGCACGCCGTGCGCCCCTACACCCCTCTCCCCCTGGGGTCAACCGGAGACGATGGTAGACTGAGCTCGGCCGAGCCGGTTCTCCCGCAGACCCCCGGCCACCGTGCCCGTGTGGTACTCCTATGAAGCCAGCCGATATCCGGGCCTACGTCGATCGCGACTGGTCGTCCGTTCGGGACCTCAAAGAGCGTTACTGGGCCGAAAGGAAACGGACCCTGACGCCGGCGGAGGCACTGGGCGTGGGTGACCAACTCCGCCAGTATGTGCTGACCATCCGGCCGGACTGGCCCGACGACGGGCAGCGTGCGGCCGACTTGAGGGTCCATTCGCGCGTCTCTGAGCTCCTTCGCCGTGTCCGATATCCAGAAAGCATCTGAGCTGTTGGCAGCGCTTGCCGACGTCCTTCGAGCCCGCGGGACGAGGTGGTACGTCTTCGGGGCTCAGGCCGTCATCCTCTGGGGCTCGCCGCGGATGAGCGCGGACGTGGACGTCACGGTCGAGATCGCTCCCGAGGACGCAGCGGGCTACGTGGCAGCCATGGAGCGAGCGGGGTTCAGGTTGCGAATCCGAGACGTCGAGGGCTTCGTCGCCCAGACGCGCGTGCTGCCGTTCCTGCACGAGGCGACCAAGCTTCCGCTGGACGTGGTTCTGGCCGGGCCGGGCCTGGAAGAGCTGTTCCTGCAGCGAGCCCGAGAAGTCGAGCTCGCTGGCCAGAGGATCCCGGTCATCAGCCCGGAAGATCTGATCGTCACCAAGGTCCTGGCGGGACGTCCCAAGGACCTGGACGACGTTCGCGGGATATTGACGGAGAGAGCAAAAGACCTCGATCTCGATCAGGTCCGCGAGACGCTCGACCTTCTGGAACAGGCCCTCGGGCAAAGCGATCTTCGTCCGCTCTTCGACATGGAGCTGAGCCGCGTAAATCCCCCTTGACCCCCCTTTCATCAAAGGGGGGAACCTGACTGAGGGACTCTGAGCCCCCCTTTAAGAAAGGGGGGTTGGGGGGATTTGGCCGGCTCAGCTCCGCCGCACCAGGATCTTGCCGGCCAGCTCCAGCGCCGCGGCGCCGGCCGCCTCCAGGAAGCTGGCGATCGACGCCGGGCAGCGCGCCAGGCCGTCGGCCAGGTTCAGCGCCTCCGTGAGCTCCGGATTGCCGTGACGCAGCCGGCCCACGGCGCGGCCGTCGCGGTAGAGCACGGGACCGCCGGCGTCCTCCGGGTCGACGGAGAAGCTCCGCGCGCGGTCCACCAGCGGCAGGAACG
>Ga0299906_10005398_pt1 | contig 10411 bp, 21 predicted proteins | sample RVTome_14_FD_200259 | JGI IMG/M metagenome (GOLD analysis project Ga0299906, IMG submission 200259) | Soil microbial communities from uranium-contaminated site in the Upper Colorado River Basin, Wyoming, United States - RVT145D125 (version 2) ...
GAGTTGATAGTGCCGGTGGCATTGGAAGCCGGGGGTCGGTTTGCGGTGCGAGAAGGTGGCCGGACTGTTGGCGCTGGGGTCGTGACCAAAATTATCCAGTAATCAATCTTTGACGGTGAGCGCGCAATTTCGGTGCAAGCCCAATCGACGGAGTTGTTATGGCAAAGCAAAAAATAAGAATTCGTTTAAAAGCTTACGATCACCGAGTGCTAGATCAATCTGTGCGGCAAATTGTTGATACGGCTCAGCGAACGGGTGCCGTTGTGGTAGGCCCCGTTCCGCTACCAACAAAGATTGAGCGTTTTACGGTTTTAAGATCGCCTTTTATTGATAAAGACTCGCGTGAGCAATTTGAGATTCGGACCCACAAACGCTTGATTGACGTGGTTGATCCGCAATCTAAAACGATTGATGCTTTAGTCCGGTTAAATTTACCGGCCGGCGTTGATGTTGAGATTAAGTAGGTCGCTGACATTATTTTATTGCCACTCTAATGAGTGGGGCTCGTTGTCGAATTTGTGTGAATAGACAATGGTGAAAGGAGTTTGGTTTAGGGATGATGGATGCGCTACAGCGGATTACAGTCCTGAAGCCAAGTGATTTAAAATGAAAAGTATCATTGGTAAAAAAGTTGGAATGACCCAGATTTTTGATGAGAACGGAACGGTGACGCCTGTTACACTCATTGAAGCTGGCCCTTGTTATGTGACGCAGAAGAAAACTGTTGAAAATGACGGCTATCAGGCTGTTCAAGTGGGATTTCAAGAGGTTTCTGAAAAACGATTGACTAAACCCCAATTAGGCCATCTTCAGAAGGTGAACGCCCCGAAGTTAAAACATTTGCGCGAATTTCGAGTGGATGATCTGTCGGCTTACGAAGAAGGGCAGAAGATTGATGTCTCTATTTTTGAAGTGGGAGATATTGTCGATGTCACGGGGACCAGTAAAGGAAAAGGGTTTGCCGGTAGTGTCAAGCGCCATCATTTTAAGGGTGGCCCTAAGACACATGGTCAATCAGATCGATGGCGGGCCCCAGGTTCGGTCGGAGCTGGTTCGACGCCAGGCCGGGTGTTTAAGGGAACTCGGATGGCCGGCCGAATGGGAAATGAGCAAGTTACGATCCAAAATTTGAAAGTGACTTTGGTTGACGCCGATAAGAACTTGTTGGCCATCAAAGGGGCTGTGCCAGGTAGTAAGAGCGGCTTGATTATCATCCGAAAAGCGGTAAAACGCTAGAGAGATGGCCAAGGAGTTAAGAAATGAAGGTAGATGTTAAAGACACCAGTGGTACAACTGTCGGAGAGTTAGATCTTCGGGATGATGTTTTTGGGATCGAGCCCAATTCCGTGGTCATGCACCAGGCTTTAGTGCGTCAGCAAGCTAATGCCAGGCTCGGTACTCATAAAACGAAAACACGTGGCGAAGTGCGAGGAACAACGGCAAAATGGTATCGGCAAAAAGGTACCGGTCGAGCTCGACACGGTGATCGAAAGGCCCCGATTTTTGTGGGCGGAGGACAAGCTCATAAGCCTCAACCCCGTGATTACACGCAAAAGATGCCCCGCAAAATGCGTAGATTAGCGTTGCGTTCTGCTTTGTCAGCCAAAGCAGCGGCTAATGAAGTAATTATTTTGGATCAATTGGTTTTTGACCAACCGAAAACCGGGTCAATGGTTCAATTACTTAGCAAATTAGGCATTGAAGGCAGTGCTGTTCTGCTTCTCCCGGAGCGGAACGAGAACGTAGAAAAAAGTGCAAACAACCTAAAAGATGTAAAAACGCTGCGAGCTGGGTATCTGAATATTCGGGATCTTTTAGGCCACAACTACTTGATTATTCCTAAAGAGGCTGTCTCTATTATAGAAAGCTTTTTAGGGTAGATTTTAGAAAAGGCCCTTTGGGCCTGGTATGGAGAGACTATCATGGAAATGAACCCATACGAAATAATAATTCGACCGATTATTACTGAAAAGAGTAATACCATCGCCGAGATGGGGCACTATTCTTTTTTTGTCCACCCTTGGACGAATAAGGTGGAGATTGCTCAGGCTGTGTCCTACATTTTCAATGTGGATGTGGTAAAGGTGCGGATTATTAATCGAGCTGCTAAATTTGGTCAACGGGGGCGCAAGCGGGTGCAGCGCAAGTCGGCTCAAAAAAAGGCAATTGTCACCCTGTCACCCGGCCAACGGATTGAGGCTTTTGAAGGAGTATAGGACAAGATCCTTAGGTTGAAAAAGTAGTTAGGGTGCCTAACCTGAAGCGGAGAATTTTATTATGCCTGTAAAAATGTATAAACCCACCTCAGCGGGTCGACGAGATATGTCGGTTTCAACCTTTGAGGAAATTACACGCAGCAAGCCTGAGCGAAGCTTAATTGCTCCGCTGAAACAGCGGGCTGGGCGAAATAATCGAGGTAAAATTACGGTCCGTCACCGAGGGGGGGGGCACAAGCAGCGATATCGTTTGATTGATTTCAAACGTGACAAGTTTGGTATTCCTGCTACTGTGACTTCAATTGAGTATGATCCTAATCGGACTTCGCGTATTGCTTTATTGACTTATGTTGATGGGGAAAAACGATACATTTTGGCTCCGGTTGGTCTACGTGTCGGGTCATCAGTTATGTCTGGCCCTGATGCCGATATCCAGGTTGGAAATGCCTTACCAATTTATCGCATTCCTTTGGGAACTCAGCTTCATAATATTGAGTTACAGCCTGGCAAAGGGGGACAACTTGTTCGCTCTGCTGGAACATCGGCTCAGTTGCTGGCCAAAGAAGGTGATTACGCTCAGGTCCGTTTGCCAAGTGGCGAAGTTCGGCTCATTAGCCAAAATTGTGTGGCCACAATTGGTCAAGTCGGCAATGCGGATCATGGCAATGTTACCTTGGGTAAGGCGGGGCGTAAGCGCTGGCTAGGTATTCGACCCAGTGTGCGTGGCTCGGCAATGGATCCCAGTAGCCACCCACACGGTGGTGGAGAGGGCGCGTCGCCAATTGGGATGCCCGGTCCAAAAACCCCGTGGGGTAAACCCGCGCTTGGGGCAAAAACACGTCGAAATAAACGAACTGAAAAATATATTGTGCGTCGTCGTAAACAGCGCAAGTAACGAGAGGAAATTAGCTTATGACTCGCTCTCTAAAAAAGGGGCCTTTTGTTGAGCCTAAATTGCTCAAAAAAATCGAAGCGATGAATGCATCTGGGGAAAAACGCGTTATTCGAACCTGGTCCCGGGCCAGCACCGTTTTTCCTCAAATGGTAGGGCATACTATTGCTGTTCATGATGGTCGCCGTCACGTTCCGATCTATCTCACAGAGAATATGGTCGGGCATCGATTAGGTGAGTTTGTGCCAACGCGTTACTTTCGTGGGCATGTGGCAAAAGAAAAATCAGGTCGTAAGTAGAGGTGGTTGAAGATATGGCCGGTTTACAAGTAAGGGCAGTAAGTAAATATATTATGGGATCGCCTGTCAAAATGCGGCGGGTAGTTAATAGTGTGCGTGGAATGCGGGCCCAAGAAGCTCTTGAAGTATTGGCGTTATTACCGCAGACCGCAGCTGTTTCGGTTTATAAGACCGTGAAAAGCGCTGTCGCGAATGCTGAAGAGAATTATGCGCTTGAAGCAGAGAACTTGATTATTTCTTCGATTACCGTTGATGAGGGACCACGGTTGAAACGTACTCGTTATGGAGCCAGAGGGCGTTACAAACCGGTTCGCAAGCGCATGTCTCATATCACCGTTGTGGTGGAAGAGCCTGAGGCTTTGGTTGATGAAGAGATTAGAGCCTAAGTTATCTAGTTCGATTAATTCTGTTCAATAAAAGGTGTTTAGTTCTAGAGATGTAACGCATTGTAAGAGACAATGCAAATAAGGAGAAGATAACTTGGGTCGAAAAGTTCATCCACTCGGATTTCGATTAGGTATTGTTCAAGAGCATCGGGCACGTTGGTATGCTGAAGGTACTGAATACCGCGATTTGCTACAAGAGGATTTAGCAATTCGTAAGCTTATTTTTGATACTCACGAACGAGGTGGCGTGGCTGAGGTTGAGATTGAACGTTTGCCAGCCGCAAAACAGGTCTCTGTTAAGATCAGTACTTCTAAGCCTGGTATTGTCATTGGTCGTAAAGGTGCCGCCGTCAGTGATCTCCGCAAAAAACTTGAGAATCTGACCGACAAGAAGGTACATATTGATGTTGTTGAAATTGAGAACCCTGATATTAATGCTTTTTTAATTGGTCAGAGTATCGCTCAACAAATTGAACGACGTATTTCGCACAAGCGAGCCATGAAACAAGCTGTTCGGCGAGCCATGAAAGCCGGGGCCAAAGGGGTTATGATTACCTGTAGTGGCCGATTAGGTGGCTCTGATATGGCCCGCCGCGAGAGCCAGCGTGAAGGCCGTATTCCACGGCATACTTTACGAGCGAATATTGATTATGCCAAGGTAGAAGGCTTGACCACCTTTAGTAAGGTGGGAGTTAAAGTTTGGGTTTATAAAGGGGATATTCTGCCCAATCCTAAAGAAGAGCCAGTTGGCGCATATGTTACCCCCTAAAATTCCGCCCTTGAAGATGTTTATTGGCTTAGGGCAAAACTGAAGAGGTTAGTGTTTTATGTTAATGCCAAAGCGCGTAAAATATAGAAAACAGATGCGAGGACGGATGAAGGGCAAAGCCTCGCGTGGTGCAGAAGTTTCTTTTGGTGAGTATGGTCTACAGGCCCTTGAGCCTTGCTGGATGACCAGCCGCCAAATCGAGTCGGCCCGACGGGCGATTGTCCGGTACATTCGGCGGGGTGGAAAAGTGTGGATTCGGATCTTTCCGGATAAACCTGTTACAGCCAGAGCGGCTGAAACTCGTATGGGGAGCGGTAAAGGCTCGGTAGATCATTGGGTTGCGGTCATTAAGCCGGGGAGAATGTTATTTGAAATGGCCGGGGTGCCTGAAGAATCAGCAAAAGAGGCCCTGCGGTTAGCCTCCCATAAATTGCCGATTAAGACTCAATTCGTCCGTCGGGTAGATTAGGAGCTTGAGAAATGAGAGCGTTTGAGATTCGAAATCTTACAGATAGTGACATTAAGACCAAAGTTGAAGAGTTATATGAAGAACTTTTTAATTTACGCTTCCAAAAAGCAATTGGTCAAACAAAAGATCCAAATCGGGCAACTTCCTTGAAAAGAGATGTGGCCCGGATGAAAACAATTCTTCACGAGCGGCGGTTGTCCGAAAAATCTTAGGAGTTGATGGTATGGCTAGAGAGCAACGCAAAGTCTTGGTTGGTCGGGTGACCAGCAATAAAATGGATAAAACTATTGTTGTTCAGGTGGAACGTATTAAGCGTCATCGACGGTATGGTAAAGTGATGCGATTCCATAAAAAATATAAAGCCCACGATGAGAATAACGTTGCCTTGATTGGTAATACAGTCAAAATCATCGAGTCTCGACCGGTTAGCAAAGAAAAACGATGGGCTCTCGTTGAAGTTTTGAATGCTCAAGAAGAAATCTAACTGGCAACGGTTCTATTCTGAGAGGCGAGTAAATCATGATACAACAGGAAAGCCGCTTAAAAGTGGCGGACAATACTGGGGCAAAAGAGATTTTGTGTATTAAAGTTGTTGGCGGATCGCGTCGGCGATATGCTAGAATTGGGGACGTTATCACCGCTACGGTAAAGCAGGCTGCACCGCAGGGCAGTGTCAAAAAAGGCGATGTTGTGAAAGCGGTTGTTGTCCGTACAACCAAAGAAATTGGGCGACCCGATGGATCATATATTCGGTTTGATGATAATGCGGCCGTAATTTTAGACTCAGAAGGAAAAGGGCCGCGAGGGACTCGTATCTTTGGCCCGGTTGCTCGTGAGCTGCGTGAAAAAGGTTTTATGAAAATCGTTTCATTGGCTCCGGAAGCGCTCTAGCCAACAAGGAGAAACGGAAGCATGTTAAAGATTAGAAAAGGCGATACGGTCCAAATTATCAGTGGTAATGAAGTCGGAGTGCGAGGCGAAGTCGATAAAGTGCTGCGCGTCTCACTTGTCAATGGTAAAAAACAGCGAGTTGGTCAAAATTTTGATGCCACCAAGGTGGTTGTTAAAGGAGTTAATCTCCGTAAGAAACACCAACGTCGTACGGGCCAAACACGTACTCAAACCGGTATTATTGAATTTGAAGCTCCTATTCATATCTCAAATGTAATGTTGGTTTGCCCCAGTTGTGACGCAGCCTCACGGATTGGGATCAAAGTGGAGAATAGTAAAAGAGTACGTTTTTGTAAACGTTGTGAGTCTATAATCGATAAAGTCTAGGCCAATTCTTGTGGCAATGGGCTAGACTAAGTAATTTGGATCGCTGAGGATAAATTCATGCCCCAGTTAAAAGAGAACTACAAAAATGATGTTGTGCCGGCTCTTTGCAAAGAGTTCGGCTACAAGAATGTTAACCAAACCCCCCGACTTTCAAAAGTCGTAGTGAATGTTGGTTTGGGTGAGGCTTTGCAAAATGGGAAAGCCTTAGAGAGAGCTTCCGAGGATGTGGCTATTATTACTGGTCAACGCCCTGTCATTACGCGGGCAAAAAAATCAGTAGCGACTTTTAAGTTGCGTGAAGGCAATCCCATTGGAGTTAAAGTGACTTTGCGTGGGAAGCGGATGTGGGATTTTTTAGACCGATTGTTTAATATTGCTCTGGCTCGCCACCGAGATTTTCGAGGTGTTTCGCCCAACAGCTTTGATGGGCGGGGAAACTATACCTTAGGCCTTACGGAACAGTTGGTATGGCCAGAAATAGATTATGATAAGATTGATAAAATTCGTGGGATGGAAGTTTCAATCGTCACCACTGCAAAAACCGATGATGAGGGACGCCGATTGTTGGCTCTCCTCGGAATGCCCTTTAAGAGGTAGTGTAAATTATGGCTAAAAAATCTATGATTACTCGTGAAACCCGGCGAAAATTTGCAGTGCGAGTTCGGAATCGCTGTAAACTTTGTGGTCGCCCTAGAGCTTATATGCGGCGTTTTGGCCTGTGTCGAATTTGCTTTAGAGAATTGGCGAATGAAGGTAAAATCCCGGGTGTTGTTAAATCAAGTTGGTAGCTGTTAACTTGTAACCCATCCGTTAAAGTGATTACAACAGAGTTCTATTGAAATTTAAGCAAAAAGGGATTTAGAATGAACGTAACAGACCCTATCGCTGATATGCTAACTCGGATTAGAAATGCCGGCATGGCCTCCCATCCACAGGTGCCTATGCCCAATTCTAAAATGCGCGTGGCGATTGCAAAGATATTGAAAGAAGAAGGCTTTATCCGGGACTATGAAATTTTACCTGGTAAAGTTACTGCTACATTGTTATTAAATTTGAAATATACCCGTGATCGTCGTCCTCGGCCGGTTATCTCTGGCCTCAAACGAGTTAGTAAACCAGGGCGTCGCGATTACTGCGAGCGGCAACAAATTCCGTGGGTGCGAAGTGGGTTAGGTATTGCCATCTTATCTACCTCAAAAGGTGTGATGACGGGTCGTCAGGCTCGCCGCGAAGGAGTGGGTGGTGAAGTGTTGTGTTTTGTTTGGTAGAACAAACTTTGTGGGTGCCCCTCAATTAGGGTAGTTGCACTTATTTGATAGTGGAATAATTAGGGTACAGTTAAGGAGTCGCCGATGTCAAGGATAGGTAAATTGCCGGTATCCATTCCAAAAGGCATAACGGTAAATATCAATAAGAATTCGGTTCTTGTGAAAGGCCCCAAAGGAGAGCTACAACGTGATTTTCCTCCGGAGATTGGGCTGGAACAAGAAGATGGACAGATTACGGTTATCCGCAATAGCGATCACCGGACTCATCGGGCTAGACATGGATTAACCCGGTCGCTACTCCACAACATGGTAGTAGGTGTAAGTGATGGTTTTAAAAAGGCGTTGTACATCGAGGGGGTAGGGTATCGGGCCTCCGTACAGGGTGAACAACTCGTTCTTAGCTTAGGTTATTCGCACCCGGTTGTATTCGACCCACCTGATGGGATTAGCTTTGAAGTTGACAAATCAGGTAGGGAGTTGGTCGTGTCCGGTGTTGATAAAGAAATGGTCGGGGAGATTGCAGCGAGAATTCGTCGTAAACGCCCCCCGGAGCCATATAAGGGCAAGGGTATTCGTTACGTAGGCGAAAGAATTCGTCGTAAGGCCGGTAAGGCTGGTAAAGCTAAGTAGAAACAGTATTTCGTCTCTATTGATACGAGGAAGTAAATTATGGGAAAAACTAATCCGAATTATTTAGCGAGAAAACGTCGTCAAGTTCGTGTCCGAAAGAAATTGTCGGGCACAGGTGAGCGACCTCGCCTTAATGTATTTCGTAGCTTGAGTAATATCTATGCTCAGATTACAGATGATACGCAGGGTTTAACATTAGTCTCTGCTTCCAGCTTAGATGCTAGCCTCCGTAAGGGTGAGGATGTAACTGGCAAAACAAAAGTTGAGCAAGCCCAACAGGTTGGTAAATTGGTGGCTGAACGCGCTCTTGAAGCAGGAATTACGGAAGTAGTGTTTGATAGAGGTGGTTATCAATACCATGGCCGAGTGAAGGCTTTGGCTGACGCCTCGCGCGAGGCAGGTTTGAAATTCTAAACCTATAGGGTAAGCAGTGGGCCACGGTTCAACCGAATGGCTGGCTATTCTGGTCAAGGAGATTAATTTTTTTATGGCAAAACGTGAATTCGAAGATGTTGTCGATGAACTTGATGAGCGGGTTGTACACATTGCCCGAACTGCTAAAGTCGTAAAAGGTGGTCGGCGGTTTAGTTTTCGAGCAGTTGTGGTCGTTGGTGATAACAAAGGTAGTGTTGGTATCGGTATCGGTAAGGCCCGTGAAGTACCCGACGCAATCCGCAAAGGATCAGAACAAGCCCGGCGAAATATGCGGAAGATAGCTATGACTGAAGCAACGATCCCGCACGAGATAACGACTCGATTTAGTGCGGCTGAAGTTTTTCTAAAGCCGGCATCTCCCGGAACCGGTGTTATTGCCGGTGGTGGGGTGCGGGCTGTGGTTGAAGCGGCCGGTATTCGGGATATCCTGACCAAAAGTAAGGGTAGCTCAAATATTTTGAATGTCGTTAAGGCCACGGTTAAAGCCTTAGGCGAACTGCAAGATCCGGTTGAGATTGCTCATCGGCGTGGTTTACCGGTCAGCCGGGTGCAGCCCTTTTGGTATCGGTCAAAGGAAGGATAATGGCTAAGAAAGAAGCAACCCCAATCAAAGTAACATTAACTAAAAGCCCTATCGGATACTCTGTTCGCCAAAAAAATACAGTGCGAGCATTGGGGTTACGTCGCATGGGGCAAAGTGTTCAGCATACAGATACCCCCGTTATTAGAGGGATGATTGACAAAGTTTCCCATCTGGTTACGGTTGAGAAGTTGTAGGGTATTGTCCTATCCGCTGCATGTTGGTGACTGAGGTCGCTACCAAAGGCATTTGATGTTTGGAGACAGTTTGTTATGAAATTGCATGATTTAAAACCTGCACCAGGTAGTAAAAAGGCAAAAAAACGAATAGGCCGAGGTATGGCCTCTGGTACGGGTAAAACCAGTGGCCGGGGAACAAAAGGTCAAGGGGCTCGTTCGGGTGGGGGCAAAGGTCCATACTTTGAGGGGGGACAACTGCCGTTGGTCCGACGATTGCCGTTTCGTCGAGGGTTTACCAATATTTGGCGGACTGAATATAAGCCGATCAATTTGGACCGTCTGCAAGAAAAGTTTGGCGATGGAACTGAAGTCACCCCTGAAGCATTAGTTGAGGCGGGCTTAATTAAGCGCTCAGACAAAGCCGTCGCTATCTTGGGCAATGGGGATCTGACTATAGCTTTAACCATTAAAGCACACCGCTTCTCCAAAAGTGCTCAAGAAAAGATTGAGGCCGCCGGGGGAACTATCGAGGTTTTGCCGCTTTCATCTTAGAAAGAGCGAGCGGGTTTGTTGTTAACTAGGCCTGATTACCATTGAGTGAGGGGACGATAAGGTTATGATTGAGGCGATACGAAACGCATTTACGCTGCCAGATTTACGACGTAAGATAGTTCTTACGCTGCTTATTCTGGTAGTCTATCGTGCGGCAGCGCATATTCCCGTGCCTGGCGTAGACCCCGAGCAGTTACGGCAGTTTCTGGAATCTGGTGGGCAAGGTACAACGATTATTCAGTTCTTAAACCTCCTTTCTGGGGGAGCTTTGGCTCGCTTGTCGGTTATGGCAATGGGTGTTTACCCGTACATCACCGCGTCAATTATTATTCAGCTTGTCACCCCGTTGGTGCCTCAATTGCAAGAACTGGCCAAAGAGGGTGAACAGGGTCGTAACAAAATGACGATGTACACCTACTGGCTGACAATCCCTCTGGCTTTGCTCCAGGCTTATGGAC
>Ga0299906_10005399_pt1 | contig 10409 bp, 10 predicted proteins | sample RVTome_14_FD_200259 | JGI IMG/M metagenome (GOLD analysis project Ga0299906, IMG submission 200259) | Soil microbial communities from uranium-contaminated site in the Upper Colorado River Basin, Wyoming, United States - RVT145D125 (version 2) ...
GCGCTCCACAAGGCATTCGAGCTCGATCAACCCGCGTAAAACCTTAGCGGTCGACGGTGATCGTGCCGACGACGTCAAACCTGCCGCTTCCCCGCGGCGTCAGCACGACAAATTCCCCCATCCCGAGGTAGGTGCCCGTCGCGGCGCGGATCGTCACGCCGTGGCTGACGAGCACGAGGTTACCCGGCCCGCTGAAGCCCGAGATGCGCTCGCGCATGGCGCGCGACTGATGCGCTTCGTTCTGCGGCCGGCCGTAGAGGTTGCTCAACGCAGACCAGGACTCGGCCTCTCCGAACGCAAGGCGGGCAGTCTCAAGGCAACGGCACCAGGGACTCGAAATGACAGCCGCGATCGGGATGCCTCTATCCCGGAAGGCGGCGCCCATCCTTCGCGCCTGTGCCCGCCCCTCGTCGTTGAGATTGCGCTGGGTAGCGCAGTCCTCGAGCTTGAATTCCGGCGGGTCACCGAACCCCGACGTGGTCTGCGTATGCCGGATCGCCACCACCTGGCCGCCCTGGCGCAGGAGGTCCCAGATTTTCTCGTCTGCGTTGGCGAGCTGCCAGGGAAAAAGCAGTCCCGCGAGCAGAAGCACAATGAAAGGCAGTGGATTTCGATTGGTGAGTGTCATACCAGGAGTGTAGAGCATGAGCGTCGGTGCGACGACCGGGGTTCCGAGAATGACAGTTTCGTGTGATATCCTTTTCAGTCCAAAGTTCAAGGTTCAACCTTGAAAGATCAGAGGTCAGGATTCGACATTGAACTTTGAACCTGGAACTTGAAAGATGGTTGTGGGAGAGATGGCCGAGTGGTCGCTACGGCGGAGCCGTTCGTAAAGATTGCGCCCGGGCGCGCCTCGACCACTGGATGGAGGGTGCGATAGGTATTGAGTTCTAGAAGTAACTGAAAACGTAGGATTGGAGAGATGGCCGAGTGGTCGAAGGCGCGCCCCTGCTAAGGGCGTATGGGGCTAAAACCTCATCGAGGGTTCGAATCCCTCTCTCTCCGCCAGTCAAGCCCTGTAAGCCCCTGAAAGTTCAGGAAGTTGCCGTCGGGGCTTGCCTCTAACCCACATTCCTACCCACGTTCGGGCAAATTTTCCCCATGTACAAGGGCTGGAGCGGATTGAATCGCCCCGGTTTTTCCGGAGAGCTCCGGGTTTGAGTCAGGCCGCCATGGGCAGGTGACCCATTGACTGATGATGCGACGCTTCGAACTCCGCCGGGGCACGTTGCCGATCGGTGCCAGTAACCGCCGGTGATTGAACCAGTCGACCCATTCGAGCGTCACGTATTCCACGGCCTCCAGATGCCGCCACGGACCGCGTCGGTATATGACCTCGGCTTGTAGAGCCCGATGATCGTCTCGGCGAGCACGTTGTCGTAGGAATGGCCCCGGCTTCGCACCGAGGGCTGGGTGCCAGCTTCGGCCAGTTGTTCGGAGCAGCGGATCAACAGATACTGGCCGCCCACTGCGATTCGTGCTGGGCTTCGTGCTCGAATACCAGGCGAACCGCCCGTTCCCTCAGTTCAGGGGGATACCTCTTTGATGTGTTCATAACTCCATCCTCTCAAGAAACGCAGTCTCCGGGAATCCCGGGGCGATTCACATCGTCATCATGGTCACCATTATCGTCGGCATCATGACCATGATCGTGATCATCATGGGCATCATGATGGCCATGAAAAAGGGCGCCCGAGGGGCGCCCTTTTAGACTGGTCGTTGGCGGTTGATCAGGCTGCGAGCGGGAACCTGACGGGCTCGACCTTTGGACGGGGTTTCTTCGATTCCTGCCAGAGATCGTAGGCGGCCTGCATGCCGAGCCAAGACTCCGCAGACCCGCCGAGCGCGGCCTGCAGACGCAAGGCCATATCGGCGCTCACGGCCGCGTGGCCGTTCACCACGCGCGAGAGCGCGACGCGCGACACGCCGAGCTTGCGCGCGAACTCGGACACCGTAATGCCGCCTTCGCCCAGCACGGTATCCTGGAGCACCTCACCCGGGTGCGGAGGGTTGTGCATGCGGGTCTTCGTCGTCATCGTCATCTCCGTTCAGTGATAGTCCCGGTAATCCACCAGCACGGCGTCCGAGCCCTCGAAGGTGAAAACCAAGCGCCAATTTCCGTTAACCGTTACCGCCCAATGGCCCTCTAGCCTGCCGGTCAGCGGGTGCCACTTCCAGCCCGGCAGGTTCATGTCTTCCGCGCTCGCCGCGGCGTCGAGCCTGCCGAGCTGGAGTCGTAATCTCTTTGCGTGGTGTGGCTGGATTCCCGCCTTCGTTCCGTCTCTAAAAAACCGCTCGAGGCCCTTGTGCCGGAAGCTCCTGATCACGACGCATTGTATCGCTATACGATACACCGAGTCAAGGCGCGCTCGCGACCCGCGTGAGACTTAGATCACCCCGGCCTGGATTTTTTGACTGTGGTCATAAGGCACTGATTATAAGTAGTAAGTTAGGAACTATTTTCCCCTAGCTGCTTGAACGTGATCGGGCGCGTTGGATCGTCTCCCAGAGCCTCGACGGCGTGAACGGCATGTCGAGATGCGCGATGCCGAGCGGGCGCAGCGCATCGACGGTTGCGTTGACGAAGGCGGGCAGCGAGCCGCTGCAGCCGGATTCGCCCACCCCCTTGGCGCCGAGCGCGTTGGTCGGCGTCGGCACCGCGTGATCGGCAACGATCATCTTCCGCACCGAGCCCGCATGCGGCATCGCGTAGTCCATGAAGCTTCCAGTCAGGAGTTGCGCGCTCGCCGGATCATAGATAGCGTGCTCACCGAAGGCCTGTCCCGCGCCCTGAACGACGCCGCCGTGCACCTGGCCCTCGACCAGCACCTGATTGATCACCGTGCCAAGATCATCGACAGCGGTGTAATTGACGACTGTGGCCAGCCCGGTTTCCGGATCGATCTCAACCTCCGCGATATGACAGCCGTTGGGAAACGACATGCCAAAGGTGCCCTCTGCGACGGTGTTGAGGGGGTGCGGCGTTGCGCGCGCAAGCTTGCGTGCGAGCTCGACGAAGCCGATTGACCGGCGGCCGGCGGTGAATTTGCCCTTCGCGTAGCGCAGCTCGCTCTCGGGAACGCGAAGCAGGGCGGCCGCGTGGGGACGCGCGAGCTCGATCAACTTCTTGCCCAGCATCGAAAAGGCGCTGCCGGTGCCGAGAGCGCCGCGCGAGCCGCCGGTGCCGCTGCCGATCAAGTCAGGCGCCTCGGGCACTGGCTCGAACCGGATGCGAGTCGTATCGATGCCGAGCTCGCGCGCGACGATTTCAGGGAATACCGTCTCATGTCCCTGGCCCGAGGATTGCGTGACGGCGAACAAGGTCATGTTGCCTTTCGCATCAAAACGGACCTGGACCTGATCCTTGGGCGCCGCGCCGCCGCCACCTGCCTCGAGATAGGTTGCGATGCCGATTCCACGCAGCTTGCCTGCGCGCTGCGCTGCGGCCCGACGTTTGGGAAACCCGGCCCAATTGGCCCGACGCAGGGCGTCGTCCATCACCGCTTCAAAATCGCCCGAGTCGTAGGTAGTTCCATTCGAAGTCTTGTACGGCATCGCCTCGGGCGGGATGAAGTTCCTGCGGCGCAGCTCGATCGGATCAAAGCCGTGCTCGTGCGCCGCGTGGTCGACCAGCCGCTCGACCGCATAGGCGATATCGGGCCGCCCCGCACCGCGATACGCCGAGACCGGCGTGGTGTTGGTGTAGGCGAGCCGCGTGCATACATAAATGGCAGGGATGCGATAGGTGCCGCCCGCCGTGATGCTGATGTTCCGGGTCGCGATAAAGGAGCCGAATGCCGCGCCGTAGGCGCCGAGGTTGGCACGATCGTCGAAACGAATGGCGAGGAATTTCCCGTTGGCGTCGAGCGCCAGCTCTCCGGTCAGCGACAACCCGCGGCCCTGGAAATCGCTCATGAAGATTTCAGCGCGCGATCCAACCCACTTCACCGGACGCCCGAGCTTGCGCGCAGCGAGCATCAACGCGAAGTATTCCGGGTAGGCGGCGCCGCGAACGCCAAAGCTCCCGCCGACGTCCTGGGTCGCGAGTACGACCTTCTCCTTGTCGACGCCGGAGACCGCCGTGATCTGGTTGCGCATACCGCCGACGCCCTGCAGGGGGCAATGGATCGTGTAGCGCCCGCTCACGGCGTCGAATGCCACGAGGCAGGAGCGCGGCTCGAGCGCGTTGCCGACGAGACGCTGGCTCTCGGCCGTGACCTTGCTCACGTAACGGGCCTTTGCAAAGGCGGCTGTTGCGGCCTGCTCGTCGCCCGATTCGTACTCGAAAGCCAGGTTTCCCGGCACGTCGGCATGAAGCTGCGGGGCACCTTCCTTCACCGCATCCTCGAAGCTCGTGACCGCGGGCAGGTCGCGGTATTCAATTTCGATCAGCTCGCGCGCGTCCTCGGCGATGGCCGCGGTGTCGGCGACCACCAGCGCAACCGGCTCCCCCACGAAGCGCACTTTCCCCAGCGCGAGCACGGGGTGCAACGGCTTGCGGAGCTCCTGGCCGCCCTTTCCGGTGTAGGTAACGATATTCGGCAGCGACTTGATTCCGGCTGTTCGCGCATCCTCCCCGGTGAGAACCGCTCTCACTCCGGGCAGAGCCAGCGCCCGCGTCGCGTCAAGCCCCACGATATCGGCGTGGGCGCGATCGGCGCGCAGGACGGCGGCATGGAGCTGACCCGGCAGGTTGCAGTCGGCGGTGTACCGGCCGTGGCCGGTCACAAGACGAAAATCTTCGCGGCGTAGCATGGCTCTTTACGCCCTTTCGTATTCGGAATCGGACGTGGAAACCGTGGATCTTACCCGATCCGGCGGTTCGGCCAATGCCGCCGACCGGTAGAATCCCGGTTGATGAGTCGACCGCTTTCGTCACCGCGGGCGGTGTCCCTCGACGATCCCGGGCCGTTACGGCGCCGCCGGGCGCTGGCCGGCGCGCTTTTTGGCCTTGCTGCGTGCGGGGCGGCCGGCGCTGCCGAGGTCCTCGATATGCGCGGCCCCGGCGAGAAGGGCGGAGACGCGTCCGCCGTCATCTACCGCATGACGCAGAAGGACACCTCCGACCTCGGTCCCGAGAAGCGCGCGATCCGGGTGCTCGTTCACTTCAGCCGCACCAAGTTTTTCGTGGCGAACGGCGTTCCCCGGGGGTTCGAGCATGATCTCATGAAGCAGTTCGAGACCTTCCACAACCGGCACATGAAGCGCGGGGAGGTCCGGATACCGGTCATCTTCATTCCCGTTCACTTCGACCAGCTCATCCCGATGCTGCGCGAAGGCCGCGGCGACGTCGCGGCCGGGCTCCTGACGATTACCGATGCCCGCAAGGCACGCGTCGCTTTCACGCTGCCCTATGTCCGCAATGTCGCAGAAGTCGTCGTGGCACATGCGGGCGCGCCGCCGATCTCGAGCGTCGAGGAGCTGGCCGGACGCAAGGTCCACGTGCTGCGGGGCTCGAGCTTCGCGGAGCGCCTGCGCGAGCTCAACCGCGGGATGTGGCGCTCGGCCCGCCCGCGGATCCGCATCGTCGAGATGCCGTCGGGCACCAGCACGGAAGACCTGCTGGAGATGGTGAACGCGGGCATCGTTGAGTACGCGATGGCGGACGACTACATGGGCAAGCTCTGGGCGAAGGTCCTGCCGGACCTTCGCCTCCTGGATGTCCGGCTCTCGGAAGGCAACGATATCGCGTGGGCGGTGCGGCCCAGCAACCCTCGGCTCATGCGCGCGTTGAATGAGTTCATCGACCAGGGCAAGGACCGGCTGCCCGGCCACGCGGCCGAACTCCATTACCGCTACTTCCAGAACGTCGACTTTCTCAAGAACAATCTCGCCCCCGACGTCGTGGGCCGCAAGAAGCACCTGGCCGGGTATTTTCAGGCAGCGAGCAAGGAGCAGGGGTTCGACTGGCTGTTCCTGATGGCGCAGGGTTTTCAGGAGTCGCGCCTGCTTCAGACGGCGCGCAGCGCTTCGGGCGCGGTGGGAGTGATGCAACTCCTGCCCAGCACGGGCCGGGCCATGGGCTATCGCGACATCGCTACCAGCGCGAAAAACAATATCGCCGCCGGTGCGAAATACATGCGGCACCTCATCGACGACTACTTCAACGAGCCGCATCTGCCGGCTGCGGTGCGTTTCGATTTTGCGCTGGCCGCCTATAACGCGGGACCCACGCGTATCGTCCAGCTGCGCAAGCTCGCTGCGCAGCGCGGGCTCGACCCCGATCGCTGGTTCCAGAACGTGGAGCGTGTCGTGCTCGAAAAGGTCGGACGCCAGCCGGTGCAGTACGTGGCGAACATCCATCGCTACTACACGGCTTATCGTCTTGCCGAGGAGATGCAAGGCGACCCGGGGACGTCGCGGGCCGCGGACCGGCGGGCAGACATGCTGGCAAGCGAGGCAGTTTTCGACGCAGCCGCAGCGCAGCGGTAGAATCACGGAAACCGATCCGCGTCCCGACGGCCGGAAAATAGGGCGCAGGAACCAGAATAGTCGAGGCACAAGTCGCGCTGGTTTCTTCCAGACACCATTTGTCAATCACGGATCCGCCTGGCGCGAGCCGTCGCGCGCGATGCGCGCAGCGCTTCGCCGCGGTATGGAACAGGAGACCCCCCATGCTGAACCGCGCGTGGTATTTCATTGCAGCGACACTGCTTCTCGCCAGCCCGGCGGCGGCACAGACCGGCACGCTGGACAAGATCCGGACGAGCGGTGTCATCACGATGGGTTATCTCGAAAACAGCGCGCCATTCTCGTTCCTCGACGATGCCCGGCAGCCGCAGGGCTATTCGATCGACCTCTGCCGCGCCATCGCGAGCGGGATCCGCGCGCAGCTCAATCTCCCGGGTCTCGAGACGCGCTGGGTGGCGTTGACGATCCAGAACCGCCTCGAGGCGGTCTCGAGCGGGCGGGTGGATATCGAGTGCAGCACCACGACGTGGACTTTCTCTCGACAGGCGCTGGTTGATTTCAGCCTGATCACCTTCCTCGACGGCGGCAGCATTCTGACCCGGGCCGAGAGCAAGGTCGCCCGAATCGGGGATTTGGCCGGCAAGCGCGTTGCGGTCATCACCGGCACGACAACGGAGAAAGTGCTCCGCTCGACCTTGTCGCGGCGCGATATCAGGGCCGAGGTCGTCACCGTCGGTAACCGGGCAGAAGGACTGAAGCTGCTCGACGATTCGGGGGTCGATGGCTTCGCCTCCGATCGCACGGCGCTGATCGGCATCGTCCTCAGCACCAAGACGGGTCATTCGTTCAAGCTGCTCGACGAGGATTTTTCCGTCGAGCAGTACGCCCTGGCGCTGCCGCGCGGCGACGCGGAGTTTCGTCTGGCCGTCAACCGGGTCCTCGCGCGCCTCTACCGCACGGGCGGGATCCAGCCGATCTATGACCAGTGGCTCGGCAAGCTCGGACCGCCCAGCCTGCTCCTGTCGGCGACGTACTTCATCCAGGGCATTTCCGAGTGATGGTGGTGACGGCAACGATCGGGGCGCCACGCGGTGCGCGGGCGCTTGCGGTGTGCTTATCCCTGGCAGCCGGCACCGGCGCGTGGGCGCAAAACATCAAGATTCCGGACCTGCGGGAGCGTCCGGCGAACGTTGCGCCGCATCCGAAGGCCGGCGAGCCCTGCGAGCGATGCGGCGTCATCACCGCGATCCGGGAGATCTCGGTGCGGCGTCCCGTCAACATCCCGCCGGAATTCAGAAGCAATCCGGGCTACTCGGGACCGGGCGGTGACACGCCAGTGGGCGCGGTGATCTACATTCCGTTCGGCGCCGGCACCGACAAGCCCTACGTCGGGGGCGTGGGAACCCCGGAGATGCAGAGGCGCCTGTCCGAAACGGAGTACGATATTTCAATCCACCTCGATGACGGCGCTGATACGGTCGTGCGGCGCAGGGACGGGCTTGCCTATCGTGTCGGCGACCGGGTGAGGGTGCGGGGCATCGAGCTCGAGCTGCTAGTGCCCTGACGAGCGTTCCGGGCGCGCTGATGACGTCGCGATCACATCGATCTGGTTACGAAATAGAGCTGTTTTAAAAATCCCCTCTCCCCCGTGGGGGAGAGGGGTAGGGTGAGGGGGATTTGTGAAACGAATCCTGTTTGTGAAGCGCTGGAGGGGGCAATGAGCGGAAAGGTATTGTTGGTGGTGCCGGAGGCGCCGGCGCCGGAGAAGACGGCAACGATCCACGAGCGCGGCATAAAGCGCAGCGGAATACGGCTGGGAACGCTTGACAACGCCAAGGCGAACGCCGATCACCTGCTGTCGTTCATCGTCGAAGGGGTCAAAGCGACGCTGCCGGTCGCCTCGGTCGTCTCGCTTTGCAAGCCGAATGCGAGCACGCCCGCTTCCAGCCAGGTGCTCGACCGCCTCGCGCAGGAGGCCGACTGCGTCGTCAGCGCGATGGGCGACTGAGGCTCCTGCACGTCGTGGAGTGTCCACGACATGGCAGAGCTTCGGCGCCGCGGGCTGGTGACCGCCGTAGTGTGCTCCGGGCCGTTCATGAAGCTCGGACGGACCCAGGCGAAGGTTTTCGGCGTACCGGACCTGCCGCTGCTCGAGATCCCGCATCCCCTGGGCGGAATCAAGCTCGACGAGGTCAAGGGGCGCGCCGACGTGGCGCTGGAGCAGTTCTTGAAGCTGATCAAAGAGCACAGCAGGTAACTATTAACCGCCAAGACGCCAAGAACGCCAAGCGGATCAAACTCAAATAGCGTTCGCTAGAAGGCCGCTGTTGAAGGTTTTTAGCCGCATTTAAACTGTGAAAGAAATTCTTGGCGTGCTTGGCGCCTTGGCGGTTCAGATATTTGGCTTCTCACATGACTTCCAACCTGACGCAGCTGTTGAAAGAGCCGGGCGCGAGCCTCGAGGCCGAGGACGACTTCGACGCGGTCAACGAACTTGTGCGAAGCCTCGGATGGGGAGACGGGCTGCCGGTTCTGCCTCCGACCGCCGCCCGCGTGGAGCAGATGCTCGAGTACTGCGACCGGCCGTGGGACGAGCCAATCGCCGCGATTGCCCCGCGATACGGTGAAGCGACGCCTTTGCGCCTTGCCGCCAACGCGGTGATGGCGGGTTGCCGCCCGGAGTACTTCCCAATACTCATGCTCGCGGTCGAAGCAATCTGCGAGGAGCCCTTCAATTGCTACGGCATCCAGGCGACGACGCATCAGTGCGCTGTCCTGATCCTGGTGAACGGTCCGGTGGCGAGGGAGCTCGATATCAATTCGGGCCACAACGCCTTCGGGCCCGGCCACCAGGCCAACGCCACCATCGGCCGTGCGCTACGGCTTGCGCAGGTCAATATCGGCGGAGCGATTCCCGGCCTTGGCGACATGTCCACCTTCGGGTCGCCTGCCAAGTACACGTATTGCGCTGCCGAGAACGAGCAGGCGAGCCCCTGGGAGCCTCTGCATGTCGAGCGAGGCTTTCCGCCCGAGGCGAGCGCGGTCACCGTGTTCGCGGCCGAAGGGCCGCACAATGTAAACGACCACGAGAGCCTGACAGCCGAAGGCATCCTGAAAACCATCGTCGGAACTGTTGCCATAACCGGCGCGAACAACATCTGGTTCGACGGCGAGATCCTGGTGATCTTTGGCCCGGAGCACGCCGCAACCGTGGCGAAGGAAGGCTACTCGAAGAAGGACGTCAAGGAATACATATTCGAGCATGCGCGGCTGCCACTGAGCGCCTTCTCGCGGGAGAACCTCGAGCGGCGCCTGCGCCAGTGGCCGGTTTTCGAAGGAAAGTTTGCGGAGGCCGGAATGGACGCGCGCGTCCCGATGGCCAAGCATCCGGAGGAAGTCGTTATCGCTGTCGTCGGCGGAAGCGGCAAGCACTCTGCGTTCGTGCCGACCTTTGGCGCCTCCCGCGCGGTCACGCGTGCGCTCAAGCTGCGCGACGGGAAGCTTGCCCGTTCGGTGCGCGATTTCCGGCGCACCTGAGCGGATCGCGTCCACGAAAGGCATACATAGTGGACTCTGCGTGCTGTGATGGGTGAGCGGAATGCGCGGATTGTGATACCGTAACGCCTGGCGCCGCCGCCGCGTGTCGCGGAACCATTCACGCAGGCACATGCTCCAAAAGTCGGCAGTTTTCCAGACAGATCCCGCTTATAAACGAGGAGGAGTCCTGATGTTGAGATTCATGATCCTGGCACTCTCCGCGACCGCGTTTCTGGCCGCGAACGGCGCGTGGGCGCAGAAGCAGTATCCAAGCAGGCCGGTCCGCATCGTGATCCCGTTCCCGCCCGGCGGAAACGTGGACGTCTTCGGCCGCGTGCTGTACCGGCAGGTCGAGTCCGAGCTCGGGCAGCCGATCGTCATCGACAACCGCGGCGGCGCGAACGGCATTCTGGGCTCGTCCATCGTCGCGAATGCGAACCCCGACGGCTACACCATGCTCA
>Ga0299906_10005401_pt1 | contig 10406 bp, 9 predicted proteins | sample RVTome_14_FD_200259 | JGI IMG/M metagenome (GOLD analysis project Ga0299906, IMG submission 200259) | Soil microbial communities from uranium-contaminated site in the Upper Colorado River Basin, Wyoming, United States - RVT145D125 (version 2) ...
TCGATGGCGGCGGCTATGTCGTCAATGGCGATTGTAACACCTGGTCTGGGAACAACCGCCGTGATATCAACAGCGACCGTACTAGCCACCGACCGGATGTAGCGCATTCAGGTGAGTAGATAGTGCTCGTCTTCGATCAGGCTCGCCTTGTAGCGCCCTTCCCAAGGGCTCCCGCTGGTCCCGTAAGGTTTAGAGGAAACTGGAAAAATCTTGTAGTTTTATATTGCGGAAATCAAAAAAACGGTTCGTTCGATCGCAATCCTCACCGTGGTTCAACCACTCTTATCTACCGTTCCGCAGTCCATTCGAATAGAACATTCGACCCCCGGCATCGACAACCACGGCATCGACGCCCGGCAGCGAATCGACGAGCTTCAAACCCGCGTGTACCCCTTTAACGAAAACCGTCTTGGATACCCCCTCGGTGGTGGTTGCGTCAGGACCGACGATCGTCGCCGCGCGAACGCCGACGGCCGATTTACCGGTCGCGGGGTCGAGAATGTGATGGTGGCGCACGCCGTCTTCCTCGAAGTAACGCTCGTAGTCGCCGGAGGTCGAGATCGCGGCATCGATCAACGGAAGCCTTGCGATCATTCCATCCGGCTGGCGCGGATCGCGAACGCCGATGATCCACGGTCGCCCGTCGCGCGAACCGAAGACACGGCTGTCGCCGCCGGCGCTGACCATGGCGGCGCAAACCCCGCGCGACTGCAACAAACGCACGCAATTGTCGACGGCGTACCCCTTCGCGATCCCGCCGAGGTCGATCTGCACCTCCGGGTGGGCGAAGCGTATCGTTCGGCGCCCGGCGTCGAGCAGGAGATGGCGATAGTCGAATGCCGCGAGGGCGCGCGCGACTTGCGCGTCGCTCGGCCGCACCCGGTTACGGTAGTCATAGAAACGACCGACCGCGGCGAACGTAATATCGAACGCGCCGCCGCTCCATTGTGAAAAATCGATCGAGCGGCGAATCAAATCGAACAGCTCCGGGCTGATGGGCACCGCGGCGCGGCCGGCTTCCCGATTGATACGCGACAGCTCGCTTTCGGGCTTATAAGGGCTCATGGCGCCATCGACGCGGCGCATTTCCTGGATCACCGCTTCGGCCGCGGATGCACCCACCCGCGGATCGTCGTGCGCCAGCTCGACGCGCACCGCGGTACCCATGACGGCTTCTTCCCGAACGACCCAATGCGATTTGCCGGCGGTCATGAGGCGCGATGATGACGGAACGGACGTACCGATAACGCACAATCCCGGCCAATCCGGGCAACGTCGGCAATGGTACTGAAAAGCGATCGCGAAATCAGCCGCGGTGGCGTCGTGAAGCGCGTCGGGATGTTCAATTGACCGGCGCTCAAGGGCGCCGAAGTCCTTGGAATCGCTCGCCGGATCGCCGTCCGAGCGTTGGAACCGACGACACGCACCGCTTCAAGATTCACCGGCGGCACACACGCCGGAGGTCGGGAGCGCACCGACTTACGCGGCGCCCGCCTCCCTCTCGGGCGGTCTCCACGAATCGTCGCGTAATATCGACATCAAATCCTCCGCCGCAAGGGGGCGACAGATAAGATAGCCCTGTACCGCGTCGCACCCTTGCGCGCGCAGAAACTCAAGCTGCGCGTGCGTTTCAACACCTTCCGCCACGACCCGGATACCGAGCTTGTGCGCGACCGAAATGATGGCCGCGACGATAATGGCGTCGTTCGTGTTCGTTGGAAGGCCGCGCACGAAAGAACGATCGATCTTTAGGCGACTGATCGGCAACCGCTGGAGGTAGGAAAGGCTCGAATAACCGGTACCGAAATCGTCCACGGAAAACGTAATGCCGCGCTCGCTGAGCCCTCGCATCGTCGCCAGCACCGGCCCGGACTGTCGCATCAACAAGTTTTCCGTGATCTCCAGGTCGAGCAGCTTCGGGTCGAACCCCAACCGACCCAACGTCGTGTCTATCAGTTCACAGAGATCGCCGTGTTGAAACTGGCGCGGCGAGATGTTCACCGCCAAGCGTAAGCGCGGCGCGCCCCTCGATTGAAATTCGCACCACTGTTCGCAGGCACGACGCAACACCCACTCACCGAGCCGCACGACCAAGCCGGTTTCCTCGGCGAGGGGCATGAACTCCGCGGGCGAAACGATCTCGCCGGAGACGCCGCGCCAACGCACCAGCGCCTCCATGGAAATGATCTTTCCATCCTTGAGGTTGACTATCGGCTGATAATGGAGCTGAAAATCGTCGTGCTCGAGGGCGAGCCACAAGGCGCTCTCCTGCGCCAGTCGTTCGTGTGCCTTGTCGGTCATGTCGGCCGAGAAGAACTGATAGGCATTGCCGCCGGACTCCTTGGCTCGATACATGGCGATGTCGGCGTTGCGCACCAGCCCCTCGACGCTCTCCTCGTCGTCGGGAAAGAGCGTAATGCCGATGCTCGCGCTGGTGTATAGCTCATGCTTGTCGACGTGAAACGGCTGCGTGAACGCATCCAAGATTTTATGCGCGACGCGCCCGACATTTTGCACCTGTCGAATATCGGCGAGGATCAGCGCGAACTCGTCACCCGAGAGGCGCGCCAACGTGTCGCCCTGACGCACGCAACCTTCGATTCGTTCCGCCACCCGCCGCAGGAACGCGTCACCCAGCGTGTGCCCGAGGCTGTCGTTGATCACTTTGAAGCGATCGAGATCGAGAAACATCACGGCAACCCGGCACTCGTGACGCTGCGCGTCGACCATGCTCTGCGTCAAACGATCGACGAACAGCAGCCGATTGGGAAGCCCGGTCAACGAATCGTGGTGCGCCAGAAAATCGAGATGCTCTTCCGCGCGCTTGCGCTGGATGACGCTGCCGAGCTGCGCCGCGACCGCGAAAGCAAGCCGCAGCAGCCGACCGTCTTCGTGCTTCGCATCGCGCGCAAAAAACTCGAGCACCGCGATCACCTCCTGTCCCGAGAGCACAGGCACGCCCAAGCCCGACCGCAAGCCCACCTTCTCGGAGACCGACGCACGCGACAAGTCCCCTTCTTCGCGCAGGTCGCGCAGCCATACCGGCTGGCGCGTATCCCACACTCGGCCGGGCAACCCCTTGCCGGGCGCGAAGGTGCAGCGCAGACTGGCGGCGCGCAATTTCTCGAATCCGCTTTCGCGACAGTACCATGCGTCGCTGCATTCGATCACGGCGTCGTCGGCGCGCGGTATCCACGCCTGGGCGTACGTCCAGCCGGTGGTTTCGCACACCTTGGCGAGCGTCACCGTCAATGCCGATTGCATATCCGCGGCCTCGGCAACCGCCTGAGTGATCGTTTGCAATACCCGCAGTTCCTCTTCCATTTGCTTGCGCTGCGTCATGTCGCGCAGAATCATGGTGAAGCTCGTGCGGCACCCGTCGGAGAATTTCGAAATGCTGACGTCGACGGGAAACTCAGTGCCGTCCCCCCGTCGGCAATAGATTTCACCGCCCCCGTCGGTGCAGCACGTCGCCGCGCCGTCGGCCAGTAGACGTTGTACTCGCTCGCGTTGCTGCGCGAAGTAACGAACCGGCAACAGCTTATCGAGACCCAAGCCGACTACGTCCGCGGCCGAGTAGCCGAACATCCGTTCCGCGCCTTGGTTGAAGACCTCGATGCGCAAGTTTTCGTCCGTCACGATCACGGCATCGGCGACGATGTGAAGAATGTTCTGGAAGCGCGCGTCGCTCGCGCGCCGTTCGGCTTCGGACCGCGCGTGCGCGCGGCGCAGACGCGTTTCGCGTAGTTCCCGCTGTACCGTCGGGCACAGTCGTCTGAGATTGTCCTTGACAACGTAGTCTTGCGCGCCCGCCTTCATCGCCGCGACGGCCGTGTCCTCGCCCATCGTGCCTGAAACAAAAATGAAAGGCGCGTCGCCGTCGCGCTCGCGCACGATAGCGAGTGCTTCGGCGCCGCTGAAGCGCGGCATCGTGTAGTCGCTGAAGATAATGTCCCACGATTGACGTTCGAGCATGGCGCGCAAGTCCACGGCCGTATCCACGCGTTCGTACGCCGTTTGGTAGCCCCCGCGCGCCAGCTCGCGCAACAACAGTTGCGCGTCGTCGTCGGAGTCGTCGACGATCAGCGCGCGCAGCGGTATCGCGTCATCCATCTGACTTCACACCACGCAAATTCCATTTGACATGTCCTCTCCGCGTGTCGCAGCGCCACCTGCCGTCGCCGCGGCCGCGATGCTCCACGTAACCACATTGGATAAACTTACCTGTTCCTGCCTCGGCGCTAACCGGATCGGCGAATGTTCCGCCGCGATCGCGACGCCACTGCGCTCCGGGAGTGTGTAAAAAAAGCCCCGTCCAGGGACTTTTTCAACTCGTTCGCGCGGCGCATGTCCGTGCTCACGCCCGAAATTTCAACCACTGGCGTGTTTGAAACTTCGGCGCGCCACTTTTCGGCTGCGCCGTCCATGCTTCGCCGAAAAGTCCATGGCCGAAATCCTCTCGACCCGTTCGCCGCTTCGCGGCTCACCCTTGTGGCGCGCGGGATTTGCCTTTCGACAAACCCCTAGTTGGAGAGTAGTCGACTGGAGCGCATTAGGAATAGCCGACTGGGGGAGGAAGACAATGGCGACCGCTTCGTGGGGTTCCCGGTAGGAGAAAAACCAACAAGACTGTAGGGGTTGTTGGGTCGCGAAATGTCCAGTGCTTCCGCTGGCCCTCCGTATTGCATCCCCCCTGCGAAGCCGGTGCGGCGAGATAAACCGCGCCGCCGCTAATCAATTGACGGCCATCCCCTAACCGCGAGGCGGCGCGTGTTTACACCTCGGTACGGGAGCCGATTTCTGCACACCGGCATGCTTGCGCGACGGCGCCGGAATCGCTCTCTTCAAACGGTGGTCGTGACGGCGGCGCAAGGAAGAATAGCTTTACGCCGACGCCCCAGGGCAGGTTACGGAGATCCCGGTTCCAGCGGCGTATTCCAACCGATTGAGGCGGATTCCGTTGCTTTTGAAACTAACCGTGTGGGCCAGGCCTAAACGTCGCTCGGCGGGTTGTTGAGCCCCCAGTTCCAAGGCCGAATCTCGACGGACGCAAAGAGACCGGCGCGACTGTACGGGTCGTCCGCGACGAACGAGCGCACGCTGGCGAGATCTTCCGCCTCGACGATCAGCAAGGTTCCGTTCATCGTGACACCGTCGTCGCGCAAGGTCGGTCCGGCGACGCGCACCGTGACTGCGTGCTTTCCGGGATTGCGCAGGTAGTCCCGATGGGCCGGCCGCGCGGCGGCTCTAACCGACTCCATGGCGGGCTTGTCCGATCCGAACACCATAAAGTACATGCGTCGCCTCCGGTTTGGCCCCTGGTTTCGTGCAGCGCTCAGGCGGGAGTCAATCGAAAATCATACTCCGCCGTCCAATAGTCCTGGATCATCGCCGCGCCCCCGGGCGCGGTTCCCGCTTTGTGCTTCTTAAAATCAACGATCAACGTTTGCTTCACGGCGAAAACGGCGTCGGAATCCAGATACGGGTCGCCGGCCACAAAGAGATGCGTTATCACCGGCCGGTAGCCGGGCGCGGAAACGATCATATGAATATGCGCGGGGCGAAACGCATGCCGCCCGGTCGCACGCAGCAACGCGCCGACCGGCCCGTCGGTGGGAATCGAGTAGCTGACCGGCTTGACGGTGCGGAATAGAAATCGACCTTCGGAATCGGCCCTGAACTTCCCGCGCATTTGCATCGCCGTCAGCTCGGGCCGCTGCACGTCGTACAAACCATCGCCGTCGACTTGCCAGACATCGAGCTCCGCCCCGGCGATCGGCTTGCCATCCACCGTCAGCACCCGACCGAGTACCACGGTCGGCTCGCCGGCGGCTCCGTTCGCGATGGAGTCGCCGAATCGCTTCGGTGGCGCGCCCGCGCGATGGAACGGGCCGAATACCGTCGTCTCCGTCGCGCCGGCGGGCTTTCGGTGATTGATGGCGTCCACCAGCATCGACACACCCAGCGTATCCGACAACAAAATGAACTCCTGTCGCTTGTCGTCGCATTTATGACCGACCGCGGTCAGGAACTTGATCGCCTCGAACCACTCGGCTTCGGTAGGCTCGATCTCGCGCATGAAAGCGTGCAGGTGGCGAATCAGACCCGTCACGATTTCCTTGAGTCGCGGGTCGCGCGTACCGGCGTGGCTTGCCAGGACGACGTCGGTGAGATTGGCTTCGTTGAAATTTTGCATGCACGGCTCCCGGACGCGGAACGACTAACCCCTACGCGACCGAACTCGGCCCGATACCGATCGGCGCCGGCGCGAGCTGGACCACGCGGCGAAACAACTGTTCGAACTCCTGCTTCGGCTTGATTCCGAACAGCGGATCGTCGTTTTCCTTGAATGCCTTCGCCATCGATTCCCAGTCCGATTCCGTCAATGTTTTCTTCGCGAGCGGCAGAACCTCCTCCTCCTCGCGCTGCATGTGTGCCCAATGGAAATCGGCGTAGCTCTCGACCGCGCGCGCGAATTCGTCGAACTTGCCGAAAGTCTCATACGCCACCAGGCTTTCCATGAGCCGGCGGATGAGCGTGCCGCCGAACGCATGCTCGGCTTCCAGGCTGTCGAGCAGCGCCGCGGCCTGGGGGTTGCGCGTGCGCACGGCGGCGAACAGGTAGCGATCCTCTTTCGGGTGGTGCAGCTTCTCCGGGAACGAGACGATATAGTCGAGCATCGCGTGCAGAACGACAAAATCGGGCTTCTCCCCGTGATCGCGTACTCGGCGCGTGAGATGAATCAGGCCGTGCAGCACCGCGGCGATGGAACGATGTTCATCCTCAATGATGCGTACCGCTTCGTGCATGGTTCCTCTCCATAAAACGCATAAGCGAACCGACTCCCCCTCTCCATGGGTTCACTTTCGCAGGCGGCGCTGTACCGGAAAGCAGCGAATGTCCCATCGGCTCTCGACGAAGCCCCAGATGCCGCGCGGAAACCTCAACGTGACGATCACCGCCAGCAAGCCGAGCGCGATCAGATACCAAGTGCCGTAGTCGCTGAATACCTTCGAAAGCACGAAATACAGCAGCGCCCCGATCAACGGCCCTTCAATGGTGCCGAGTCCGCCAATGATAACCATGAAGATCACCACCGGCGACCACTGTACGCCAAAGGCGGCGTCCGGCGAAATGCGCAGGTTGTTGAGAAAGTACAACGCCCCGGCGATACCGAAGCCGAACCCCGCGATCACGTACACCCAGAACTTGGTACGCTGCACGTCGATGCCCTGGCTCGCCGAGGCGGCTTCGCTGTCGCGAATCGCGGTGAGCGCGAGGCCGAAGCGCGAACGCAGCAAGAGATAGACCAGCGCAATCGAACCAAACACGGCCGCGAGGGCGATCCAAAACGTCGCCGCTTCGCGCGTCCAGCGCGCGATCCCGTAGAGCGCGGTGAAGCTCGTACCGGATCCGCCGCCCACCGCGGAAACGTTCGCCACGCTGAGACGGTAAATCTCCGCGATGGCCCAAGTGCCGATCGCGAAATAGCCGCCTTGTAGGCGAAAAACGATCTGCGACGTCGGGATCGCCATCAGCGCCGCCGCGACCCCGGCAAGCGGTATGCACAGAAATGGATTCAGTCCCAGAAAATTTCCGAGCACGATAAGCGTGTATCCGCCAACGCCGATAAACGCTTGTTGGCCGATGGAAACCATGCCGCCATAACCACCCAATAAATTCCACATCTGCGCCATCACCAATAGGCAGGCGAATTCGGTGAATTGCCGCAGCAGACTCGAATCGGCCCAAAATGGCATCGATGCCAGCACAATGAACAAGATCGCACCGACGATAGTGGTCGCGCGACTCGCACGCGTGGCGCGCTCAATCTGGATCGTCGCGGTGGTGTTGGAATCGGCGACAGCCATGGGTCGTTATTCGCGTGTCTTCGGAAATAATCCGGTAGGTTTGAACAGCAGGACCGTAACGAACACCACGTGGCCGACCAGAATCCCCCAGCCGGGATCGACGCGAAAACCGATCGACTGCGCCACGCCCAGTATGACGCCGCCGGCGAACGTGCCCCAGAACGATCCCATCCCGCCGATAATCACCGCCTCGAACCCGTAGATGAGCTGCGCCGGTCCATCGCCCGGCGACATGGTCGTGCGCATCCCGTGAAGAATCCCGGCGACCCCGAGGACGCCGATCGCGATGCCGGTCGCCATCGCATAGACCCGGCGATTGTCGACGCCGACGAGCGCGGCCGCCTCGTGGTCGTCGGAGGTGGCGCGAAACGCGCGCCCCAGCCGGGTATGGTTGAAGAACCACTGAAACACACCGGTGATCGCGAGCGCGGCGCCAAAGGTCAGCAGCGGCAGCCATCCGACCGCGAGCCCCCGCCCGAGCGCGATGCTGCCGGTTTCGACGCCGCCGCCGGGAATCGAGCGGGTATCGGCGGAAAATATTTCGAGCAGCAGATTCTGGATGATGATCGACAGGCCGAAGGTGACGACCAACGACGGCAAGGGATCCCTGCCGATGGTGCGCGTCAGTACGCCGTGTTGTACCGCGTAGCCGATGCCGAAAGCGAGCGGCACGACCAGCAGCATCGCGGCGAAGGCGTTCACATGCAGCGTATCGACGATCACGAAGCCGATGAACGCCGTGAGAATGACGAAATCGCCGTGGGCGACGTTGACCAACCGCATGACGCCGAACATCAGCGACAAGCCGATCGCGAACAAAGCGTACAGACCGCCGAGCATGACGCCTTGCAAAATCGTGTCGATCCAGGAAATCATACGACTACCACTGCATCCGCAGATGAACGCAGATAAAACAACAGATGAACGCGGATAGAAGAAATACTGTCATCTTGTTTCTGCCATCTGCGTTCATCTTAGTTAGGTCATCTGCGTCCATCTGCGGATTGATTTTCATACGCCAAAGTACGCCTGCGAAATTCGATCGGTCGACAGCTCCGCCGATTTGCCGGTCAGCGACACCCGGCCTTCCTGAAAACAGTAGAGTCGATCGGTCACGCGCATCGCCATGGAAACGTCCTGCTCCACGATGACGAGCGTGAGGCCCTCGTCGCGCAGCCGCGGAAGCGCGTCGTAGATATTCTTGATAACGATCGGCGCGAGACCGAGCGACAGCTCGTCGCAAATTAAAAGCTTCGGATTCGACATGAGCGCGCGGCCGATGGCCGCCATCTGCTGTTCGCCGCCCGACAACGCGGTCGACGGAAGACGCCGGCGATTCGCAAGCGCCGGAAACGTTTCATAGACGCGCTCCAGCGCCCAGGGGCCCGGCCGCCGGCTGTAGGCGCCCATCCGCAGATTTTCCTCGACCGTCAGGCTCGGAAACAGCCGACGGCCTTCCGGCACCATCGCAACCCCTATCGCCACGATTCGCCCCGCCGGAAGATCCCCGATCGGCTCCCCCTCGAAACGGACCGACTCGCGCGGCGCCGGCATGAGACCGCAAATCGTTTTCAGGAATGTCGTCTTGCCGGCGCCGTTGGCGCCGATGACGGCGACGATTTCCCCCGAGTGAACTTCGAAATCGATGCCGAACAGCGCCTGAAAGTCGCCGTAGAACGCGGTCAACGCGTGCGTCTCGAGCAGCGCGGCCATGGCGCTACACTTCGATGCCCATGTAGACGCGCTTCACTTCGCGGTCGTTCATTACCTCCCGAGGCGCGCCTTCCGCGAGTTTCGAACCGAAGTTGATCACCAGCAGCCGGTCGGCGACCGCGAGCAGCGCGTGCACCACGTGCTCGATCCAGATGATCGTGATGCCGCTCGCTTTGATTTCCCGAATCAACGCGACCAAGGCCTTGGCTTCGTGTTCGCTGAGACCCCCGGCGATCTCGTCGAGCAGCAGCAACTTCGGTTTCGTCGCGAGGGCGCGCGCGAGTTCCAGGCGTTTGCGCTCGAGCAGCGGGAGCGAACCGGACAGGTGATTGGCTTTGTCGCGCAGGCCGGTTTTCTCCAGTATCGCGACGCACGCCGGATAGGCGTCGGCTTCCGAGCTCGCGCCGCCGTACGACGCGCCGACCAGGAGATTCTCCAGGACGGTCATGCCCGCGAACGGATGCGGGATCTGATACGAGCGGCCGATGCCGCGGCGGCAGCGTTGGTGCGCCGGCGCGGCGCCGATATCGGCGCCGTCGAGCAACACACGGCCGCGATCCGGCCGCACGTCGCCGCCGATCAAATTGAACAAGGTGGTCTTGCCGGCGCCGTTCGGGCCGAGAATCCCGAGCGTCGTGCCGGTTTCGAGCTCGACGCTTATGTCGTCAATGACCTTAAGCGCGCCGAAACTCTTCGAGACACTTTGGAGCGAAAGAATAGAGGCCATCGGCGCACTACATAAAAATAAAACTAAGCACATTCCCCCTCCCTCCCCCTCCCCCGCAAGCGGGGGGTGCGGTGGAGCCTTCGCGAATGCACTTA
>Ga0299906_10005402_pt1 | contig 10405 bp, 8 predicted proteins | sample RVTome_14_FD_200259 | JGI IMG/M metagenome (GOLD analysis project Ga0299906, IMG submission 200259) | Soil microbial communities from uranium-contaminated site in the Upper Colorado River Basin, Wyoming, United States - RVT145D125 (version 2) ...
CGCTCGAGGTCGCCCTCGCGCTCCTTCTTCTCGGCCTCGGCGCGCAGCTCCTCGATCAGCATCTTGCCCGCGCGGATCGCGGTGATCAGGTCCTTCTCGGTGGACCAGCGCGCGCGCAGGGCGCTCGCCTCCTCGCTCAGCTCGGCGAGCTCGGCGCCGATCTCCTCGACGCGCCGGCGCGTGTCCGCGCCCGAGTCCTTCTGCAGGGCGCCGCGCTCGATCTCGAGCTGGCGGATGCGCCGCTCGACCTCGTCGAGCTCGGGCGGGAGCGAGTCGATCGCCGTGCGCAGCTGGGCCGCGGCCTCGTCGACGCAGTCGATCGCCTTGTCGGGCATAAAGCGCTCGGTGATGTGGCGGCCCGCGAGGCGCGCGGCCGCGACGAGCGCCGCGTCCTGGATGCGCACGCCGTGGTGCACCTCGTAGCGCTCCTTGAGGCCGCGCAGGATCGCGAGCGTGTCCTCGACCGACGGCTCGTCGACGTACACCGGCAGGAAGCGCCGCTCGAGGGCCGCGTCCTTCTCGATGTACTTGCGGTACTCGTCGAGCGTCGTCGCGCCGATGCAGTGCAGCTCGCCGCGCGCGAGCGCGGGCTTGAGCATGTTGGCGGCGTCGACGGCGCCCTCGGCGCCGCCGGCGCCGACCAGCGTGTGCAGCTCGTCGATGAACAGCACGATCTCGCCCTCGGCGCCGGCGATCTCGTGCAGCACGGCCTTGAGCCGCTCCTCGAACTCGCCGCGGTACTTGGCGCCCGCGAGCAGCGCGCCGAGGTCGAGCGCCATGACCTTCCTGTTCTTGAGCCCCTCGGGGACGTCGCCGTCGACGATGCGGTTCGCGAGCCCCTCGACGATCGCCGTCTTGCCCACGCCGGGGTCGCCGATCAGCACGGGGTTGTTCTTGCGCCGGCGCGAGAGCACCTGGATCGTGCGCCGGATCTCCTGGTCGCGGCCGATGACCGGGTCGAGCTTGCCGGCCGCCGCGTCGGCGGTCAGGTCGCGCGCGTACTTGGCGAGGGCCTCGAACGTCGCCTCGGGGTCGGGGCTGGTGACCTTGCGGTCGCCGCGCACCTCCGTCAGGGCCGACTCGATGCGCTCCGGCGTGACGCCGCGCGCGCGGAAGAGGCCCGCGACCTCGGGGCTGCCCTTGCGCGCCAGCGCGAGCAGCAGATGCTCGGTCGAGACGTACTCGTCGCCGAGCTGGCGCGCCGCCTTGGCGGCCTCGCCGAGGACGTCCTGCAGGGCGCGCCCCAGGCCGACCTGGCCGCCGCTCGAGCGGGGCAGCGCGCCGAGCGCGCGGCGCAGCTCCGCCGCCAGGGCCTTGGGCTCGGCGTCGAGCCGCTCCAGGATCGCGGCCATCACGCCCTCGGGCTCCTCGAGCAGGCTCACCGCGAGGTGCAGGGGGGTCAGCTCGGGGTGGCCGGCCGACTGCGCCAGCGCCTGGGCGCTCGCCAGGGCGGCCTGGGAGCGGGTCGTGTATTGCGCTTGCATGCCCCCGGTTGTGCAAGCCACATGCCAGCCGCGAGCTCCCCAGGAGGGCCCAAAAGGGGGGATCGAGCCCCTCCGGCCGCCATTCTGGCGCCCGCTACTGCCAAAATGGCGCTAGGCCTCGCTACGCCGCCGGCGGCTCCCGGTGATCGGCGCGGCCTCCTCCCAGATCCGATCGAAGACGGCGAGCATCCCGCGCGCGACCCCCTGGTTGCGCACCTCGAGGACCATCGAGGTGTCCTTCTCGTGCGGCTCGTTCATCGGCAGGAGCGCGATCCTCTGGTCGAACACGCCCATGCGCATCGGGACCGTGGCGATGCGCCGCGACTCGCAGCCGAGGGCGAGCTGGCGGCGGATCACGGGGTGCTTGTGGATCTCGTATTCGGCCGGCACCTCGGACAGGATGCGCACCCGCACCCCGCGCGCCAGCGCGGCCTCGAGCAGCTCGTCGTCGTCGCGCACCACGAGCGGCAGGCGGGAGACGAGCGCGACGTCCTTCTCGACGGCCGACAGCAGGTAGTGGAAGTTGCGGCCGATCGCCTGCTTGCCCTGGAAGAGCTTGACGCGGCCCTCGCGGGCCGAGTGTGCGTCGGAGGGGGCCGCGTGCTCCTTCTGCAGCGACTTGACGACGTCGCGCGCCTCCTCGTGCTGGCTCTTGAGCTCCTCGAGCAGCGGCGCGAAAGCCGCTTTCGGCGGCACCGAGCTGTACGTGTTCACCGGGCCCAGGTGGCTCTCGCAGAGTCCGCGGCCGATCAGGCGCTTGATCGTCCCGTAGACCTTGGGCTGCGGCACCGAGCTGTGGCGCGCGATCTCGGGGATGCGGCTGCCCGGGTGCCTCAGGATGCCCAGGTAGACCCGGATCTCGTACTCGGTGAGACCCATGCTGCGCAGGCCCTGCGCGATCTGGGCGTCCTCACCCTGCAGGGGCGAGTTCCCGCCGTTCGTCCTCATCGATCTTGGAGAGCACAACGAATCATGGGCGGCTGCACCGATCCTAGCACAGGGGCGTGGTGCTCCCGAGCCGCACTTTCTATACTTACTCGCGCAGTTCTTTGTGAAGCCAGACGCGTGAGATCGTGCGCGGCTGACCGGTCCACCGGGCCGCAGCTCCCGCCCCGGGCTCGGACGCCCGCGGGCGGGCGTCCCTCCATGCATCGCTTCGGTCCCGTCGCTCGAGAGCGCGGAGCTGCGGCCCACTCCGAGCTCAGGCGCCGACCAGCACCGAGCACGGCTCGGCGTGGCTCGCGAGCACCGCCTCGATCCGCGCGCGGTTCGCGTCCTCCAGCGCGACCAGCGGCTCGCGCACGCGGGCTGCGCAGCGCCCGAGCACCTCGAGCGCGGCCTTGACCGGCACCGGGTTGACCTCGACCGCGAGCACCTCGATCAGCGGCGCGAGCCGCGCCGCGACCTCGCGCGCGCGCTCCGGATCTCCACCCTCCGCCTGCGGCCGCCCGTGCTCGAGCAGCTCCGCGACGGCAGCGGGTCGCAGGTTCCCGACGACGCTGACCGCGCCCGCGGCACCGACGGCGGCGGACTCGGCCAGACGGCGGTCCTCGCCGCAGAACGTCGCGATGCCGGCCTCCTGCACGAAGCGCCGGATCCGCTCGACGCACGTCGTCGCGACCTTCGCGGCGACGACGTTCGGGTGCCGTCGCCGCAGCTCGCGCGCCACCTCGGGCGGGAGCTCGACCCCCGTGCGGGCGGGGACGTCGTAGAGCATGATCGGCGCGCCCGTCGCCTCGGCGACGCGCGAGAAATGGGTCAGGAGGCCCCGCGCGCCGGGGCGGTTGTAGTACGGCGTCACGACGAGCAGCCCGTGCGCGCCGGCCGCGACGGCCTCCCGCGCGAGCTCCACGGTGGTGCGCGTGCAGTTCGTGCCCACGCCGGCGATGACCGGCAGCTTCCCGCGCGCCGCCTCGACGGCGGTCTCGATCAGGGCGATCCGCTCGGGCGGGGTGAGCGTGGGGGCCTCGCCCGTCGTCCCGGCGACCACCACGGCTTCGGTCGCCGCGCCCGCGTGCAACTGCACCAGACCGCGCAGGGCCTCGAGGTCGAGGGCCTCCTTCTCGTCGAACGGCGTGGGAAGCGCGACGATGCTTCCCCGGAACGGGCACTCCATTCGCCTCTCCTTCGGTGGGGGAACAGGGTCACAGGGGAACAGGCGGGTCCGCGCCGCGCCCGTCGCCGGACACTATCGAAGCGCCCGGGGCGAATCCAGATCGACCAGCTCGCGCATCGCCGCCACCGCCCGGGCCACGCCGACCGAGAGCGCCCGGGCGACGATGGCGAAGCCGATGTTGAGCTCCTCGAGGTGCTCGATCCGCGCGACCGGGGCGGCGTTGTCGTAGTCGAGCCCGTGGCCGGCGTTGACGCAGAGGCCGATTCCGTGCCCGTGCAGGGCCGCCCGGCGCAGGCGCTCGAGCTCGCGCTCGCGTCCGGCGCCGCGCGCGCGCGCGTACCGGCCCGTGTGCAGCTCGACGAACGACGCGCCGACCTCGCGCGCGGCGTCGAGCTGCTCGAGGTCGGGGTCGACGAACAGGCTCACGAGCCCGCCAGCCGCGCCCAGGGCGGGCACGACGTCGGCGAGCCGCGCGCGCTCGCCGCGCACGTCGAGGCCGCCTTCGGTCGTGATCTCCTGGCGGTTCTCGGGCACGAGGCAGAAGGCGTCCGCGCCGCTGCGGGCGGCGATGCGCACGATCTCCGGATCGAGGCTGGCTTCCAGGTTGAACACCGACGTGATCCGCTCGCGCAGCCGGCGCACGTCGTCGTCCTGGATGTGCCGCCGGTCCTTGCGCAGGTGGCAGGTGATGCCCTGCGCCCCCGCGGCCTCGGCCGCGAGCGCCCACTCCACGGGATCGGGGAACTCTTCGCGCCGCGCCTGGCGCAGCGTGGCGACGTGGTCGACGTTGACGTGCAGGCGGGGCATCGCGGGCCGATTCTAGCTCGCCGCGGAGGCGCTTGAACCCCGCTTCACGGCGCGGGATTGCATGCAGACGGACCGGCCACGTCGGCCGGCCCGAAGCCGTCAGCGCTCCTTCTTGCGCTTGATCTTCGACTTCTGCTTCTTGCGGTCGCTCCAGTACTCGACGAAGCGCTCCTCGAAGCCGTCGATGTCGACCCCGTACACCGTCTTGATCGCCTGCTCGATGGCCGCGACGTCGCCGCGCGGCACCGATCCGACGGCGTGGATGTACTCGTCGAACTTCTCGGCGCCCCACTTGCTCTCCGAGACGAACTCGACGACCGCGGCGGCCTGGTCGTAGTTGCTGGCCGCCTCGTTGCCGCCCTTGATGTCGTTCGTGCTGGCGGACATCAGCATGCTCTGGATCTGCATGAAGTCGCGCAGGGGGACGTGGCGGCCCTTCTCGATCGCGTTCTCGATGGGCTTGAGGTCGTTGGCGCTGGACGACATGTACTCGGCGACGCCCTCCTGGAACCACGAGCCGCCGCCGCTCAGGAAGAGCCGGTTCCTGAAGATCTGGTGCGTCCCCTCGTGGATGTGGACCGGCGCGACGGGGGACTGGTGGTAGGTCGCGTACCAGTCGCCCGAGGCGACGCCGCCCGAGCGGCTGGCCTGCTCCCGGTTCCATCCGAGCTTCTTCACGCAGTAGTCCAGGTACTGGTCGCGGTCGACGAAGTAGAAGATCGGCAGGAGGCGCTGGCCCGGGACGTCCTCGAAGGGATAGACCGCGCGCACCTTCTCGTAGTTCTCGTCCATCTTCTCGGCGAAGCCCTTGGTCGTGCCCTTCCCGAGGTTCGTCAGGATCAGGTAGTGCTCGGTGCGGTAGGCGATGAAGTTGCTCTTCTCGAGCACGCCGTCGGGAGCGTCCGCCTGCCAGCGCGCGTCGACCTCCTCGTCGGTCCACTCGGGGTCCCACGTCTCGCCGCCGTAGCGCACGCCCTTCTCGAGGAACTCGAGCACGCGCGCCTTCTGCTCGTCGAGCAGCGCCGGGCGCGCGTCGACCTGCACCGTGTACCCGCTCGCGGGCAAGATCGCGCCGAGCACGATCAGGTTCGAGACGGGCTTGGTCTCCTCGTGCTCGGTGTGGACCCCGATCCACCCGAAGGGCGCCTTGCCGAACTTGCCGCCGACGGCGAAGCTCTCCTGGAACTCGAAGGGGCCGCGGCGGGCGCGGTTCTCCTCGACGAGGTCGACGACGTCGCGCGGCGAGTCGAACTGGAACTCGAGCAGCCACACGCTGACCTCGACGTCGCGGTCCTCGAGCTTGCCGCGCCAGCGCGCCTTGAGCTGGCCGGCGTCCCCCGCGACCTCGTCCCGCGCGAACCCGTCGAGGCCGACGAAGGTCAGGGCGATGTCCGGCTCGGTCAGCTCGTGGCGGTCGCCCAGGACCTCCTCCGGCTCGTCCTTCTTCTTCTTGCGCTGGGCGACGCCCGGAGCCACCAGCGAGGCGGCGACGACCAGCGTGATCAGCGCCGCGAACGTCCTTGCGAATGCGTGAGATGAGAGCATGTCGTCCCCCGGGACCGAGCACCCTTGCCGGCTCGCGCGGAGTCTACCAGAGGGATGCACGGCCTCCGGGAACGGGGCGTCCGCGCGGCGCTTTTTCCGAACGCTCACGCCGCGCCGCGGCGTTACGCTGCCGCGGTGCGGATCATCGCTGGAGAGCTTCGCGGCCGGCGCATCGCCCCGCCCGAGGGGCGCGACACGCGGCCGATGCTGGACCGCGTCCGCGAGGCGCTCTTCGCGACCCTGGGCAACGCCGTCGAGGGCGCCGAGGTGCTCGACCTCTTCGCCGGCACCGGCAGCCTCGGCCTCGAGGCGCTGAGCCGCGGCGCCGCGGGCGCCCGCTTCGTCGAGCGCGACCGGCGGGCGCTGCGCCTGCTCGAGCAGAACGTGCTCGCACTCGGCCAAGGAGCGCGCGCCCGGCTCGTGCTCGGCGACGCCCTCGATCCGTCGGCCTGGCCCGCGCGGGCGGGGCTCGTGCTCCTCGATCCGCCCTACGCGCTCCTGCGCTCGGCGGCGTCGAAGGAACGGGTCTTCGAGGCCGTCGGGAGGCTGCACGAGGGCACCCTCGAGCCGGGCGGCTGCCTCGTCCTGCACTGCCACCCGCGCGACGCGAGCGCGCGCGACTTCCGCGCGGACCTCGCGGTCGAGCAGCGCGTCTACGGCAACACAGCGCTCTGGTACGCGTGGAAGCGGGGGAGCGAGTGATCCGGCTCGAGGGCCGGCTCCTCGTCGACGGGCGGCTCGTCCCGGGGCGGCTCGAGATCGACGGCGCGCGCATCGCGAGCGTGACGCCCGGGCGTGGAACGTCCCCGGCGGAGCTCCCCATCGTCGCGCCCGGCCTGATCGACCTGCACGTGCACGGCTTCGGCGGCTGCGATCCGATCGAGGACCTCGCCGGCATGGCGCGCGCGCTCGCGCGCGCGGGCACGACTGCCTTCCAGCCGACGCTCTTCCCGCGCGAGCCCGGGGCGCTCGGCGCCGACGCGGAGCGCGTGTGGTCACAGGCCTGCGCGCTCGGCGCCGGCAGCGGCGCGCAGCCGATCGGCCTGCACCTCGAGGGACCCTTCGTCAACCCCGAGGCCGCGGGCGCGCTCTCCGTCGCGGACCTCGCGACGCCCTCGCTCGAGGGGCTGCGGGCGATCCTCGGCCCGCCGACGGGCGGGGGCCGCGGAGTGCGCACGGTGACGCTGGCGCCCGAGCTCGAGGGCGCGGGCGCGCTCGCCCGGGAGCTCGCACGCTGCGGCGTGCGGGTGTCGCTGGGGCACAGCCGCGCGAGGGCAGGCGAGGCCCGCGCGGCCGCGCGGGCCGGGGCCGTGGGCGTCACGCACCTCTTCAACGCGATGACCGGCGTGCACCACCGCGACGTGGGGCTCGCGGGCATCGCCCTCACCGAGCGCCTGCTCTTCGCCGAGATCATCGGCGACCTCGTGCACGTCGGCGCGGACGCGTTCCGCATCGCGCTCGCCGCGCGCGGCCCCGGCGGCCTGTGCCTGGTCAGCGACGCGCTGCGCGGCGCCGGCACCGGCTGCGACGTCTTCCACTGGCACGGGCGCGAGCACCGGGTGCGCGACGGCGCGGTGTACTACCCCCCTTCCGGTGCCGGGAGTCCGCCGACGCTCGCCGGCAGCGCGTGCTCGCAGCTCGAGATGGTGCGCCGCATCGTGCAGCACGGCGTGGCGAGCTTCGAGGAGGCCTGGACGATGGGCAGCGCGACCCCCGCGGCCGCGCTGGGCCTCGCGGGCGAGCTCGGCGCCCTGCGCGCGGGCGCGCGCGCGGACGTCGTCGTCCTGCGCGGCGCGGCCCTCGAGCTCGCCGAGGTCCTCGTCGCCGGGGAACGCCAGTAGCCAGCGCTGGACGGCGCCTCGATCCGGATGCGCGACCTGCGCATGGCCTTCGCCGGAAAGGAGGTCCTGTGCGGCATCGACCTCGAGGTCGGGCCGGGCCGGGTCTTCGGCTACCTCGGCCCCAACGGCGCCGGGAAGAGCACGACGGTCAAGATCCTGACGGGATTGCTGGGTGGCTTCACCGGCGAGGTCACGGTCGCCGGCGTCGACGTGCGCGTCGACCCGGTCGAGGTCAAGCGCCGCGTCGGCTACGTGCCCGAGAACGCGAGCCTGTTCGAGAACCTCCACACCGCCGAGCTCCTGCAGCTCGTGGGCCGGCTGCACGACGTCGACGAGGACCTGATCGAGGAGCGCGCGGTGCGGCTCGCGGCCGCGTTCGGGCTCGAGGCGCGCCTGCGCTCGCGCATCTCCGCGCTCTCGAAGGGTATGCGCCAGAAGGTGCTCATGATCGCCGCGCTCCTGCACGACCCCGAGGTGCTCTTCCTCGACGAGCCGCTCTCGGGCCTCGACGTCGCCGCGACGATCCTCGTCAAGGAGCTGATCCGCGCCCTCGCCGACCGCGGCAAGACGATCTTCTACTGCTCGCACATGATGGACGTGGTCGAGCGCGTGTGCGACCGCATCGTGATCCTCGACGGCGGGCGGGTCGTCGCCGACGGCACGTTCGCCGAGCTGGCGCAGAAGAGCCAGGAGCGCCACCTCGAGGCGATCTTCGCCGGCTTGACCGGCGGCACCGACGGCTCCGAGCAGGTCGCGGCGATCCTCGCGGCGCTGGAGGCGCGCTGATATGGAGGCCCATGTTTCAACCCCCAGGGAGTGGGCGGACCGTGTTCGAGCGGTCTCGACAGCGGCCGAAGTAGCCGGAAGGGGGGGAGGGGTGGGTCGCGGTGTGGGAAGGTCCGGCCCACGCGAGCCAAGGAGCTTTCCACGCCGCGACCCACCCCTCCCCCCCTTCCGGCGGGCAGTGGCGCGAGGGGGCCGGGCTGGTGTGTTCAACGAGGCCCCGGGGTTCCGGGGCCAGATGTAGCCTTGCGTGGGTTCAGGATCGGCTCCGGAGACCCTCCGGTGGCGTGTCGCGTGCGCCGGCGAGGCGAGTGGCCAAGGAGTTCGGCAGGGTCGACGAAGGGCCGCCGGATGCGTCGATGGTGGATCGAGCGGGCTCCTGGTTGAAGTGAGGGGGACGGGGGGCCGCGCGGCTCTCAGCGACGGTGCGTCACGCTGATATACGCGGGTCGGAACCGCAGGATGCTTCGTCCGTCGGGAGGCCTTCAGTCTGAGATCGAGGACAGTCCACAAGGGATGCCCACACAGCGCGGTCGAGGATCCTCCAGCGGGAGACGCGCGGTACCCCCCATGTTCGTCGTGGGATCAGGCTTCGGCGGGTAGCAGGGCGGTCCAGAGGAAGCCGACGAGCTCGCGCGCGACGGCGGTCTTGGCGACGTTGGTGTGCTTGCGCGCGGCGAGGCTTCGGTACCGTGCTCGCAAGCGGCGTTCAGCGGTCGCCGCGATGCTCTGGGCGCGCTCGGGCGCCCGGGCGCGGCGGGCGAGCACGGCGCTGTTGGCCGGGAAGGGTCGCGCGTAGTGCTGGACCGCCTCGACCAGGAGACGGCGCAGCCGGGCGTTGCCGGCACGAGTGATCGCGCCGCGCTTGACCTTCATGCCGGACGAGTGCTCGGAGGGCACGATGCCGCAGTAGGCGGCGACCTGGCGGGCGGAGCGGAAGCGCCTGGTATCGCCGAGCTCGGCCACGACGGAGACGGCGGTGAGGGTGTCGACGCCGCGGAAGGCGCGCAGGGAGCGGACCGCCTCCTCGATGTCGGGCAACTCCGCGCGCCGCTCGATGCGCTGGTCGAGCAGTCCCACGGACGTCTGGCGCTGCTCGAGCTCGTCGAGCAGGAAGTCGAGGGTCTTGCGGTCCTCGTCGAGAGGCAGCGCGAGATCGCGCAGCCAGCGCAGGTGCTTGGCGGTCCAGTTCTGACCGTCGCGGTAGACCTGCCCGCGCAGGAGGAGGAACTTCGAGACGCGGTGGCGGGAGCGGATCAGATCCTCGCGGACGGCCTGGCGCGCGCGAGTCAATCCGCGCAGCGCCTCGATCTCGGGCGTGGGCGGCGAGACCGAGACGATCTGGCCGGCGCGCAGGAAGCTCGCCAGCCGTCGGGCGTCGATGCGGTCGGTCTTGCGGTGGTCGCCCGGGATCTTGGGCAGGTGGCTGGGGGCGGCGACGACGCACTGCACGCCCAGCGAGCTGAGCAGTCGGTACAGCACGAAGCCCAGGCACCCCGCCTCGTAGGTGGCGACGACGAAGCCGCGCTCGGCCAGGCGGCGGAACCACTTGCGGATCGAGGGCGCTCGGTTGGGGAGCGTGACGATCGGCTCGCACTCGAGGGCGTGGTCCTCGAGGACCGCGATCGAGAGGGTCTCCTGGTGGGCGTCGATCCCGACGTACAGCGGCTTGGTATGCTCGGACACGGCTCGGCCTCCTATCGTTCAACGAAGACTGGTGCGTCTCGACCTGGACGGCCCCGCGCCGCCAGCTCGATGTGGCTCGGCCACCCCGACAGGGTGGCAATCCACGGGCACCTACTGGAGGCCGGGCCTCCATAGCGTCTGAG
>Ga0299906_10005403_pt1 | contig 10405 bp, 9 predicted proteins | sample RVTome_14_FD_200259 | JGI IMG/M metagenome (GOLD analysis project Ga0299906, IMG submission 200259) | Soil microbial communities from uranium-contaminated site in the Upper Colorado River Basin, Wyoming, United States - RVT145D125 (version 2) ...
GCGTCCGAGACCAAACGCATCGACGCAATGGACAGGCTGATGGAGTGGTTGCCTGAAAACATCCCGGCGGATGAGTCGTCTTCACTGGTGCACGGCGATTATCGCCTGGACAACATTATCCTCCACCCAACGGAGCCGCGCGTCATCGCTGTCCTCGACTGGGAACTGTCTACGATTGGCCACCCTGTCGGAGACTTCACCTATCACCTGATGGCCTGGCAGATGCCTGAGATCGGCGTTGGCTCCACCGGGCTGAAGGGTAAGGACCTGGCCGCCCTCGGCATTCCGACAGAAGACGAGTACGTGCGTGATTACTGTCGCCGGACCGGCCGTGACTGTATCGAAAACCGCGATTTCTACTCTGCCTACAATTTTTTTCGCATCGCTGCCATATTGCAGGGAGTGGCCGGGAGGGTCAGGGACGGCACTGCTGCAAGCGTGCACGCGGAGAAAGCAGCCCGGGCGGTGCAGCCGCTGGCGGAGCTCGGATGGGAATTCGCGCAACGAAGCGGGACATAGCCACGGCTATACGGAGGAATGCGGAGAAGCACCGGCGAACTCGCCCGCAGGGCGGGCTCCTACAATGCCAGCTTGTGTTCCATGACTACTGCGGCTTCGCGCCGGTCGTAGTAGCCCGGTATCCGGCCGACGACTGCGAAGCCCCTGTTGCGGTAAAAGTGCTGCGCGAGGGAGTTGCCGGCGCGCACTTCCAGCCGGATATCCTGCATTCCCGCCGTGACGCAGGAAGACTTAAGCCATTTCAGCAGCGCGCTTCCGATCCCGGATTTCCTGAAGCGCGGCTCGACCGCCAGCAGCACGAGATGTGCGCGGAGGTCGCCGAAATGCATGATGGCAAAGCCTCCAAGCTGCCCGTTGATCGACGCGATGAGCGTCATCGTGTCCGGATCGTCCATCTGCTTTCGAACTTTCGCCGGAGTCCATCGCCATTTGAGTCCATGCTCGACGTGGACGCGCGACAACGATGCAATGGCAGTTGCCTCGGAACGGTGTGCCGCGCGCAAGCGCAGTGAGCTGTCTGCTTTCATATGGTGACGAGTCGTGAAAGTCGATGGCCTTGGCGTAAGATACCCGGAATCGCCGCGGGGCGCAGTTGTGCGTATGAACGGCGGCACCGGAAATAAGGCTCCACAAAAAAGAATGCCACTGAATCACGAATCCCTGATGGCGTCGGCCGTGGACGATCAGCCCGTCAGCTACACTGATAGAGATGCGATCCTGTATGCGTTGGGCGTGGGTTTCGGCAGCACGCCGGAGGACACAAAGGAGTTGCCCTATGTTCTCGAGTCACCCGCACTCAAGACTGCTCCGACTTTTTCGAGCATGCTGCCGCCCGGCGATTTTCTCTCGGACAGCGGCTGGAATTTTGGCCAGGTGCTGCTCGCCGGGCTGCGGCTCGAACTCTACCGCCCGTTGCCGGTCGCAGCGGATTTGCTGGTCAACAGCCGGGTCGTCGGGGCATATGACAAGGGCCCCGCGCACGGCGTAGTCATCGTCGCGCAGGCCGAGGTGCGGATGGCGAAGGATGAGACGGCGCTTTACACGCTCGACAGCACGTTGATCGCCCGCGCTGATGGCGGCATCGGCGGTCCCCGCGGAATTCCACCGGAGCGGCACACGTTGCCGAAACGGGAGCCGGACCTCAGCTGCGCCAGCCCGACACGCACCGACCAGGCGTTCCTTTTCCGGCTGTCGGGCGATCGCAACCCGTTGCACACTGATCCTGCGGCAGCGCAGGCGGCGGGCTTCCCGCATCCCCTGTTGCATGGACGCTGTACCTACGGGATCGCGTGCCGGGCAATTCTGAAGACGATCTGCGATTACGATCACACTCTCATCACCGGCTTCGACGCGCGCTTTTCGGCGCCCGTGTATCCCGGCGATACGCTCACCACAGACATGTGGCAGGACCGGAACATCGTGTCTTTTCGCTGCTCGGTGAAAGCCCGCAACAGCGTCGTACTCAGTAACGGAAAATGCACGCTGGCGGCGTAAGTGGCTCGCACAGGAGAGGACGCTTACCTGGCGTCAACATCCGTCTTCCTCGCCACGATACGGTATTTGAAGATCATCTCTTGTGCGACGCGCATGGTACCGAAGGCTGCGGTGAATGGCTCGAGGCCGAGTTCCGAATGTGCAATCGACGTAGTGCCGGTTGCGACCAGCCTGTCGTCATACGTCTCGACGATGGCGGGAAGCTCTACGCTGTGCGCGGCGCCTTTGAGCGTGATTTCCGCCTCGATGACGACATCGGGCAGGTCGCCCGAGATTCGCTTCGAGAACACGCGGATTTCGTCGAACTGCTCCGCCTGCAGCAGTTTTCGCCCCATAATGTTTCGGCGGGTACCCTGTGCGTCCTTTTCGCTCGTTTCGGACGAAAAACTTTGTCCCTCCTCGGCGCGGATGGCTGGATCGTCGACGGTCAGACTGTCGACCGGCAGGCGAATGTCGATCGCCCGCTCGGCCACGGTATCACCCGATTTCACCGTACCGGACAGGGCGCGACTGGAGATGACATGATTGTGACCGAGCCCCGCCAGCGAGCCAGCACGAAAAACCAGCACGCGCAGTTCGCTGTCGCCGGGAACGATCAGGTACTCCGCCGCCGCGCTGACGTTGCACCAGCAGAAGAGAGAAAGCGAAAGGATGTTCGCCATTGTTCTCATCGATGTAGTGTGCATGAAGGGCTACCCAACGAGCCGGACACAGAAAGGCCGTCGGCGATGATACGCATTGGTCGTCCGGCACGCGAGCGCAGCAGGCGGATCCGGTGCGTGGGGGAGGGCGGCCAACCAGTACCTTGGCAAAGCGACAGGTGCATGCAGTGAGCAACGTGGTTGAGATCGTCATTGAGGAACACATAGCCGTCGTTCGCCTGAACCGACCTGAAAAGCATAACGCCCTCGACAGGGAGTCGTTTACGGCCATTATCGAGGCGGGGGAACGGCTTGCAGAGGACGCCTCCGTGCGTGTCGTCATTCTCACCGGTGCCGGTGAGAGCTTCTGTGCCGGCATCGACCGCTCTATATTCGAGGACGAGGACGCGTCTGCCCTCGCCGGCGACGTGATGCGGCCACGCGGCGCAACGGGCGCAAACTTCTACCAGAGCGCGGCGATGGTGTGGCGTGACCTGCCGGTGCCGGTGATCGCGGCAGTGCACGGCGTCGCTTACGGTGCCGGGCTGCAGGTTGCGCTGGCCGCTGATCTGCGCCTTGCGGCGCCTTCCAGCCGGTTCTCGATCATGGAGATTCGCTGGGGAATCATTCCCGACATGGGGATCTCGGCGACCCTGCGGCACATCATGCCGGCCGACAGGATCAAGTTGCTCGCGTATACGGGTAACGTCATCGACGGCGCCGAGGCGTTCAGGCAGGGACTCGTGACTGAGCTGCACGATGAACCACTGGCCGCCGCTCATGTTCTTGCTGAGCAGATTTCGCAGCGCTCCCCGCAGGCAGTCAGGGCAATCAAGTCTCTGCTGAACCGTTCGCTGGATGAACCTGTCGAACACGCACTGCGGCACGAGGCCGAGCTGCAGCTTACTCTGCTGGGGTCGCCCGACCAGAAAGAGGCGGTTATGGCGAATCTGCATAAGCGCGAGCCGAGCTTCCGGTATTCGCGTAGCGGAGCGGAGCAAAATAAGACCGATCGGAAATGAAGAGGAACTCACGCCGGCATATGGCAGTCTCAATATACGGTGTCGGCCGCGCATATGTTTATGAGGTCCGCTTGAAGAATCTCCGTCACAGCCTTGTGCACGTAGCCGCGGCGATAGTCGCGCTCGGGTGCGCGGTACAGGACTCGCTCGCGGAGGATTACCGTCAGTTCCCGGGTGCCCCAACCGACAGTCGCACACTTCGCATCCAGGAACGTGTCGAGGGCGTTTTCTCGTCCGGCGACTACGGGCGCGCATTGCTGATATACGAGAAGGAACTTGCACCGCTTGGCGACAAGTATGCTCAGTACATGGTCGGTTTCATGTACCTGAACGGCAAGGGGGTCGAACAGAATCCAGTCGAGGCGCTCGCCTGGTATCACCTTGCAGCGGAACGTGGCGAACCGTCGTTTATCAAGGCGCGCGACGCGCTGCGTGAATCGCTCGGCCCCGAGGAGTTGGACCGATCCGATCGACGTCTTGCCGAACTCTGGCAACGTTACGGAGATCGCAAGCTGATACTGGATCTGATCAGCGGTGATCTCGATATTCTCCGCCGCGACAGCGGTTCGACAAACGGCCTCACCACCGGCCCGCGCAGCAGTGTTTCGATTGCGGCAGGTTATGCCGGCACGGAAGCCAGCGACAGCTACTATCGGCGCGTGCGGGAACGGCTCGCTGAGCGCCTTGAGTACCTGTCATCGACGAAGGATGCCGAGGAGGCGGGAATCCATGATCCCGCCGTCGTAAAAGCGCTGGAGGCGGAGGTGCGACAACAGCTGAAGGCGTTGGACCTGCCGTGACAGGCGTGCGTTGGAGAGGCGCCGTAGGAGCCCGCCCTGCGGGCGACAGCCGAAAGAATCGCGAGTAGTGGTCGCCCGCAGGGGCAGGTTCCTATAGCGCTTTTACTGCGACTTGTCCCCAGCCGCTGCCGGCAACAGGCCCCTCGTAAGCAATAGTGGAAACTCGGCCACGACCTTTTCGGCAGTCGCGGGATCGCCGTGAAACCACTTGGGAATCCAGTTGATGGCGCCCATGATGGCATTGCCGGTCATGCGGACGTCGCACTCTCCGATGCTGCCGTCGTTGATACCGCGCGCCAGGATCTTTTCGAATTCCTTGCTGTGGTGCCGGGATATCTGCAGAATTTCGTCGCGATGCGGCGCCTTCAGTGACGGTATTTCGCTCATGATCGCGACCGGCCCGCGGTCTCCGACCATCACTTCCACGTGATAGCGGATGTAGAGGAACGCCTGCTCGAATCCATTGCTACCCTCCGCGAGGGCCCGTTCCATCGCTTCGCGGCCCAGCTCGGCGCCTCGCAGGTAGCACTGATATACAAGCTCTTCTTTGCTCCTGACATAGTAGTAGAGCGCGGCGTCGGTCAATCCCAGGTGGTTCGCCACGTCCTTTAGCGACGTACCGCTGTATCCCTTCTGATTGAAGCAGGTCGCTGCTGCTTTCAGCAGCCGGTGTCGTTGCAGCTCGAAGCGGGTTTCCTCGGCGATCCTGAACATATCGGGCTCCGGCCTCTGGCAGCGGTCCTCACGGCCGCCGAACCGCCCGGAAAGAGCTCAAAGCCCCCTTGTGTTCTCCGCGCGGCTGCATTATTTTAATCAGGATTAAAATTTTTGCAACGCTGCAATTCACTGAATTTTCTGAAGATTCATCGCCACGGGCGAGGAATTTTTGCGAAAAACCGTCGCAGGAGTACGGTCGATGAGCACCGCCGCAAGCGACCTGCCGGAGGCGTCAGGCCAGACCTCCAAGCCACCCCTTCGTTTCGTGACCGCGGCCTCCCTGTTCGATGGGCACGATGCGGCCATCAACATCATGCGCCGGCTGATCCAGGCGAAGGGTGCCGAAGTCATTCACCTTGGGCACAACCGCAGCGTCGACGACATCGTGCGGGCCGCCATTCAGGAAGATGCCGATGGCATCGCGGTCAGTTCCTACCAGGGCGGGCACATCGAATTCTTTCGTTACATGATCGACCGGCTGCGAGAGCTGAACGCCGCGCATATAAGGGTGTTCGGCGGAGGCGGAGGAACGATAACTCCAGAAGAAATCAGCGAGCTCATGGCGTACGGCGTCGAAAGAATCTACCACCCGCACGACGGGATGAAGATGGGCCTCGACGAGATGATCGAGGATCTCATAACGCGGACCGAGGAAGGACGACGAGAAACGTCGCTGCCGCAATCCGGTTCCGGCACCCGCATGGTCGAGATCGTCGACATTGCGGCTACCATTTCCGCAGTCGAGGAAGGCGTATTCGACGAAACGGCACTGCGCAAGCTGCGTAAAGAATGGCAGATGAAGGCACGCAACGTACCGGTCATTGGCATCACCGGCACAGGCGGCGCCGGCAAGAGCAGCGTCACCGATGAGCTGCTGAACCGCTTCCTCGGCTCATACCCGGACGTGCGGATCGCGGTGCTCGCCGTCGACCCGACACGAAGGCGCACGGGCGGTGCGCTGCTCGGCGACAGGATCCGCATGAACTCGCTGCGATCGGATCGGGTGTACATGCGGTCATTCGCCACGAGACGCCAGCATCTCGCGACCAGCGAGATGCTGGCGGATCACATTCTCTACCTGAAATCGCTGGGCTTCGACCTGGTGATCGTGGAGACAGCCGGTATCGGGCAGAGCGACAGCGAGATCGTGGACATGGTCGATTTCTCCGTCTATGTCATGACCAGCGATTACGGAGCGGCGAGTCAGCTCGAGAAAATCGATATGATCGATTATGCCGACCTGATCGTGCTCAACAAGTACGACAAGCGCGGCGCGGAAGATGCGCTTCGCGACGTGCGCAAGCAGTGGAAACGTAATCACCTGCAATTCCGGCTAGCGGACAGCGAGGTGCCTGTTTATCCCACCATCGCGAGCCAGTTCAACGATCCGGGCATCAGCTGGATGTTCTACCAGTTGTGCCGACGCGTCGCGGAGAAGCTAGATCTCGATCGGAACCGGTGGACGCCGGCAGTCGACGTGACGCAAAAGGAGCCCCGCGCAATGGCGGTGATCCCGGGCGCGCGTATTCGTTACCTGGCCGAAATCAGCGAGCAGGGCAGGGCCATCAACGAGCGGATCCTGACCCAGGCTGGCTGGGCCAGCCGCCTGCAGCATTTCTTCGAGGCGCTGAAGGCGGTAGAGGATCCGCGGCTTCCGGCTGCGCTGGAGGCGTACCCGGAGGACGCGTTGTCCGCCGCGGATGTCGATGATTCCGTGCGGCGGTTGCGCCATCGGTACCAGGAAGCATTGAAGCAGTTGTCCGACGAAGCCATTACATTGCTGAAGGGCTGGCCTGCCCGAAGAGCAGCAGTCCGGGAGGACAACTACAGCTATTCCGTGCGCGGGCAAGAGGTGAAAGGGTCCAATTACCACGAAAGCCTGAGTCAGCAGAAAATCCCCAAGATCGCGGTACCGAAATTTCGCGACTGGGGCGAACTGCTGACGTTTCTCATGAAGGAGAATCTGCCCGGCGCGTTCCCCTATACCGGTGGCGTATATCCGTATCGTCGACTAAACGAAGATCCCACCCGCATGTTCGCCGGCGAAGGGACCCCGGAGCGGACCAACCGGCGCTTTCATTATCTCTCGCATGGGCAGGAAACCGCCCGCCTGTCGACGGCCTTCGATTCGGTGACGCTGTACGGCGAAGACCCCCACGAACGCCCCGACATCTACGGCAAGGTCGGCAATTCGGGCGTCTCCATCGCCACCATCGACGACATGAAGAAACTCTATGCGGGTTTCGATCTGTGTGCGCCCACGACGTCCGTGTCCATGACGATCAACGGCCCTGCGCCGATGATTCTCGCTTTTTTCATGAATACCGCGATCGACCAGCAGGTAGAGAAACACCTGAGGGAAACCGGAGAATGGGAGGCCGCGCAGAAGAAGATAGATACGTACTTCGAGGGGCGGGAAAGGCCGGCCTATGAGGGAGGTCTGCCGCCCGGCAACGACGGTCTGGGCCTCGGGCTCCTCGGCGTATCGGGCGACAGGCTGGTATCGCAGGAGACTTACGAAAACATTCGGGCCAGGACCGTTGCCTCCGTTCGCGGCACCGTCCAAGCGGACATCCTGAAGGAAGACCAGGCACAGAATACCTGCATCTTCTCGACGGAATTCGCGATGAAGATGATGGGCGACGTCCAGCAGTTCTTCATCGACAACAACGTGCGCAACTACTATAGCGTCTCCATCAGCGGCTACCACATCGCGGAAGCGGGTGCGAACCCGATCAGTCAACTCGCGTTCACCTTGTCCAACGGGTTTACGATCGTCGAGTACTACCTGGCGCGCGGGATGGACATCGATCGGTTTGCACCGAATCTGAGCTTTTTCTTTTCCAACGGGATGGACCCGGAGTATTCCGTAATCGGCAGAGTCGCGCGACGGATCTGGGCGCGAGCCATGCGGGAACGCTATGGCGCGAGCGCCCGCAGCCAGATGCTCAAGTACCACATTCAGACCTCCGGCCGCAGCCTGCATGCGCAGGAAATCAGCTTCAACGACATCCGCACGACGCTGCAGGCCCTATATGCGCTGTTCGACAACTGCAACAGCCTGCACACCAACGCATTCGACGAAGCGATTACGACGCCGACAGAGCAGTCGGTCAGGCGCGCTGTCGCAATCCAGCTGATCATTTCCAGGGAACTCGGCCTGAACTACTGCGAGAATCCGTGGCAGGGGTCCTTTGTCATCGACGAGCTGACCGACCTCGTGGAAGAAGCGGTTTACAGGGAGTTTGACCGGATTTCGGAACGAGGCGGCGTGCTGGGTGCGATGGACACGATGTACCAACGCGGCAAGATCCAGGAGGAAAGCCTGTATTATGAAAGCCGGAAGCACGACGGGTCGTATCCCCTGATAGGCGTCAACACGTTTCTGCCTCGGAAAGGGCACGAAGACGAGGTGCATAAACAGGAACTCATTCGCTCGTCCGCTGCCGAAAAGGACGCCCAGATCAGGAATGTCGCCCGCTTCCAGGCGCAGCACGCCGCCGAGCGTGGTGAGGCGATTGCGCGCCTGAAAGAGGTGGCGAGGTCGCGCGGCAACGTGTTTGCGGAATTGATGAATACAGTCAAGTCGAGCTCGCTCGGGCAGATATCGGCCGCGCTCTATGAAGTGGGCGGCGAGTATCGACGCAATATGTAATCTCGTCTTTTCGACCGCCAGGAAGTCTATGTGCGAGTCCTGGTAGAAGCGCTGTAGGAGCCCGCCTCGGGGCGACTTCGCTAATGGTCATCGCAGTCGCCCGCAGGGCGGGCTCCTACAGCGCTTCTATCTCAAAACCCGGAGACAAACTCCAGAATGAAGTCGTTTTTTTTCGTTCCGGCTGTCGCCATCAGCGCAGTGCTGATGCTCACGGCGATCGCCGGAACCATCACCGGGAATTATGACCGGCTTGCGTGGGTCGCTGCTGCGGTCGCAAACCTGCCGCTACCGCTTTTCTACCTGCGGCTCAGGTTCGCGCGTGTCCCGCGGACCAGCGGAGACCTGCCGCTCCTGATCCTGATTTCCGCTGGCGCCGCGATCGTTGCGTTGTGGCAGGCCTTTATGGCGCGGTCCGCCGGATGGCAGCCAGTGGCCGTGGCGATTACCGGCACGATCCTGCTGCTCCTTTACGTGTTCTGGTATTCAAGACTCGGACGAGTGCCGAATGCGAGGCTCGAAATACGCAACAAGCTTCCGGAGTTCGAACTGACTGATCTCGACGGAAGGCGAATTCACTCGTCAGAGTTCCTCGGCGCCCCGACTGTGTGGCTTTTCTATCGCGGCAACTGGGATCCGTTCTGCGTTGCGCAGGTGCACGAGATTGCAGCCCGGAGCGCGGACCTGGAAAAACTGGGAGCGCGCCTCAACCTCGTGAGTGCGCAGCCAATGGACAGGGTACGGGAACTGGCGTCCGAAGTCGGAGCCTCGCTGCACTTCATGTTCGATCAGGATGCCAGGGCAGCCCATGTGCTGGACATCTCCGAACGACACCCGATCCCGCCTGGTAAAGCGGGAGGATATGCTCCGGTCGGCGCGATGCCGACGGTCATCGTCACCAATGCTTCGGGTACAATTTTGTTTACCGACCAGACCGACAATTACCGGGTGCGGCCCGAACCCGACATCTATATTTCCATTCTGAGACGCGCAGGAGCCGTTGCCCGGTGAACGACCAATTGAACGACGACGTGCGGAAGAGTTTTCTCGAGAACCCGACGCTGTATGAAGGTACTTACCTCGAGTTTCTCGGTTTCCGGCTGACCGCGTGGAAGGAGGGTTTTGCCCGTATCGAGATGCCGGTTCGAACCGAGCATCGAAACACCGTGGGCTACCTGCACGGTGGCGTGATCGCATCGCTTCTCGACATTGCGGGAGCGGTCGCCGGTAGCTACGGCATTTCCAACGATTTCGTATCCGTGACCATCAACCTGAATTGCAACTTCATGTCGCCGCACACGGCGGCAACCGCGGTGGCGGAGGGTGAGCTCGTGCGGATTACAAAGTCCATGTTCTTCTGCCAGTCGAAGTTGTTCGATCCGGAGAACAAGCGGCTCTGCGCAACCGCGACCGGCACCTACAAACGTCAGGCGAGAGCCCCGCTCCGGTCGCGCAGAGCGTCGAAAGACGAGGCCGAATGACCAGGCGAACAGCGAAACAGCAAGGTGCCTGAATGACCGACGCGTACATTTACGATCACGTTCGAAGTCCCCGCGGACG
>Ga0299906_10005404_pt1 | contig 10405 bp, 13 predicted proteins | sample RVTome_14_FD_200259 | JGI IMG/M metagenome (GOLD analysis project Ga0299906, IMG submission 200259) | Soil microbial communities from uranium-contaminated site in the Upper Colorado River Basin, Wyoming, United States - RVT145D125 (version 2) ...
AGCGCGGTCATCGGCCCGATTGCGTTCGGCGCCATCGTGTTCGTGCTGGTCGACTCTCTAGACACCGTCGCCTACCAGATCGCCATCCTGTCACTCCTGATCCTGATGGTGGTCGGGTACTGGATCGTGCGGGGCGTCCCGGAGCCGCCGGCGACGGCAGCCGAGGAGGCGGAGGCGGTCCTGGCGGGCGGCGGGTCCGGGTCGACATGACCCTGGTGGTGGCTCACCGGGGCGCCTCGGCTCGCTCCCCGGAGAACACGATGGAGGCCTTCCGGCTCGGAGTGGAGGCGGGTGCCGACGCCATCGAGCTGGACATCCACGTGTCCGCCGACGGCCAGCTGGCGGTCATCCACGACCCGACCCTGGATCGGACCACGGACCGGACGACGACCGTAGCCGATGCGCCGATGAAGGAGATCCAGGCCGCCGACGCCGGGTGGGCCTTCCCCGGCCCCGATGGCGACTACCCGTACCGGGGTCGCGGGTTGACCGTCCCGACACTGCCCGAGGTGGTGGACTGGCTACCGGCCGGCATCGGGCTGGCGGTCGAGATCAAGGCCTCAGAAGCGGCGGATGGCGTGGTCGCGGCGCTGGCCGGAACAGAGGTGCGGAGCGCCGGGCTGGTCACGGTGATGAGCTTCCAGGAGGCCGCCATCCAGCGCGTTCGGGAACTGGCCCCGGACCTGCCGACCGGGCTGCTCCTCGTCCCGGGCGATGTCTTCGAGCGCGGGCTGACCTGGGCCGTCGAGCATGGGCACGCCGCGATCCTGCCGTTCGAGGTCGATCTCGGCTACGACCCGGCACCCAACATCCAGCTCGCCACCGCGTACGGGTGCCGCGTCGGCTGCTACGTGGTCAACCAGCCCGAGCGCATGCAGCAGCTGGCGGCGGCCGGCGCGTGGGGGTTCGTCACCGACATCCCTGAGCTGGCGAGGGCCGCGCTCGGCCCCCGCCCGGAGTAGGACGGCAGGCCTAGCCGGCGGCGGCTTTTGCGCTTCCGGTCAGCTCGCCCAGCGCGGCCCCGGCCGCGGAGGCGTTGTCGACCGCGAACAGGATCCCGACCTTGCCGCTCTCCATTCCAATCGGGAAGAGGGCCTCGATGTTCACGCCCGCGTTGCCCAGCCGGCGAGCGGCGTCGGCGAGCGTTCCGGGGCGATCATCCAGCCACGCGGCCACCGCCTCGACCTCTCGGAATGGGACGTCGCTGGCCTGGAGCGCGGCGCGCGTCCCCTCGTCGTCGTTGGTCTGGATCGCGATCGCGGCGCTGTCACCGGAAGCGGCGCCGCCGGCGGTGATGACGTTCACACCGCGCTGCGCAATCCCCTCCAGCGCGCTGGCCAGGGTACCCGGCCGGTTTTGGGGGACGATGATGAAGACGTGCATGCTCAGACCTCCTCGTGTGGCGCCATGGTCCTTCGTGGACCGAAGCCTACACCCCCTCCCCGAGAGCGTCGATCCGGGCATGAGACGTGACGATCAGGCGTTACCCGCCGAGGCTCGCATTCGGGATGAGCGCCGGGCTGCGCCCCTGGCTGGCTGAGCTGGGAGTGGCGGTCGAGGCCCTGGGCTATGACGAGCTGTGGAGCAATGACGTGCGCGGTGGGTCGGGTCTCGACACCTTGGCCGCGGCGGCGCAGGCCACAACCGGGCTCCGCTTGGCGGTTGGCGTGATCGCACTCAGCGAGGCCTCCCCTGACGCGATCGCGGAGCGGGTCGCGATGTCAGGCCTGCCGGCGGACCGGCTGACGGTGGGCGTGGGCAGCGGCACAGGGCGTTCCCTGGAGGCGGTGCAGAATGGCATCCGCGCATTGCGCGGCCTCCTTCCGGGCCATGCCATCGGCCTGGCAGCGGTGGGCCCCCGGATGGCGGAGCTGGGCGGAACCGTGGCGGACGTGGTCCTCCTCAACTGGGCCGGACCGCGCCTGGCGTCCGAACGCCGACAGCTTGTAGGGGCGGGGGCGGCGGCCGCCGGTCGCCCGGTGCCCCGGGTGGCGGCGTATGTCCGGGTCGCCGTCGGGCGGGGCGCCGACGAGCGGTTGGCGAGCGAACAGGCGCGATACGTCGGGTACGGCGGCTCGTATCGGCAGGTGATCGACGCCCAGGTCGGCTCCGGTCAATCGGTGATCGGGGTGGTGGCCGAGGAGCCGGGAGGCGTGACGCCGGCGCTGGCCGACTATCGGTCGGTGCTCGACACAGTCGTGATCCGCGGACTGCCGGCGGAGGACACGCTGGAGGCGTGGTTGGACGTCGCGCGGGCCGCTACTCTCCGCGCATGACGTACAGCATCGTGGCCCGCGACCCGGAAACGGGGCGCCTGGGAGTCGCGGTGCAGTCTCATTACCTTGGTGTCGGCCCGGTCGTGCCATGGCTTGCGCCAGGCGTAGGTGCGATTGCGACCCAGGCCCAGGTGGACGTTTCGTATGGGCCGATCGGCCTCGAGCTGCTGCGCAACGGCCGGAAGGCCGAGCAGGTCGTGGCGGCGCTGATCGCGGGCGACCTCACGCCCCAGATCCGGCAGGTCGGGGTCGTGGACGCAGGGGGCGGAGCGGCCGCGTTCACGGGGACCGATACCATCCCGGCCGCGGGGCACCTGGTCCGCGACGGCTTCACCGTCCAGGGCAACCTCCTCGAGCGCGACACGTGTTGGCCAGCCATGGCCACCGCCTACGAGGCCGCTCTCGGCGAGGGGCTGCCGTTCAGCGAACGGCTCCTGCGCGCTCTCGAGGCAGCCGATGGAGAAGGCGGCGACGTCCGCGGCCGGCAGAGCGCGGCGATCACGATCGTAGAATCGACCCTCCAGCCCGCTCCCTGGAAAGGACGCCTTCTCGACGCCCGAGTTGACGACCACCCGGATCCGGTTCCGGAGCTGCGGCGCCTGGTCAACCTCTACGAGAGCTACGCCCTGGTCGACGAAGAAGGCGACGCGGCTCGCGCCGGCCGCTCCGAAGCGGATCGCTACGCCGAGGCCCGGCGACGCACGCCGGAAGCCATGGAGCTCGTCTTCTGGATGGGCATCGAGCACGCCAAGCGCGGCGAGCTGGATGCCGCCCGCCGGGAGCTGCAGATCGCGTTCGCCGCCGATTCGCGCTGGCGGACCACCCTCCAGCATCTCGCGGACGCCGGCCGCGAGGGGATGACGCCCGACCTGGCGACTGAGCTGACCGCCTGACCCCGCGGGGCGGGCCGGCTACCAGTTGGTAGCGGTGGTGGCCACGTGCTCGCCGATGGACTCCAGCCAGCGCTCGGCGTCGATGGCCGCCTTGCAGCCCTCGCCGGCGGCGGTGACCGCTTGGCGGTAGGTGTGGTCGTGGACGTCGCCGGCAACGAACACGCCCTCGATGTTCGAGCTCGTCTCGCCGGCGGTCCGACCAGAGACCTCGCAGTAGCCACGCTCGTCGAGGTCCAGCTGCCCCATGAAGAGGTCCGTGTTTGGCTTGTAGCCGATGGCGATGAACAGGCCCTGGGCGTCGAGCAGCTCCTCCTCGCCGGTCTGCGTGTCGCGCAGGCGCAGCTGATCGACGGTGGTGTTGCCCAGCACCTCGGCCACCTCGCGGTTCCACTTCACCTCGACCTTGGGGTGCGCGAAGGCGCGGTCCTGCATGATCTTCGAGCCGCGGAGCTCGTCGCGCCGGACGAGCATGGTGACCTTGGACGCGAACTTGGTCAGGAACAGCGCCTCCTCCAGCGCCGTGTCGCCTCCGCCGACCACCGCCACTTCGCGGTCGCGGAAAAAGAAGCCATCGCACGTGGCGCAGGCGCTGACACCGCGCCCACGGAACGCCTCTTCGCTGGGCAGGCCCAGCCACAGGGCGCTGGCCCCGGTGGCCACGATGACCGCGTCCGCCAGGTACAGGTCGTCACCAACCGACAGCTTGAACGGGCGCTGGCTGAAGTCGACTTTGGTGACGTCCTCCTCCACCAGGTGAGCGCCGAAGCGCTCCGCCTGCCGGCGGAACAGGTCCATGAGCTCCGGTCCCAGGATGCCGTCGGGGAATCCGGGGTAGTTCTCGACGTCAGACGTGATCATCAGCTGGCCCAACGGCGCGTTGCCGGCGAACACGACCGGCTCCAGGTTGGCGCGCGCGGCGTATAACGCCGCCGTCAGGCCGGCCGGACCCGAACCGATGATGGCGAGCTTGGGGTGCGACAGGTCGACCGAATCGGTCGAGGTTGAGATGGGAGTTGCGGTGGTGGTCATGTCCTCGGTCTGCAGTCTAGTCCGCGCATCACGCACGGAACCTCCGTCAGAGTATCAGTAGTTGCGCAAATACGCAAGTGCTGCCGGACGGAGATCAGGCCAGGATGAGGTCGAGGTTGTTGGCCAGGTCCCAGGCCCCAACCCCCACCAGAGCGGCCCCTAGGATCAGCTGCAGCGGTCGTTCCCAGCGGATCATGGCCGCCGCCAGCTGACGGCCGCGCAGCTGCCCCAGCAGGCCGAGGACGAACAGCGGCAGGCCGAAGCCGATGCCGAAGGCCACGAAGAACGCCAGCTGGTCCAGGACGTCCCCCACGGTCAGAGAGAACGCGAAGATACTGACCAGAAACGGGCCGCTGCAGGGCACGGCGATGGGCGCGAACACGAGCCCGTAGAGGTAGGCACCGAGAGCCGGCCCGCGCCCGACGGCGAGGGCCGGTGAAAGTTGGGGTAGCCGGGCAAATGGGTTGCGGCCGGCCAGCAGCAGGATGCCGAGCCCGATGAGCAGGCCATCCGCAATCGGCAGGACGATCCGGTTGAAATCGCCGAGTGGCTGTGCGATGACCGCGAAGATGGCGCCGATGACCACCATGCCGCTGACCACCCCGGCCCACACCAGGAGCGCCGCGACCAGCGGCGGAAAGGGCCGGGCCGCCGTGGTCCCCGGGCCCTGGGTCAGGTATGCGATGAAGGCCGGGTACAGGGGCAGAATGCAGGGAGTGATCGTGGCGGCGGCGCCCAGGCCGACGGCGGCTACCAGGCCACCCAGTTCGAGCAACGGATCAGCCGGCCGCGATCTCCGCGGCCAGCTCCGCGGCGCCGTAGGCGCGGAACTCGAGAGCCCGCACCGAGCCATCGCGGAACAGCAGCACCATGGGCGTGGACGGCGGGTTGAGCACGGCCGGCCCGAACCGATCGCGCAGGGCGGCCGCCAGGGTCTGGTTGGCCATCGCGAAGCGCCAGTCGAAGCCCATATCGGCGGAGTACGCCGCCAGGTCGCCGGGGCGCTCGTTGGGGTCGATGTCGAGCGAGACGGAGTGGAACTCGGCGATCTCGTGCGCGGCCACCACCTCGTGCTGCTGTGCTCGGCAGTTCGTGCACCAGATGGCCATCATCTCGAGCAGGACCGGGCCCTCGGCGGCCAGAGCGCCAAGGGTGAAGGTGGTCTGGCTGTTCACATCGAACAGCTCGATGGCGTGCAGGGAATCCGAGTCGAGCGGCATGCCGCTTCCCTCGGAGGGCACAGCGGGGGGACTCGGGGCCTGGCTGGGAACCGGCGCCACCGAAGACATCGGCGAATGCGAAGCTGACGGCGAGGCCGCTGACGAGCACGCGGCAAGCACCACCGCGGTCAACAGCACAACGATCCGGGACATGGCGGCAGCGTAGCTCAGACCGATGACAATGGCGTGACGGCCGCATGTCGGCCCGCATCGGTACACTCAAGGCCGCCATGAGCGAAACCGCAGCCGCTGCCGCCCGCAGGGCGACCACCACCGTCGACGTGGGCGGCGTGCTGGTCGGATCGGGGCATCCGGTGGTCGTGCAGTCCATGACCAACACCGACACCGCCGATGCCGATGCAACCGCCATCCAGGTCGCCCAGCTGGCCCACGCGGGCTCGGAGCTGGTGCGGGTGACCGTCAACACCGATGCGGCCGCCGAAGCGGTGCCGATCATCCGCGACAAGCTGGACAACCTGGGCGTGGGGGTCCCGATCATCGGGGACTTCCACTACAACGGCCATCTGCTGCTGACCAAGTACCCGGCCTGCGCGGCTGCCCTGGCCAAGTACCGCATCAACCCCGGCAACGTGGGCACCAAGCGGCGGGACGAGCAGTTCCGGACCATCATCGAAGTGGCCCTGGCCAATGACAAGCCGGTGCGAATCGGCGTGAACTGGGGATCGCTCGACCAGCAGCTGCTGACCGAGCTGATGGATGCCAACGCCGCCAGCCCCGAGCCGCGCGACAGCCGGGCGGTGATGATCGACGCCATGCTCGAATCGGCCCTGCGCTCGGCAACGCTGGCCGAGGAGACGGGCCTCGGCCACGACCGGATCATCATCAGCGCCAAGGTCAGCGGCGTGCCGGACCTGGTCGAGATCTATCGCCGACTCGCGGGTATGTGCGATTACCCGTTGCACCTCGGCCTGACCGAGGCCGGAATGGGCAGCCGCGGGATCATCGGCTCCACGGCCGGGTTGGCCATCCTGCTCGAAGAGGGCATCGGCGACACGATCCGGGTCAGTCTGACCCCGTCACCGGGTGGCGACCGGACCGAGGAGGTCCAGGTCGCCCAGCAGGTCCTCCAGTCGCTCGGCCTCCGCTCCTTCGTTCCGCAGGTGTCGGCGTGCCCGGGCTGCGGACGGACGACCTCGACCTTCTTCCAGGAGATGGCACGCGACATCCAGGCCCACCTGCGTGACCAGATGCCGGCCTGGAAGGCTCAGCACCCGGGCGTCGAGGAGCTCCGGGTGGCGGTCATGGGCTGCGTGGTCAACGGGCCGGGCGAGAGCCGTCACGCGGATATCGGGATCAGCCTGCCCGGAACCTTCGAGGAGCCCGTGGCCCCGGTCTACGTCGATGGCGCGCTGCGCACGACCCTCCGCGGCGACGACATCGTGCCGCGCTTCCTGGCCATCCTCGACGAGTACGTGGCCGCCCGCTATCCCGGCTAGAGGCAGATCGCGACCGCCGCCGGCTTGCTCAGGCCCCGACCGCCGACCACAGGCGAGCCGCCCTGCGAATCACCGGTAACCGGAACCGCGGTTCCATCCGCCAGGACATCCATGGTCGCGGTGGCGTCGGTCTCCGCCGGCACACCGCGTGGAAGCTCGTCCGAGATGATCACCGGCACCCCGTCGACCAGCAGCTCGAACGGATCCACGAGGTCGTAGTGAACGATCGCCGCGCTGCAGGATTCGACCGTCTCTTCGTCCGGGCTGCTGGCCAACGGCGCGCCCCCGGAGTAGCTGAGCACATGGCTGGCCGCCGGATCGCGGTTCACCAGCAGGACTCGCAGGACGTAGGTGCCACCGCCCCCGCCACCGCCACCGCCGCTGGTGCACGCGGTCGCGAGCAGCATGAGGGCCGCTGCTGCGGCCAGAGGTCTGATCCATCGGTGCGAGACGCGCGGGGCGACTCGTGGGCGCATGGGACGGTCCTCCCTGCTTGGGCGGCGCGATCGACGACCGCTGGCGCGCATCGTAGCCACTCGCGGCGTGGGAAGCGAGAGTCTAGATACCGGTCCCCGTGGCCGCCATGAGAGTCCAAAACGCGAGTGCCAGAAAGGCCAGCACCAGGACGCCCAGGGCGAGCGGGAAGAGCCCGGTGGCCACGTTCTGACGAGGCTTGGGACGGGGCTGCGGAACCGATGGGATGGCAATCTGATCCGTCGTGGCGGGAACAGCCGGCTGCTCGGTCGTGGCCGGGACGTTCGACTCCATGCGCGCGTTACCTCCGCTCAGTTGGTGGCCGGGAATTGACTCAACTGGGCCTCGAGCTCCTCCGCGCTGTACGGTCCGATCTGTCGGCTGACCACTCTCCCGTCGGGTCCGATGAGCCAGCTCTCCGGCGGTCCGTACACCCCATATGCCCGCGCCACCGCCTCCCCGGGGTCCATGGCTAGTGGCCAATCGGCCCCAATCTGGTCGGCGAAGGCGCGAGCTGCCTCGGAGCGATCACGGTACACGATACCGATCACCACCAACCCGATGTCGGCATGCTCGTCGAGCGCGGCGGCAAGGAGTGGGAACTCCTCCACGCAGGGGAGGCACCAGGAGGCCCAGAAATTCACGAGCACCGGCCGTCCGGCGTAGTCCGCCAGGCGGACCGGCTCACCGTCCAGATCGGCCAGCGCGAAGTCGGGCGCCCGGTCCCCCACCCGCAGGGCCGGAGTCAGCAGGCCTGCCCCGCCGGCCACCCCGACGACCAGGGCGACGGCCAGGAGCAACGGGACGATCGTGGCCAGCACCAGCCACCAGCGCGGCAGAAGGGAGAGGTCGGGGCGTGGGATGGGAGTTGGCCTCAGTGGTGGCCGGAGCCCTCGTCGTGCGAACCGTGCTCGGTCTCCCGCCACTCCCGGCCGGCGGTGCGAACCGACAGGATGGCGCCAACGACGATTACCCCAAGCGCGGGGATCAGGAACCACCAGGCAGCCGCCTGATCGTCGGGCTTGAAGGCGAGCCCGGCCCCCAGCAAGCCGCCGCCCACGGCCCAGATCACGGGTAGCCAGCTGCCGGACGGGACGTGGACCCCGGGCGGAGGATGGAGTGGCGGCTGCTCGCGACCCCGCGCGGCAGTGGCCACGATGGCCGCGAAGGCGAGCACGGCCGCACCGAGAAGGACGTAGCCCAGGATCTGGTCGGGCATCAGTCAGCCACGCTCAGCCCAGCAGGTACAGGGTGGTGAAGAGGGCCACCCACACCACGTCGACGAAATGCCAGTAATAGCTGACCGCCTCGACGGCCACGTGGTTGCGAGCTGAGAACTGGCCCTGCCCGGCGCGGGCAGTCAGGATGGCGAGCCCTACCACGCCGCCAAAGACGTGAGCGCCGTGGAAGCCGGTGAGGGTGTAGAAGACCGTTCCGTACACCCCGTCCGAGATCCCAAATCCGAGCGTCGTGTAGTCGTACACCTGGCCGGCCAGGAACAGCAGCCCCAGGCCCAGCGTGACGACCAGCCACAGCCGCAATCGGCCCGAGTCGCCTCGGCCGATGGCCCGCACGGCCCAATGCATGGTCAGGCTGGAGCTGAGCAGGATGAGGGTGATGGGCAGCGGGACGGGCAGGATCTCCAGCTCCGGGGCACCCGAGGGCGGGCCCCACGCACCGGCGAACGAGGCTCGGGCCGAGAAGTAGGTGGCGAACAGGCCGCCGAAGAACATGACCTCCGACGAGATGAACAGCAGCATCCCGACCAGCGGGATGGGAAAGCCGCCCTGGCGGCGGGTCGGCGCCTGGGCGCTCATGGATAACCGGCCGGATGGGAGTTCGGGTCGTCCTTGTGGCGCAGGTCGAAAACCGGCCGCTCGCTGCGGATGGGCGGGAGGCGGTCGAAGTTGTAGGTCGGCGGCGGCGAGGTGGTGGCCCATTCCAGGGTGTTGCCCTCCCAGGGATCGTCCCCCACCTTCTCGCCGTTCAGCAGGGTGGTGACGACGTTGACCACGAACGGGACCATGGAGAAGGCGATCAGAAACGCGCCGGCGGTCGAGATCAGGTTCATCTCGGTCCAGCCCGCATCGGCCGCATAGTCAGCGACCCGACGCGGCATGCCCTGGATGCCGAGCGAGTGCTGAACGAAGAACGTGGCGTTGAATCCGACGAACAACATCCCGAAGTGGATCTTGCCCAGCGTCTCGTTGAGCTTGCGGCCGGTCATCTTGGGGAACCAGTAGTAGGCGGAGGCGAAGACGCCCATGGCGGCCCCCCCGAAGAACACGTAGTGGAGGTGCGCCACCACGAAATAGGTGTCTTGAAGATGGAAGTCGACCGGGGCGGCCGCGAGCATCACGCCGCTGATGCCCCCGATCAGGAACATGCTGATGACGCCCAGCGCGAACAGCATGGCGCTTGTGAACACCAGCGAGCCGCGCCACAGGGTCGCCAGCCAGTTGAACATCTTGACCCCGGTGGGGATAGCGATCAGGGCGGTCATGAACGTGAAGAAGGGCAGGAACACGACGCCCGTCGTGAACATGTGGTGCGCCCACACGCTGAATGACAGCAGACCGATACCGATGGTGGCCCACACGAAGGCGCGGTACCCGAACAGCGGCTTGCGGCTGAAGACCGGCAGGATCTCGCTCACCACCCCGAGTGCCGGCAGGATCACGATGTAGACCTCGGGGTGGCCGAAGAACCAGAACAGGTGCTGCCACAGGATGGGATCGCCGCCGACCGAGGGATCGAAGAACGATCCGCCGTAGTTGCGGTCGATGAACAGCGCGATCAGTCCGGCTGTGAGAACCGGGGTGGCGAGCAAGATGAGGGCCTGGGTCACCAGGACCGTCCAGACGAAGATCGGCATCCGGAACAGCGTCATTCCCGGCGCGCGCATCTTGAAGATGGTGGTCAGGAAGTTGACCGATCCCAGGATCGAGGCCGTCCCGACCACGGCCAGGCCCATGATCCACAGGTCGGTTCCATCGCCGGGTGAGAACTGCTCCTGGGTGAGCGGGTTGTACCCGGTCCAGCCGCCGGCTGCGGCC
>Ga0299906_10005405_pt1 | contig 10405 bp, 11 predicted proteins | sample RVTome_14_FD_200259 | JGI IMG/M metagenome (GOLD analysis project Ga0299906, IMG submission 200259) | Soil microbial communities from uranium-contaminated site in the Upper Colorado River Basin, Wyoming, United States - RVT145D125 (version 2) ...
GAATCGACGAAGACGTCGTGGCTCTCTTCCTCAAGGATCTCATCGAGGTGTTCGAGATCGAGAGGGACGAGCCGCCGCCGGCGACCGAGTTGACGTTTACCCCTGACGGGAGGCTGGCCGTCCGGCAGAAAGGCAGCGGAGAGGACGCGTCGGTCGCGGCGCTCATCCTCGACGCTCTGTTCAGGTACGCTCCCGACCCCGGTCTCCGTCTTCTGAGGCGTGTCCGGTACACGACGCGGGCCGAGCTGGAGGAAACGGCCTACGAGAACAAGATCCGCCGTCTCGATGTTCACGGTTTCGTCGACTACTATGAAGCCCTTTCGATCTACACGGAGCCCGAAGCCGGCGAAACGTTCGCGAAGCCCTCTCCCGGCGCTGCCGCCGGGACCATCCCGGGCGACGCCTCCCCGCAGAGGTTGCCGACCGTTTTCGCGGAGTCGCTCGCCGGAGCCCGGTTTCTGATGGCGGCGTTCGAAGGACTGCGCGGCTCCGATATCGAACGTGTGGCCGACGAGCTGACGGCGCTTGGAAACCGGATCCTTTCGGCGAATCTGGTGAATTTGGGCGAGGTCGACGGAGTTCGCGGCGCGCTGGGCGAAATGAAGGGCTTCCTGACGATCGGCCTCGAGTGTCTGTCCGGAGGCGAGGTTGAACCGGCGTCCGCCGCGCTTCGCGGGAATCACATGCAGGCCGTGTTCAGGACCGGATTCGCCGAGGTCGCGCGTCTCAGAAGCGCGGCTGAACGGCTGATCCGGATCCCCGGTTTCAAGCCGGAGCTCCTCGAGAGCCCGGACGTCGAGCTCCTCGGCGGCCTCGCTCGATTCAAGCCCCTGTTGTGGGCTGGAGAGGGGTTCAGGAATTTCGAGACCCTGCGGGAGGTTCGGGAGGCCGCCGGGCGGATCGGGGATCTCGTCCTTCTGGTCAAGGGCATACTCGCCGTCTTTGTCGAAGCCAGGCCCACGCTGCGACAGACCTTCAACACGGCGGTCGTGCGGAAAGCGATATCCGGGAAGCTCGAGCCCATCCCGCTCAAAGCTTCCGAGCTCGAGTCGTTTGTGGCGGGCGGTGTCCGGTTTCCGGACCTCGACCTTCCCGAAGAGATCCTGCCGTTCGTCCGGGATTGGCTGGAGGCGTTGCGCCGGGAGCTGGAACCCCTGGCCGGAACGAAGATCGACCCCAGGTTCGTCGGCGGCCTCCACGTCGAGATCTGATCTTCGCTCACTGCCGGCGCAATGCCTCACCCTCCCTGTTCGATGGAGTTCGGCACTCTGCTGACCTCATCTGGCCCGTTGCCGGGTAACATCAGGGCACGCGGATGCCCGCCTCCACCACAGTCGTCGTCGATATCGAAACCGTCGGTCAGGAGAGGCGCCGCCTGCCTCCCCGCGCCCTGGAGATCCTGCTCAGGGATGCGGAGAGCGACGCGGACCGGGAAGAACTGGTCCGCCGATTCGCTCTGGACCCGGCGACGGGCCGGATCGTGTGCATCGGTGTGTACTGGATCGAAGTGGACCGGTCGCGCGCATATTACCACCGCGACGAGATGGAGCTGCTGGCCAACTTCTGGTCCGATATCGCCCAGATACGGCCGACCCGCTTCGTCACGTTCAACGGCAAGTCGTTCGATTTTCCCTATATCAACGTCCGTAGCGCTATCCTCGGCGTGCCCTCTCCCCGGGATCTCCTGCTCGACACCCGCCGCTTTTCGACCGAGCGGCATTTCGACGTCCGCGAGGTCCTGACCAACTACGACCGCTACCGCAAGGGGACGCTCGAGTTCTTCTGTCAGATCTTCGGCGTGGCTTCCCCGAAAGATGGCCTCGACGGCAGCAAAGTCGGGGAATTTTTCGCGCAGGGCCGCATGGAAGAGATCGCAAACTACTGTCTGGCGGACTGTAAGGCGACCGCCGAGCTGTACAGGAGGCTGAGGCCATACTTCAGATAGCAGGGAGTCGGGGCCGGGGTCCTCGTTTCCGGTGTTGACACCGATCGGGGCGGGGTTTAGAAATGACATGTGGCCCTCATTCCCATCCAGATCGCTTTCCTGATCGTCTGCTGGATCACGGCGCTCGTCACCCTGGTCATTTTTCTCGAAGGCTGGTTCGCGCTGACGCACAGATCGCGTCTCTCTGCCGCCAGATCCAGCGGCGATTCGGGCCCCGTCACGGTTCTCGTCCCCTTTCAGAACGACCCGGACACGTTGCGGCGGACCATCCGCTCCATCCTCGGGCAATCGTATCCGTTCGTAGAGCTGGTGCTCATCTACTCGGAGGCCGGGCATGGGCACGGTATGGTGGCCCGGGAATTCTCCGCGGCGCGCTCCCCTGTTTCGGTGAGGCCGTTGAAGGTGTCGTTCCGCCTGGATTCCGCGGCGAACCGGATTCGCGCCCTGGAGCAGGCGAAGCCGGTTGTCCGCGGATCGTGGATTCTGGTCGTGGATTCCGATGTCGCGCTCGAGCCCCACGCGATCGAGTCCGCTCTCGAGTTCGCCCGGGACCAGGACATCACGGCGCTTGGGCTGACGCCGGGCGTGGAATGCCGCTCGTTCGTCCAGAAGCTGGTGGGGCCCTCGCTGGAGTGGTTTGTCCGGATGATGCGGGTGGTCGATCGCGGCCGGGAGCGGTCCAGTCGCGTCCATCCCGCCGCGGCGTTCATGCTGTTCCACGGCGATACTCATTCCGTGATCAACCGGATGAACCGGATGCCCGGGATTCTGAACGAGTCGGGATGGACGTTGTGGAGCTACCGGGTCGAAGGCCTCCGGACCTTTTATGGAGACGGGTCGGGGTGGATCTTCCGGGATGCGACCCCGCGCTCGCTGTTCTCACGCATCCAGTCGGGGTCCGCGGTCCATGGCGGCCGCCGCACGACGGCGTTTCTTGTGGGCAGCGGGGCGATCGCGGTAGTTTCCGTGCTGGGCGTTCTCGTCGGTCTGTCGGGCCCGGCAGGGAGTCTGGTGACCCACGGCATCCTGTATCTTTCGGCTTTCAGCTATAGCCTGATGGCCACCAGTTACTTCTTCTATGCACGCCGGCTGAAGGCCGCCGCCTGGTTTGCGCCCTTCTGGTTTCTGGCGCATGGCTGGGCCCTGCTCCTGGTCGTTGCGGAGCTGGGACGTTCGAAGCCGTCCGCTCAGGATGTGACTGTTCTCTCGGGCCGGGATTCGGGCTCGGAAGTCTCGACCAGGAAATAGACGCTTACCGGCCTATCGCCTTTTCATTCTCTGAAGAGTCTGCCGGGGAATCTTCGCCGTCTGCATTCGGCTGAAGCTGTGCAGACCCAGGAACGCGGCTCCCGCGGCGGCCAGAGACGCGATGACGAGTATCGGGGTGTTGCCGGACATGAGGGCGGTGACGACCTGGAAGACCGCGATTGCGAAAAGAAGAGCCGCGACCGCGACGATGATGAACCGGTAGGCCACAGTCCGCCGGAAGGGCAGTACGCGGTCCTTCTTCTTGATCCGGATGCGTCCCATCGGCCGCTATTATACAAGAGCCCGACGGCTGGCAGCCCGATGCTCGAAGAGTACAACCGCAAACGCAAGTTCGACTCGACTCCCGAGCCTTTCGGCAGGACCCGCGGAGAACGCGGGCAGAGCTACGTTATCCAGAAGCACAAAGCATCCCGGCTGCACTATGACTTCCGTCTCGAGATGGACGGCGTCCTGCGGTCATGGGCCATCCCGAAGGGCCCGTCCCCCGACCCGCAGGAGAAGCGGCTTGCCGTCGAGACCGAAGACCATCCGGTGGACTACGGGGGTTTCGAGGGCGTCATCCCGAAAGGGAATTACGGCGCGGGTCAGGTCATCATCTGGGATCGCGGTACCTACGAGATGGTCGATCCGTCGACTCCCGAAAAAGGCTGGGAGAAGCGAAAGTTTCACCTCGTCCTGAAAGGCGAAAAGCTGGGCGGCGGGTGGATCCTGGTCAAGACCAGCCGCGGCGATAAGGAGTGGCTGTTCTTCAAGGTCCAGGACGCGTTTTCGTCCGGGACCGACATCACGGCGACGCGTCCTGAATCCGTCGTCTCGGGAGCGATCGTCGAGGAAATCGGCGCTCCGGGGACTTCGCCCCGGCGGTGGGACGTCGGACTCGAGCGCGAGCTGGAACGGCTGGGCGTCAAGAAGGCGGGCCGGGTCCCGTTGCCGGATCGCGTGTCGCCGATGATGGCGACGCCGGCGGGCCGAATCGTCGAGGGCCGGGACTGGCTGTACGAGATCAAGCTCGACGGCATTCGGGCCATCGCCTCCAAACAGGGGCCGGCAGTCGATATCCGGAGCCGGAACGAGAAACCTCTGAACGAGCGATTCCCCGGTCTGGTCCGGGCGGTCGCCGGGCTGGGCGCGGATGCGGCGATCCTCGACGGCGAGATCGTGGCGTTCGACGAAGAGGGCCGCTCCCGCTTCGGCCTGCTGCAGAAAGCGGCCGCTCCCGCCTACTACTCGGTGTTCGATCTGCTCCATATCAACGGCTACGATCTGACGGCACAACCCCTGACGGCAAGGAAAGCCGTTCTGAGAAAGCTGATTCCGGAAAACGGCTGGATTCGCTATACGGATCACGTCGAGGGCAACGGGCGGGAATTCTTCGAGGCCGCCGCGTCGCACGGCCTCGAAGGCGTCGTCGCCAAGAAGACGATCTCCGCCTACCACCAGCGCCGCTCCCCGGAATGGGTCAAGGTCAAGACGGCGCGCGCCGACGACTTCGTCGTCCTCGGTTTCACGCCGCCTGCGGGAACCCGCAGGCACCTGGGCGCGCTCGTCCTGGGCCAGTACGATCCGGACGGCAAGCTCGTCTACGTCGGACGGGCCGGCAGCGGCTTCGACGCGAAGAGCCTCCGTGAAGCCCACGCGGCCCTCGAGCCGCTGACGCGGAAGACCCCGTTGATCCGTCCCGTGCCCAAAGAGATCTCCGGCGCCCGCTGGGTCCGCCCCGCCCTCGTCGCCGAGGTGCGCTTCAGCGAATGGACGCCCGACCGCAAGCTGCGCGCGCCGGTTTTCCTTCGCTTCCGCGACGACAAGGAGCCGTCCGATTGCGTTCTGGGCCCGGATATATCCGAGGCGTCGCTGCTGGAGACGCTGCCCGATGCGAAGCCGGCGAAATCATCGCGTCTCGAGCTGACCAACCCCGACAAGATCTTCTGGCCCGGAGAGGGGATCACCAAGGGCGATCTCGTCCGTTATTACGCCGATATCGAAGCGACGCTCGCCCCGTATCTCGAAGGCCGGCCGCTCGTTCTCAAACGCTATCCGGACGGCATCACCGGCGAGCACTTCTACCAGAAAGACGCGCCGGACCATATCCCGGACTGGGTCCGCACCGAGGTGATGTGGAGCGAGGACAGCCAGCGCGACATCCGCTACTTCGTCGGCTGTGACCGGGGCCTGCTCCCGTTTCTGGCGAACCTCGGCGGCATCACGCAAAACCCGTGGTCTTCGCGCATTGGGCATCTCGACCATCCCGACTACGCGATCTTCGACCTCGATCCCGCAGACGGCGTGCCCTATGGGGATGTCCGGAAAGTCGCGCTCGAGCTGCGGAAGGTGCTCGGGGAGCTCGAGCTGCGCGGGTATCCGAAGACCTCGGGAGCCAGCGGCCTCCACGTGTATCTGCCGCTGCTCGAAGACCGGTTCACCTACCGCGACCTCCGCATCTTCGCCGAGGCGATCGCCTCGATCGTCGTCCGGCGCGTTCCCGAGTTGGCCACCATCGAGCGCTCGGTGAGCCGGCGGCCGAAGGCCGTCTATGTCGATTTCCTCCAAAACGTGAAGGGGAAACCCGTCGCCTCGGTCTACTCGCCCCGGGCCCGCCCGGGCGCGCCCGTCTCCGCGCCGCTCCGATGGGAAGAGCTCGAGCGCGCGGTCGATCCGGGAAAGTACACGATCAGGACGATCTTCAGGCGGCTGGGGCGGGTCGGGGACCTCTTCGCGCCCGTGCTCGAGGACCGGCAGGATATCGGTCCGTTTCTGGAAGCGTTGCGGGAGCCGGAAGGCCGATGATTCGGGGTCAGAGCAGGGCAAGGAACGCGGCATCCTTGCTCTGTTCGAACTCCAGGATGTCACCTCTCCCGGGAAAGCCGGGCCCTACTCCAGCATCTCCAGCGCCGCCGTGAGCTCATCCCGCGTGTGCGCGTCTCCCTTGCGGCCGGCGACCGCGATGCCGGTTCGATAGGCCTCGCGGGCGTCGTCGACGCGGCCCTGACTCTGGAGTGCCTTGCCGAGCTGGTAGTACGTCGCGACGTAGTCCGGATCGTTCTCGATGACCGTACGGTATTCGGCGATCGCGTCGTCGTCGCGTTCAAGCTTTGCGTATTCCATGGCCAGGGCGTATCGCGAGAAGGAGTCCTTCGGGTCTTCCTCGAGAAACTGTTTCAGTGTGTCGATCCGGGACATCACAACTCCGCCCATTTCCCGTCGCCTTCCCAGACCCGCAGCGTGAAGGGAAACGAGAGCCGTTTCCCGAGGCCGGTCTTCAGCAGCTCGCAGATGTTCTCGACCGAAGGGTAATCCAGGAAGTCGTTCAGCGAACGGTGATCGTAGGCTCCGAGCACCATGCGAAGGTCTCCCCGCATCTGCTCGAAGTCGAGCACCATGCCGTTCGGCCCCTTGTCGCCCTCGATGATCAGCTCGACGCGATAGGTGTGGCCGTGGAGCTGGCCGCACTTCGGGTGGTCGGGAAGGAAATGCGCGCAATCGATATGTTCGGTAATGCCCAGCTTCATATCGCGGGAATCCGGTCCGTAGCCGAGAGCCGGATCATAGCACGGCGACGGGGTGCCGGACGCGACGTGGTCGGGCGATGCGGGCTGTCGGAGAGAAAAACTAAGGGCCCCGCGAGCCAGGGCCCTTTATGATCGATTTGATTGCGGATTCCCTACCAGGGGAAGATCGTTTCAAATCCCCAGAATTCCGGGGCAATCCGCTCTTCCAGTTCTTCGAGTTCGAAATCGAGCTCGAAATCGAGTCCTTCGACATTGTTCGGATCCATCCTGTACGTCCTCCCTGACGTTGTCTGACCACCGGGTCATCCGGACCCGGGGGGGAAGCCTTCCCGCTCGTTGGCTGCCGGTATACCGAAGCCGGAGAAAGACTAGCATGGGTGACACGAAAAATTGCAAGCGCAAAATACGCATGTGAAAGTGCTATCCGGAGAACGGGGTTACAGGTCCGCCCAGGAATACACAACGACGCCGGATCGGCGAAACGACCGATCCCCGCCATAAACGAGAGCTGCCGGCGAACTCTGGTCCGCGCCCAACTGTCTGTAATATCGGATACCGTCGAGGAAATCGTCGGCCATCGTCTGTCCGGACTTGATCTCGACGGGAACAATCGCGTCGCCACGATCGATCAGGAGATCGACCTCGTGGCCCGTGTGATCGCGCCAGAAGAACAGCCTGGGCTCTTCCCCGCGATGCGCGTAGTGCTTGGACAGTTCCGACACGACGAAGCTCTCGAAAACAGCCCCTCGTGAGGCATGTGCTTCCAGCGCTTCGGGGGAGCGAATGCCGAGCAGATAACACAGGAGGCCCGTATCCAGAAAGTACAATTTCGGGCTGCGTACGAGGCGCTTGTTGAAGTTGCGGTGGTGCGGGCGCAGCAGGAGGACCAGGAAACTGGCCTCGAGGACGGACAGCCAGCGGCGGGCTGTCGTGTGCGTCACGCCGCAATCATTGGCGAGGCCGGAAAGATTCAATAGCTGGCCGTTCCGTCCGCCGCACAACCGGATGAATCGGCCGAACGCTTCCAGGTCACCTACGGAGAGCAGCTCCCGAACGTCCCGCTCCACGTACGTACGGTAGTAGTCGGACAACCACCGGCGGGGCGGCAGCCCCTTGTCGTGGATGCGGGGATAGAAACCCCGGAAAAGGACTTCTGCCAGGCGACCGCCGAACGCTGCCGGCTTTGGAACCCGGATGCCGATCTGCGCCGGCGCGACGGATGACCGCGCTTGCAGCTCGCACAAGGAGAAGGGAAGCAGGTGAAGAATGGCGGCGCGCCCCGCCAGCGACTGGCTCACCGTGCGCATCAGCAGAAAGTTCTGCGACCCGCTCAGGATATATCTGCCGCCCGAATCATCCCGGTCGACCGATGTCTGGATGTAGGAGAAGAGGTCCGGCACGCGTTGAGCTTCATCCAGAACGACGTTACCTGCGAACTGTCCGAGGAATCCCCGGGGATCCGTTCCGGCGAACTCCCGCTGATCCGGGTCCTCGAGACTGACATAATCATGGTTGGGAAAAGCGGCACGGACCAGCGTGGTCTTCCCGGACTGACGGGGCCCGGTCAGCGTCACCACGGGATACTGCCCCGCCAGGCGCTCGAGGACGGGTTGGATAGTTCGTCGGATCATGGTCATGTAAATTGAATATTCGTTATTCAGTTTGCATGCATTCCCGGATCCAAGTCAAGGCGCGATCCATGCAGCCTGGGAGTTGCTCCGAAACCCCCTGTCTGACATACTGTCTGACATGAAAACGGTAACGTTGCGCGCCTTGCGCCGCGATTCCACGCTGCTTGAAAGCGTGGCCGGTGGAGAGGAGATCCTGGTCACGCGATTCGGCAAGCCCTATGTCCGGATCGTACCTGCCGGCCAGCCCAGGTCGTTCCTCGGAGCAGGCCGGCATCTGGGGCAGAAGGAGGCTGTATCGCCGGATCCGATTCCGGCTTCGGAGTGGAAAGATACGGGTTGAGATACCTTCTCGATACCGCCGTTTGGATCAACGGCGTCACGCTGCCGGAGGTCTTGCCGCCGCGGATCCTGCGGCTTCTGGCGACGGCCGACCGCAAAGGGCTGTCGAGCGTCAGCCTCCTCGAGACGGCGATCCTCTACAGGCTGAGACGTCTCAGGTTCCACGGCGCGTTGCCGGAACTCTTCGCCGTCGGCTTGTCGGGTGATATAGAGGTGCTGGAATTGACTACCTCCGTCCCTGCAGGAACGAATGAGCTTCCCCGGGACTTCCCCGGCGACCCGTTCGATCGCGCGATCGTGGCCACGGCGGCACTGCTCGACCTGACTCTCGTGACTGCCGATTCCGCCATCCGGGAAGCGCGGGCATGCGACGTCGAATACTATCCGTTCAGAACTTCGCGGTCGCGTTCGTAAGCGCAGCTTCCGGACCGTCGGCCGCAGCGTAAACGGCTTGCCGCCCGATCTCCCGCGGGCGGAATGCCGGGTTCATGCGCGCCTACGACGCACTGGGACAACACGTGACGCTGGAGGCCGGAGGGGAGTTTCAGTGTCGCTCACTGTGATTCGGCCGTAGCAGTCACTCGTTTCAGCCATCTCCCGATTGTTCGAATCTGACCTCCCGAAGACATCAGAACCAGCAGTAGCGACACCAGCAGGAAACCGGCGGCGAGCGGGCTTGTGGCGAGCGTCATCGGGTTCCCGTGCCCGATCAGCAGCGCCCGGCGGAGATGATCCTCGATCATCGGGCCGAGAATGAAGCCGAACAGCAGCGGGACCGGCGGGTAGTCGAGCATCTTCATCGCATAACCCAGCATTCCGAAAACGATGACGACGAATATCTCGAAAATACGATTGTTGAGACTGTAGGCTCCGATTCCTATCAGAAACAGGATGACCGGGTGGAGGAAACGATAAGGAACCGACAGGATCTTCACCCAGATATCCGGAACCGGCAGCGCGTTCACATCGACCTTGCCGTTCAGGGTTCGCGGCAGCCGTTCCACAAACGAGACGCTCGTCGGCACCATGTATTCAGGCAATCGTCGCCCGAGATGGTTCCGAACCGACTCGATAGACACGTCCGCACCCGGCTTCAGGGCAAGCCAGGCAGCCAGACGCGCGTCCCCGCGTGCCCCCCCGAAGCCCCGACGAAGGCTTCCGCCACGCCGGCATGGTCGAGAAGGGCCTCCTCTACCTCGCCCGGCTCTACCCGGAAGCCGCGCACTTTGAGCTGCCGGTCCAGGCGTCCGAGGAACTCGATGCTCCCGTCCGCGAGATGCCGGCCACGGTCGCCGGTGCGGTACATCCAGCCTCCCGACGCGGGAAGAAGCTTTTCCGCGGTCAGGACCGGATCGTTGAGGTATCCACGCGCCACACTCGGACCTTTAAGAAGACGTAAAAAATACGAAAGAAAACGCGTTTTCTTCGTCCGGCACGAGAAACCGTCTCAATACGTGACATTCGGGACAGGAGCCCGAAACCGTCTCACTTTGTGACATTTGGGAATCGATTCCGGCACGGAGTGTGGCAGACTGCGCGGCACGCAGAGGGAACCTTCCGGGAGGATCGAGTGCAGACGCGTAGACCCTGAATTGGGAGACGGCTTCCTGGAGTGTTATTGGGAGGCGAATTCGTGGTGTATGTAGTTGATATTAGGATCCACCGCGTCCGCTTCTATGGCGCCTTGGTCGCCTGCTGTGGAAGATGAACTCGCT
>Ga0299906_10005406_pt1 | contig 10404 bp, 10 predicted proteins | sample RVTome_14_FD_200259 | JGI IMG/M metagenome (GOLD analysis project Ga0299906, IMG submission 200259) | Soil microbial communities from uranium-contaminated site in the Upper Colorado River Basin, Wyoming, United States - RVT145D125 (version 2) ...
GGAGGCGGCCAAGCACGGGATGCGGCTCGTGCCGGGCGGGCAGGGGGACGCCTGATGGGCCCGGCGACGGCGTTCATTTTGCCCGAGGTGGCTCACGGCGTCCGTCGGGGTCGATGCCTGGACGCGACACTCCGCGCACTACCGATTCAAGCACTCCCGAACGCCATCCGCCGTCACGTACCTGCCTTGTGCCGCTCGCTTCGGACGGAGGGCGCGGTAGCCGCTCCCGCAGTTGCTGACCGGGAGACCTGTTGGACGTCCAACACGCCGTCTGGCTATTCGATGAGGAGGCGCCATCCGGCCAAGGCGTGGGCGTCGGCCAACGGTACCCCGTTTGCGCATCGTCTGCTGTCGATCTTCGCGCGGCGCGGGCGCGTCAATCGACTTCCGCCTGTCGCCGTAGATAGGCACGAATGCGCCGATTCGACCAATCCGCTGCACGACCCAGGATTCTCTGAAGCAGGACTTCTGTCACGTCGTCAAGGTCGACTGGGGCCGTCTCGTCGCCTCCACCCGTCTCTTCCGCGGCTAGCAACCGGTCGGCGCCGGTCTCGGTGGTGAGCCAGATTGCCTGGAGCTCGCCTGGAACCAGTGTCCTGAGCTCGCTCGCGATGATGTCGCGCGGTATCTTCGTAGGCGTCCCAAACGGTCGACTCCTCGAACTGGACCTGAACGCAGATCTCGTCCCAGGCGTCACGCAAGTCCGAGTCGTCTCCTGACATCCGCGCGTCGGTGATGCGCTGGAGGGCACGAATGCAGCGGTGAACTACCTTGTCGGCAGCCCGCTCGGCGTACATGCGGAGGAGGCGATCTCTCGGCTCCACGAAGCTATGGCTTGAGCGCTCTTGTTACGATAAGTCTATTGTTACGGTTAGTCTACTGACGGGGTTGAGGGCGGCGGGACCCTGTTCCCCCGGCCTCCAACGGCGTCCGGGCCTCAAGCCGTGGAGGCGGCGGGAACCCCCTCGGGCGACAAATGCGGCGGGAACGGGTTGTCGCAGTGCCCGCCGCCTCCAACATGCTTCCAGGACGGAGGGCGAAAAGCGGGTACCACGGGGTACGCCAGAGGAGACGGCGGGCGACTGCAGTGGCTGTCGCGTCAACGAGTTGGCCCAGAAGTCGCACGCCATCAATGAGTTCTCGAAACGGCCAATTTCGCGTTCGACTCCCGCCGCCTCCACCAGCCTCCGCTCGCTCGTCCACGCGGAGCCTGCCCACCGTAGCCTCAGCGAAGGGGGGGCCGTTCAGTCGTTTACGAGCTACGGGCTGGCAAGCCGTTCGATCTCGGCCGTGCTCGCGGCTCTACGCAACCTTCCGCGACTTCGCTGGCCTGACCACCAAGCGGACCTCGACGCCTAGCCTCGCCAGCATATCGATGAGCGCATCAGTGCTGAACAGGTCGATGCGTCCTCGCAGCAGGTCACTTACGCGCGGTTGAGTCACGCGGAGGGCTTTGGCTGCGTCGGCCTGCTTCAGCCCCCTAGCCTTGATCGCCTTCTGGAGCTGGATGAGCAGGTCGGCGCGGATGAGCAGGTGTTCGGCCTCGGCCTTCGAGAACCCGAGGTCTCGGAACACGTTGCCGGTCGAAGGCGTCACTCTAACGGCGTTTCGCGTCTCTCTTCTTGCCATATCCCTGTCTCAGTCTCGTGATGGCCTGGAAGCGGTCGCGGCCCAGCTCGAGGTCGCGTTCGGCCGTCTTCCGGGTCTTCTTCTCGAACGCATGGAGCACATACACGCCCTCGGCGAACGTGGCCACGTAGAACACTCGGTGTGCGCCCTCGACGTGGATCCGAATCTCTCGAACGCCGCGGCCCACAACCGGCACTGGCTTCCAGTCTGCCGGGTCAGAGCCGTGCTGGACAAGTCGGAGCTGAAAGCCAGCCAGTCGGCGCGCGCCCTCCGGGAAGGCACGGAGATCGCGTCGCGAGCTTCCGAGCCAGATGAGTGGCTTGTCCCGCATCGGTCACGCTCCGCGATTATACAAGTATTTGTATGGATCGGCCATGGTTCGCCAGGAGGGCGAGAATCGCGCGTCGGAACGGGTGGAGGCGGCGGGCACGGGAGGCTGCCCGCCGTAGCTTCAGCGAAGGTGGGCACGCTCAGTCGTTGACGAAGTCGGTTCGGAGTACTTCGCCACCGCGGGAGTCCGCCTGGTCGACGGGCGGGCATTCGACGAGCGAGACGTCGCGGAGGCGCCCGCTGTCGTCATTGTGAATGAAACCCTTGCCACGCAGTTCTGGCCGGGTCGCAGCGCGATCGGACGCACGGTCCGCGTTGACGGAGCTCTGCACCAGGTCGTGGGCGTCGTGCGCAACGGCAAGTATCGAAACGTCTGGGAGACACCGCAAGGAGCCGTGTTCAAGCCGTTTGCACAGGAGGTGCCATCGTCGGCAACCGTGGTGGTTCGGTCGGCTCGAGGGCCCTCGGACCTGGCGGCCGCGGTCCGGCAGGTCATTCAGGAGATCGACCCTGACGTCGTTTCCTACGACGTGCGGCCCATGTCGGTGCACCTGAACAACGGCAGCGCGTTTTTCCCGTTCCGCGCGGGCGTGCTCATCACGACGGTGCTCGGCGGGATGGGCGTCCTGCTGGCAGCGATTGGCCTCTACGGCATGCTGGCGTATCAAGTCAGCCAGCGCACCAGCGAGATCGGCGTTCGCATAGCGCTCGGCGCACGCGTTGCTGACATCCTTCGAGAGGTACTGTGGCGAGGCGCGCGCTTTGCTGGGCTCGGCATTGCGGTCGGCCTGGTCCTCGGGAGCGCACTCGCCATGGCCCTGCGCCCGATTCTCGTTGGCGTCAGCCCCTTCGATCCACTCACCTACACGACAGTCGCCGTCCTGCTGCTGATGATTTCGCTGTTGGCGTCATTCGTACCTGCGCGACGCGCGATCGTCGTAAACCCCTTGGTGGTCCTTCGAATCGACTGATTCAGGAACGGCGGCCCTGACGCGGGCGGATCTGCTGTCCCTGTCTTGTACCTGCACCGCGGCTGTCTGTCGTTTCTCGCCGCTCGAGCCGACCGAATTCTCGAGATCATTCGAGAATTCGACGATGGTGGCAGACCGACTCCCGCCGCCTCCACGAGTCTTCCCGAAGCTGCGTCACTCCCGACCCTGCGCCGTGCAGGACGAGCTGAATGGCCCCGGACAGTTGGTCCCGATTGGACCAAGTTCCCCGCGCGCCCACGTCATGGCCTTCGCTCCTCAGTTCGACAGCGCGTCTTCGACCCGGTCGGCCGCCCCGATGAAGGTGACCTCGAGGTTGGCATGCGCGTAGGACGGCCGCCACTCCCGCTGCTGCAGCACGTACAGGTGGTAGGCCGAGGTGCCTGGTGCGATCCGGCTCCCGCTGGCGATGCTGTAGGTCTCGCCACCGATCGTGAACCGCAACGAGCTCCCGCGAATTTCCCCGACACGTTGGAATCCGAGGCGCGCGTTGGGCACGACCGACAAAAGAAAGCGTCCCCGGCCCGGAATGTAGATCCAGACCACGGCGCCGGCCTCGTCCCCGAGCGTGCGGGCAGACGATTCCTGGAACGTGCCGTTGAGAAACACGCGAGGCTCATGCAGCCGCAGGTAGACGTCCTCGACGGTGAAGTCCCGTGGCGCCCCGGCGGCGAAGGCAAACTCACGTGGTGCCCGGTCCAGGCCCGCGAAGCCGCCGACGCGCGGCGGCTCCTGCACCGTGACGTACTCGGTCACGCGCTGTCCCCAGGCGTCGTTGGAGAGCAGGTGAAGCTCGAGCACCTGCCCCCCGCGGATGACCTGCGCCGCAGGGAACGCCGGCGCCGGCAGCGGCGTCCACGACGAGGCGTCGGCACCGAGACGCGCCCGGATCTCCGTCGTCAGCGACAGCGGCCGGAACGTGAGCTGGAACGTATTGCCGTCGCGGGGCTCGATCCGGACGGTGTACCCGAAATACACCCGTGCCTCGTGGTCGAGCAGCACGCGATGGACCTCGTTGGGTGCCGTTGTCGCGACCGCCGTGCCGAAGCCGCCGGACAGCGGCGGTGTCGGGGGATCCAGGACGGTCTGCCAGTACCAGGCAAAGGCAGCCAGTGACGCTGATCCGTTGTCGATCCACCGCGTCTGCGCGCGCGCCGTCGTCGCCACCCCGAGCGCCAGCGCCCAGGCAACCACACAAAGCCACCGTCCTTGCAAACGGGTCATTGGACTTCTCCCACGACACGCACCTTGATCTCGGAGACTGGCCGGAAGTCTGCCAGTGACACGACGGCCCCCTCGTCGCTGGCCGGGGCTGGAACGGGCGAACCCCTCTCGGCCGCCAGCCATGCGAGCAGCACCAGCGCAAGCACACCAAGCACCGGCACCGGCAGGCGCACGGTACCGGTCATCAGCCACGACCAGCGCGATCGGCGTGTCGCGAAGACACGGTGGCGCAGCGCTTCCGGTGCCCTGGGCGCCCCCCACGAGCGCAACAGGTCACGAAGTTCGCGATCGTCGAGCGGTTCCATCTATCCTCACTCCCTGGCTCGATTCCGCACGCAGGGGCGCGAGCATGCGGCGCAGGTTCTCGCGTGCGCGATGCAGACGCGCCTTCACGGCTCCGACGGTGGCTTCCACGGTGTGGGCGATCTCTTCCAACGAGAGGTCCTCGTACTCGGCCAGGATCAGCACGTCGCGCTGCAGGGGCGGTAGTGCGCGGACGGCGCTGCCAACCAACTCACCCGTGCGAGCGCCGTCGAGATCGAGCGGCCTGGCAACGACTTGCTCCTCGTCGAGTGAGGCCCAGCGCGACTCGGCGCGCAGCCGCTTGAGCGTCAGGTTGCGCGTGACGCCGAGCAGGAAGCCGCGCAGGGTCCCCCGGGACGGCTCGAAGCGAAGATCCCCCCGGAGGAGCCCGACGAAGACGTCCTGCGTCACGTCCTCGGCCATCTCGGGGGATGTCGACATGCGCCAGGCGAAGCGGTAGACCGCCTGATGGTGTTCGGTGAACGCGCGCTCGACCTCGGTCTGGTTCACTCCTGCCTCGTCTGTCCATTACCACGGGAGAGGCGGGAGGATACGGTGGCCACCCTCGGTCGGACGACAGGACGCCGAACATCGCCTCGTCGCTCGGAGTGCAGGAGCCAGCGACGGCACACGCGAAGCGGTTCGGCCGTGAGACTCGCTAGCTGCGCAAGTCAGCTCGGCAATCTCGTAGGAACCGATTCTGCCACCGTGGGTTAGCGCCTCACCTGGTGAGGGTCAGCCAGTAGCGGGGATGCGGCGCCGACCGACCTCTCCCGCTATCCAGACGCCGGGGACGAGAAGGTGTCGCCGCCCAGATCGTGACCGGCCGCGGCTCTCGCCCTGTGGCCCATCGCCACGCAGGCGGCGCCCGTGGCGCACGAACTGACTTGGTGGCGAGCTCCAGCTTCAACGACATCGCGATTGACATGATCTACTACGTTGTAGTAGATAATGTGACCACGTAGTAGACCGATGAAGCCTCCGAAGCTTGCCAGGCTCGAACTGCAGGTCCTCGAAGCGCTGTGGGCGCACGGGAAGGCCTCGATCCGCGAGATCCAGGAGGCGTTTCCCGAGCCCCGCCCGGCCTACACGACCATCCAGACCACGGTGTACCGCCTGGAGGCAAAGGGTGCTGTACGACGCGTACGGAAGATCAGCAACGCCCACATCTTCGAGCCGCTGGTCGCGCGCGACGTGGCCCGGCACCGGCTCCTCGACGACATCTTGAGTCTCTTCGGCGGGCGCGCGCAGCCGATGATGGCCCAGCTTGTCGAGGCCGGCAAGCTCACCCTGGAGGACGTGCGGGAGCTCGAGAAGACCATCAAGCGACGCGATGGCGACATGTCCAAGGGGAGGCGGCGATGACCGGCGCGCTCGCGAACCACCTGTGGCAATCGACGGTGTTCGTCGTCGTGGCTTGGCTGCTGACGATGGTGCTTCGCCGGAGCGAGGCACGAGTTCGACACGCGCTGTGGCTTGCCGCTTCGGCGAAGTTTCTCGTCCCGTTCGCGCTGTTCGTGGCTCTCGGTAGCCAGTTGGATTGGGCACCAACAGGGCGCCCGCTGGCCCCTCCGGCGGTATCAGCCGCACTGTCACGCGTCGGCGAACCGTTCTCGGCACCTCTACCTATCGAGGCACCGACATCGATTGAGTCACCCGGCCAAGTCGATCCGCTTCAACTCGCCGTGCTCGCGATCTGGGCGGGCGGGGCCCTGCTCGTCGCGTGTGTGCGGTTTCGGCTGTGGCGTCGCGTCCGCACGATGGTTCGCACCGGCAGGCCGTATCTGGCACCGAGACTGCCCGCGGGGATCGACGTGCGGTCAGTGCGTCATCTGATGGAGCCGGGTGTCGCCGGGATCTGGCATCCGGTCCTGCTGGTGCCCGAAGGCATCGAGGACCACCTCACGCCCCGTCAGCTCGACGCGGTGCTCGTCCATGAGCAGTGTCACATCCGGCGGAGAGACAATCTGACCGCGACCTTCCACATGGGTGTCGAGGCCGTCTTCTGGTTCCACCCGCTGGTGTGGTGGATCGGCGTGCGACTGGTCCAGGAGCGCGAACGAGCCTGCGATGAGGACGTGCTTCGGCGCGGAGGTGACCCACACGACTACGTCGAAGGCATCCTCAGCGTCTGCAGGCGCTACGTGGAAGCGCCACTGGCCTGTGTGGCCGGCGTCGGTGGAGCCGATCTCAGGACGAGGGTCGAGAGCATCCTGCGGTTCGACACCGGACGTCGGCTGAACGCGGCTCAGAGGGTCGCGCTGGGCCTCGCCGCGATTGTGCCGCTTGCGGTGCCCATCACGATCGGTGCCTCACAGGCTGGTCCGCCGTCGACGGAAGAGAGACCACGATTCGAAGTCGCGTCTGTTCGGCGGAACATGGAGGGATCTGGATTGATCGGTGGAGACTGTCGCGGTGTCGATAGCGCGATGAATGGGTCAGGCGTCATCGCCGGGTTGGCCGCCGCGGCAGGAGGCAGACCAACCGCACCAGGTCGCTGTCGTTTCGTCCGATCGACGCTCAGGGAGTTAATCATCTACGCGTATGACATTCCACCGCGGAACGCGGCTTGGGCGTTGACTGGAGGCCCGGGCTGGATGGATGCGGATCGATTCGACTTCGAGGCGACATCCCAGACGCTGGTGGGTGTGGCGGAGATGAAGCTGATGCTTCAGGTTGCCCTGGAGGAGCGTTTCAGCCTTCGCGTTCGACGCGACGTCGCGGAGACGTCGGGGTATGCACTCACGGTGGCGACAGGAGGACCGCGAGTGGAGCGGGCCACAGACGCAGACGCGCCGGAACGATGGTCTGGAGGCCTGGTCGGAGGGACGTTGACGGCCTCGAACACATCGACGGCGCGGCTGGCAGGCGTGCTCTCGACGAGACTCGGTCGCCCCGTGGAGGATCGGACCGGATTGACGGGCGCCTACGATCTCTCGCTGTCCTGGACGCCTGGCGACGGGGAGGCGTCGCCGTTCGGTGGACGACTGCCGCCGGAGATCCTGGAGAAGCTTCAGAGCCCTGCCGATCCGCTGGGCCCGTCCCTGTTCACGGCGCTGGAGGAGCAACTGGGTCTTCGGCTGATACCGCAGCCGGTGTCCAGCGAGCGTTTGATCGTCGAGCGCGCGGAGCGACCATCCGAGAACTGACGCAGGCGACCCCACCGTCTGCCCCACGTTGACGCCGGCGGACTTGCTGTACTTGTTTTGTACCTGCACCCGGGCGTTCTGTCGATTCCGGCCGCTTGAGCCTATCGAGGCCGACTTCTTCCCCTTCACGACATGCTGTTGCAGGGCCCGCTGCAGAAGCGGCAGGGCCTCGTGGCGTGGCCTGAGCGCGGCGCTCCGTTCCAGAGCCGCAGGGGGTCCACCCGGTGGCTTCCACGGGCTCGAGCGTTTGCATCGCCCACCGGGAGTGGTAGGCTTCGCTCCGGCGAGGATGGATCGGCCACCACCGTTCGTCGGCATGCACCGGTCACGTCGTTTCGGCGGAAGCCGGGCGTCGGTGGGACTTGCCGCGATCGGCGTCGTGCTCTTGACCTTCGCGCTGGCCGGCCAGAACGCTCCGGCCGATCGGTTCTGGCCGCAGTGGCGCGGACCTCACGCGAGCGGCGCCGCCTCGACCGCCGATCCGCCGACCGAGTGGAGCGAGACCAGGAACATCCGGTGGAAGGTCGAAATCCCCGGCCGCGGGACGGGCTCACCCGTGGCGTGGGGCGACCGGATCTATCTGCTGTCGGCCGTTCCGGCCGGCATCGACGGGCCGGCCTCGCACGAGCCGCGCGGGCAGATCCAGCCGCGCGAACTCCATCGATTCCTGGTGATGGCCATAGACCGGCACACGGGACGAGTCGTCTGGGAACGCACCGCCCGGGAGACGCGCCCGGCGGAGCCCTCCATGGTGGACGGAACCTGGGCCTCCAGCTCCGCCATCACCGACGGCCGGCGTGTATTCGCGTTCTTCGAGTCGAGCGGCCTGTACGCCTACGACGTGGACGGCAACCTGCTCTGGCAACGCCAGCTTGGCGCCAAGAAGATGTTCGCCGACGTCGGCGAGTCCGGGAGCACGCCCGTGCTCCACGACGACCGGCTGGTGGTCGTCTGGGATCATCAGGGAACGTCCTTCATCGTCGCGCTCGACGCCGCGACCGGGCGAGAGCTGTGGCGCGCCGGCCGCGAGGAGGTCGACTCGTGGGCGACACCGCTGGTGGTGGTCCACGAGGGACGCCCGCAGGTCGTCACGGCGGGGCAGAATCGGGTGCGAAGCTACGACCTCGAGACGGGACGTCTCGTCTGGGAAGGCGAGGGGCTCACGATGAACCCGATTCCGTCGCCGGTGGCGGCCGACGGACTCGTCTTCCTCACCAGCGGGTTCCAGGGCAGCGCGCTCCAGGCGATCCGTCTGGACGAGGCCCGCGGCGACGTCACGGGCGGCAACGCGATTGCGTGGACGCTCGACCGTGACACGCCGTACGTGCCATCGCCCCTGCTGTACCGCGGGAGCCTCTATCTGCTCAAGAGCAACTCGGGCATCCTCTCGGCCTTCGAGGCCAGGACCGGGAGGCCGCACTATCAGGGTCGGCGCCTCCCCGGGATCTCGGAGGTCTATGCGTCGCCGGTCGCGGCCCGGGACCGCGTCTACGTCACCGGCCGCGACGGAACGACGCTCGTGATTCGCCATGGCCCGACCTTCGAGGTGCTGGCGACCAACATGCTCGACGACGGGTTCGATGCGTCGGCCGCGCTGCTAGGAGGGGATCTGTACCTGCGCGGGTACCGATACCTCTACGACATCGCAGAGATCCCGGACCGCTCGGACCAGGATTAGGAGGCCAGGGTAGCGACTGGACGGCTGTCGTCGCTGCTGATCGGGCTGACGATCGTCTTCGTGGCGGGCACGGCGCGTTCGTCCGGCGCGGGTTCAGCCGCCACGGCATGAGCGGGGGAGGCAGGCATGGCCAGTGCATCGCCGGTGTTCGACAAGATGAACCTGAAGGATCAGGGGGAGATCGTCGTACTCAACGCACCCGACAGCTTCGAGTCCGAACTGGCGCGTCTCGAGGGTGTGATCGTGAAGCGCAGTCTCAAGGGTGTCAGGCAGGTCTCGTTCACACTCGCGTTCGTCACCCGAGACGCCGAGGTCGAAGCGCTGGCCAGATCGCTGCCGCCGCTCGTCGATGGCGACGGCCTTCTATGGTTCGCGTATCCGAAGGCGAGCTCGAAGCGGTACACGAGCGAGCTGAAGCGGGACGACGGGTGGAAGGCGTTCGGAGCCGCCGGCTTCGAGACCGTCCGCATGATCGCGATCGACGAGGATTGGACGGCCAAACGTCTGCGCCGCGCGGAGTTCATCAAGGTCATGAAACGTCCCACGGCGTACGCCCTGTCGAAGACCGGGAAGGCGCTGACGAAGAAGAAGCGCATTGACCCCCTCCGGTTCCAGGCGCGCCGGCCTTGTCTATCCGGCTCGCAGGGCGCGCAGCGGGTCCATGCGCGCAGCCATCCGCGCGGGAACGAATGCCGCAAGAGCGGCCGCTGCAATCAGGAGTACGGTGGCCGCGACGAGGGTGACCGGATCGAGCGGCGATACCTCATAGAGCAGGCCGGTCAGAAGGCGCGTTCCCATGGCGACGACGAGCAGTCCTGCCAGTGCGCCGGCGAGCGCCAGGATCAGGCCCTCGCCGACGACGAGTCGCGCGACATCGCCTGGCCCGGCTCCGAGCGCCATCCGAACGCCGATCTCCTGCGTGCGCTGCCGGACGGCTGCGGCGATGACGGCGTACACCCCGACGGCGGCCAGCAGGAGAGCCGCCCCGCCGAACAGACCGAGGACGAGCGTGTAGAAGCGCGGCCGGGCGAGCGGTTCACGCAGGAGATCGCCGAACGGGACGATCTCCGACACGCGCACGGCGGGATCGACACGGCGGATC
>Ga0299906_10005407_pt1 | contig 10404 bp, 8 predicted proteins | sample RVTome_14_FD_200259 | JGI IMG/M metagenome (GOLD analysis project Ga0299906, IMG submission 200259) | Soil microbial communities from uranium-contaminated site in the Upper Colorado River Basin, Wyoming, United States - RVT145D125 (version 2) ...
GCCGGTGAGCTCCTTCCATGCGGCGCCCAGGTCGAGCTGGTGCGGGTAGCGCACCGCCGGGGGCGAGTCGGTGACCACCTTGTCGCCGATCAGCAGCATCGCCTCAGGGTGGTCGATCGGCCGGTTCGCGGCCACGTGCTCGCGGGCGTCATAGTCCACAAGCTGGGGCGAGATGCCGTGCAGCTCGCGGAGCAGGATGGTGAGCAGCGCGATGGAGGTGTGGCTGTCCGTGTCGCAGTAGATGCGCTCCAGCCGCTCGATCGGACGCTGCGCGTACAGTCGCACGGTGAGCGTCGGGCCGTCGCAGCCCAGCAGCCCCGCCGGAAGAATGACCAGCGGCTCGGCTGACTTCTGGTAGTCGATGGACGAGCACAGGGCCGCATCCACATCGCCGGCCAGCAGTTGACCGATGAGCAGACTCGGCACCGTGAATCGCAGCTCCAGGTCGCGCAGCGTCTCCAGGCCGTCGATGAGCGGCAAGGTGTTCACGAAGCTCACCACGCCCAGGCGCACCGGCCGCCCGGCCTCTCGCGGCGACTCGATGGGAGCATGCTCGGCGACGATCATCGGGACATCCTATTCGCCGCCCCCCGGCCCCGCCATTGTCGCCTGTGGCGCGCGAAAGCGCCGCGTGGTGAGCAGTTCGGGAAGCCTTGATCCAGGTAGGTCGGCTCGAATGCGGACCCGCGTAGAGGTGCGCGCCTCCCGAACTGCTCACGCGTCCGCGGCATCGCTCATATCGAGCCCGCGCGAATCTTCAGATAAGACTTTTCCCCGGAATTGCCGCCGGCGGTTCATTATCGGAATGGTCCGCCGGCACGAACTGCCGGTCTTCTCAGGCCGACAGGGTGATGGCCTCGACGGACAGGCCCGGCCCGAAGGCCAGCAGCATGATGGGCCGGGCGCAGCGGCGTTTCAGGGCCTCCTCCAGCACCCACAGCACGGTGCCGGATGACATGTTGCCGAAATTGCGCAACACCTGCCGCGCCGCCGGCAGCCCCCGTTGACCATGCAGCGCCAGCGCGTGATCGACGGCATCCAGAATCCCCGGCCCGCCGGGGTGCACGGCGAAGGCGCGGGGCGCAGCGCCGTCGGACGCGGCGGCGTCCCGTACGAATGACGCCAGACAACGCCGCAGGGCGTCCGGCACCTGCTTCGCAAGCGTCATGGCGAAGCCCGCATCGGTGATGCGCCACGACATCCATTCGCGTCCCTCATCAATGAGCAGCGATGAACCCGGCGACATCGCACCGAGCCCGCCGTCGCCGGCGTGCGGCGACGTCGACGATGCGACCACGGCCGCCGCGGCGCCGTCGGCGAACAGGGCCGATGCCACCAGGTTGTCTCCACCGGCATCATCGCGCAGGTGCAGCGAGCACAGTTCGACGCACACCACCAAGACCACGGCGCCGGCCGGCCGGATGTGCGGCGACGATGCCTGGGCGATGGCCGCGGCCTGCCGCAGCCCGACGATCCCGCCGAAGCAGCCCATGTATCCGATGAGCGTCCGTCGCGTCGTGGGGCCCAGCCCCAGCCGGCGCACGAGGTCCGTATCCAGCCCCGGGGCGGAGAAACCCGTGCACGAGACCACGATGAGATCGGTCACCATCGGCGGCTCGATGCCCGCGACTTCGAGCGCCCGCCGCGCCGTCGCTTCACCCAGGCCCGGGGCATGCGCCTCATACAGCGACATTCGCGCGGCAGTGGACATGCGCAGCACCGCCTCCATGGGCGCGACAGCATGGCGCTTCTCGATCCCGCTGCCGGCGATGATGCGCCGCCAGCGCCCGCGTGCGGCGCCGCACAGATTCAGGAGCTCGGCCAGTCGCGATTCAGCGAACGACTGCGGCAGGGACAGCGCCGGGACGGCCGTGCCGATGCCCAGCAGACGCGCCTCGGTGTGCCGCGGGAGCGATGTTCCCCGTGCATGGCGGCGCTTCAGCCGCACGGTTGTGCCCGGGGCGGTCATGTCGTCACCACGCGGTCCGCCAGGCGCTGCGCCAGGCCCTGGTCCCGGTTCATGATGGCGAACGCCGCGCGGCACATCGTCTGATGTCGCAGCAACCACCCCAGCCATGCACACGTCCGCTGACCGCCGGCCAGCCGCGCTCGCCACCCGGCGCTGTACGCCCGGGCCATGCGGTCGTTCCACGTGCCCGCCGGCCGACCCGTAACCGTCTCCGCAAGCGCGGCGGCGGCCTCCATGGCCCAGTGCATGCCCTCACCGGTAATCGGTTCAAGATAGCCCGCGGCATCGCCGACCAGCGCCACCCGCCCGTTGGCGATCGCCTGCGGCCGCCACGGCATCGGCCCGGAGCCGCGCATCTCGCTGAGCCGGTCGCGATCCGCTTCGAACAATCCGAGGCGCTTCAGTCGGGTCGATGATGCGGCCATCGCGCGGACGAACCCAACCGGGCCGGCCGGCGAGCCCCGCCGCACATACGCCGCAAGGTGACATGCACCCGCGCCGGTCCGCACGATCCCGAGATAGCCCATCGTCCCGATGAACATCTCGATCGCGTCGCGATCGAAACCATCGGGCCCCGAAACGGCGGCATCGCGAAGTTCAAACGAAAAACCATGCGCGGCACGATTCCGACCACGGCGACGGCGGCGTGCCAGCCCCGCCGCCATCGCGGTCCGGCTGGCCAGGCCGTCGGCGCCGACGATCAGCGGCGCTTCGAGATGTTCCGTCTCGCCATGCTCCTTACGCACCTCGACGGCGCTGCGCCGCCGCTCGAGGGCGACGATTCTCGCCCTGGCCGGCTGAAAAACGCTTGCGCCGCGGGATGCGGCATCGTCAATCAGCATCTGGTCAAGTCGCGAGCGCGCGACGACGAGCCCGCTCGCGCGGCCACCCTCGCCGTGGCGCTCCAGGTCGATTGCCAGCGTGGCGTCATCGCCCACATGGGCCCGGAAACGCCGTGTCACGCCCGCAGCGATGCCCATCACCGATCGCGTCAGGCCGAGCTCGGCCAATGCCGTCACCGCACTCCCGCTCAGGCAACCGCCGCACGCCTTGTTGCGAAACCTCGGCCCCTGCTCGACCAGGGCCACCCGCCAGCCGAGGTCGCACATGTGCCGCGCCGTCAGCGCGCCCGCGGGCCCGGCCCCGATGATGATGGCGTCGAATGCGTGGATCATGCGCGCCGGCCGAGTCCGGCCGGCCCGTGATCGTAGCGCCGACCGACTGTGCGGGAGTCAGGCCCGCGCCACGACGGCCGGCTTCGACTCGACGGTCTGAACCGCCAGGGCGGCCTCGTGGTACACGCGCCGGATCCGGGGGTTGATGCGGCAGAGCAGTTCGTGCGGGATCGTCCCCGCGGCCCGCGCCAGCGCGGCAAGGTGATTCGGTCTGCCTGCGCGCGCGGGCTCGCGTGAAATGAGCTCCACCGGTGTCTCGATGCCGACGGCCGCGCCGAATCGACCGACCATGTCCGTCACATCAATGGTCAACTGGTCCATGCTCACCGCGCCGACGACGGGCGCGTAGCCGCGCACCGCCGACTCATCGTGCCGGTCGAGCACGCCCACGCATGCCGGGCCTTGTCGCCGGTCGGTGGTGCACAGGGTCATGGGGTACCCATCGGCGTATCCCACAGGCACGACGGCCAGCGTCGTCGGCCGCCGGGCCATCCACATCGCGCCATAACCGACGGTCGTGCCGGGCGAAATGGCGCGCATCATGACAATGCGGCTGGTCCAGCGCATGACCGGCGCGACGTCATCGGCGCCGGGTCCGGCGCAGTGGCCGCCGCGCATCCACTCGGGACCGTGGCCGGTCCATGCCAGGCCGATGCGAACCATGGACCGGTGAAACCGCCGGCCGCGCAGGGTGGCGAAGGAATTGGCGACGTGGATCGCGCAGTCCGGCCCGACGGCGCTCCGATGCGCCTCCAGCAGGGCCTCGAAACGCGTCATCTGCGCGCCCGTCAGCGCTTCATCGCTGTCGGCGCTGGCGAAGTGGGTGGCCACGCCGGCCAGCGCGAGCCCGGGATGGCGCGCGATCTCCCCCATGATCGCGCCGGCCTCCCATTCGCCGCACCCGCCGCGGCTCATGCCGGTGTCGATTTCGAGGTGCAGGCGCATCACGCCCCCGACATCGCCCGCCAGCGCCGCCAGGTTCCGCAACTGCGTCAGATCGTGGACGGCCAGGTGCGCACGGCCCGCGGCGACGGCCGGCGCGATCGCACGGAGATCATCCCATCGGCGCACGGGCGACAGCACGAGGACAGGCGCCTCCAGGCCCGCCGCCAGCAGCTCGATCGCCTCGCCGAGGCTGTAGACGGCGAACATGCCGCAGCCGGCCCGGGACAGGGGCCGGGCCACCGTCGCGGCGCCCATGCCGTACCCGTCGGCCTTGAGAATGGGGCAGATCGCGCACGCGCCGCCGACCATGCGCCGAATCGCACGGATGTTGCGCTCGACGGCGCCCAAGTCGACTTCGATGGTGCTCGTGTCGCGCATGGCCGACCCTGACGAGGGCCGTCGACCGACTTCCCTCTTGGTTGTATCGACCGCCCGCGGCACCTACCATGACGCATTCGCATCCCCGGCGTCCACGCGCCCCGGAGCGCCGGAAAGGTTATCCCGGCCGCGGCGCCGGCATCGCGTCGGCCCGCCGCCGCGCGAAGCGACTCCTCCGCGACACAATCTGCGTGCAAGACACCATGACGTCCGACCCATCCGCGACGAAGAAACGTTCCCGACGACGACGATCGCGCGGCCGCCGCGGAGGCGGCGGTCGCGGCGAGGGCGGAGCCCCCGACTCGCCCGCCCCGCCGGAAGACGCAGCATTCAAGGCCCCGCCACGTCGCCCGCGGCCGGCGCCGTCGGCCGACATCTTCGAGTTGGAGGTGGACTTCAAGGGCCTGGGCCTCGGCCAGCCGCTGCTCGACGCCCTGGCCAAGCTCGAGTTCACCCATCCCACGAAGGTCCAGGCCAAGCTCATCCCCCTGGCGCTGACCGGGCGCGACATCCTCGGCCAGTCCAAGACGGGCACGGGCAAGACCGCCGCGTTCTGCCTGCCCGTGCTCCAGATGGTCCGCGAGAACGAGGCGTTCAGCGCGCTGATCCTCGTGCCGACGCGCGAGCTGGCCATCCAGGTGGCGCACGAGATGCGCGAGCTCTCCCGCTTCACATACCACCACTCACTGCCCGTCTACGGCGGACAGCGCATCCGCATCCAGGCCGAGAAGCTCCGCAAGCAGCCGCAGATCGTCATCGGCACGCCCGGCCGGGTCATGGACATGCACTCGCGCGGCCTGCTGCCGTATGACACGGTCAGGGTGGCGATCCTCGACGAAGTGGACCGCATGCTCGACATCGGGTTCCGCGACGACATCCGCCGCATCCTCGGGGTGATGAAGCAGCCGCACCAGACGATCTTCGTCTCCGCGACGATCTCCGAGGAGATCGAGCGGCTGGCGAGGCAGTTCATGACCGATCCGGAGCGGCTGGACATCACCACGTCGCGCAGTCTCACCGTCGACCAGGTGAACCAGAAGCATTTCATCGTCGAGCCGTGGGACAAGAACCACCTGCTGCTGCACCTGCTCACGCACGAGGCCCCGGCCCTGACGCTCGTCTTCTGCCGCATGAAACAGACCTGCGACGCCCTGACCAGCTACCTGAAACGAAAGGGCATCGACGCCCACGCCCTGCACGCCGACCTGCACCAGGGCAAGCGCAACCAGGTGATGAACAAGCTGCGACAGGGCCAGCTCAGTGTGCTGGTGGCCTCCGACCTCGCCTCCCGCGGCCTGGATGTCGATGACATCACGCACGTGATCAACTACGACCTGCCGGAAGACCCGGACATCTACGTACACCGCATCGGCCGCACGGCCCGCACCGGCCGCGACGGCATCGCGTGGGCCTTCGTCACCCCGGACCAGGGCGAGCTGCTCACGGCGATCGAGATGCTCACCAACGTGGAGATCCCCCGGGCCGAATACCCGGACTTCAAGCCCGGTCCCAAGCCCGTCGAGGTCGTCCAGCGCGAGCAGCGCGCCGCCGAGCGCGAGACCGAGATCCGCGCCAAGTACAGCCGCGACCTGAAGCCGCCGCCGGCCGAGGCGGTCGTCAATGAGCAGAAGTTCCCGGGCGGCATCGTTCCCGTCGCCGTGCCCGCCAAGCGATTGCGCGGCAAGGTCCCGCGGCGGCGCTGAGGCGTGGCCCGCATCGTCATCAGCCCGGAGGTCGGAACGGCCTTGCGTCTGGGCCGCCCGGTGGTCGCCCTGGAGTCCGCGGCCATCACCTCCGGCCTGCCGCGCGAGCCGTCGGGTCGGCCTGCGGGCGTCGATTTCCCCGGGTGGCGGTCCGATCAGCCGGTGCATCTGGAGTGCGCGCTGCTGCTTCATCGCATCGTCGTCGAAGGCGGCGCAGCGCCGGCGATGGTCGCCGTGATCGAAGGCGATCTGTGCATCGGTCTGAGCCACGAGCAGATCGCCGCGCTTGCGGCCGAGCCCGGCGCCGGCAAGGTCTCGGCCGGCGGTCTCGCCGCGGCGATGGCCGGCGGGCGCACCGCCGGCACGACCGTCTCCGCCACGCTGGCTGCGTGCGATCGGATCGGGCCTATTCGTGTCTTCGCAACGGGCGGCATCGGTGGCGTCCACCGCAACTGGCAGACCCTGCCGGATGTCTCCGGCGACCTGGATGCCCTGGCATCGACCCAGACCTGCGTGGTCTCCGCGGGGGCGAAGTCGATTCTGGACCTCGCCGCAACGTTGCAGCGACTGGAGTCGCTGAATGTCCCGGTGATCGGCTACCGCTCCGATCACTTCGCCCGGTTCTACGCGCCGCCCGCGCCGAGCCTGCCCCTGGCGCAGCGCGCTGACGACGCGGCGACCATAGCCCGACTCTGCCTCGCACACTGGCGTACGCTGGGGCGGCCGGGCGGCGTGCTGGTGTCCAATCCAGTGCCCTCAGAGCACGCCCTGGACGGCTCCGTCGTGGATGCGGCCATCCAGATCGCCGACGAGGCCGCGCGAGCACAGGGCGTCACCGGCGCCGCCTTGACGCCCTTTCTGCTGGCGGAGGTCAATCGACTCACGGACGGGCGCAGCGTGGCGTCAAACCTGGCCCTGCTGGTCAACAACGCCCGCCTCGGGGGCGAGATCGCCACGGCCCTGTCGGCCGCGGCCGTCCGATAAGGAGCATGTCGTTTCGGCGAGGATTGATCCGAAGCGCCCAAAGGCAGGGGCCGATTCGACCGATCCACAACTCATTCCCGGGCAGACGGATTCCTTGACATCGCCCTCGTGACCTGCTTTACTTTGGCGAGCCCGAGCAGGACGTGGTAGTCCGGACACGGCTGTTCTCAGGGCGCCCAATCCCAGTCAAGTGACGCATCAACGCGAAAGCGATGAGTCTATTGACTTCGCGGCAACCGGTCTGCGTTGCCGCCGCACGAGCCATGCTCATGACAACCTATCAGGGAATCCTCGAGTGGCCCAAGGGCACCGAGGGACGCATCCGACAACTCAATGATCGTCTGGTCGAATCGAACGACGACCCCTACGTGCCCTTCGCACTGCGGGAGCAATACCAGTTGCGCAACGGCCTGTACGTCAAGGTCAACATTGCCTCGCGCAAGACCCGGCGGCGGCGCAGCGGCAAGGCGCGCCGCGAGCGGGCCATCGTCGACCAGGTGCTCGAGATCGAGGGGCTGCCGCCGGAGGAGTACGGCAAGCGCAAGCCGTTCGAAGAGCTGACCGCCATCGACCCCCAGCCGCGCATGACGCTGGAATACCCGGGCTGCCCGCCCGCCAACCGCCTCATCGACCTCTTCTGCCCCATCGGCTACGGCACGCGGGGCCTGATCGTCTCGCCGCCCAAGGCCGGCAAGACGATCCTGCTGCAGCAGATCGCCATGGGCGTCAAGCACAACCACCCCGAGGTGGACATCGTGGCCCTGCTCGTCGATGAGCGCCCCGAGGAGGTGACCGATTTCAAGCGCAACGTACCGGCGCAGATCCTCGCCTCCTCCAACGACCAGGATGTCGAGCAGCACGTCAGCCTCAGTCTGCTGGCCTACGAGCGCTCCAAGCGCATGCTGGAGGCCGGGCGCGATGTGGTGCTGCTGCTGGACTCGCTCACTCGGCTCGGCCGCGCCTTCAACAACTGCCGCCAGTACTCCAGCAGCGGGCGGACGATGTCCGGCGGCCTGGACTCCCGGGCCCTGGAGATCCCCAAGCAGGTTTTCGGGGCCGCCCGCAAGGCCGAGGAAGGTGGCTCGCTGACCATCATCGCCACCTGCCTCGTCGACACCGGCTCTCGCGCCGACCAGATCATCTTCGAGGAATTCAAGGGCACGGGCAACATGGAGTTGATCCTCGATCGCTCCATCGCCGAGCAGCGGCTCTTCCCGGCGATCAACCTGGCGGCCTCCGGCGCGCAAGGAGCACCTGCTCATGACCGAGTCGGAGATCAAGACCGTCACGGCCCTGCGCCGGCGGCTGATGAACATGCCGCCGCCGGTCCAGATCCAGCAGCTCCTGGCGGCCCTGAAGCGCTTCCCCACCAACGCCCATCTCGTCAAGGGCTGAATGCTCCCTTCATCGCGGACAGACCTTCAGCGCGCGGTGCACCTGGCCAGGTCCGGGCGCATCGCCGAGGCCCAGGCCATCTGCCAGGCCGCGATGAAGCGCGACCGCCGCAACCCCCTGCTCCATGCCATCTTCGGCGAGGTGGCCGAGGCGCGCGGCAACCTGGAGGAGGCCGCCGGCCACTACCGCAAGAGCATCTCGCTCGACCCGAAGCAGGTGATGACCCATATCGCCCTGGGCCAAGTGCGCACCTATCAGGGCCGCTACAAGGAGGCCATCGCCAGTCTGGAGCGGGCCTTGCGCGTTCTGCCCGGTTCCCCCCACGCCCTCGCCGCGCTCGCCGACACCTACGACAAGCAGGGCCAGCCGGCCAGGGCCCTGGAATTGCTCGCGCCGATCATCGAGCGCGGCGAGGAGACGCCGCAGATGGCCGTCGTCGCCAGCACCGTGCTCATGAACCGCGGCGAGCACGAGCGGGCCGTCGAACTGGCCCGCCGCCACGTGGACCGGCCCGAGACGCCCGCCAATGCCCGCCAGTTGCTCGGTTTCACCCTCGGGCGGGCGCTGGAGGCCCTGGGCCGATACGACGAGTCGTTTGCGGCCTACAAGGCGGCCAACGAGGCGATCTGCGGGGAGTTCCAGCCCGAGAAGTACGTCGCGCAGATCGACGCCCTGATCGATGTCTTCTCACGCGACCGGCTCGCGCGACTACCAAGATCGACGCAGACGACCGAGTTGCCGGTGTTCATCGCCGGCATGCCGCGCTCGGGCACGACGCTGGTGGAGCGCATCGTGAACGCCCATCCGCGCGGGCGCGGGGCGGGCGAGATCATCACGCTTCAGCGAATGATCACCGAGCTGCCGCTGCTGATTCACTCCGATCAGGTCTATCCCCGGTGCGTCTTGGATGCCGACCAGCAGGACCTGGACCGGCTGGCGCGGCAGTACCTGGAGGCGCTGGCGTCCTTGCGCCGCGACGCGGCGCGCATCGTGGACAAAAACCTGACCAACTGGATGAACCTGGGGCTGATCGCGCTGCTCTTTCCGCGAGCCCGCATCATCCACTGCCGCCGCGATCCGCTGGACACGTGCTTCTCGTGCTTCACCTCGTCGCTGGACAACCGGGCCAACCCCTGGGCCGGCTCGCTGGAGGGGATCGCCGTGGTCTACCGCCAGCACCTGCGGCTGATGGCGCACTGGCGGCAGACGCTGGAACTGTCCATGCTCCAGGTGGACTATGAGGCCGTGATCGACGACCAGGAGGGCCAGTCGCGGCGACTGATCGAGTTCCTGGGGCTGGAGTGGGATGAGCGCTGCCTGAAGTTCCACGAGCCTCCCAGGAGCGCCGCCGCCTCAGGCATCGCCCCCACGCTGAGCTACGACCAGGTGCGCCGGCCGGTGTACCGGACGGCCATCGGGCGGACCCGGGCCTTCCAGAGCCACCTGGGCGCGTTGATCGGTCTTCCTGGCGCCGGGTCGTGAGGTCATTGAATCGGCATGACTCCGATCGGCGCTCGCGGCAAGTCTGATCCGCAGCGGCGTCAACGACACCGAAATAGGAGGACAGTCCGCGAAAAAAAATCCGCCGCACAAGGCGGCGGAAAGGTGTCGATGTTGCTGCTGAGTTGAACGGTGCAGGTCAGGCGCGGCGGCGGCGCGGACGACCAACCAGACCAGCCAGTCCGAGCAGGGCCAGAGCGCCGGGGGCCGGGATGACACCCGTTTCAACGGAGAAGCCGTTGTTGAATGCGGAGGTGTTTTCATTCACGCCCGCGACGAAGCCGCTGATGCTGAAGCTCGTGCCTGAGGCAACGGAGATCTGCATGAACGTCATCTCGGTGGCCAGGACGTCGTC
>Ga0299906_10005408_pt1 | contig 10403 bp, 7 predicted proteins | sample RVTome_14_FD_200259 | JGI IMG/M metagenome (GOLD analysis project Ga0299906, IMG submission 200259) | Soil microbial communities from uranium-contaminated site in the Upper Colorado River Basin, Wyoming, United States - RVT145D125 (version 2) ...
GCGCGCGTGTCCCGCGGACGATAAAAGTTCGACAGTCTCGTCTACGCCCGCGTTCGCATCGATCGTCACCATGTTCTTGCGGTGAACCATCACGTCGCCGACTTTCAGTTCGGAAAGGTCCAATATCCCGCCAAGCATATGTCGGTGTTCGGACTCCACCGCGCCTTCGTGGTGATGAAGATTGATCGCGCCCCGAATTTCCTGATGTGCCGTCAACACGGGTACTTCACCCTCCTGGCGAATTCCGAAAAGGTTCAGAATGCGCCAAACGATGAATTTTACCGTCGCAACAATCGGCGCGAGCAGCGCGACGACCAGACGTATTGGCCGCGCAACAGCCAATGCCATCCGGTCGGTATGTGTAATCGCAACGGATTTCGGCATGACCTCGGAGAAAACAAGAATGACGGCGGTCATAACCATTGTTGCGACGGCAATACCGCCCGCTCCGAATAGGTCCAGCGCAATCCATGTCGCCATTGCCGAGGCGAGGATGTTGACGAAATTATTGCCGAGAAGAATCGCGCCGATCAGCGATTCCCTTTTTGCGATCAGCGCGCTCACATGGGCAGCTCGGCGTGAACCTTCTTGCGCAAGATGATGCATTCTGACTTTGGAGACCGCCGTCAGCGCGGTCTCCGAACCCGAAAAGAAGGCCGATACGGCCAAGAGCACAACAATGGCCGATATATAAAGCAACAACTCCAGCGTCATGGCTCCAATCCAATCGAAAATGGGGATGGGACTATACGAGATATCGATGCGCGCAGGGCAAGGTGAAACGTCAATCTTTGGACAGAAGCCCCTTGACCACATTTTCCTCTACATCCCTGGCAACAAAGGCTTTTCCAATGCCCTTGGTCAGCACGAAGGTCATCCGCCCGCCCTGTGTTTTTTTATCATGACGAATATGGCCGAGGAGCTCGTCGGCGCTCGGCCGCGGCCCGTCTATTTGCGATCTCCGGGTTTTGAAGCCCAGCGCGGCAAAATGCCGTTCGACCCTGGCGGCATCCTCCGCCGTACAATGACCGAGTTTCGCCGAGAGTTCGAAGGCCAGTACACAACCCAAAGCGACCGCTTCCCCATGGGAAATACTGTCCGAATAGCCAAGCGCCGCCTCTAGCGCGTGCGCGAAGGTGTGCCCCAGATTAAGCAGCGCCCGCTCACCTGCCTCGCGTTCGTCGCGGACAACAATACTTGCCTTCATTTTGCACGAATGAACAACCGAACGCGTTATCGCCGCCTCGTCTCCCGCAAGGGCCTGCTGCGCATGATCTTCCAGCCAATGGAAAAATTCCGCATCGCCGAGTAGTCCGTATTTTGCGATTTCCGCATAGCCGCTCAAGCGTTCGCGCGCCGGGAGGGTCTTCAAGACCGAAATATCGGCGATAACAATTCGTGGCTGATGAAAGACACCGACCAAGTTCTTGCCGTGCTTCGTATCGATTGCCGTTTTTCCGCCGACGGAGGAGTCGACTTGCGCCAGTAGCGTAGTTGGGATTTGCGCATACGCAACACCGCGTTTCAAAATGCCTGCGGCAAATCCGGCCAAGTCGCCAATCACGCCGCCGCCGAAGGCAACGATGATCCCTCCACGTTCGATTTCGAGTGCAAGCAAGCGCTCCAGTAAATTCTGCAGGTGAGAAAAGCTCTTTGTCTTTTCCCCCGGAGGAAGAACGATCGGCATCGGCGAGAACCCGAATCCCGTCAGGCTATCGGCGAGCGTTTTGTAGTGGAGCTTTGCGACGTTCTCGTCGGTGACAATCGGAAGAGCCGTCCCACTGCCATTCACAAGACTTGCGATAAGCTTACCGCTATTTTGCAGCACGCCCGATCCAATGTGAATATCATAGGATCGCTCGCCGAGCGCGACTGAAACGAGATCGCTCATTCAGCCGCTCCCGTTTTGCGTTGGTCCAACGCGTTTAGAATACGCTTGACGACCGTTTCATGTGGTCCCGCGTCGCTCATTACGATGATGTCTGCTTGAGCATAGGTGGGTTCGCGATCTTTTAAGAGTTTTTCCAGCGCCGGGCGCGGATCGGTGTGGAGCAGGAGTGGGCGCGTGTCTTTACGCGATACGCGATCGAGGAGCAGATCGAGATCGGCCTTGAGCCATACCGAGATGGCGCGTTCCTTAATGCTCGCGCGGGTTTCGGGGTCGACGAATGCCCCTCCGCCCGTCGCTAAGACGTGTGGCGGGTTATCGAGCAGGCGCGCTATCACCCTTCGTTCGCCTTCGCGAAAGGCCGACTCGCCAAGCCGCTCAAAGATCTCATTAATGGTACACCCTGCGGCCTCTTCGATCTCTCGGTCGGCGTCGCGAAAAGGCACGCCAAGCGCGCGCGCAAGACGTTTCCCGACGGACGTCTTCCCGGCCCCCATCATCCCCACCAAAATGACAGATTTATCGAGTTCCTTCATTTACGGTTCGCTTACACCGGATATATTCGGTCTGCCAGCGCAGTTTGGCCAGCATTCGATATATTCGGCTTGCACGAACGCCTTGGTCTGGTCATCACTCGCTTGAGCAGGGAGTGTCACGGCGCAAAACGCTCCGCATAGGAAACAGGTAGATATGGCTTGGAAACTGGTGCTGGTCCTGGTGGTTATCTTGATTTTGGCTGGAATTGGGCTGGCCGTTTACGGCGGACAGTTGACTCCCGAGCGCCAGAGATTCGAACAGGTTCTTCCCGATGAACGTTTTCCGGACTAATCGCTCGCCAACCATAGCAGCGCTTCGATTCGCGATTGTTCTCTATGGCGGGTTGGGGGCGCCGGCGGCCGGCGCGGCAGACGCTCAACCGCTTGATCAAAGTCGAGCTTCCCAAGGCCCGCGTGTCTTGGTTCCCTCGATGCAGGGGGCAGGGCAGGAGCCCGTGGCTCCGCAATTGAGTACGGGCGCTGCGGCCGCCCCAGATAATGATCTGCCCTCGATGCCGGCGCCGGTCGCCGTTGGCGACCTTGGCACCGTCGAGGGGCCGGTTGCGGGCACGCTAAACGATTTCAATGGGGGCCTTGGCCAGAACATGTGGTCGGGTATCGGCCGAAGCGATGCGGAGATGTTTCTGCAAAGAGTTCCGGTCACGCTTCCCTCGCCGACTGCGCGCCTTCTTTTCCGCAAGGTGCTTCTCACCGAGGCGCCGCTTCCAATCGGGACGGGAACGCGTCCGTTCAATGCCTTGCGAATTCAGCGTTTGCTTGAAGCGGGCGAACTAGAAGATGCCGGGGCGCTCGCCGCGCGGGTCCGCAGCCGCGATCCTCAAACGCAACGCATGCAGGCCGACGCGATGCTCTATGCGGGGCGCGATATCGAAGTCTGCGGCGAAGCCACGGGCGAAAGGCTGCGAAGTGCCGAACGATTCTGGGTTAGTTTGCGCGCATATTGCTACCAATTTGACGGCGATATACCGGCTCTGGATCTTACGCGGGCGGTGATGGACCAACGGGGAATTTCCGATCCCGCATTTTTCCATCTTCTCGATGGTTTTGACGGCGACGAACTGGCGCCACCCGATGACATTTTGTCGCCCAACGCCGTGCACATTCGTTTGCTAGCCCGTCATGGACTGCCGATTCCGGCAAACGCGGTGGCCTTACTTGGGATGCCGGTAAGCGTGATTGCGGCGATGTCCGAGAAAACGCCGCTGGAATTGCGCAGGCCGACGGCCGAAAGATTGTTTCGGTTGGGATCTCTGCCGGCGAGCACAATGAGGGATATTTTTGAGGTCTCGGCGGTCGACCCGGGTGATCTCAATCTTGCCGCTACGCTAGCGCGCACCGAACCTCTGATGCCGGCGCTGGAACGGATTTATAATGCGCTCAAAACGGACGGCAACGCGGGCAGGCGCGCCGAACTGGTGCACTTGTCGTTTCAATTAGGGCACAACGACGGTTTGTTCCTCCAGGTAGCCCGGCTCTTCGCCGGAGAAGCGGCGGCAATAATTCCCGCTCCGAACTGGGAGGCGTGGTCGCCGCTGATGATACGCGGGCTGCTTCTTGCCGAGCACGACGGCGCCGCGGATCGCTGGTATGACATTCTGAACCCGCTTATTCCCGCGCATGTCGCGGCGTCGAAGGACGCGTCCTTTGTAATGTCCATTGTTCGGCGAGAAGAGCCCTATGTGGCCGACGCACAGGGTCCACTCCTCGAGCTCGCGATGCAGTCGGCCGACCCGATGGTTTCGCCCGTTGCGCTGGCGCGCATCACCCTAATACTCGGACTGTTCGACGCGTTGGGAATGGATATGCCCTTCGAGGCGCAAGCGGAAGTGCAGCGTCTCGTATCGACGGATTTCCCCGGGCGCCGTCCCGCACCCGTAATCATGCAGCGGATCGATAGAGCTTCGCTGGAGGGCAGACGGGCGGAGCTTGGGCTTGCCATTCTCGAAGCCTTGGGTCCACGCGGCGCGAGTGATATGGCTCCGAATGTCATTGTGCGTTTCGTGCGCGCACTTCAGACTGCCGGCATGACCGAGACTGCGCATGCCCTGGCAAGCGAAGCGATTCTTACATGGCAGGGTGGCTGAAGTGCCGAGGGCGCAGACGCGTCGCGTTTCCCACGCTGACGGTGCCTTAATCGAATCGTTCCTGGATATGATGAGCGCCGAACGCGGCGCTGCGGCAAACACGTTGGCGGCGTATCGTCGCGATCTTACGGAATTTTCGGAAAGTTGTGCCCGCGGCCAGTCAAATCTCAAACGCGCGTCGCGTGAAAACATTCGCAGATATCTTTCCGAACTTTCGGACGCCGCACTGAAATCGTCGTCGCAGGCTCGAAAGCTGTCGGCACTCAGGGGGTTTTACGGTTTTCTCAATAGCGAAGGCCTTCGCAATGACGATCCGTGTGGCGCAATCGAGAGCCCCAAAGCCGAACGGCCATTACCCAAGATCCTTTCGGCGGAGGAGGCTCTACTATTGATCGAGACGGCGCGCGCCATAAAACCGAAAAAGCGACAAGAAAGCCCAGAACAGTCGCGCCTCGTTTGTCTTGTAGAAATGCTTTACTCCTCCGGACTTCGTGTTGGCGAACTTGTTTCGCTTCCGTTGTCGTCCCTTCGCAAGGGCGAACGATTTATTCATGTTCGCGGGAAGGGCGGGCGTGAGCGGCTTGCGCCTTTGGGAGAACACGCGCGCGCGGCGCTGGATGCCTATTTGGCGGTTCGCGCCGAGCTTATTCCGCCGGGTAGCGAAAAGGGACCTGCATCCCGATATTTGTTTCCCTCGCGCGGCCGCAGCGGTCATCTTACGCGCCGCCGATGTCATCAGCTTTTGAAGGAATTGGCTTCGCAAGCCGGCCTCGATCCGGCGCGTCTGTCGCCGCATGTGTTGCGTCATGCCTTCGCCACACATCTCGTGGAGGGCGGTGCTGATTTACGCAGCATACAATCGATGCTGGGGCACGCGGATATAGGGACAACGCAAATTTATACGCATATTGCGCAGCGTCGTTTGAGAAAAACTATGGAAGACGCACATCCTCTGGCGCGAAATCGAGTTAAAGCAAAAGGCGACGGTTAGCGGGCGATCAGCGCGCCGAACGAAACACCATGAACGTCCGGATGCTTTCGGGAAGTCTCGGGTATCCGCCCGGACGTAAACGGACAACGGGCGTGGAACGAAATCCAATTTGAATCGGCTTTAATAGTTAAAGCAATGACTTGAAGCGGATTGAATTGACATTGCCCAAGGCCCTTGCCAATTTCCGGGCAGTCAATCCGCCGGTATATGATGAACGTATTTCTGGAATTCGAACGACCGATCGCCGAACTTGAAGGCAAGATAGAAGATTTGCGTCAACTCGGCTCCCAAGACCAAGCCGTCTCCATCGACGACGAAATTCTACGGTTGCAGGCCAAAGTCCAGCAGCTCATCGACGAGGCCTATGCGCGCCTTACGCCATGGCAGAAAACGCTTGTCGCGCGCCATCCCGGCCGGCCGCATTTTTCCGACTATGCCCATCGTCTCCTTGCCGATTTCACGCCACTCGCGGGAGACAGATTATTTGGCGACGACAAAGCAATCGTAGCGGGGCTTGGACGGTTTCGAGGTCAGCCGGTTGCCGTCTTGGGTCACGAGAAGGGCAGTGATACCAAAACGCGGTTACAGCATAATTTTGGAATGGCGATGCCCGAGGGCTACCGCAAGGTGCAACGTGTGTTTGAACTTGCGGACAAATTCGGGTTGCCGGTCATTTCTCTTGTCGATACGGCCGGCGCATATCCCGGGATTGGCGCCGAAGAACGCGGACAGGCCGAAGCCATTGCCCGAGCGACCCAAGCTTGTCTAGCCGTTCGCACGCCATTTGTTGCGACGATTATCGGCGAAGGCGGATCGGGCGGCGCAGTGGCAATTGCCACGGCCAATAAGGTGCTCATGCTTGAACACGCAATCTATTCGGTGATCTCGCCCGAAGGTTGTGCTTCTATTCTTTGGCGCAACGCCGAGAAGGCTGCCGACGCTGCGTCGGCGATGAAAATTACCGCGCAAGATTTACTCGATCTTGGCGTCATCGATGGAATTGTTGCGGAGCCGAAAGGGGGCGCCCATCGTGGTCCGGATAAGGCCATCGATGCCGTCGGCGATGCGATAGAAGCCGCGATGAAGGAATTGAGTGGTCTTGGCCCGGAAGAATTGCGGCGCCGGCGCCGGGAAAAATATCTTCAAATTGGAAAGCTGGAGCAGGCCTAGGCGCCGCCCGGCGCGACGCACAGGCGGAACGAGCTCACACCAGCGCGCCGTGGCAGTGCTTGTATTTTCTGCCCGAGCCGCACGGGCAGGGCGCATTGCGACCGACTTTGCCCCAGGTGCGCGGATCGTTTGGATCTATGGCATTGTCTCCCGCGCGCATACGCAATCCACGCGAAGCGTCGGGTCCGGCTGCGTCCATTTCGTCTTCGCCGGTGAGCGGGTTGATGTGATGCCCTTCCATCTTAGGCAGCTCTCTCGGCCGAACCGGTTCCGGCTCACCAACATTGATATTGATGTTCATTAATTGACGGATGGTATTCGCGCGCAGGCGCGTCAGCAGGTTCTCGAATAGCTCGAGCGCTTCGCTCTTGTACTCGTTCAGCGGATCGCGCTGGCCGTAACCCCGCAATCCGACAAACTGGCGCAAATGGTCAAGATGAACGATGTGCTCACGCCAATCCGTGTCGAGCGTTTGAAGCAATATCGCCTTTTCCACATAGCGCATGACATCCGGTCCAAATTTCGCGGCACGTTCGGCAGCGCGGTTTTCGACGGCCCGACCGAGGCGCTCGCGCATTTCTTCGTCGGCAATACCCTCTTCCTTGGACCACTCGACAATAGGCAGGGTCAGCCCGAAGATTTTCTCGGCTTCGTCCTGCAGACCCTGCGCGTCCCAATGCTCGGCATAGGCATTTGGCGGAATGTGTTGAAGAACGAGTTCGTCCACGGTCTGTGCGCGCATATCCGCAATCGTTTCGTTCACGTCATTACTACGCATGATCTCGAGGCGCTGCTCGAAGATGACTTTGCGCTGGTCGTTTAAGACGTTGTCATATTTCAGGATGTTTTTACGGATCTCGAAGTTGCGCGCTTCGACCTTTTGTTGTGCTTTTTCCAAGGCCTTATTGACCCACGGATGCGATATCGCTTCGCCTTCCTGAAGCCCAAGCCGCCGGAGGGCGGAATCCATCATATCCGAGCCGAATATCCGCATGAGATCGTCCTGCAAACTTAGGAAAAACTTCGAAGCGCCGGGATCGCCCTGGCGTCCGGAACGACCGCGAAGCTGATTGTCTATGCGCCGGCTTTCATGCCGCTCGGTGCCGAGAATATAGAGCCCTCCGGCGTCAATGACTTTTTTCTTATCGCTCGCCGTCTCGGCGCGGATGCGCTCTGTGATTCGCTCGCGCTCCCGTTCGTCTTCGACATTTTCGATCTCTTCCAAGATTTTCAGATCGGGATTTCCGCCAAGTTGAATGTCGGTCCCGCGTCCGGCCATGTTCGTGGCGATGGTCACCGCAGCGGAAACACCTGCCTGTGCAACAATCATCGCCTCTTGTTCATGGTAGCGCGCATTCAAAACCGCATGGGGAACCGGAACTTTCTTCTTCGAAACCGATATCAAATACTCTCCCGCCTCTCTTAACTCCTCGGCGAGTTCCGTCTCTTTCTTCAGGCGCTCGGCTTGGCGTAGAAGTTCGTTTCCGGTTTCACGAATATATTTTGAATTGTTTAGCCGCTCATCGAGCAGTTCAGATTTTTCGATTGAAGCCGTACCGACGAGCACCGGTTGGCCGCGGCGCTGGCAGTCCGCAATCTGGGCAATGATTGCACGGTACTTTTCTTCGACAGTACGATAGACCTCGTCGTCATAGTCGACGCGTTTAACTTCCATGTTCGTCGGGATTTCGACGACATCCAGACTGTATATGTCCATAAACTCGGCCGCCTCGGTAAAGGCCGTACCGGTCATGCCGGCAAGTTTGGAAAAGAGCCGGAAATAATTTTGGAACGTGATCGACGCCAGCGTCACATTTTCGGGCTGGATGTCGGCTTTCTCCTTGGCCTCCAATGCCTGGTGTAGGCCGTCGGAATATCTTCGCCCTTCCATCATGCGACCGGTAAACTCGTCGATGATGATGACTTTCTTGTCCTTGACGATGTAATCGCGGTCTTTCTGGAAAAGCTTGTGTGCGCGCAGCGCCTGGTTGACGTGATGAACGAGTGAAATGTTGTTGACGTCGTATAGGTCGCCTTCTTCCAGAATGCCGGCTTCGCGGAGAACATCGACCATATGCTCGTTGCCTTGGTCGGTCAGCGTGACTTGACGCTGCTTTTCGTCGAGCTCGAAGTCGTCGTCCTCGAGTTTCGGAATCAACGTGTCGATCGTTCGGTAAAGCTCAGATTGGTCGTCGGTGGGGCCGGAGATGATGAGCGGCGTGCGCGCTTCGTCAATTAGGATAGAGTCGACCTCGTCGACGATCGCGAAATCGTGCCCGCGTTGAACCATCTGGCTCACGCTCGACTTCATATTGTCGCGCAAATAGTCGAATCCGAATTCGTTGTTGGTGCCGTAAGTGACATCGGCGGCATAGGCTTCTTTTCTTTGTTGGTCGGATAGGCCGTGGACGATCACGCCGACCGCGAGGCCGAGGAACCGGTAAATCTGTCCCATCCACTCGGAGTCGCGTTTGGCGAGGTAGTCGTTGACGGTGACAACATGGACGCCTTTGCCGGCGATCGCGTTCAAATAAACCGGTAGGGTGGCGACAAGAGTTTTGCCTTCGCCGGTCTTCATCTCGGCGATTTTTCCCTCGTGGAGGACAATTCCGCCGATCAGCTGAACATCGAAATGGCGCTGACGAAGGGTCCGCTTGGCGGCCTCGCGAACGACGGCGAACGCTTCCGGCAGAAGCTGATCTAAAGATTCGCCTTTTGCGTGCCGATCGCGAAAGAGCTGCGTCATCGCGCGAAGGTCGTCGTCGCTTTTGGCGAGAAAGCTCTCCTCCAGAGCATTGATTTGCGCGACAAGGGCCGCCTTTGCTTTGACTTTGCGGTCATTGGCGGAGCCGAAAACGCGGGAAAGGTTGAAGCCCAGCATAGAATCCTCACGCTGCCCGGGGTTTTGGAACGCTGGGCCGGCAGGCAGCGAAAAACAATGAATTCGCCCAGAAACGCCCGATCCCATAGGAAAACAGGCCTCCGAGAGATAAGAAGCGGCTCCCCCCTTGTCAATTCGCGGGCGAAAGGCCTAATCCGGCCCTGGGGATCGGCGGATCGTTGATTTTGCGACGATCGCTTGGAGGTGGGTGGGCAATGGCCTTTAAAACAATCAGTCGCGCTAACTCGGCAAAGCGTAAAGACAAGGATAACGGAAGGAGGCCGCCGCCGGTTGGGGGCCTTGCGGTTTCTCCCCTGGCGCCAAAATCCTCGGCAAAACTCCCACCGCTTGCTGGCGTCAGGCTGGCGACGGGCGCGGCGGGAATAAAATATCGCGGGCGCAGCGACGTGCTGTTGGTTACCCTCGCGCCGGAAACGCAGGTTGCGGGCGTGTTTACGCGTTCGAAGACTGCCGCCGCTCCCGTCGATTGGTGCAGGAAACAACTCCTTCGGGGCTCGGCGCGTGCGCTGGTGGTGCAGTCGGGCAATGCCAATGCTTTTACGGGCAAGGCCGGTCAGGAAAGCGTGACCGCGGTCGCCAACGCGGCGGCGGCGGCGGTGGGTTGCCGGGCCAATGAGGTCTTTCTCGCGGCGACCGGCGTAATCGGCGAGCCGCTTCCTCACCAAAAAGTCGTAAAGCTGTTGGCCCGGCTTTCCGGATTGGGCGCTGCCGGCGGCTGGCGGCCGGCCGCTGAAGCGATCATGACGACAGATACATTTCCAAAGCTCGCTACCGCTACGGCGCCGATCGGTGGGCGTAATCTAAAGATCAA
>Ga0299906_10005409_pt1 | contig 10403 bp, 12 predicted proteins | sample RVTome_14_FD_200259 | JGI IMG/M metagenome (GOLD analysis project Ga0299906, IMG submission 200259) | Soil microbial communities from uranium-contaminated site in the Upper Colorado River Basin, Wyoming, United States - RVT145D125 (version 2) ...
TCGACGCGCTTCACCGGGCGCACCTCGAGCAGCGGATGCTCGGCCTCGCGGCTCGAGGCCGCCACCTGGGAGAGCGTGGCCTGCATGCGGTCGGCGTAGGGGCGCGCCCGCTCGATGGCGTCCTGGGCGCGCCGGAGCTTGGCGCCCGCCACCATGCGCATGGCGCGGGTGATCTGCTGCGTCTTCTGGACGCTGCCGATCCGGCGCCGGATGTCCTTCAGGTTCGGCACGCTGCGTTCTAGGCCGCCCGGGCGCCCGGTTCGAAGACCTCGGCGAAGGCGTCGAGCGCGGCGGCCAGCCGGGGCACCGTCTCGTCGTCGAGCTTTCCGCTGTCGCGGATGCTCTTCAGCACGTCGCCGTGGTTGCGCCGGACGAAGTCGAGCATCTCGCGCTCGTAGCGCTGCAGGACGCCGATCGCGTAGCGCCGCACCCAGGACTCGCGCCCTTCCTGGGGGGTGGCCGCGTAGATCGAGACCACCTGCTCTTCCATCGGCATGGGCGTGTACTGGGGCTGCTTCAGCATCTCGGTCTGGCGCTCGCCGTTGGCGAGCTGCTCCTGGGTGGTCTTGTCCAGGTCGCTGCCGAACTGGGCGAAGGCCGCCATCTCGCGGTACTGGGCCAGGTTGAGCTTGAGCTTGCCGGCCACGGACTTCATGGCCTTGGTCTGGGCGGCGCCGCCGACCCGCGAGACCGAGATGCCCACGTTGACGGCAGGCCGCACCCCCGAGTTGAAGAGGTCGGTCTCCAGGAAGATCTGGCCGTCGGTGATCGAGATGACGTTCGTGGGGATGTAGGCCGAGACGTCGCCGGCCTGGGTCTCGATGATGGGCAGGGCCGTCAGGCTGCCGCCGCCCTCGGCGTCGCTCATCTTGGCCGCGCGCTCGAGCAGCCGCGAGTGCAGGTAGAAGACGTCGCCCGGGAAGGCCTCGCGGCCCGGCGGGCGGCGCAGCAGCAGCGACAGCTGGCGGTAGGCCACCGCCTGCTTCGAGAGGTCGTCGTAGACGATGACCGCGTGCTTGCCGTTGTCGCGGAACCACTCGCCCATGGTGCAGCCCGTGTAGGGCGAGATGAACTGGAGCGGCGCCGGCTCGCTGGCGGTGGCGGCCACCACGATGGTGTAGTCCATGGCGCCGTGCTGCTTGAGCTTCTCCACCACCTGGGCCACCGTGGACTTCTTCTGGCCCGTGGCCACGTAGATGCAGTAGACGTCCGTCTGCTTCTGGTTGATGATCGTGTCGATGGCGATGGCGGTCTTGCCGGTCTGCCGGTCGCCGATGATCAGCTCGCGCTGGCCGCGACCGATGGGCGTCATGGCGTCGATGGCCTTGATGCCGGTCTGGAGCGGCTCGTGCACCGAGCGGCGCTTCACGATGCCGGGCGCCTTCACCTCGACCCGGCGCCTCTCCTTCGACTCGATGGGGCCCTTGCCGTCGATGGGCTGACCCAGGGCGTCGACCACGCGTCCGATCAGGGCCTCCCCCACCGGCACCTCGATGATGCGCTTGGTGCGGCGCACCGGGTCGCCTTCGCGCACGTGGGTGGTCTCGCCCATCACCGCGATGCCGACGTTGTCCTCCTCGAGGTTGAGCACCAGCCCGGTGAGGCCACCCTCGAACTCCACCAGCTCGCCGGCCATCACCTCGTCGAGGCCGTAGACGCGGGCGATGCCGTCACCGACGGAGAGCACGGTGCCGGTCTCGGCCACGTCGATGCGGCGGCCGTAGTCCTTGATCTCGCGCTTGAGGATGTCGGTGATCTCGCCGGGCTTGATGTCCATGGCTCAGCTTCCCCTCATGAGGCTTGCGCGCAGCTGCTGGAGCTGCGTCTTGAGAGTTCCGTCGAAGACGACCGCGCCCACGCTGGCGACCGCGCCGCCGAGGAGCTTCGGGTCGACCTCGACCCGCAGCTCCACCTGCTCTCCAGTGCGGGTCGCGAGCGCCCGCTCCAGGCGGCGCCGCTGGGGCTCGGAGAGCGGAGAGGCCGTCACCACCGTGGCGTGGCGCCGGCCCGCGGCCGCGTCGGCCAGGCGGCCGTACTCCTCGCGGATGGCGTCGAAATCCACCAGGCGCCGCCGGTCGATCAGGAAGGCGGCGAAGTGGCGCACCGGTTCGCCCACGCCGAGGCGCTCGGCCGCGCGCTCGAGGACGGCGCGGCGCTGGGCCGCCGGGTGGAGCGGCCGGAAGATCGCGGCGCGCAGCTCCGGGCTCTCCTCGAAGAGGCCCGCCAGCGCGTCGAGCTCGCGGCGCACCGCATCCACGGAGCCCGACTCCCCGGCCAGGGCGAACAGGGCCCGGGCGTAGCGGCGGGCTGCGGCGGAGCGGCGCACGGCCTAGCGCCCCGCCCCGTGGCCGCCGGGCTCTGCCCGCTCGACGTTCTCGATGAACTCGTCGAGCAGCCGGTCCCGATCCGCGTCCGTCACCTGCCGGCTCAAGAGCTCGCCGGCCAGGCGCACGGTGAGCTCGGCGGCCTCGCGGCGGAGCTCCTGCCGCGAGCGCCGCAGCTCCTGGTCGACCACCGCGGCGGCGTCTCGCTGGATGCGCTCCGCCGTGGCGCGGGCGTCGGCCAGGATCCGCTCGCGCTCCGCCTCGGCCTGCTCGCGGGAGAGCGCGGCCAGGCGGCCGAGCTCCTGGTCCAACGCGCCGAGCTTGCGCTGCCAGGCGGCGATGCGCGACTCGACCTCGCGCCGCAGCTCCTCGGCCTCGCGCAGCTCGCGCCGCACGCGGTCGCGGCGCTCTTGGAAGAAGACCTGCACCGGCTTGCGCCCGAAGTAGACGAGGACGGCGAGCAGGACGACCAGGTTGGCGGCGGTCCACAAGAGCTCGCCGGCCCCGGCCCCGCCCTCCGAGGCGGCGCCGGCAGGGGCGGCCTGGATCAGGATCGCGACCAGGGCCCCGAGACCCGCGGCGCGCGGCCGGCTCACAGCGAGCGCCCCAGCAGGCGGGCGGCGGCCTCCCGGGCCAGCGCCTGCGAATCGGCGCGGAGCGCGGTCCGGGCCTCGGCCAGGGCCGACGCCATCTCCGCCCGGGCGCGCTCGATCTCGGTCTCCGCGGCCTTGCGCGCGGCGGTGGTCTGGCCGGCGCCGGCGCGCCGCGCCTCCTCCAGGCCCGCGGCGCGCTCGCGGTGCGACTCCTCCCGGGACTTCGCGATCGCGTTCTCGTAGCGCTGGGCGGTGGCGTCCGCCTCGCGGGCCAGGTGCTCGGCGCGGCGGCGCGTGCCGGAGATCTTCTCCTCGCGGGCGTCGAGCACCCGGAAGATGGGCCGGAAGAGCAGCGCGTTCATCGGGTAGATCAGCAGGGCGAAGGCCACGAGCAGCAGCAGCAGCAGCGGACCGTCAGGGACGATCTCGAGGCCGCCGCCGGCGGCCCGGGCCGGAGCTGCGAGCGCCGTCAGCCCGCAGAAGAGAAGGGCAACGAGGTGGGGAAGCCGGTCTCGCCGCGGCGTCACGAGTCTCCCGTCTCCCCTTCGGTGATCTGGGCCGCTGCGTCCCGGCTCGCATCGCCCGGGGGCCCCGGACGGCGCCACGGGCAGCCGCCCGTGCAGCCGCCGGGCCGACCCCCAACCGCTACCCGATCGGGGAGGGCGCCTTGGCTGCCGGGCTCGCGCCGGGTGGATCCGAGAATGCGACCGGCGGATCGCAGCGATCCGCCGGCGGTCGGGCGGCGGGATTCTTACACAGCGGCGGCGAAGTTCAAGGCGAAGCGGGGCCCTCGCAGGGACCCTCCGCGCCCGCGACGGGCCCGGTGTGGCAGGGCCCCTCCACGACGCAGCCCTCGGCCAGGCGCAGCCGGGGCGCCTCGAGGGATCCGCGCACCCGGGCGCCCGCCAGCACCTCGATGCAGCCGCGGGCCCTCACATCGCCCTCGACCTGCCCGGCCACGACCACGTCGCCGGCGTCGACCCGGGCCTCGACCCGGGCGGTCTCGCCGATCCAGACGAGCTCCGAGCCGACCACCTGCCCCCGCACCCGCCCGTCGATCCGCCCGGGGCCGCGCAGCAGCACCAGGCCGTCGAACTCGGCGCCCTGCGCCACGATGGCGGCGGCGGGATCCGGTGCCGGCGTCTCAGGCATGCCCCAGCAGCATACCCGCGATGCGCTTCAGGTCCTCGGCGCCGAAGTACTCGATCTCGATGCGGCCCCGGGTCGGGTCGCCCTGCAGGCGCACCTGGGTCTGGAAGCGCCGGCGCAGCGACTCGACGAGGCCCTGGAGCTCGGGATCGGCCGCGGACCGGGCCCTGCGCTTGCGCGGCGCCGCCGGGCCGGCCAGCCGTCGGCCCAGCTCCTCGGCGGCTCGCACCGAGAGCCCATCCTTCACGATGCGGTCGCGCAGGTGCCGGCGGCGCTCGGGGTTCGGGGTCTGGAGGAGAGCCTTGGCATGCCCCATGGACAGGCGCCCGCGCTCGACGTCCTCCTGGAGCTCGCGTCCGAGCTCCAGGAGTCGCAGGTGGTTGGCGATGGTCGAGCGCTCGAGGCCCACCTGCTCGCCGATCGCCTCCTGGGTGGCGCCGCCCTCCGCCATGCCGCGGAAGGCGTGGGCCAGCTCGATCGGGTTCAGGTCCTGGCGCTGCACGTTCTCGACCAGCGCCAGGTGCAGGCGCTCCCGGGGCTCCACGTCGGCCACCACGGCCGGCAGCGTCTCGCGTCCGGCCGCCCGGCTCGCCCGCCAGCGCCGCTCCCCGACCACCAGCTCGTAGCGGTCGCCGGCCCGGCGCACGACCACCGGTTGGAGCACGCCGTGGCGCCGGATCGAGTCGGCCAGGCGCTCGATCTCCTGCGCGTCGAAGTGCCGGCGCGGCTGCTCCGGGTTCGGATCGATGCGTTCGACCGGGATCTCCAGCGGCCCCGACGGCCGGTCGGGAGCCTCGCCCACCGCCGCCAGGGTCGGACCCGGGCCCGGGATCAGTGCCTCGAGACCGCGCCCCAGCGCGTTCCGCCGAGTGCTCATTGACTTCCTCCGGTGTGTGCCGCCGCGGCGGGCGGGCCCGGCGGCGGCGAGGTGTGGGCGTCCAGGCGGGCCAGGACCTCGCCCGCGAGCTGCAGGTAGCTGACGGCTCCCTTGGAGCGGATGTCGTAGAGCAGCACGGGCTTGCCGTGGCTCGGGGCCTCGGACAGGCGCACGTTGCGCGGGATCGCGGAGCGGAAGACGCGCGAGCCGAAGTGCCGGCGCACCTCGCCCTCGACCTGGCCCGAGAGGTTGTTGCGCGGGTCCATCATGGTCAGGACGATGCCGTCGACGGCCAGGGACGGGTTCAGCTGCCGGCGCACCAGCTCGATCGTGTCGAGCAGGCCCGCCAGGCCTTCGAGGGCGTAGTACTCGCACTGCATGGGGATGAGCACGCCGTCGGCGGCGGTGAGCGCGTTCAGCGTCAGCAGGCCGAGGGAGGGCGGGCAGTCCACGATCACCAGCTCGTAGGCGTCGCGCAGGTCGCCAAGGGCCTGCTCGAGGCGCCGCTCCCGGTTCGGCATCGAGACCAGCTCGACCTCGGCTCCGTAGAGCGCGCGGCCGCTCGGCACGAGCTGCAGGTAGCGGAGCTCGGTCGGCTGCACGAGGTCCTTCATGACGCAGCGACCGATGAGCGCGTCATAGATGTGACGCTCGCCGACCCGGGCGCCGAAGGCGCTGGTGGCGTTGGCCTGCGGATCGATGTCGATGAGCAGCGTCCGGCGCTCGGAGGCCGCAAAGGAGGCGGCCAGGTTGACCGCGGTGGTGGTCTTGCCCACCCCGCCTTTCTGGTTGACCACGGCGAAGACGTGCGTGCGTCCCATCGGCGTCACCTCGCGCCGGCAACGCGCCGGCGACCAGGGGTGTCTGGCTGACCCTGCGACTGACCTCGGAGGTCGTTGTCTGGATGCGCTGTTTGCGCTGTCCCCTGGGGGGATACGGGGACTCTCAAGTCATATCACAGGATTTCCGCGCGATCCAGAGAGTTCTGCGGCGCCCCCCACAGGGCACCTGGTAGCGGACCCGTATCTCGGGGAGGACCCCTTTGATTTCGGGGATCTCCGGGCCTGGCTCGGAGCCGGGCAGGAGGAGCAGGCCGCGCGGCTCCACCCAGGGCAGCATCCAGCGCAGCACCTGCTCGGGCGGGCCCACCGCCTGGGCGACGGCCGCCGGGTGCTCGCGCGCCTCCAGGGCCTCCGCCCGGCCCTCGAGGAGCAGGGTGTTCGCGAGCCCGAGCTCCCGGACGGCTGCGCGCTGGAAGTGGTGGCGCCGCCGGCGCGGCTCGATCAGCGTGAGGCGCCAGTCGGGGCGCAGGATCGCCATGGGGAGGCCCGGGAAGCCGGCGCCGGAGCCCAGATCGACCAGACCGCCCAGGTCCCCCGGGAGCTGCGCGGTCAGCGCGCAGGCCTCGAGCACCAGGTCGCGGAGGATGCTCTCGGGCGTCCGGTGACCGGTGAGATTGATCCGCGGGGCCCAGCGCCCGAGCAGTGCGGCAAGCTCCAGGAGCCGGGCGACGCGATCCGGGTCGGCCGGCAGGCCCAGCGCCTCGAGGCCCTCGCGCAGCAGGCGTTCCCCGTGGAACGCGCCCGGAGCGCCCATTCAGGTGCGTTCCCCGTGGAACGCGATCGGGGGACCCATCAGAGACGTTCCCCGTGGAACGCAGCCGCGCGTTCGTCACGCGGAGGCGTTCCCCGTGGAATCGGAACCCTAGTCGCCGCCGGCTCCCTCGGTGGCTTTCCTCGCCTCCTCGAACTCCGGCGCGCCCCGGGGCACCACCACGACCTGGCGGAAGCGCCCCTCGCCGATGCTCATGGTCGCGATGTCGTCCTCGTCGCGCAGGGCCACGTGGATGACCCGCCGGTCCTTGGGGCTCATGGGGTCGAGGGCCACGGCCCGGCCCGAATCGAGGGCCCTGCGGGCGACCCGCTCGGCCAGCGAGCTCAGGAAGGCCTCGCGGCTCTCGGAGTCGCCCTCCACATCCACCACCACCCGCAGCCGCTCCTCTCCGGAGCGCATGGCGGCCTGGTTCACGAGCAGCTGGAGGGCGTCGACCGTGCGCCCCTGGCCTCCGGCCAGCCGGCGGGCGCCCTCGCCGCGCAGCTGGACCACGATCACCTCCGCGTCCTCGGTCTCCGAGATCTCGAAGGGGCCGAGGTCCATGCGCTCGACGACGCCGAGGACGAAGCTCCCGAGCTCGTCGAGCTGACCGGTGACCGTGCCGACCGACGGGGCGCTCGGCTCCTCGCGCCCTGGCGAGGGAGGAGCCTCGAACGCCCGCGGTCCGCGGTCGCGCTCGCCCCGATCGCCGCGGTCGCCGCGATCCCCCCGGTCATCCCGCTCCCCGCGGTCGCCGCGTCCTCCGCGCTCGCCCCGGTCCCCCCGGCCGCGACCGCGGCCGCCGCGCTCCTCCCGGCGTCCGCGGTCCCCCCGCTCCTCGCGCGGGCCCCGCGAGCGTGGCCCGCGCCCGCCCTCGCCGCCCCCATCTCGGGAAGGCGTTGGGCGATCCTTCGGCGCGGCCACGATCACCACGCGGCCCGCGGCGCCGTAGACCTCGCCCGGACCGAACTCGGTGATGGCGAGCGCGCCCTCGTCGAGGCCGAAGTACTTCGTGGCCTTGGCGATCGCGTCGGCCCGCGCCTCGCCGGCGAACTCGTGGGGCTCCGTTCTGGGGTCGTACACATCTCCCTCCGCGTGGATCCGCCTCTCCTAGGTCTTGCCCGCCCGCATGCGGCGACCGACCCAGAGCTGGTGCGCGATGGCGAGAACGTTGCTCACCATCCAGTACAGGACCAGGCCCGAGGCGAACTGGTAGAAGATCACCGTCATCATGATCGGCATGATCGTCATCATCATCCGGGCCTGTGCGGGATCGACCTGCATGGGCGTGATGCGCTGCTGGAGCACCATGGTCGCACCCATGATCAGGGGCAGCACGCGGACCGGGATCCCGATTCCGGGAATTTCGAAGAGCGCCTCCGGCGCCGACAGATCGACGATCCAGCCGAAGAACGGGGCCTGGCGCAGCTCGATCGAGCCGCGCAGCGCGTAGAAGAGGCCGATGAAGACGGGGAGCTGGAGCAGCATCGGCAGGCAGCCGCCGAGGGGGTTCACCTTCTCCTTGCGGTAGAGGCGCATCATCTCCTCGGACTGCTTCTGGCGGTCGTCCTTGAACTTCTCCTGGATCTCCTTGAGCTGCGGCTGCACCGCCCGCATGCGCTCCATGGAGCGCATCTGCCGCATCGTGAGCGGAGTGGTCACGACCCGCACCAGGATGGTCAGCAGGATGATGGCGACGCCGTAGTTCGGGACGAAGGCGTAGATCTCGTGCAGCAGCCAGCCGAAGAAGCGCGTCAGCGGCCGCACCCAGGACCAGCCGAGGTCGATGGCCCGGATCGTGTCGCCTCCCACGCGGTCGAGCGTCGCCGGCAGCTTGGGGCCGAGATAGCCGCTGAAGTTCCGGGCCAGGGCGAGACCCGGGGGTATGCGAACGGGTTCGAAGAAGATCCGGGCCAGACCCGACCGGCCCGGCTCGAGCACCTCGAAGCGCACGCTGGCCTTGCTGGGCTCGTCGGGCAGCAGGACGCTCAGGAAGTAGGTCGTGTTGACGCCCGCCCACTGGTTCTCGCCCTGCTCGCTGCGGTAGTCCACGACCTTGTCCGGCGGCCCGGTGAAGGCGTTCCAGAAGCCGGAGCGGCCGAAGCTCCCGAGCAGCGCCTGCTCGAGGGCGCCGCCGTGGAGCGCTGCCAGGGCCTGCTCGCGGAAGTCGTTGGCGTCGACCACGTGGGCCGGCCAGTCGACGGCGAAGTCGCTGGTGACCGGCGCATTCGAGCGGTTCTCCACGTGCAGCTGCAACCGAACGGTGTAGAGATCCTCGAAGCGCCAGGCCTTGCGCACGCTGACGCCGTCGCGCGTCAAGGCGAACGTGACGCCCGACGCGTCGCGGCTCTCCACGGGCCAGGCGACCCGGGCCAGGTCGCCGAGGCCGAGGTCGCGAAGCGAGGTGGCGCCGAGCAGATCGAAGGGGGGCTCGGCGGTGGCGAGCTCGATCGGGCGGGGATCGCGCCCTCCGGTGTGGTACCCGGCCAGCCGCCAGCCGCGGAGGCCGGCCCCCACGTCGACGACCTCGGCCCGGTAGTCGGCCGTCTCGAACGCGAAGCTGCGGGCCTCGGGCAGCGACTCGGCCTGCGCCGCCGGCGCGGCCAGGGTCTCGGGCGCGGCCTCGGGCAGCGGTGCCAGCTCCGGCGCCGCCTCCTCCGGCCCGGGGCCGGGCCCCGGGGCCGGCTCGCTGCTCTCCTGACCGGGCGGCGGGGGCGGGGCCTCCTGGAGCGAGCCCCACAGCATCACCACCAAGAACGAGAGCGCGACGGCGATCAGCAGGTTCCGGTCCACGTCGCGCCTCAGGGGACCGGGTCGGCGCCGCAGCCGCCGAAGGGCCGGCAGCGCGAGAGCCGCCGGAGCGCCAGCCAGCTGCCCCGCCGCGCGCCGTGGCGCTCGATGGCCTCGACCGCGTAATGGGAGCAGGTCGGCTCGAAGCGGCAGGCCGGGGGCAGGAACGGGGACAGCGCCAGCTGGTAGGTGCGGAGGCCCCCGACCAGCAGGCGCCGCAGCAGAGCCCCGGCGGCGGACGCACACGGTAGCCACGACGGACTAGCCATCGGCCCGGGCCCGGGCCGCCAGCCCGTCGAGCGCGGCGAAGATCTCGCGGGTCTCGAGCTCGCCCGCGCCGCGGCGGGCGATGATCACCAGATCCTGGCCCGGCGCCAGCCTCTCGCGCGACATCCGGAACCACTCGCGCATCCGGCGCTTCACCCGGTTTCGCACCACCGACCCACCCACCCGCCGGCTCACCGTCAGCCCCAGGCGAGGGGCCTCGGAGCCATCCATGCGGGTGCTCGGTGCGGCGACCATGACGAAGAACCGACCTACCGTCCGGTGGCCCCCCAGGGCGACCCGGCGAAACTCCCGCGCCTGGCACAGCCGGTCGCCCCGCTGCAGCCGGCGCGCCACGCCCTCCACGCTACTTCGAGGGCGTCCCCGGCGCGAGCCGCTTGCGGCCCTTGGCGCGCCGCAGCTTCAGCACGGCCCGTCCACCGCGGGTCTTCATGCGTGCGCGGAAGCCGTGAACGCGCCTCCGCCTCGTGCGACTCGGTTGATAGGTGCGCTTCATCGGGGGCTCGCTTTCGGAAACCGTGTTCTGGCCCCTCCCCGACGCCGCTCGGCGCCGCGGTGGGCAGCGGGGTGCAGAGCATAGGCGGCAGGCCGCCCGGCGGCAATTCGCACCCAGCGCGGCCTCGTTCCCCGCCCGCGCCGACGGTGGTAAGATCCCGGTCGGGGGGTTCGCAAAGACCCCGTTCCGCCCCGGGGACCGACGCAGCGGACGCCGGCCGACGCAGCCAAAAGCGACGCTCGTCCACCCGGATGCGGTGGTTTCGTCGGCAGCGAGCGACATCTTCCACCTCCACT
>Ga0299906_10005412_pt1 | contig 10399 bp, 7 predicted proteins | sample RVTome_14_FD_200259 | JGI IMG/M metagenome (GOLD analysis project Ga0299906, IMG submission 200259) | Soil microbial communities from uranium-contaminated site in the Upper Colorado River Basin, Wyoming, United States - RVT145D125 (version 2) ...
AATCACCTGCGAAGAGGGTGTGCTTCTCGCAGTCCGTGTGCTCAACAACAAGAATCGCTACAACCAGCTCGAACTGACCAGCGGCAGGATGGCGACCGTGAACCAGGGCGATATCGTTGTCGGCGCGCTCGGCCACCGCAAAGCCTTGCTCGGGTATTCCGGGCACCTGCCGGAGGTGCTCGACGTAGGTTCGACCGTGCAGATACTGAACATCGGCGGCGTCCTCGGTATCTGCGATTCCGCAAACCCCGATGTCGGAGCCCCGTTCGACTGCGAAGTGCTCGGCACGGTGCTCCATTTCCCGTATCTCGCCGAGCGCATCGGAGTGCCTGCGCGGGTAGGCGCTGGCAAGCTCGACGCGAACGTCGCTCTCAATACGCGGGGAGTGCCGGTCGTCGCACTCGCCGGGACCTGCATGGATTCCGGCAAGACGGCCGCCGCGTGCGCCATCGTAGGCCGCCTCCGGCATCTTGGTCTGCACGTCGCCGCCTGCAAGGCTACAGGCGTATCGCTGAGGCGTGACATTCTCGCAATGGAGGACGCCGGCGCCGCGGAGACGATGATCTTTTCGGATCTCGGCGTCGTTACGACGACCGCCGATAACGGGCCGGCCCTGACCCGGGCACTGCTGTCCTCTCTGGCTTCCCATCGGCCGGACGTGATCGTGATCGAACTTGGCGACGGCCTGCTCGGCGCATATGGAGTAGAAGCCATTCTTACCGACCCGACAATACGCGCGTCATTTACGGCGGTCGTGCTTTGCGCCAACGACCCGGTCGCGGCATGGGGCGGCTGCAAGATTCTTCGCGAACAGCACGGCATCGAGCCGGCCGTCGTTACCGGTCCGGCCACCGACAATGCCGTCGGCATCGATCAGATCGCGACGCGCATGGCGCTGCCGGCAATCAATGCATTGACCAATGGAGCCGCCTTGGGCGACCTCATCGCGAAAGCCTTGCCTCACGCGAGACGACAGGAACGGCTATGACCGGCGCACACAACATCAGTGCTGTCGTCATCGGTGCGACGGGTTACGTTGGTGGCGAGATGCTGCGTCTGTTGGCCGGACACCCCGCCTTCTCACTGCGGGCAGCCGTATCCGAAAGTCGCGCCGGCGATCCCGTCGCGGCGGTCTTTCCACACCTGGCCGATGCCTGCTCCGGCCTCGGGTTTGCAAAACCGGCGACCTGGACAGACAGGCTGGATCGAGGCAGCAAGCTCGCGCTGTTCTCCGCTGCTCCGCACGGCGCATCCGCTTCCGGCGTGGCCGAGGCCCTGGAGGCCGCGGCAAAGCGCAACCTGACGGCGCACGTCGTCGACTGCTCCGCCGACTTCCGCTATCCCGATGCCGCGAGCTACCAGGACGTCTATCGCAATACTCATGCGGCACCACAACTGCTCGATAAATTTACCTGTGCGGTACCGGAACACGCCGCTGGTATCGACAGCACGCATGTCGGCCATCCCGGTTGTTTCGCGACTGCCGTGCTGCTCGCCGCCGTGCCGCTGGTCGATTCGGGGCGCACGGCCGGACCGCTGTTCGTCACTGCCGTTACCGGCAGCACGGGTTCCGGGAGAACCGTGCAGGCCGGGACGCATCATCCCGAGCGGCATGCGAACCTTTATGCCTACAAACCGCTGTCGCATCGTCATGCTCCGGAGATCACGCGACTCGTCGAACTCGCCACAGGGCAGGCGGTATCCATTCACTTCACGCCGCATTCCGGACCATTCTCCCGGGGTATCTATGCGACACTCCAGGCCGAACTTGCTTGCGGCACCGCGGCCGATGCAGTGCGTGGAGCGTTCGAGAGCTACTACTCGGGAGCACCGTTCGTACGCGTTATCGATGGCGCTCCGAAACTCAAGGACGTCGTCGCCAGCAACTATTGCCACATCGGCATTACGGAAGCGAACGGCGCGGTGGTCGTCATGTCCGCCATAGACAACCTCCTGAAGGGCGCAGCCGGCGGCGCGGTGCAGTGGATGAATCGGCTCTGGTCGCTTCCGGAGACGACCGGCCTGCTCTCCCCGGCCACGCCATGGATATAGCCTGCGTGATCCGGCAAAGTGAGGTGCAGGCACGGGAAGCTGCGGCCATGATCCCCGTATACGGGCAGATGCCGTTCCTGCCGGAACGCGCGGAAGGTTGCGAGATCATTACAGCGGATGGTCGCCGAATTCTGGATTTCTACGGCGGACATGCCGTGGCCGGACTCGGCTACGGGCATCCTGTCCTTGCAGAGGCTATCGAACGTCAGGCCGAACGCCTGCTGTTCCAGAGCAACGCCGTCGCTCTGGAAGTGCGGGCGCAGGCGGCCGAGCAACTGGCATCGATCGCGCCGGACAACCTGACCCGAGTCTTTTTCGTGAACAGCGGCGCGGAAGCCAACGAGAACGCGCTGCGTATCGCCTGTAACGCAACAGGACGCGGCAGAATTCTCGCGATTACTGAGGGATTTCACGGCCGCACGGCCGCCGCGGCCGCCGTAACGTGGAAAGCAGCGGAAAGCTGGTATGGCTTCCCGCGCATGCCGTTCGACGTGGGTTTCATTCCGCGAAACGACGTCGCGTCGGCGGTATCGATGATCGACGACTCGGTTGCCGCAGTCATATTCGAACCCGTGCAGGGGATCGGCGGCGCATTCGATCTCTCGCGGCAGTTCGTGACGGCACTCAGGAGACGAACGGCAGAGATGGGCGCACTGCTGATCGCCGATGAGGTGCAATGCGGCATGGGACGATCGGGACATTACTTCGCGGTACAGTCCCACGGCGTGCAGCCCGACCTTATGACACTGGCGAAGTCGCTCGGCGGCGGAGTACCCTGCGGGGCACTGATCGCCACCGAGAGCCTTGCAGCGGCACAGAAGAAAGGCGATCTCGGATCCACGTTCGGAGGTGGTCCGCTCGCCGCCGCCGCAATACTTGCGGTGATCCGGGTCATCGGAAGCGAACGGCTGCTCGACAACGTCCGTGAACGTGAATCGCAGATCAGGGCCCGATGCATGACCGGACCAGTCACCGGCATTCAGGGCATGGGACTGATGCTCGGTCTCGTCTGTGACCGGCCGGCGGCCGAAGTGCAGAAAGCCCTGCTCGATCGCGACATACTCGCAGGCACAAGTGCCGATCCTCGCGTGCTGCGCCTGCTGCCGCCGCTCGTACTTGAGTCCGCGGATGTCGAAAGGCTGGCGAACGCGCTAGAGGATATCGGCTTATCGTCTACTCAAACCGGGTCTACTCAAACCGAAGCCGCGCAATGAAATTTTTCAACGACCTTGCCGATTTTTCCTGTGACGAAGTCGCCGCGCTGCTTGCGCTCGCGTCGCGGCTCGACAGCAATCCGGAGCCCCATGCCCTTTCGGGAAAAGTACTGGCATTGCTGTTCCTGAGCCCCTCCTTAAGAACGCTCGCGTCGTTTCAGGCCGCCATGACGCGCCTTGGCGGGGGTGCATTCGTCATCTCTCCGGATATGTCCATTCATGGCCTGGAGACCCGGCCGGGCATCGTGATGGACGGCGAAGCAGCCGAGCACATCCGCGAGGCGGTGCCCGTGATCGCATCGTACGGGGACGCCATCGGCATCCGCGCATTCGCCGAGCGGAAGAGCCTCGAGTCGGACGTCGCGGATGCCGAGTTCGCGTCCATGATTCGCCTGATCGATACGCCGTACATCAATATGGAATCGGCCATCAATCACCCCTGCCAGAACCTGGCCGACTGGAAGACGCTGGACGATCTCGAGGTTCCGGCGCAGGGGGGCAAGTTCGTGCTGAGCTGGGCCTATCACCCGATGGCACTGCCGCTTGCGGTACCGGCATCGACGCTATACATGGCGGCAAAGCGGGGGATGGACGTTACGGTGCTGCGGCCGGACGGGTTCTCACTGCCGGAACCGCTGATGCAAAAGGCTCGCGGCGCGGCGGAGGCATCAGGCGGGTCGATCAGGGAAACCGACGCTCGTCCGGAGGCCATGGAAGGTGCGCAGGTGATTTACGCGAAGTCATGGTCGTCGACTGAGCACTATGGCAACAGGCTCAAGGATCAGGAACTGCGACGCGGACTCGAACACTGGTGCGTGGATGAACCCTGGTTCGACAACGCCGCGCCCGACTGCCGCTTCATGCATTGCCTGCCGGTGCGCCGGGGCGTCGTCGTCACCGAAAGAGTACTGGACGGTCCCCGCAGTGTGGTAATACACGAAGCCCGCAACAGGATGCTCGCTCAGATGGCTGTCCTGCATCAGATGCTGGGGGCGCAGTCGTGAAGCAGCGACACGATCGGGCTGCCGTCGTATCCGCACTGAAACACGCGGCGCCATACATACGTCTTTTCAAGGGAAAGGTTTTCGTCCTGAAGGTCGGCGGCGAGGTGTTCGCAGACCTTGCAGGCACACGGGCGCTTATGGAACAGGTAGGCATCCTGCATCAGGTGGGCATACGCGTCGTACTCGTCCACGGAGGCGGACCTCAATCTACAAAGCTGGCGAAAGCGTTGGGACTCGACGCGACGTTCATCGACGGCCGCCGTGTTACCGACGGCGCATCGCTCGATGTCGCGACCATGGTGCTGAACGGCCAGATCAACACCCGCGTCCTCGCCTCCTGCCGCGACCTGGGGATACCGGCGGTTGGGATCAGTGGAGTCGATGCCGGGCTCATAAGGGCATTCCGGCGCCCGCCGGTGCAGAACAAGGGCGGACAGTCGGTCGATTACGGCTTCGTCGGCGATATCGAATCGGTAAACGCGGACGTCCTTCGGAAACAGCTGGACAACGCACTGATGCCGGTGGTGAGCCCATTATCCTGCGACGAGTCCGGAAATCTGCTCAACATCAATGCCGATACCGTTGCAGCCGCCATTGCCGCGGAGCTCAAGGCGGAGAAGCTGATTCTCGCCACAGGGGCGCCCGGGATACTCGACGATGCCTCGGACCCACGCTCACTCATCTCCTACATCGACAGGGCCGGCCTGAAAAGGCTTACCGGGAGCGGCAAGCTCGCCGACGGAATGCTGCCCAAGGCAGCGGCTATCGACGCGGCGCTCGGCAACGGCGTCCAGCGGGTGCATGTCATTTCCTACAGGGTTCCGGACAGCCTGCTGCTCGAGGTCTTCACCAACGAAGGCACCGGCACGCTGGTCGTCAATGACATAGCCGCACTTTCTCCTGCCGAACAGGCTTCCGCGGAGCCGGAGGCATGACCCGCCTGTGGAACAAGGGTGGAGCGCTGGACGATCGCGTACTGCGTTACACCGCCGGCGAAGATCATGTGCTGGACGCAAGGCTCGTCGCCTACGACGTCCGCGGCTCTATCGCCCACGCGGAAATGCTCTGCAGCCAGAAGCTGCTCGGCGACGCGGACTGCGAATCCATCTGCCGCGGCCTGAGGCAACTCGAGGCAGAGTTCGCCGACGGCAAGTGGCAGATCGAACTCGAAGACGAAGACGTGCACACCGCGCTCGAATCCCGCCTGACCGCGATGATCGGCGACGCCGGCGAGCGTCTGCATCTCGGGCGCTCCCGCAACGATCAGGTGCTGACGGCATTACGGCTCTACATCATGGATGCGGCGGACGACGTCGCCGGTCGCACGAACCTGCTTTGCCGGGCACTGGATGCCCTCTGCGATCGCCAGGGCGACCTCGTGCTGCCCGGCTATACACACATGCAACAGGCTATGCCTTCTTCGGTCCGGCTCTGGTGCGAAGGGTATCGGGAGGCATTCGAAGACGACATCGCGGGGTTGCGCTCCACGCACCACCGCTCGGGCAAAAACCCGCTCGGCAGTGCGGCCGGTTACGGCACGCCCGGCCTTGCAATAGACCGCGAAGCTACCACGGCAAAACTGGGTTTTGCGGAAACCCAGGCGCCGGTGACCGCGGTCCAGCTCTCGCGCGGCAAGGCCGAATGCACGCTGCTGTTCGAACTCACACTGGTGATGCAGGACCTTGGCAGACTCGCGAGCGACCTGCTGCTCTTCTACACGGAGGAATTCGGTTACGTCGAACTGGCGCCGGAAGTTACGACCGGTTCGTCGATCATGCCGCAGAAGAGAAATCCGGATGTGCTTGAACTCGTCCGGGCGGGCTCGGCCACGACACAGGCCTGCCTCAATGAAGGTCTCATGATTACCGCCAAGCTCCCGTCCGGTTATCAGCGCGATCTGCAGCGCCTGAAGCCGCCGTTGTTCCGGGCGATAGACCTGACCTGCGACAGCATCGACATCATGGCACGCATCGTTGCAGGCCTTAAGTTCGTACCGTCCCGAATTCGCCTGAGTGACGGCCTCGACGCGGCAGAACGGGCCAACCGGCTGGTCACAAGCGAAGGCATCCCCTTTCGGGAGGCGTACCGGCGCATCGCTTCCGGGTACAGCAGCCAGAACGACTAGCCAAGGGCTTAGGGCCAGCCTCGCCCATCTGGTATACCATTCGACCTCTTTGCCAACGCGGCCCCTGGCCGCGCTCGAAGCCGGGTCGCGGTCCCAATGAAACACCAGTACGTATATGCAGCCGCCATTCTGACGTGCCTCCTCGTTTGCGGCTGCGGACAGAAAGGACCGCTTTTCCTGCCCGGAGACCGCAGCGAAGTGCAGACGGAACTGCCGCCACTCGACCGGGACTCGCTGGAAGAGTCGCTCGAGGATGACGATCAGGAAGGGAGTCGGGACGTTCCCGAACCCGAAAGGCCGCCGATCGAGGACGACGTCGCCGAGCCTTTCACAGATCCGACCGCCCCGCGTCCGAAGCCCGACGCTGTTCCGGATGCTGACCGGAATAACCGTTGAAACCGCCGTTATGACGCTTTTCTGTTTCGCGGAGGTCAGCCGGTGAGCGACAGGACGCTGGTCCTGGTCGACGGGTCTTCCTACCTGTACCGGGCGTTTCACGCATTGCCGAAACTCTCGTCCTCCAAAGGCGACCCCACCGGCGCGCTGCTCGGCGTGCTGAACATGATCAACAAGCTGCTCAAGGACCAGCCGACCGAACATTTCGCGGTCGTGTTCGACGCGCCGGGCAAGACCTTTCGCGACGCCATGTTTGAACAGTACAAAGCGAACCGCCCGCCGATGCCGGACGACCTCCGTGCCCAGGTCGAACCGCTGCTTGCCGCGGTGCCGGCTCTCGGCCTCCCGCTTCTTCGCGTGGAGGGTGTCGAGGCCGACGACGTGATCGGCACGCTCTGCCGCCAGTGCGCGGGCAAGGACCTGAAGGTGCTGGTCTCGACCGGTGACAAGGACATGGCGCAGCTCGTCGACGAAAACGTGACCGTTGTGAATACCATGACCGGCAGCGTGCTCGACCGCGAAGGCGTGAAGAAAAAGTTCGACGTGTACCCGGAGCAGATCATCGATTACCTGGCTCTGGTGGGCGACAGTTCCGACAACATCCCCGGCGTACCGAGGGTCGGAGCGAAAACGGCTGCAAAGTGGCTCAACGAATACGGCACGGTCGAGGCGATTATTGCCAACGCCGGCCGGATCGGCGGCAAGGTTGGCGAGAGCCTGCGCGAAAATATCGAGCAGCTGATCCTTTCGCAAAAGCTGGCGACCATACGCCAGGATGTCGAGCTGCCGTTCCAGGCGCAGGAACTGGTTCGCGTCCGGCCCGATGCCGAGCGGCTTCGGGAGCTGTACACCAGATTCGAGCTGCGTGCGCTGCAGAGGCAACTGGACGAACAGGCTGGCACGGAGCTGCCGGCCGCAGCGAAGCGGCCTGACGAAAAAAGGGGTGACTACGAATCCGTGCTCACGGAAGAAGCGTTCGACGACTGGCTGCACCGGATAAATACCGCGGAACTTGTCGCCGTTGACACGGAAACCACAAACATCGAATACATGTCTGCCGAACTCGTGGGTATCTCGCTTTGCGTGAGACGCGGAGAAGCTGCCTATATACCGGTAGCACATGACTACCCCGGCGCGCCTCTTCAACTATCGCGCGACTACGTGCTTGAGAAACTGAAACCGTTTCTCGAAGACCCGGGACGGCTGAAAGTCGGCCATCACCTCAAATACGACGCGCACATCTTTGCCCGTTACGGAATCGCGCTCAGAGGCATGGCATTCGACTCGATGCTGGAGTCGTATGTCCATAACAGTGTCGCCACGCGGCACGACATGGATTCAACTGCGCGCTTCTATCTGGGCGTGGACACTATTCGCTTTGAGGACGTAGCCGGCAAAGGCGCAAAGCAGCTCACATTCAACCAGGTCGACCTTGCCGCGGCAACCGAGTATGCGGCCGAGGATGCGGACATAACGCTAAGGCTGCACGAACACCTCTGGGGCCGGCTCAGCGAAACAGCGTCGCTGAAAACGCTCTATCAGCAGATCGAGCAGCCGCTGGTGCCGGTACTCGTGGAAATGGAACAGCACGGCGTACTGATCGACCGGAACATGCTGAAAACGCAAAGCGCCGAACTCGCAAACACCATGCGCGCGCTTGAAGAGAAAGCACACGAACTGGCCGGGGGACCGTTTAATCTCGGCTCACCACGGCAGCTCCAGGAGATACTGTTCGACCAGCTTGGGTTGCCTGTCATGCGCAAGACGCCGAAAGGACAACCATCGACCGGGGAAGACGTGTTGCAGGAACTGGCCGTTCGGTACCCTCTGCCGAGGGTAATCCTGGACTATCGCGGTGTCGCGAAGCTGAAAAGCACCTATACCGACAAACTTCCGTTACAGATTTCGCCGCGCACCGGCCGCGTTCATACCTGCTACCACCAGGCGGTGGCTGCGACGGGAAGGCTGTCGTCGACTGATCCCAACCTGCAGAACATACCCATCCGGACACCGGAAGGACGGCGTATCCGCCAGGCTTTCATCGCGCCGCCCGGGCAGCTGCTGCTGGCCGCCGACTATTCGCAGATCGAACTTCGCATCATGGCGCATCTGTCTGCGGATCAGGGACTGGTGGCTGCGTTTGCGGGGGACGAAGACATACACCGGGCCACGGCTGCGGAGGTGTTCGGGCTGTCGCTTGACGAAGTCACTGCAGACCACCGCCGCGCCGCGAAGGTAATCAACTTCGGGCTGATGTACGGCATGTCGGCGTTCGGCCTTGCGCGACAGCTCGGGGTCAGCCGCGGCGAGGCGCAGGCGTACGTGGATCTCTATTTCGACCGTTACCCGGGCGTCAAGGCCTTCATGGACGGCATCAGGAAGCAGGCGCGCGAGCAGGGCTACGTGGAGACGCTGTTCGGGCGGCGCCTTTATCTGCCTGAAATCAACGACCGGAATGCGCAGCGCCGGCAGTACGCGGAACGCAGCGCCATCAACGCGCCGATGCAGGGCACTGCCGCCGACATCATCAAGAAGGCGATGATCGCGGTGCACGCGTGGCTGGCCGACGAGGCAGTCCCGGCACGCATGATCATGCAGGTGCACGACGAACTGGTGTTCGAAGTCGCCGAAGGCGAAGTCGACCGGGTGCGGAACGGGATCGTGTCCCTCATGTGCGGCGCGGCGGAGCTTTCGGTCCCCCTGAAGGTCGATGTCGGCGTCGGGCGGAACTGGGACGAGGCGCACTAGCAGAGTGTTGAAAACACCCTGCTGGTGCCGGGACCAGGGATGTCCGCTCGCAGGTGCAGCGCGCAAGTGCTTGACTTGGCAGGAGCGAGTCCGGACATGCGCCGGATTCGCGACCTGCAGGGCAAAATCCGGGAACTCTCCCGCCCGGGCCCGTTCAAACCGACTGAGTGCCGATGGCACTCGCCTGCTTACCTCCCTAGGCAGGTGTGCAACACGGTCACCCCAAGCCGGTTGCGTAACTAACCCCGGGCGCCCGTCTGCGGCGTTCGGGGTTTTTTCTGCCCGGCTGCGGCGTAAGCCGGCTGTCTCAGGCGTCTTTTCCGGAAGCAGCGCCGCCGGCCTCGCCGCCCGCGGGGTCCCTCCGTTCGAGGAGTGTCTCAAGCAGCTGCCGGGCCTCGTCCAGGCCCTGGCGGGTAGTGGCCGAGAACAGCTGCACGCTGGCGCGACTGCCGACCTCCTGCCGGACTTTGAGGAGCGCGCGGCTCGCGAGCCCGCGTTTGAGTTTGTCTGCCTTCGTCAGGAGTATGTGCAGCGGCAGGTCTACGAAGGAGGCAAGCCGCATCATCTGCCGGTCGAAGTCCGTCAGTTGCCGTCGCACGTCGACCACCAGGATGAGACCGGCGAGACTCTTGCGGTGCTCGAAGTAGTGCTGCAGCAGCTCTCCCCAGTGCTCCCGTTTCGCGTCCGAAACGCGCGCAAAGCCATAACCCGGCAGATCGACCAGCCGCTGATCGCGGCGCAGGCTGAAAAAGTTGACCAGCCGCGTGCGTCCGGGCGTCTTGCTGGTACGGGCGAACTGGCGCCGGTTGACGATGACGTTGATCGCACTCGATTTGCCCGAGTTCGAGCGCCCGGCAACC
>Ga0299906_10005413_pt1 | contig 10397 bp, 9 predicted proteins | sample RVTome_14_FD_200259 | JGI IMG/M metagenome (GOLD analysis project Ga0299906, IMG submission 200259) | Soil microbial communities from uranium-contaminated site in the Upper Colorado River Basin, Wyoming, United States - RVT145D125 (version 2) ...
CTCACGGCACGTGGAGACCCGCCAAGGCCGGGCCTCCGGTTTTCATTAAGCATCTGAGGCTCGTGTGCTCGTCGTGAACCGCCGTGTACGGAACCGTTCGCACGGTGGTGTGGGAGCTGGGGGCGGGCAATCGCCCCCGGCTACCTAATCCGAGCCGAAGACGCCCACGACGGTCGGAATCCAATTGAGCACGAGTAGGAGCAGTAGCGGTACCAGGCTGACGTCCAGTGCCCTGCACATGACGGCGAGGCGATCCCGGAGGCGGGGGAGGCCTAGCCATGCGAGCCTCGCCAGCGACTGAACGATGAGATAGCCGAGGATCAGAAGCCCCATCCGATGGTGGGCCAGGCTTGTCGCCCAATCTGCATGAACACCCGCCACCAGCGACCGGGTCAAACCGCAGCCCGGGCAGGGAACACCGCTCGCTTGTCTGAGCAGGCACACATTGGGCACCGCGTTGCCACCGATTCGCAAGGGATCTCCGGGCCCTGCCGGTATCAGGAGCAGGGCGGCGAACAGGATCGACAAGGTGGCGGCGAGGATCACCAGGTGAGGCGCGGTCGGCTCGCGTGTCACGTCGACTCCCCGGGGCAACTCGACTCGCTCAGCGAAAGGCAGTTTTGATCTCGGGCTTCGTTAAGACCACTAGGCACCAGATTCCCACCGGAAGACCGATGAGGCAGCACGGACTGACGCAGGGCAACATCGCCACCACGCTTGCGCCCACCGCGAGACCCCACTGGCTGAGCTTCTTCATCTCCATGGAGGCGTAGATGAGAAAACCCGCCACCAGCAGGCCGAGCACGCTGGACGCGATTCCGAATCCCCCAGACATCCACTGCATGAACTGTTCCTGAGCGTCCTCCGCCATCATGGCGCCCATGCTGAACCCGAATAGGTTGAAGAGCAAACTCAGAAAAACAAAGAAGCCGCCGATGACTGCGGTAATGAGAAGTCCGGTGGCCGGTCCGGCAATGGCTTGGGCGGCATTCGGCGAAGGCATCGCCCGCGGTGGTCCAGGCGAAACCGGTGGCGGGGGCGGCACTACGGTGGACATGTCGTGACCTCCTTGTCAGCGAGCGCTAGGGAACCGGGAGAAGACCCCCGTCAGGTTATATGCGGTGAGCCTAGGAGTTCAACTCGCCGTCGCCTGACCAGCTTGAGTCAAGCAACCACCGCCGTCTGACCAACTCCCGTCGGAGCAACCGCCTAATTTGACGGCCCAACACGCGGCCGAGAGGATGCTGCGCATTTTCTCAGGGCTGTCCACGCCGACAGTATTCGCGGGCGAGCTCCACGAGGGTGTCGCGGCAATCGAAGATGTCCTGGATGAGAACGTATTCTTGCAGGCTATGAAGTCCCGCGCCCCCGGGCCCGAAGACGATGCACGGGATCGCCGCGGCGGCCAAGATCGCCGAATCAGTCCACGCGGTGAGTCCCCCGAACTCGACGCTCCTCTGGGTCGCCCGCTCGAGCGCTCGTGCCATCGCCTGCGGCAAAGCATGAGAGCTCGAGATCTCGTAAGGCTGGCGGGCGAGACGTTGCTCGCAGGCCGCGTGGAATCGATCGTCTTCTTGGGCCAAGCGCCTCAATAGGTCCTCGAGCTCGGCCGCGACGACGGTTTCCGATTCCCCCGGGACGGTGCGGCGCTCGATCTGGAGACGGCATTCGTCGGGATAGCTCGATAGCTCTCTGCCGCCTTCAATCAACGAGGCATGGACGGAGGGGGAGCCGAGGCGTGGGTGCGGCGGAAGCGATCGTAACTCGAGATCGAGAGTCTCCAACCGTGCGAGCACGCGACCCATATGAGCGATGGCGTCTACCCCTTCCGCGGGGCGACTTCCGTGCGCCGCCACGCCGCGGGTCGTGACTTGAAACCAAGCGAATCCTTTGTGCGCGACGACGATCTTGAGATCGGAGGGCTCGAACACGACCGCCGCGTCCGCCTGGACGGTATCGACGAGCGCCTCGGTACCGGAGGAACCGTATTCCTCGTCGACCACCGCTGCGACCAGGAGGTCGCCCCCTTTTCGGGGCCATTTGGAAAGAATGACGGTTGCCGCCAGGACGGCGGCGAGCCCACCCTTCACGTCGTGGGCGCCTCTGCCATAGAGCCGACCGTTCTCCACACGAGCGTCGAAGGCGTCTGGCATTCCCGCGGCACTTACCGTATCCACGTGGCAACAGAGGAGGAGGCTCGGCCCGTCGTCGTCCCCCGGCAGGCGCGCCACGACGTTCGGCCTTCCCGGCTCTGCCTCCAGCAGGTCTGAGGGCACGCCGTGCCGGTCGAGGAATCCATAGACGAATCGAGCGATCTCCTCTTCGCCGGGCGCACCCGGGACGAGGCGGGGGTTGACGGAGTCGATGCGCACGAGATCTCGCGCGAGGTCGAGGGTTTCCCGATCGTCCATCGTGTCCCTGTTCGATTGGCGGGCGCGCGGCGCTCCAAAACTACCGGCCTCAGGCGGCGTAAGTCAAGGGTGAACTCGTAAGTGGTTGGTGTTACGATTCACGCGCGGGGGCAAACAAAATGGCGGTCGTGAGCGTCCGAAAGACCATTTCCAGTCGCGGCAACCATCACGTGCTCGACATTACGTCGCAGGTTGCCGATTCCGTTCAGCAGTCCGGAGTGGAGTCCGGCGTGGCCACGGTGTTCGTGACCGGATCGACGGCGGGGGTCACGACCGTCGAGTTCGAGCCAGGACTGGTCGCCGACCTGGAGACGGCTTTCGATCGGTTGGTGCCGCGAGAGCTCGAGTATCGACACCACGAGCGCTGGGGAGACGACAACGGGCACAGCCACGTGCGAGCCTCCTTGCTCGGTCCATCGCTGGCCGTTCCGTTCAACGGCGGCCGACTTGAGCTGGGCACGTGGCAGCAGATCGTTCTCATCGATTTCGACACCCGACCACGAAACCGAGAGTATTTGGTTCAGATCGTCGGGTAACGCAGCTAACAGGCTGATGAAAGACGAGTCAGCCTGTGCGAGCGGAGCGAGCCCGGCGCGAATGCGCCGACGAAAGCGCAGGCCGTGGGGGTGGGGTCCCCACGGCACTGATGCACTCTAAAGACCGCTGCTCTCCGGAGGGCCACCATGATCGCCTTGGTAGACGAGAAGATCGAGACCTACGCCACCAACCACACCAGCGAGGAGCCCGAGCTACTCGCTCGGCTGGCCCGCGAGACCGAGGAGTCGATGGAAGTCCCGCAGATGCTCACCGGGCGGCTGGAGGGAAATTTCCTGCGCTTGATGGTCCGTGCCCTTCAGGCTCGTCGCGTGCTCGAGGTCGGGATGTTTACCGGATACAGCGCTTTGATGATGGCGGAGGCGCTGCCCGATGATGGCCGAATCATTACCTGTGAGGTCAATCCGAAGGCCGAGGAGGTGGCGCGACGTTACTTCGCCGAGAGTCCGCACGGTCACAAGATTGACGTGCGCATGGGACCGGCTATCGAGACGATCAAGCGTCTCGACGGCCCCTTTGATTTCGTTTTCATCGATGCGGACAAGGAGAACTACCCCACCTATTACGACCTCTGCCTGGAGCGGGTTCGTGCCGGTGGGGCGATCGCGATCGACAACGTCCTCTGGAGCGGCCACGTCTTGAATCCCCAGGACGAAGAGACGCGCGCCATCGTGGCGGTCAACGAAAAAGTGCTTCGGGACGACCGCGTGGATAACGCCCTGCTCACCATCCGTGACGGCGTGATGCTGGCAGTGAAGAAGTAGGGGAGTATCTAGTTTCGCTCGGAAATCGCTTCTTGGGACTTTCTGGGATCGGTGAGCTCGTAGTCCCGGATCTTCTTGTCGAGAGTAGGACGGGTGATGCCCAGGATGTCGCTGGCTCGGGATTTGTTCCAGCGCGTGAAGCGCAGCACGTGATCGATGTACTTCTTCTCCATATCCTTCAACGAGGCGAGCTCTCCGGAGAGCTTGCTCGGATCGTCGGTGTCGACCAGCGGGAGATGCTCTCCAAGCAACACGTCGCCTCGCGACAGGGTTACGGCGCGCGTCAGCGCATTCTCTAGCTCCCGAACATTTCCTTTCCAGTCGTAGCTCACGAGACGCTGCATCACACTATCCGGCACCTTGCGGACGTTGGTGTGAAGCTGGCGATTGATCTTTTCCAGTAAATAGGCCAGCAGGAGCGGTATGTCCTCGCGGCGGTCCCGGAGCGGAGGAAGCGTGATCTCGACGACCTTGAGGCGGTAATAGAGATCCTCGCGGAAGAGGCCGCGGCGAACCTGATCTTCGAGGTCGCGGTTCGTGGCGCCGATGATGCGGGCGTCGGTGCGCTGCGTTCTCTCCGCCCCGACCCGGGAATACTCCCTGTTCTCCACGACTCGCAGGAGCTTGGCCTGGAGATTGGGCGAGATGTCGCCGATCTCGTCCAAGAACAAGGTTCCGTTTTCCGCAATCTCGATCTTCCCTCGGCTGTCGCGAACCGCACCGGTGAAGGCTCCCCGCACGTGGCCGAAAAGCTCGCTCTCCAGCAGCCCTTCGGCGAGCGCCGTGCAGTTGACGGCAACGAAGGGCTCCAGGCGGTTGTCGGCGTTGTAGTGAATGGCGCGCGCCACCAGCTCTTTTCCGGTCCCGGATTCACCACGGATGAGAACCGTGGTCTTACTTCGGGAGACCATACCGATGGTCTTGAACACTTCGCGCATCTGCGGCGTGCGGCCGATGATGTTGTCGATGCTCCACTCTCGAGAGGCTTCGGTGACCAGATAGTCGAGCTTGGCATCCATCTCCTGCATTCGCATCGCCTTGCGAATGGTCAAGATCAGCTCGTCGTAGTCGATGGGCTTGCAGATGTACTCGAAGGCGCCGAGCTTCACCGCCTCCACGGTCGTGCGCATGTCGTCGAAGGCAGTGATCATCACGACGTAGGCTTTGGGATCGATGGATCGGATCTCCTTCAGGACGCCGAGCCCGTCGAGGCCGGGGAGGTGGATGTCCAAGATGACGAGATCGGGCTCGAGCTCCTTGAACCGCTCCACACCCTCGCGGCCATCGGCAGCGAGGTGGACCTCGAAACCTTCCTCCGCTAGCTGGCACTTGAAGGTCTGGCGGATGAGCCGGTCGTCGTCAATGGCTAGGATACACTTCATGGGGCTCTCTTCTGATACGAGTCAACTCGTGGTCTCCCTCGACTTCGGGGTAGGACAGCCTGATGGTTATCGTCGTGCCAACGGACACGGTGCTGGACGCTTCGACGGTTCCGTCATGGAGCTCGACGACCTTGCGGGCATTGGTGAGCCCGAGGCCGGTACCGAGACTCTTGGTCGTGAAGAAAGGCTCGAAAATGGATTTGAGCCCCTTCTCGTCGATGCCCGCTCCGTCGTCTTCGATCTGAACCATGGCCTGCTTCTTCCCGCCCTGCTCCACAAGAAACGTCCTCACGGTTACTGTCCCCCTCGTCGAGACGGCTTCGGCGGAGTTCAGCAGGACGTTCAGAAAGGCCTGGCGCAGCTTGTCGCCGTCGACCAGCATGGGCGGTAGATCGGGAGAAAACTCGCGAACGACGCGAACGTTTTTTTCGTCGAGTTGATCCTGAACGAAGCGAAGCGCGTCTTCCAGAACGGCCTGGAGAGAAAAAAAGTTCTTGGTGAGCTTCGGAGCCCGCGCGTAGTCGAGCAGCTCCTTGACGATTCTCTCCACCTGCTGGATGCCGCTTTCGGCGATGGCGAGTTGCTCGCGTTGCTGGTTCGGCAGAGAGGGACTCTTCCCGACCTTCTGTATGTTGAGCTTGATGGCGGTCAGCGGATTCCGGATCTCGTGAGCCATCGCCGCAGCCAGCCGACCAATGGTAGCAAGTTTCTCCGCCTCGATGAGTCGCCGTGACGTTTCCTCGATCTCGCGACGGTCTTGGAGGATCTGCGCCGTCATCTGATTGAAGTTCGATGCCAGCTCGCCGATTTCGTCCCCTGGAGCCATGTGAATGCGATGGTTCAAGTCGCCTTGAGAGACTTTGATCGTCCCTTCCACGAGAGTCTCGAGCGGGCTACTGATTCGCTTGGCGAGCAACATGGCACCCAAAGTCCCCAGGGCCAGCCCCAGAAAGCCCAAGCTGACGAGACCGATTCGCGTACGGCGAAGCTCCGCGTTGAGCTGCTCCAAAGAGAGTCCCAACTTGACGGCTCCCCAGAGCTCGCCTTCGCCGGCCACGATGGGTGCCACGATCTCCAGAACCTCGATATCTGCCGCCTCCGGCGATTGGAAGTGGAATTGGCGCGTGCCCATCCGAACCTGCCGCTGCTCCAGTTGACCCATTTCGGAGTCGAGCTCGAAGAGCTCCTCCGAAAAACGCTCGGCGTCTTGGTTCGAGGCCAGCGCCTTGCCGTTGCGGCTGAAGATGATGGCGTACAGGATGTCGGTTTCGCCGGCGGTCTTCTCCATGTTCTGGCGGAGAGCGACCGTATCGTAATAGAGGAGCGGCGTGACGGAAAGATCGGCGACCGCCTTCGCCAGCGCGGCGCCGTGCTCTCTTGCCTGGTCCAGGATCACCGCCGTCTGCCGACGTTCCACGAAGAAAACGACGATCACCATCAACAACGTGATGAGCAAAGTAGAGCTCAGCATGAAGCGGGTCCGTAGACTTAACGGACGGCGGAGGAGCATCGGGGTTAGAGGTCCTTGGTTCGGGGGTTCTCGGGCTCCAGCTGTTCGAGCCAGATCTTGCTCATCTCGATGTAGGGGTAACCCAGAGGGGAGAGCGTGAATCCTTTGACATTGGGGCGCACCAGGAAGCGGGATCGGTCGTAGTCCAGCGGGATAATGGGCGAGTCGTGAAGGATCATCTTCTCGATACGGCGGTAGATATCATTTCGCTCCTTGTAACTAGTCTCGGACCAAGCGAGGTCGAGCAGACGATCGACCTCCGGGTTGCGGTAGCCGGAGCGATTCATGGGCGAGGTCGAATGGAATAGAACTCGCAGGAAGTTGTCCGGATCGGGAAAGTCGGCCACCCAGCCGTTGTAGACCAGAATGGGCCGCTCCCGAAGCGCGGGGTCGTCCAGAGACAAGACCCTTCTTACTTTGAACGGTTTGACCTTGAGATTGATGCCGGACATGCAGTTGTCGAGGCACTTCTGGCGCGCCTCGGAAAGGGGGTCCCTTCCGAAAACGATCACTTCGAGAGGGGGAAGCCCCTTCCCTTCGGGATAGCCGGCTTGGGCCAAGAGGCGCTTCGATTGTTCGACGCTATGCTTGTATGGGGCCTCCATGGGCAGAAAGCCCGGGATACCGGGGGGCACGATGCCGGTGGCGGCCGGTGTACCGGCCGTGAAAGGACTGGCGTCGAGAAGACTCCTTTTGTCCAATGCGTAGTTGATGGCTCGCCGCACGCGCGGGTCGTCGTAGGGGCGGACGTTGCTTGGGAGAATGTAGTAGTTCAAGGCCAGTAGCTTGTCTGTTTCCACACGCACCCAATCGTAGTATTCCTCGATGGGCGTCTCGATGCAGTCCACCAACTCGTTGAGCGGCTTCTCCTCTTTGGCTTTGGGCGCGTTCCAGATGGCGCGAAAGGTCACACCGTCCAGATAGGGTCGCCCCTCGAAGTGGTGCGCATTGGCCTCGAGCCGAATCCCCTGCGGGACGTCGCGGAAGAAAGGGATGGCCGGGTCGTCTTCCTCGTCGATCCAATGCGAGAAACGGAATGGGCCGGTACCAATGGGTGCGTTGAAGAAGTCGTCGCCTTTGGCGAGGACCTCTTTCTTCGGAAGAATCTTGGAGCTGTACATGCTGAGGACGGACAACGCAGGGACGAAAGGCGTCGTAAAGCGAATTTGAAAGGTCCGCTCATCGATTGCCCGAAGCCCGGCCACGCTCTTGGCGCGACCCGCCCGAAAGTCTTCCGCGCCGACGATTCGAGTGAAATAATGGAAGTTCGCCTCGTTCAAGCCGGGAGTGAGCAGGCGCTCGAACGAGAAGACGCAGTCCTCGGCGGTGACGAGCTCACCGTTGTGGAAGCGTGCATCCGGCCGGAGCTCGAAAGAATAGGTCTTCCCATCGGGAGAAATCTCCCAGTACTGCGCCAGGGCGGGCACGATGTTCAAGTGCTGGTCGAATGCGGTCAACCCATCGTAGATCTGCTGAATCAGCATGATCTCGCCGGCACTCGTAGCGCGAGCGGGATCGAGAGTCTGGATCGGTCTCTCCCAGATCGGAAAACGGAAGACCCCTCCACGGACCGGCAAGGGCTGGTCGGCTGCCGCGATGGGGATACGGGTTCGATGCTTTGCGGCCAGAAAGAACGCGGCGCCGGTCGCCAGGCAGAGCACCAGCAAGGTACCCGGGACCATCCACGTGTGGGATCGCGTGTTGGCGGGGTCTTTCAAATCGACATCGGGAGGCGTGAGTGAATTGTCTTCCATGGGGCTTGATTCCAGAATCCTGTTGGACCTGACGGTGTTGGCTCGGACTCGGCGCTCCAGGTGGCGCCGACTCGACAAGGAGTCAGCTCCCCTCCAGTTGGCCCAGATTAGATGATCGAGCGCGTCTTGGCAAATAGGGCACAGAGGGCCAAGGGGCTTCTTGTCTGAAGCCGTCAACGGTAAAGGGCGCTAGAACTTGAGGATACCTTCGGCCACCTCGACCGCTTGGCCGCCCACGCGGACGTCGCCCGGGCCGCCGTCGGGACCCTTGTCGACCTCGACGTAAATCGTGCTGGGACGCCCCATCTCGTATCCCTGCTCCACGATCAGATGCGTGGTCGCATGGGCTTCCATGACTCCGTGACGGACGAGATACGCTCCCAGAGCGCCCGAGGCGCTCCCGCTCGCGGGATCCTCGGGTATACCGAGAGTGGGTGCGAACATGCGGGCGTGGACGGTGGAGTTCGGCAGGACCGTCTGGCGCGTGAAGATCATGAAGAACTGCGTGTCCAATGTCTCGAAGACCGTCCGGAGCGCGGCTTGGTCGACCTCGATCTCCTCCAGATCCTTGAGGCCTTGCGCCGGAACCATGAGCTGCGGGACGCCCGTGGAGACGACTTGCGCCGGGAGGCCGTCGGGGAGGAGCCGATCCTCGTCGAGTCCCACGGCGGCGGCAAGAAGAGCGCGGCTGGTTGTGCTCTTCAGGAACTGTGGTTTTGCCTGCGTCATGTAGACGCGTGCGACGTTCCCCTCACGGACGTGGATGTCTACGGGCAGCATGCCGGCGCCGCATTCTTGAAAGATGCGATTGGTGCCTTCGTTGAGCTTCACCCGACCTCGCTGTGCCAGGATGAAGCAGGTACCCACCACCGGATGGCCCGCTAGAGGCAATTCCGAGGTCGGAGTGAAGATGCGCAGTCGAAACGCCGCCGCGGCGTCGTCGGCCGGCAGGACAAACGTCGTCTCGGAAAGGTTCATCTCGCGGGCAATCGCCTGCATCTCATCGGTGGTGAGGCTGGAGCCATCGGGAACGATGGCCAGGGGGTTACCCGCAAAGGGGCGGTCGGTGAACACGTCGGCCTGGATGAAGCGGACTTGCCGCAACGTGCTCATACGCGGCTATGATATCACCGACGCCACATGAGGAACGCGGAGCCCGAGGTCAGCATCCTACTCCCTTGCTACAACGCCGCCGCGTTCCTGCCCGCATGCCTCGCGAGTCTCTTCGAGCAGAGTTTCGATCGATTCGAGATTGTCGCCGTCGACGACGGCTCGCGAGACGAGACGTCGCGTCTCCTCGAAGAAGGCGCGCGGCGCGACAGGCGGTTGAAGGTCATCCGTCGGGATCATCGCGGCGTGGCCACCGCGCTCCGCACCGCCGCCGAAGAGGCGCGAGCCCCCATCGTCGCTCGGATGGATGCGGACGACATCTGCCGGCCGGAGCGACTGGCGGTGCAGGTCGAATTCCTTCGCGGCCATCCCGAGGTTGGCGTGGTTGCCTCGCGGGTACGGTTCTTCCCTCGCGATGGGTTGACCGATGGCTTGCTTCGTTACGAGAGCTGGGTGAACGGACTCCTCAGTCACGAGCAGATGGTGAGGGATCTGTTCGTGGAGAGCCCTCTGCCGCACCCATCGGTGATGATGCGGCGCAGTTGTCTGGATCGCGTCGGTGGGTACCGGGAAATGGGATGGCCCGAGGACTACGATCTGTGGATGCGGATGGCGCGAGCGGGCGTGCGCTTCGCCAAGGCTTCCCAGGAGCTCTTGCTGTGGAGGGACTGGCCGGAGAGGGCGAGCCGAGTCGATCCAAGATTCGACGACGAGAGCTTCGTCAGACTCAAAGAGCACTTCCTCTTGGAGACGTTTCTGGCAGACCGGCGGGCGGCGGCCATCTGGGGTGCCGGACCGATCGGAAAGGCCTGGGCTCGGAGGCTTGCGAAAAAAGGAATCGAGGTCACGCACTTCGTGGAGATCGATCCACGCAAGATCGGCAAGCGCATCCACGGAGCCGCTGTCATTGC
>Ga0299906_10005414_pt1 | contig 10396 bp, 9 predicted proteins | sample RVTome_14_FD_200259 | JGI IMG/M metagenome (GOLD analysis project Ga0299906, IMG submission 200259) | Soil microbial communities from uranium-contaminated site in the Upper Colorado River Basin, Wyoming, United States - RVT145D125 (version 2) ...
TCTTGCCGATAGCCACGGAACTCCTGCATCGAGAGAGCCGGCGCCCCGTACAGATTGACCGCCAACCGCAGGGTGACGTCGCTCAGCCCCGAGCGCTCGACGCTCCTCGATTGGCCCGCGACCTCGCCGCTCGCCGAGAGCCACGCGTAAGGCACGACCAGCGCGACCGTCCCGGACTGGCCCCAGAAGTCGAGGACTCGGGCATAGTTGACAACGGCGGTGTGGACCTTGGCGTCGATGTCCTTGATTGGCAACGAGGGATCGACCAGGACATCGCCCCACAGATAACCGTACCCCGCGATCACGAAATTGAGGCCGATCGGCGCGTTCGTGTAGGAGAGCGGCTCCATCACCTGAGCGCGCGGGCTCGAGGGGGCACCGAGGGAAAGTGCCACACCAAGGATGACTGCCGCTCCACGAGCCACGCTGGTCATCGGACTCGGTTCCTTCTGTGGACATGTCGTGATGGAGGTCGGCGGACCGCGCTCTGTTGAGAACTTCGTCCGCGCCGCCGCCCGGGAGCCCGTTCTCGTCGTTCAAAATCTGATCCCCAGCCCCAGGAAGGGCCCGTGCATCGCAATGTCCCAGACGAACCCGTCATCCTCGAAGTCCTGGTAGAGATAGCGATATCCGGCACTTGCCGAGAAGCGCTTCGAGAACTGCCAGACGACGCCGCCAATCGCTTGGTAGGTGGAGTCGGAGCCGACGCCGAACCCGCCGACGTCGCCGTACAGCGCCACCGCCCAGCGCTCTGCAAACGGGATGATCACCCGGGCGCCGACCACGGGGTCCCACCAGCTCTCGTTGGCGCTCAAGCTGCGCACCCCTCCCGGGAGGAGTCCGCCGGTGGTCACGGTGAGATCCATGTCGTTGTCGAGCTCGGTATAGCGTGCCCCGCCGATGAGGTCGATCGGTATCCGCTCGCCGATGCGGTACGCCGCTGCGAGCTGGTAGACCTGCATGGTGGTGGTGACCTCGAGCGTACCGGTCGCGCTGCCGATCCCGCCGGGTCCCTGCCACGAGCGCGAGGCCCCGCCCTCCAACTCGGTGTACAGGCCGTCGAGCAGGATTCCCCAGCGTCCCCGGCGCGCCTCGATAAGGCCCATCAAGGCCATGTCCAGCTGGTCGAGGATGTCGTCGAATCCCACATCGACGTCGGCCTCGACGCCTCGGACGCCGAGCCTACCGTCCAGGCCGGCGGCGAAGAGGTAGGGCGTGAGCTGGAACTGCCAGCGGTCATCTCCCGCATCCGCAGCGCGCGCTCCTGACATCGACAGCATGGCGATCGTGGTCAAGCAGCCCGTGACGATGCGTACCACATTGCACATAGTCGATCTCCCTCGGCTTCGATTCAGGAATGATGGCTTGCGATCAGCCGGCTGAAGGTCGTCGACATGACGGCTCAGCTCCAGAACCCTGCCAACCGATCGAAGAACCAGAACGCGGCGAGGGGCCCGATCACATAGGCCAACGCGGGCCTTGCGCGCAGTGGGACGGACTCGGGCAGCCGCCAGCGCGACAGCAGCAGCGCGACCGCGAGCACCGTGCCGATGAACATCAGTTGACCGAGCTCGACCCCGACGTTGAAGGTGAGCAGCGCCAGAGGGACGTCCCGCGCCGGCAGGCCGGCGTCGATCAACGCGCGCGCGAAGCCCAGACCGTGCAGCAGCCCGAAGGCGAACGCCACGGTCCAAGGTGCGCGCACGGTCAGGCTCGGGGCGCCGCGGTTGCGCCGGACGATCTCGCCGGCGAGCAGCAAAATCGACAGCGCGATCGCGGCCTCGACGGGGGGTTGCGGGACATGCACGACGCCGATCACCGCCAGCCCGAGGGTGATCGAGTGCGCCACGGTGAAGGCGGTGATGGTCTTCACCAGGGCCCAGCCGCCAGCGACGACCAGCATCAGGGCGAGCACGAACAACAGATGGTCGTAGCCGAGCAGGATGTGCTCGATGCCGAGCCGCAGGTAGGTCGCGGCGACCTGCATCCCACCGGGCGCGGACTCGACGACGAACGAAGATGACGATGGGGTTAGCCGGACGACTTGCACACCGCCGTCGAGGCGTTCGATGCGGACGAGTGCATCGGTAACCGTTGCCTCGAGGCCGGCGATGCGGATCGCACCCCCGCTCAGCCCCCCCGCGCGCCGGACAGTCCAGCGCTCGATGAAGGCATTGTCGCGGAACGCTGGCCGCGGTGCGCTCAGGTTCTCGCTGCCGGTGGGAAGCTCGGGATACAGGGCAAGGCGAAGGCCTTCGCCCCGGCCGGGCACTTTCCACAGCACTGCGTAGGTCTCGGCACCGATCTGGCGCAGTTCGAGGTACGCCGGACGCACTTCGTGGGCAAACGACTCCGATGTGCACAGCGCGAGCAAGACCAGGAACCAGTACCTGCGTCTCATCGTTGTGCGATCCCGCGCGGTGTGTCTGCGGCGTCAGCCGTCTGCGGACGATCGACGGCGACCGTGTAGCGGCTGAGCAGCTTCTGGTAGAAGGCCTCGTTCGCCTTCTCGCGTTGCGCATTTGCCCATTCCCGGCGCACGGAATCGCCGACTTCTGCCAGCGGCGGCACCCGGCCTTCCATGCGCTCGGACAGCAGCACCAGATGCACGCCGTACCCGGATTGCACCGGCCCAGCCCATGCACCCGGCGCGAGACCGTTCAATGCGCGCGCGAACCCCTCACCGAACTGCCGAGCGATATCGCCGCTCGAGACCGAATCGAAAGCGCTTGCCAAGAGAAATCGATCTCCGAGTGCTGAGGCATCAACCTGGGCGCCAGCCTGCTTCAGCCGCCTGAGCAGCGCGTCGGCAATGACAGCGAGGTGATCGCCATGACGTTGGGGGTTGAGGTAGACGTGTTTGAACGTGAACCTCGGCTCGCTGCGAAACCGGTCGGGCTGCGACCGCAGAAAGGCTTCCAGATCGGCCTGTGTCGGCTCGGCGAGCGCGGCGATGTCCTCGGAAACGAACTCCAGCTTCTGCCGAAGACGGCGGCGGATGACCGTATCGTCAAGGTCCAATCCCATGGCGATCGCTTCCCGGTAATACACCTCCTCGCGGACGTAGTCGCGGATCAGCCGATCCAGCTCCTCGGCGGTGGGCGGGCGTTGCCATACCCGGGTGAAGCCGGTGGCCAGGTGCTCGATCTGGCCGCGGGACACTACGATCGCGCCGGGTACGTCACTGCGATCGCGGCCAAGCGCGCCATAGGCCGCAAACAACGCAGCCCCCAGCAGGAGGAAATGAAGCAGCGGCTCGCGCAGGAGCGCGCTCAGGTAGGGCCGCATGGCGTCATTGCTTGGGCGTATACCAGATGGGCGAGGTATACGCGCGCTCCGTGATGGTCATGGGTGCCTCGCGCGGCATCTTCGCCCCGAAGTACTTGGCGTCGTAGGCCGTCCAGCGCGGCGTGGGAATCTCGATCACCCGTCCGTAGTAGAAGGCGGGCTCGGACGGATCGAAGTCCGGGTCCTTCCACACGGCGATCAACTCAGGGCTGCCGATGCTGTTGGTCCAGGTGGCGCTCGCCACGTCCACCGTGTTGCCCACGTCGGGCAGCTTGCCGGTCTTCGGATCGGGCTTGCGCCCGCCGGACCAGACGACGTCGTACACCTTCTCGTGCAGCTCCCCCTTCCCGTCCATCCAGCCCTTGACGATCTGGTAGCGGTCCAGGTTGGCGCCGATCGGATCCTTCAGCGCTGCGACCAGGAAGGTCGGGGTCTTGCCCGCCGGTGCGTCGTCGAGGTCGCCGCCCATGGGCACGCCCCTGGTGTACCCGATCCTGGCCGGCAGGCGGTTGTTCGCGTCCTTCTCGGTGAACTCCCAGCCGCCGAAGAAGCGCACGAGCATGCGCGAGCCGGTGGTGGCGTACGTTTCGCGGCGCTTCATGGCGTCGAAAATCGCCGCACGCGTGTTTTCCGTCGCCCACACCGCCGCGTACCCGGAAGCGCTCTGTTCCCAGCCCATGATGACGGCGCCGCTGGGCGCCTTGACGAAGGGGTGGGTGGCGCGTGTGGGGCTGGGCTCGGCGCCGGAATGCTTGCCGAAGAAATTCTCTTCCTCGACCGCAGCCAGCGCGGTGTGTGTGTCGGTGCTGCCCACCATTCCGAACTTGTAGGGGTTGAGGCCCAGTTCCTTCTCCATCTTGAGGCCGTTCTTCAGCGCCGAGCGCGCGTATTCGAACTCGAGCATTTGCGGCTTCTTGACTTCGCTCAAGTCCAGGTTGCCCTTGTCCCAGCGCTCGAAGTTCGCGAACTCGTCGTTGGGAGACAGGAACGGGTGCGTTTCGCTATCGCCCTTGATCTGCGTGGCCTCGTACAAAGGCTCCCAGCGCATCCGGTTCTCGGCGTATGCCCGGTCGATGCGCTTGCCGGTGAACGACTCGATGATCGGGAACATGCGGCCATTGCTGAGATTGCCGTTGTGCGCGATGGCGAGCACTTCGCTGCCGGTCTTCTGCTCGGCTTCGGCCATCCACTTCCACAGGTCGCGCGGATTGTCGCTGCCGAGCGGCTTCATCGTGGTGAACGGCTCCACCAGGCCGGCCTTGGCGCCCTCCTCGCGGAAGATGACGTTGCGGTGCAGGTTGTTGCCACCGGTGTTGGAGGTCCACTCGAATCCGATGAGGGCGGTGAATCGACCCGGCTCATTGGCTTCCTCGGCCGCCTTGATCGTTTCGCGCCAGGCGGAGCGGTACGCCGAGGTGCCCGGCAGGTACATCAGCTTCTTGGGAAACTTCCCCTGGGAGAACGCCACGATGATCTCGACGGCCGCCTCCGGTCCCTTGCCCGACTGGATCATGTCGTACCAGCGACGCCCAGTCGGGTCGGCCAGCACTTCGGGCTTGCCGGCGAACAGGTCGGGAAAGAAGCCCATGTTGTCCGAGTGATCGGTGACGGCCATGAAATCGAGCGGCCGCGCCAGCTTCACGCGCTGGCCGGTGGATGCGGTGATCTCTTCGCCCTTCGCCAGACGATAGGCGTCTCGGGGGCCGAGTCGGGCGCCGAACGCCCCCGCATCCATCGAATAGCCGGTGTGGGTGTGCGTGTCGCCGAAGAACGGGCGCGTTGGGAAGTCGCGCCCGGCGTAAGGCGAGTACGGCGCCTTCTGATGTGCCCGCTCCAACGCATGCTGGTCCATCGTGCCGATGTCCGATGTAGGGCCATCGGCGGCAATTGCAGGCAGGGCCGAGAACAGGCTCAGCGCAAGACCCAGGCTCGTCGCGATCGCGTTTGGCTGCATGGTTCTGCGCTCCTTATGTCAGTTGCGGTCTATCGGCTTCACGGTGCATTCTTGGCGCCGCGCGGGCGTGGTGCGGCTACCGCGGCGCTACTGCGTCGTGCAGGCGCCGAACAATACGTAGGCGCCGTCCCGGTTGACCAGCGTGGCCGACATCTGTCCGCTGTCCTGGTCGAGCGCGAGGGTCCACCCGAAGCCCAGCTCGTGCCCCTGCAGAAGCAGCTGGCCGCCGCTGTTGTCCATGAACAACACCGGCGAGGTGCGCTTGGGCCCGATCACCGCCTTGCGCTCGAAGTCGATGCGCATGAAGGTGGGCGCGCCGACGTCCGTCGGCAGCCCGCGCAAGCAGTCCTCTCCCGCCGCGCAGTCCATCGCTTGCATGGTGGCGCAAATCAGGGGCCGGGAGCCGTCGTAGTCGCCCGCCTGGCTTGCGGCGGCGGCGGCGGTGGCGACGACCGCCAAAGCGATGCTCAATGTTGTCCGCATGTCGAGCCTCCTCTTCACTTGATCGTGTAGCCCCGACCTTCGAGGCAGGCCGCGACCGCCCGGTTGTAGGTCGCAAGCGCTTGTTGCGTCTGCTGCTGCGCCTGCTGCTGTTGCTGCTGCTGCGCCTGCGCCTTGCGCCGTTGCTTCGCGCCGCCGGCCATCACGCCTACTACAGCGCCGGTGGCCGCACCTTTACCCGCATCATCGTCGGCAATCTCACCGATGATTGCGCCCGCCGCAGCGCCTTTGGCCGCGCCGGCTACCCGCTCGCCCTGCGGGCCGCTCGGCGCCGGCTGGCTCGCAGCCTTTTGGGCGAGCACCGCGGGATCCACCCCGGTGGTCTGCGTCGCCCATGCGTTGCACTCCCCGATGTCCTTCTGCTGCTGCTCGGGGGTCTGGCCTTTGGCCGGATAGACGATCGGCTGTTGTCCCAAGCCGATCGAGGCAGCCCACAGCACGACGCAGAGCACGCCTGCCAACTGCTTGTTGCCCCTCATTTGTGTCTCCTCATTGATAGCGGCACCCAGTCCCATGTGCAATGCATCGAGCGGTCTAATGGCGCAGGGCCGCGTCGATCGCCAGGAGCAAAGCCTCCCCATCAACCGGCTTGGACAGGTAGGCCCGCGCTCCCAGGCTCATGGCATGCCTGCGTGCCTCGGCGGTGTCGCGCCCGGTGATGACTACCACCGGCACTTCCGGGTGACGCTCGGCGAGCTGCTGCTGTACATCGAAACCGTTGAGGCCCGGCATGTGCAGATCGAGCACCACGCACCCCGGTGGGTCCTCGTGCTCGCCGAGCCACTCCACGAACTCGGCGCCCGAGGCGAAACTCTGCGCGGTGAGGCTGGAGGACGAGATCAATCGCATCAGCGCGACCCGGACTTCAGCATCATCGTCTACGACGGCCACCATCAGGGGGCGCTCGGTTGCCATGACGCATGTTTGCAGTGCGCACTGCCCGGTTCAACTGGACCTTGGTCCAGTGTCGCCCATGGCGGAAACGCGCGCTGCAACGAGACAAGTTCGGCGGCCGTGGCTGGCGGCGACTTGCCCGGCGTGGCACCGCAAGGGCATTCACGGTGTAGGCGCGAGCGGCGCGTTCCTGGTGCAGCAGCTCGGCCTTCGCCGGGGCTCGAACGACCGCTGCGAGCAGCTCGGCATCGTCGACCGGCTTGGTGAGAAAGTCCGCCGCGCCGTTCTTCATGGCCTATCCCCGCGGGGGCGCGGAGCAGCCATCGTCCGCTTCGATGCTCGCTTATCGGTCTTCGGACCGAGCTACTTCGTAGGCGTACCGCCGAAGTCGTGTACGACTGCCTCGTACTCCGCCGACTGGCGCAGCAGTCGGCCCGCGACCTCGCGCAAGCGATCGATGGCCTCGGCCGGAAGCACGAAGCTCGTGGGCAGGTTCATGAAGTAGGCGCGCTCCTCCGGGTCGGGAATCGCGTCGAAGCTGACGTCGAGCACCTGCAAAGTGACTTTCGGCACGCTCGCTTCGGCCTGCGCCTCCGTCGCACCCGCGAGGCGCGCCCGCGCGACCAGCAGCTCGCGCCGCCACCTTGTGATCTCCGCGCGATCCTTCATGAGCTCGACGGTCTCGAACGAGTACCGTTCGATCGGCACGCCCGTGGACTGCAGCAGCTGACTGATCATGCCGGGGGGCGACTCCTTGCGGTCCCAGTCGGTGCCAGGGTTCGAACGGGCGTTCACGACCATCAGCACGATCCTTCGAATCACACCGAAACCGATTTCTCCGCGGAACTCCGCGCTCGCCGCGAGCTCCTCCAGAGCCTCCAGGACGCCGCGCACCCCGATGTTATCGCCGACACCGCCGTCGACGAGGTGGATGTACGGGCGGTTCTTGCTGTCCTGGAAGGCCTGCATCTCGCGGTAACGCTGGTACGCGCGTCCCGACGGCCGGACAGTGCGCTCGGGGTCGGCAACGACTTTCACCCAGGCCGGATACTGAAAGCCGCAGGTGCCGCCGTAATTGTTGAACGTCACCGCCGACAGCACCACCGGGACCGCAGACGACGTGGCGGCCGCGCGCGACAGCCGAACCTTGTTCAGGTCGGAGCAGAGCAGGTCGAAGTCGTTCTGGAAGAACGCGAGCCGCGATCCGGTCGAGATGTCGGTCCCGGTCGCGATCGCCACCGGCCCTTGCTTGTCGAGAAGATCGGCGAACGTCGCGCCCTCGAACAGGATCTCGTCATAGTAGTCCGCGGCGAGCTCCGAGCGCCCGGCGCTCCCGCCGACGAACTTCCCCCAGTTGAACGGATTGAGGGCGCGCCGGGTAAGCGCGCCCTGCACGTTGCGCTTGAGGAACCGCTCATCGTACTCGGAGAACAGCCGCTCTCCATGGAGAGCGTACGCGAGCGCGGTGAAGCTGCCTCCCGACACGCCTGTGATCACGTCGACTTCGTCGATCAGCCGGCGGCGCTGACCGTCGACCACGACCTCGGTGCGGCGCAGCTCCTCCAGAACGCCGTACGAGAATGCCGAGGCCCGCGTGCCGCCGCCGGAGAACGAGAGCACCATGAGCGTGTGCTGGTCGTTGTTCGAGCGCTTCGGGATCAGGAGATAGGGACGGTAACCGGCTCTTGGATCGACCTGGGCGATCGGCTCGTTGATCGGGCGGCTGGCGCAGCCTGCGAGTGCCACCAGTGCCAGAATCCAGATCGTTGAGTGCGCAGCGGACATGGCTCACTCCTCCCGCGTTGGCATGACATAGGATTGCAATGCGGACTGCGCGCCGCAACTGGACTTTGGTCCAGTGTCGCCCTTGGAAACGCGTGCTGCAACGTGACAAGCCGGCGGCCGTGCCTGGCGGCGGCTTGCCCGGCGGTGTCGGCGCCGCGAGGAACCGCCGCGGCCGCGCGTCGAAGAGGCGCTAACCGGCTATCGGTCGGAACCCGGTATGGCGTGCCCGGCCAGCCTGACCAGCTCGGCGACCGAGCGAACGCCGAGCTTCCTCATCAGATTTCCGCGGTGGAACTTGATGGTCTTCTCGCCCGTCCCGAGATCGGCCGCGATCTGCTTGTTCAGCCGACCGGCCACGACCTGCGCGAGGACTTGGCGCTCGCGTGCGGTAAGGACCGCCAGGATGCCGGCCGTGCGGGCGCGAGCGGCGCGCTCCCGGTGCATCGCCGCGGCCTTCGACAGGCCCCGGGCCACCGCAGCAAGGAGTTCGGCATCGTCGACCGGCTTGGTGAGAAAGTCCACCGCCCCGTTCTTCATCGCCTCGGCGCAGGTGCGGATGTCGCCGCGGCCGGTGAGGAAGACGACGGGGAGCAGCCTGCCGCGCTCGGCGAGCGCGCTTTGCAGCTCGACGCCGGTCAACTCCGGCATCGCGAGGTCGAGCACGAGACAGCCGGGCGTCAGATCGTCGTAGGACTGCAGGAAAGCGCGGGGCGATTGAAATGCGGCGACGGCCATACCGGCCGCAGCGAGCAGGCGCTCGGTTGCCTTGAGGACTTCGGCGTCGTCGTCCACGACGTAGACGGTCGGTGGCTGCATGCGAGGCGGTCAGGTGCCGGCGCCAGGGAGTTCGACATGAAGCATAGCACCGCCCTCAGGACTGTTGGCCGCCCACAGCCGGCCGCCATGCGCTTTCACGATGCTGCGGCAGATAGCCAGGCCCAGGCCCATCCCCTGCGGCTTGGTCGTCACGAACGGCTCGAAAATGCGCTCGAGGTCCGCAGGCGGGATCCCCGGGCCGCGATCTGCAACGCTCACCCGCACGTTCTGGCCCGACGCGGATCCGCTCCGCACCACGACCTCTCGCTGGGTCTCGATCCCGGCCATGGCGTCGCAACCGTTGATCACGAGGTTCAGGAGCACCTGCTGCAGCTGCACCCGGTCGCCGAGCACTGCGGGAAGCCGCAGCGCGAGCTCGGTGCCGACCCAGACTTGACGGTTGAGGAGGTCGCTGCGCATCAGCGAAAGAACCTCCTGAACCACTTCGTTCATGTCGATCCGCTGATGCATCGCGTCTTCCCTTCTCATCAGGGAGCGCAGCCGCGTGATTACCGCACCAGCCCGCTTGTCGCTGCTCACGATATCCGCGAGGATCTCCGTCACCCGGTCGAGCTGAGGCGGGTCGCGGGCAAGGAATCGCTGCGCCGCCTGCGCATTGCTGAGAATCGCCGCCAACGGCTGGTTCAGCTCATGTGCGAGCGAGCCCGACAGCTCGCCCAGCATCGCCACCCGCGACAGGTGCGCCAACTCGTCGCGCTGGCGGGCCGCGTCGAGCTCGTCCTGCTTGCGCTGGCTGACATCCACCACAGAGGCGAGCACGCATTCGCCGTCGGGGCTCGACATGGGACTCAGACCCACTTCCACGGCCAGCTCGCTGCCGTCCTTGCGGATCGCGAAGAGGTCGCGCCCGGCACCCATCGAGCGCGGCCGCAAGTCCCGGCAATACGCCTGCCGGTGCGCGGCGTGGGGAATGCGAAACCGGGAAGGGATCAGCAACTCGATGGAGCGACCGATCAGGTCCTGGCGGACGTACCCGAACATCGTCTCGGCGCGCGCGTTGCACAGCACGACGATTCCCGCCGCATCGACCAGCAGCATCGCACTGGGGGCCGCCTCCACCAGCGCCCGGAAGCGCTCCTCGGCCTGCTTGCGCGCCGTGACGTCCTGGCTCACGCCGCGCATGCGCGCGGCGGCGCC
>Ga0299906_10005415_pt1 | contig 10393 bp, 7 predicted proteins | sample RVTome_14_FD_200259 | JGI IMG/M metagenome (GOLD analysis project Ga0299906, IMG submission 200259) | Soil microbial communities from uranium-contaminated site in the Upper Colorado River Basin, Wyoming, United States - RVT145D125 (version 2) ...
GCCCGACCGGGCTCTCGAGGAGATGGTCGCGCTCAAAGCGCAGCATCCCGACTGCGATTTGCAGGTGGTCGACAACATCCTCGACATGGGCTACTTCAAGACGCTCCTCCCCGAGATCGCCCGACGGAAGCTCGACTTCGGCCTTTTCATCGAGACCAAGAGCAATCTCAAGAAGGAACAGGTTCGCCTGATGCGCGCCGCCGGCGTGCGGATGTTCCAGCCCGGCATCGAAAGCTTCAGCGACGACGTCCTCCAGAGGATGCGCAAGGGAGTCAAAGCGCTTCACAACGTTCAGCTCTTGAAGTGGTGCAAGGAGTTCGGAGTCGAGCCCTACTGGAACCTGCTCTGGGGCTTCCCCGGGGAAGCTCCGGAAGAGTACGCGCGCATGGCGAAGCTCGTCCCCCTGCTCACGCACTTCATGCCGCCGAACGGGGTCTATCCCTTGCGCATGGATCGCTTCAGCCCCAGTTTCACCGATCCCGAGACGCTCGGCTTCCGGGACGTCGAGCCCCTGCCGTCGTATCGGCACGTCTTTCGAGGATTGCCGAAGGCGGCACTGGCGAATCTCGCCTACTACTTCGACTATCGCTACCTGAAGCCGCAGGAGCCCAAACACTACGTGGGTCCGCTTCTTTCTGCCCTTCGTCGCTGGAAGCGCGTCCATGGAACGAGCGACCTGTTCTCGGTCGAAGTCGACGGGAAGCTCTTGATCTGGGATCTGAGACCTTCACGGCGACGCCTTCTGACGGTGCTCGACGGACTGGAGAAGCAGATTTACGAGCTCTGCGATGCAACCACCGACCTCGCTCGACTGCAGTCGAGTCTCGGTTCCGAGCCGCGAATCATTTCCTCCCTCGAAGCGCTGGTCGCGGACCGCTTGATGGTGCGGGACCGGTCGCTCTTCCTGAGCCTCGCCGTGCCTCTGGGCACCTACGCTCCGAAGCCTCGGGTGGTCGAAAATTTCCACGCTCTGGTGTCACGGCTCGGCCGGCGCAGTCGCCGGGGCCTGGTAGTGCCGCTCGCTCCGTGGAGCCGCAATCGCGTCCGCACCGGCCCTGGTTCCAGCGGCGCTTCACCGGCGGGGCAACGGCGAAATCGTTCCCTGAGCTCACAACAGTTCTCCATCAATGGGGATGGAGATTTGGTCATTCGATGACCGCGACCCGTGCCCGACACGAAAGGAGAAGCTGGATGGCGAAAAAGAAGAAGGCCTCGAAGAAAAAGACCACCAAGAAGGCCGCGAAGAAGAGAGCCAAGCGGAAGAAACCGGTGGGCCTGCCCGGCTAGGCCGTAAACTTCCGGGGGCCGGAGTTTCGGCTCCGGCCCCCGCCCTATTTCTTGCGCGACCTTCCCGGCGGGGGCCGTCGCTGGATCGAGAGGCGGCGTGCCGTCCAGAAGTCCCAGGCCAGGTCGGGGTTCAGAAGATACGCGTAGGGCATCAGGCAATAGCCCCCGAGACCCCAGCGGGCGCCCCACGAGTTCCTGACGAGGAACCGGCGCCGCCGCCGGTCGTAGCCGACGACCAGTAACGCGTGCCCGCCCAGGTGTTTCTCCCGCCGGTGCGGCATCGGCACCATCCCGCTTCGGGCGACTTCACGCTTCTTGAAGCTTTCGTAGACCGAGATCCCCATCGTGAAGGGATACCCTTCGGCAAGACAGGCCTCGAAGTGCAAGAGCTCGCGTCGAAGACGGAGATAACGAATGACCCGATGCGAACGCGCGGCCTGGTAGCAGCGAGCCGGGGGTTTCACCGCGAATCGCGCCTCGTGATAAGGCCACTGTCTTTCGTGGCAAACGCCGTTTTTCGCGACGCTCTTGTATCCATCCCTGAGGGACACGGGAACGTTCTTCGCGACGATGTCCTCTTGAGCCCGCTCGTTGAAATAGATGAAGAGCCGCGACGGCGACAACGGCTCGGGAGCTTCCTCTTTTAACTCGTCGAACCAGATGGCCGCGGCGATGGCGTGGGCCGAGCAGGAATTGAGCTTTCCTTGATCGTAGACCGGGGGGCAGAAGGCTCTGAGGTCGACCGAGAGCGGAAGCGACTTCTTGAACCGTACGGGCACGCGGAACTTGTGGTCCCGGTGGTCGGGAATATCGGGATGGGTTCCGAAGGGGTGGCGCGTCAAGAAACCTCGCCACTCACTCTCTGACGGCGACGATCTCGAAGGCGAGCTGCAACCCTTCTTTCGTCTTCACCGACCCGCCGACGGCAGAGATCTGGGGAACGCCCCAGTTCTTGCCTTGGAGCTCCATCTCGCCCTTGGCAATGACGCGACCCTCGGCGACTTCGAGAGTCAGTGGAACTTCGACGGGTTTGGTGACGCCCCGGAGGCTCAGCGTGCCCCGGAGCTTCAGACGGCGATTCGCACCCTCGGACTTCTCGACCCGGACCTCGGTCGACTCGAAAACGATCCTGGGATTCTGCGGGAGCGCGAGCGCCTGGGTCTCCATGTCGGACTGCACCTGGGCGCGATCCTTCTCGCTCAGCTCCTCGTCGGCAACGGTGAGCGAGGCGGCCTCGATCTCGAGGACGAAGCGCGAACTTTGGGGCGCCTCGGAATCCCAGTCGACGCGACCCGCGAGCCCCTTCACCTGGATATTGTGCTCGTGCCCGAACATCTTGAAGAGGCCCGCGGTTCCCACGTGGACCGTCATCCGGCTCTCCTCGGCCACGACCCGGTAGGCAACAGGCGCCGGTACGGGCACCCCGAGACCCATCAGAACCGCCATCCACGCAAACATGGCCACCTCCGAACCTCATGCTACCCTGCCCTTCCCCAAGGACCTGTGAGTTGCTACGCACTCAATCGCCTTTTTGGTACGTGCCGATGAGCTCTGCTCCTCCGAGGATATGTCCCTCCATCGCCTTCAAAAGCTTCGCCCGCGTTGGACGCCCCAGGTCCCCGAGCACCGCGTCGAGGGCGTACAGCCTGTGAAAATAGCGGTGCCTTCCGATGGGCGGGCACGGTCCGCCGTAGCCGGTGCGCTTCCAATCGTTCAACCCCGAAAGCACGCCCTCGGGCAAATCCTCGGGGGCGACCGCCTCCTCGAGCGCTCGAACCCCCCCGGGAATGTCGTACAAAACCCAGTGCACCCAGGTCATCTTCGGCGCTTCCGGGTCGGGGGCATCCGGGTCCTCGACCAGGAGCGCGAAGCTTCTCGTCCCCGGGGGTGGATCGGTCCATGCGAGGGGTGGAGAGATGTCCTCGCCCTCGCAGGTATATCGCCGTGGTATCTTCCCCAGGTGCTCGAACGCTGCACTGGACAATTGGAGTGGCATTTTGTGATCCTCCTCATACTCCGGCGGAGCTTCGGCGATAGAATGCGGCTTTTCCGCTCGCGCCGGAAAGGATCGCAGGCATCGTGACGACCCCTGAGTCTTCCGCGACCAACACCTCGCCGCGCCGCATCGACTTCGTCGAAGGCTACCACGTCCGCCTTCGCGCCGCTCTGAACCGAGGTGAGGGCAAGCTCATGACCCTCTCCCAGGGCGGGGCTTACGTGGCGACCCCGCTGAGCTTCCTCCCCCAGGCGCAGCTCTCGGTGGCCATCGAGATCCCCGAGCTCTCGCGGATCGTGGAGGTCGAGGCCGTCGTCGCCTGGGAGAACCGTGGGCCCCGAAGGCCCTCCTCGGCCCAACCCGACGGCTACGGTATCCGGTTCATTCGCGTCCCCACCGTCTCGGCGGAAGCCATCCAGTGGCTGCTCCACAGAGAGGAGCGCCGAAGCCGCGACAACCCCGCCAGCACCCAGGCGCTCTCGTCCCGGGAAGTTCGCGAAATGATGGAGCGTGCCGAGGAACAGTTCGGCCTCGCGGCCGCGAACGTCCACCAGCCGACGAACCCGTTCGAGGAGCCCGAGGGACCGCCTCATCGGCTCGAGCATTCCGTCCTCAAGGCCCGCGCTCCCCGGGCGCCGGGGGTCTTCGTTCTCTCCTACGATCGCACGGTCGGCGCCCGCGTCGGGCGCTCCGACGAGGATCTGCGGGAGTCGCTCTCCGCGTTCGTGGGGCACTACTCGTACTTCTACTTCGAAGTGGTCCCGGCGTCGAAGGACCGCTTCGCGAAGGAGTGCGAGCTGTTCCACGATCTCGGCGGGGACCGCGGTCAGCTGGACAACGCCGAGCATCCCATCCCGCCGCCGAGGGGGAACCTCGAGTGCCTGCTGTGCGTGAGGGGCGGCCTCAGCCGGTGACCGCGCCCTCGGAGGCCGAAGCGACGAGCCTCGCGTATTTCGCGAGAACGCCCGTTCGATAGCGCGGCTCCTTCGGCCGGAACGAGCTTCGCCGGGCCTCCAGATCGGCGTCGACGTCGATCGAGCGGGCTTCGACGTCGAGGGTGATCCGATCTCCGTCGCGCAGGAGAGCGATGGGCCCGCCTTCCGCGGCTTCGGGAGCGACGTGTCCCACCATGAAGCCGTGGGTCGCGCCGCTGAACCGCCCATCGGTGACCAGGACCACGGAGTCTCCGAGCCCCCGGCCGACGATGGCGCCGGTGACCGCGAGCATCTCCCGCATACCCGGCCCGCCTTTGGGGCCCTCCCAGCGGATGACGACCACGTCGCCCTCCTGGATCTTGCCCGCCTGCACCGCCGCGAACGCCTCCTCTTCGGAGTCGAAGACCCGGGCCGGGCCCTGGTGGCGCATGCGATCGTGGCCCGCGAGCTTTACCACCGCGCCCTCAGGCGCCAGGGCGCCACGCAGGATGGCGATGCCCCCTCGCGGCTTGATCGGAGACGAGAGCGGGCGAATCACTTCCTGACCCGCCGTCTCGCTGGCGCTCGCCGCTTCTTCCGCGAGAGTCTTCCCGCTGACCGTCGGCGCGTCCTGGAGAAGCCCGCCGTCGAAGAGCCGCTTGACCAGAAGTCGAAGTCCCCCGGCTCGATCGACGTCGGGCGCGGTGAAGCGCCCTCCCGGCTTGAGGTCGGCGAGGACCGGCGTCCTCGCGGACACCCGATCGAAGTCCTCGAGCGTGAGGTCGACTCCCGCCTCCCGGGCGATGGCCAGAAGATGAAGGACGGCGTTCGTCGATCCCGCGGTCGCGGCCACCGAGGCGACGGCGTTCTCGAGCGCCGTCCGGGTGATGATCCGCCGGGCGGTGGTACCGCGCTTCCACAGATCGAGGACCAGGGAGCCGCTTCGATGAGCGGCATCCTTCTTCCGCGGGTCCGTCGCGGGAATGTCGTTGACCCCCATGGGCGAGATGCCGAGAACGGTCATCGCCGTCGACATGGTGTTCGCGGTGAACTGCCCCCCGCAGGCCCCGGCTCCCGGACAGGCCGCGCCCTCGAGGGACTGGAGGTCCTTTTCGGTCATGAGGCCGGCGGCGCAGGCGCCGACGCCCTCGAAGACGTCCTGGATAGTGACGTCCTTCCCCTGGAAACGGCCGGGGAGAATGGAGCCTCCATAGATCATGAGAGACGGAAGGTCGAGCCTCGCGAGAGCCATCACCGTCCCCGGGATGGTCTTGTCGCATCCCGAGATCGCGACCACGGCGTCCAGGAGATGGCCGTTCACCACGAGCTCGATCGAGTCGGCCACGATCTCACGGGACACGAGTGAGGACCGCATGCCCTCGGAGCCCATGGCGATTCCGTCGGAGACCACGACGGTGTTGAACTCCAGAGGCGTTCCGCCGGCATCGCGGATTCCCTGCTTCACGTGGACCGCGAGCTCGCGCAGATGGACGTTGCACGGAGTCACTTCGGTCCAGGTGTTGGCCACCGCGACCAGAGGCTTTTCGAGGTCTTGATCGGTCAGGCCCATCGCCTTGAGCATCGCCCGCGCGGGGGCCCGCGAGATTCCCTTCTTGATGGCGTCGCTTCGCATCCGCGGATGATATCATTCCGCGATCGAGCGTCCTCGCTCGGAACAGGGGTCGTAATGAAGAGATATTTCTTTCCACAGACTTCCTGGAACGGGAGCTCGGCTCGAGACCGCCCTGAGAAGGAGAGACGCTCATGAACTTCATGCTGCTCGCCTTGCTTTCCAGCCTTTCCCTTCCAGGCCTTAAGGAGCCCGTCGAGATCCTCGTCGATCGATGGGGCGTCGCCCACATCTACGCTCAGAACGAGCACGACCTGTTCTTCGCCCAGGGCTACACCGCGGCCCGGGATCGCCTGTTCCAGTTCGAGATCTGGAGACGACAGGCGACGGGAACGGTCGCGGAGATCCTCGGACGAAGAGAGCTCAACCGCGACATCGGCGCCCGGCTTCATCGATTCCGAAAGGACATGGGACTGGAGCTCGCCCACTATCACCCGAAAGGCGAGCTCATCATCACCTCGTTCGTCGAGGGCATCAACGCGGCGATCGCCGAGACCGAGAAGGACCCCTCGCTTCTTCCTCTGGAGTTCGAGCTTTTGGGAATCAAGCCGGGAAGGTGGACCCCCGAAGTCGTGGTCTCGCGCCATCAAGGCCTTCTTTCGAACGCCACCGAGGAGCTCGAGGTGGGGATGGCGGTCGCCGCCTTGGGCGCCGACAAGGTGCGAGAGCTCGACTGGTACCGGCCGGGACGTCCCGAGCTGGCGCTCGACCCGGCGATCGACGGCTCTCTCCTCAAAGAGGAGGTCCTCGGGCTCTACCGCGCCTTCCGCGAGCCCATCTCCTTTCGGCCCGAGGACGTGGTCCCCGCCCACCGGAGCGCCCGCGCGAGCTACGAGCGGCTGGCGGAGGCGATGAGGACCACGATCCCGACCGGAGACGGAAGCGACGAGATCGGCAGCAACAACTGGGTGGTCGGAGGCGGGCTGACGCAGACCGGCTACCCCTACGTGGTCAACGATCCCCACCGCGCGCTCGCGGCGCCTTCGCTTCGCTACTTCGTGCATCTGTCGGCGCCGGGATGGAACGTGATCGGCGGGGGCGAGCCGGTCCTTCCCGGAATCTCCATCGGGCACAACGACCACGGAGGCTGGGGCCTCACCATCTTCGGCCAGGACAACGAGGACCTCTACGTCTACGACACCAACCCCGCGAACCCGAACCAATACCGCTATCTCGGAACCTGGGAGGACATGCGGATCTCGAAGGAGACCATCCCGATCGAAGGAGAATCTCCGGAGACCGTCGAGCTCAAGTACACCCGCCACGGTCCGGTTCTCCATGAAGACCGCGAGCATCACAAAGCCTACGCGCTTCGCGCCGCCTGGATGGAGATCGGCTCCGCGCCCTACCTCGCGAGCCTTCGCATGAACCAGGCGACGACTTGGGAGGAGTTCGCCGAAGCCTGCGCCTACAGCCGCATCCCCGCGGAGAACATGATCTGGGGCGACGTCCAGAAGAACATCGGCTACCACGCCGTCGGCATCTCCCCCATCCGCCGCCCCAACTGGAGCGGCCTCGTCCCGGTTCCCGGCGACGGGCGCTACGAGTGGGACGGGTACCTGCCGATTCAAGCGCTTCCCAGGGTGAAGAACCCGGAGAAGGGATACTGGGGAACTGCGAACAACTTCATGGTCCCCGACGAGTTCGCCTATCCCGAGGCGCTCCATTGGGAGTGGGGCGACGAGATGCGCGGCCTCCGTGTCGACGAGCTCCTCTCGACGGGACGCCGCTTCACCCTCGTCGACATGATGGAGTTCCAGCACGACGAGCTTTCGGTCCCGGCGCGAAACCTGGTGCCGCTCCTCCGTCATCTCGAGCTCTCTGAGCTTCCGTCACAGGTCGCGCGCGAGGCGCTTGCGAAGCTCCTCGACTGGGACTTCGTCCTTTCGAAGGAATCCGTCGCCGCCGCGATCTACGTGAGCTTCGAAAGGCGGCTCCTCGAGAACGTGAAAGCCAGGGTGGTGCCCGAATCAGCACAGAAGCTCCTGGGCCGCCCGAACAAGAAGCGGGTCATCGACTGGCTCGCCGCCCCTGACGGGCGGTTCGGAGAGGATCCCATCGCCGGGCGCGACGCGGTGCTGAAGACGAGCCTCGAACAAGCCGTGGCCCAGCTCACCGAGCGGCTCGGAGCGGACCTGAGCGGCTGGCGCTACGGACAGGAAAAATTCAAGCACGTCCTCATTCGCCATCCCCTGAGCGCCGCGGTATCGGACGAGACGCGGAAGAAGCTCGACGTCGGCCCGGCGCCGCGGGGGGGATACGATTCGACCCTCAACAACACCGGAGCCGGGGACAACCAGACCTCGGGGGCGACGTTGCGGGTGGTTCTGGACGTCGCCGACTGGGACAACTCCGTGGCCACGAGCTCCCCCGGGCAGTCGGGCGACCCCGAGAGCCCGCACTATCGGGACTTGTTCCAACTCTGGGCGAAGCACCAGTACTTCCCACTCTTTTTTTCCAGAGGGAAGATCGAGTCCGTTACCGAGCACCGCTACGTTCTCGAGCCCGCGGGAGCGACCGATCGATAGCCGCATGCAGCATCGCCGACCCCCGGTGGCGAAGAGAATCCCCGAGAGGCTCGAGATCCACGGCCACGTCCGCCACGACCCCTATTTCTGGCTCAAGGGCCGCGACGATCCCGAGGTCCTCGACTACCTGCGGGCGGAGAACGCCTATACCGAAGACGCGATGGCGCACACCCGGGAGCTCCAGGAAGCTCTGTTCCGCGAGATCACCGCGCGCATCGATCCCGACGACTCTTCGGTGCCTTACCGGAAGGACGGCTACTACCACTACCATCGCTTCGAACCGGGGAAAGAGTACGCACTCCACTGCCGCAGGAAGGAAAGCCTCGAGGCGCCCGAGGAGATCCTTTTCGATGGCAACGAGCTCGCCCGGGGACACGAGTTCTTCTCGCTGCGCTTCTCGGACCTGAGCCCGGATCAGACGCTCGCCGCCTATGGCGTCGATACCCGGGGCCGGCGCATCTATACCGTGCGGTTCAAGGACCTCGGGAGCGGGGCGCTCCTCGATGACGTCCTCGCCGAGGTGACCGGCAACGTCGCCTTCGCGGGGGACAACCGCACGGTCTTCTACACCAGGCAGCACCCGGATACCCTTCGCTCCTACCGGGTCTTTCGGCATCGGCTGGGAACCGACTCGCGCGAGGACGTCCTGATCTATGAAGAGAAGGACGAGGCGTTCCACCTGAGACTCTCCCGGACGCGGTCGAAGAAATACCTGGTCGTGGTCTCGGCGCACGTCCTCACGACCGAGTACCGGATCCTCCAAGCCAGCGACCCCGAAGGCGAGCTCCAAGTCCTCGTGCCTCGCGAGCACAATCACGAGTACTCCGCGCGCCACCACGGCGATCACTTCTTCATCCTCACCAACCGAGGCGCCCCGGGCTTCCGCCTGGTGAAAGCGCCGGCGCAAGCGCCCTCCTTCGAGAACTGGGAGGAAGTAATTCCGCATCGAGAGCGCGTGATCCTGGAGGACCTCGAAGTCTTCTGCGATTTTCTCGTGCTGGTGGAGCGACAGGAGGGGCTTCGGCGGATTCGCGTCATCCGCTGGGACGGCGGCGGCGAGCACGAGATCTCGATCGACGAGCCGGCGTATGCGGTCGACCTCCGAGACAACTACGAGCCCGATACAGACGTCCTTCGCTTCGGCTACAGCTCTCTCGCAACCCCGCCTTCGGTCTACGACTACGACATGAGGACCCGTGAAAGAAGGCTCCTGAAACGAGACCGGGTCGGGGGTGAGTTCGATCCCTCTCGCTACGTCACCGAGAGACTCTTCGCCGAAGCGAAAGACGGCGCCCGCATTCCCCTATCCCTCGTCTACCGCCGCGATCTCGAGGCCCGCGGCGAGGCGCCCCTGGTCCTCTACGGCTACGGCGCCTACGGGCTCATCCACGATCCGGGTTTTTCCCTCGAGACGCTGAGTCTCCTCGACCGGGGATTCGTCTTCGCCATCGCCCACGTTCGCGGGAGCGAAATTCTCGGACGGCCGTGGTATGACGGGGGCCGCCTCTTTCAAAAGAAGAACTCCTTCACCGACTACATCGCGAGCGCCGAGCACCTCGTCGAGAAGGGCTACGGGCATCCGGCGAAGATCGCGGCGGTCGGAGCGAGCGCCGGGGGCCTCCTGGTGGGCGCGGTCTTGAACCTGCGGCCCGACTTGTTCCGGGCAGCGGTGACCCATGTGCCGTTCGTCGACATCGTCACCACGATGCTCGACGACAGCCTTCCCCTCACGACGGGCGAGTACGAAGAGTGGGGCGACCCCAGGGTGAAGGAGTACTACGACTACATGCTCTCGTACTCCCCGTATGACAACGTGGAGCCCAGGGAGTACCCGCACATTCTCGTGACCACGGGCTTGAACGACTCCCAGGTGCAGTACTGGGAGCCGGCCAAGTGGGTGGCGAAGCTGCGAGCGGCGAAGACCGGGGACGCGCGGATACTCCTTCGGACCAACATGGACGCGGGGCACCACGGGCCTTCCGGCCGCTATCGCCACCACCGCGAGACCGCCCTCGACTACGCGTTTCTCCTCGACCTC
>Ga0299906_10005416_pt1 | contig 10393 bp, 9 predicted proteins | sample RVTome_14_FD_200259 | JGI IMG/M metagenome (GOLD analysis project Ga0299906, IMG submission 200259) | Soil microbial communities from uranium-contaminated site in the Upper Colorado River Basin, Wyoming, United States - RVT145D125 (version 2) ...
TTCTACCGCGAGACCCTTTAGCAAGGGCTTCAAGACGGTTTGGGTATCGACGTAAACCCGGCTCGAGGCTTGGTAGCGGTCTGGCAGCATGTTCACGATGATCCAGCCCCCGGAAGCAATCAACCAAGCGACGAGGATGGCCAACCAGCGGTAACGCCAGGCGGCTTTCAGGTAGCTGAGTAGTTGATCGGCTAGTTCTTGCATTGTTGAGATCCGAGCGGTCTATATCGATGCATAGCTCAGAAATCCGGGCAAGTGCTCAAAAAAAGCTTTGGGGAATGATCAAAATATCGCCCGGCCGCATCGGCACGTTGGCCGAGATATCCCCTCCTCGTACGAGGTCTTTGAGCCGCACCCCGAATTGTTGCGTCTTGCCGCCGCTGGTCCGCCGGATGCTTGCCTTGTTTCCATCCGCAAAATCGGTGATGCCGCCCACGGCGATCATGACGTCGAGCAGCGTCATGTTCTCGCGGTAGGACAAGGCTTGGGGCTTTGTCGCCTCGCCGATGACGCGCACCTGCTCGCTGTATAGCCCGACGAAGTTGGTCACGATGACCGTGACCACTGGTTGCTGGACATACTTGGCGAGGGATTGTTCGATGTCGCGGGCAAGCTCCCCAGTAGTCTTGCCGCTGGCCTGCATATCATCGACCAGAGGCGTTGAGACCTTTCCATCTGGCCGCACCGGGATCACCACGGACAGCTCTGGACTGCGCCAGACATCAACACGGATCGTGTCGCCTGGACCAATGAGATAGGGCGTGACGGCGCTTGCCTCGGACTCTGGAGGCGGTGGATAGCTTGGGGCGCACGCCCCGAGACCAATCGCTAGACCGAAAAGCGCGAAGCTCACTGCAAGCCATCGTTTCGTGGTCACGGCACGTTCTCCTCAAAAAATATGGACAAACTCTAGCATTGTTAATGCCGTTTCGTGCCTCTTTGAGATTACCAACTGTTTTATATAAAGTTTAGCCGTTTTCACCGCGACGAGCAATGAGTCGTTGCAGCAATGCAACAGCTCCCGTTCTCGCTGACGCATTCTCAACTTGCGCCGATGCACAGTCAATCTCAATCGCCAAGTCGCAAAGCGGACGACCAGACTTATTCCATCAATCCTCCGTTGGGAAGAACAGAGATTGCGCGCCGAGGGCGCAACTCAAAGAAAGTTGCGCCGGTCAGCGCACAGATACGAGTGTTTCGTGTCGGCATGCAGCTAACTTGGCGGCGGGACGCCTCGCCGCTCGCTTTAGATGATGCCCAAAAGTCTTCATTTGTACTCGATTTCTGTGGCAGAGCCCGTGTCGCTCGCGCGGCATTCCGGAATCTCCACGCCTTCACATTACCTGATGCAACGTTCGTAGGCGACACCCCGCATTCTCCTAATCTGCATAGGACAACCCCAGCAAATCGAATTGTACTGAACATGGGCAAGAAATTGTCGGGGATTGACGACACGAGTTTTATCCCGGAATTCAGTTGCATGATGAGAGTGTGAAATTGTTCATGAGCGTTCGTCGTGCAAGGATCTTTCCAGCATAGAATGTGGGAGTTTTGTCCTATCGGCGCGAAAGCAGCATTGTGATAATGGCCGCGGACGGTGACGTTTCCGCCACAACAACCGGGGGGGTTGGGTCATGCTGAGAATTTTGTTGGTCTTGTGGGGCACTGTTTTTTTTTCATCTCCAATCGAAGCGCAGTATATTTACGGCTGGCGCGATGCCGATGGCATCATGAACTATTCGGATTCGCCACCGGTTGGTGGAGACGTCGGGCACGTGCGCAAGTTGCGCAAACACACGTTCACGGAAACCGGTGACAGCCGCTCTGTGCCTGCTTCCTTGGCGAAGTCGGCTAATAGTCCTTCGAAGACCACGTCGATCGCTTCTGGTCGTACGCGCGACCCGTTGCCGCCCGGGGATAGTGGAAATACATCTTCCAGCGGCCCCGGCGGTGCATTGACGGCTGGTGGAGCCAGTGGCGGCGGGTCGTCATCGGGTGGTGGCTCCGGGCGCGAAAGTGGAGGCGGGGCGCTGGCAGCGGGCAACAGTTCGACCACGGGTAACGGGGCAACGACCGGCTCAAGCGGAATAACCACGGCCTCGACCGGCGCCACCAGCCCGGGTAATACTGCCACAGACTCATTCAGCGACGCCGTATCTGGCAGCTCCCGCCCGGGCGACACAACGATGGCGTCCGGCGGTGGCTCGACAACGTCGGGTGGCAGTTCGTCCACCTCTGGGAGCACAGGCACGTCCGAAAGCACCACTACGGCGTCGAGCGGCGGCGACACCAGCACATCGGGCGCCTCTACCTCCGGCGTAACTAAGACAAGCTCTGGCAGCACGACCACGGCATCCAGCGCGAGCCCAACAACCTCGGGCAGCGGCTCGTCCACGTCGCGTGGCACGACGACCGCATCGAGCGGCAGCAGCTCATCCGGAGCCAGCTCCTCCACCTCGGGTAGCAAAACCGTGGCATCCAGCGCGAGCCCAACAACCTCGGGCAGCGGCTCGTCCACGTCGCGTGGCACGACGACCGCATCGAGCGGCAGCAGCTCATCCGGAGCCAGCCCCTCCACCTCGGGTAGCAAAACCGTGGCGTCCAGCGCGAGCCCAACAACCTCGGGCACCGGCTCGTCCACGTCGCGTGGCACGACGACCGCATCGAGCGGCAGCAGCTCATCCGGAGCCAGCTCCTCCACCTCAAGCACAACGGCGACAGCCTCTAGCGGAACCACCACGTCATCGAGTGGAAGCACTACGACTGCCAGCAGCACCACCATAGCGACTAGCGGTAAGACAAGCACATCGAGCGGGACAACTACCGCGACGAGCGGTGCCACGACCACGTCATCGAGCGACGCCACGACGTCTGGGGCGACATCCAGCGATAGCACCTCGAGTCAGATCGGCACTGGATCCGGTGGCGGTCAGGCCACTCTTTATTGGAATGTCAGCACAGGCGCGAATGTTAGAGGATATCGGATTTATCATGGGACAAGCGCAACAACATTATCCCAGCCATACGGAAGCGGTCTGGACGTGGGCAATGTCACCAGCTATACAATAGCGGGATTGGAAAGCGGGAAGCGATATTATTTCTCGGCAACGGCCTATGACTCGCTGGGCAACGAGAGCATCCCCTCCAACCAGGTTTTCAAGGACATTCCCTAACGGGACGTTCCCCGAATGGGCGACCAAGCTAAAGAATAGGAATAGCCACACATGAAAACATTCACGATTTCCTTGGTCTCGAGCGTTTGTGTCGTGGCTGCGCTCTCGTGGTCAGAGGCATCGAGGGCGCAGGCGGTTCCATTAGTCTTTCAAACCACATTCAACTGTCCCGACTGGAACCAGAATATGGGTGTGTCGGATGGTGCCGTGTGCAAGAGCGGTGACGGCATTTCCGGAGCCGGTGCATGGGCTGCCAAGGGTTATGTTGATGAGGTTACGGCTGCCGCCAACAATCCCGCGGGTGGAGGCGGCAAGGGTTTCCGCCATTACCGTGGCGACGGCTCGAACACCAGCGGCGGCGGTCTCACCATCACCCTTCCAATGGCCGTGACGGAGGTATGGGTCCGCTTTTATATGAAGTACTCATCGGGTTTTGCTTGGACAAATAGTGCTCCCGCATATACCAAAGAGCATTACTGGGAAGCGGGCACGTCAAAAAGCTACGTCGTGTTCGGAATTCAAGGGAAGAGTTCATGGGGCGTGAATTTTGCGGGAGGCACGAACTATCCGTCCTCAAGGACGTTTGCCGCGTCGCAAGGAGGCAGCAAAACCGGCGACGGACTGTGGCACGCCTATGAGTATCACCTGAAACAGAACGGCCCAGCGGCCACTATTGAAGTGTGGGTCGACGGCGTCAAGTATCTCACTCACAGCTCAGCGAACCTTGGCAGCACCCCGTGGCGCCGATTCATTCTCGGTTCAAATCAGGCGACGGTGACTGACTGTAATCCCGTTTGCTATACCGATTACGACGATATCGCTGTCAGCACGAGCGGTTATATTGGTCTCCTCGGGACTCCGCCAGCGCCAGTTCCGCCACCGCAGGGTCTCCGCGTGCAATAGTGTAGGTGGCCGTTTTTGCGTCGTAAGGAAACCACGACAACAATGATGGTGCGCGAAGGGAGCGCGACCCATCAATAGCGCCATAGGTTTTCCCTTGCTCTTGATCGCAGTCCTGGCAGGACTTCCGAGCCAAGGCCGCTGCCAACAGACCATCTACTTTATCGAAAACTTCGACGATGCAAACTTCGCCGCGCGGGGCTGGTATGACAGCCCAGCAGGCACGGTAGATGTCGCAAACCATATCCTGGGCAGCACCGGCTCGTTCCATTGTCGGTGGACTCAGGGAGGAACGAAATGCGCCGGAGGCGCACCTGGTCGGCGCTTGTTCACGGCCTCTCCCACGGTTTACGTTAGTTTTTGGTTAAAGCTAGGTTCTGCGGCCGTGACGTGGCAAGGATCAGGCAAAGCTTATCACCCGCACGTGATCTACTTGCTAACGGATGCCGACGGCGAGTATGTCGAACCAGCTTGGTGCTCCCTTGAATTCTTAATCGAACCCAATCTTTTTACGCCTCGGTTAGCGGCAACAGATGGGAGGCGGATCGATACCGGACAGCTAGGTATCAATCTGCTGGGAACAGGAGCGCCCCATGCAATAGGAGGTGGAAACGGCTCTCAGAACGCGACGTCACACTATTACCCGAATGGTGTTGGTACATACGCGAATGGCACGTTCTGGGATTCTCCGGCTGCAAGCTTCATAAATAACTCATGGCACCACGTTGAAGTTTATGTCGCGATGAACTCCATTGTCGATGGGGTTCCGAAGGCTGATGGCGTCCTCCGATTCTGGGTCGATGGCGTCCTTGTCATTGACCAGGCAAACGTCTATCTGCGCTCGGCGCAATATGCTGCGCAGAAGTTTAACCAGCTCGCGCTACTACCTTGGATCGGAGATGGATCGCCCATCGCGCAGGATTTATGGATTGACAACCTCGTCGTAGCAGATCAACCACCTGTCTCCCGCATGGCTAGAGACGAAAATAACCGCTCGTACTCGCGAACGCATCGCTGAAGTGAATACCTCACAACTGCCTTTTCCCGTCCGACCCTGCCGAGCCTTTGCCTCAATTGTGGCTCTCTAAGTAAGCGAACAAGAGCATCCTGCAACGCCGCAGAATCGTCGAGTTCAACCAGGATGCTGTCCACGTTCGGTGTTAACACCTCGCGGATCCCTTCTACATTCGTTCCAATAATCGGCAGGCCAGCGGCCATCGCTTCTATGAGGCCGATCGGCAGGCCCTCTCTGAGTGAAGTTAGGCAAAAGATATCCATGATCCAAAGCAGATTGGGAACGTCCGTTCGGTAGCCCAGGAACAGAACTCTGTCCACCAGCCGATGACTTCTAACGAATGAGCGAAGAGCATTCTCCGTATTGTCGGACTCGCCCGCGAATCCTTGTCCAATGACCAGCAGCTTAACGTTCTCGTATTTTTCAGCAACTCTGGCAAATGCCTGTAGAAGAAGTAAATGGTTCTTCACTTTTTTTAGGTTCGCCACCACACCGATTACGATATCGAGATCAGTAAGGCCCAGACTTTGTCGTAGGTCTCGCACGTCCCTTTCTTGCCCAACAAGATCGGTGTCGACGCCGTTCTCGATCGTCACAGTTTGAGACGCATTGGTTCTGAACACGCATCGAATCGCACTCGAAACATGCGATGTGACTCCAATCGTTGCGTCCATTCGCCGCAGTAGATAGCCTCCGGCCACTCTCCACTTCAGATTGGTCGCTTCTATTTCCCATTTCGAGTGAGCCGTGAAAACCAGGCCCTTATTAGCCACGATCTTGCAGCCGTAGTAGGCATAGATAGCTGGCATGAAATGCTGCGCATTGACGACATCGATACCCTCGCATTTAATAATTCTGGCGAGTTTCTGCATCGTGGAGAAATCCACCCGCTTCGTTTTTGGCACAAAATGAAGAGGCACGTGAAGATCCCGGAACTCCTGCAGCACTTCGTTCCCATAGAGCCAGGCCACTGAAGGGTTGAACCGGCTCCTATCCAGTCTGAGAGCGAGATTGTGCACGAGACGCTCTGATCCTCCCATGCCCATTTGCGGCATAAGGAATAAGACATTCACTGGCCTCATCCGAGTGAAGATTCCATTATTCCGCGCGTGACGTCTTGCCGGGTTCCCCAATCATTTGCGCAGCACCCTCTTCGAATCCAATTTTTGAACGCCAACCCATTGCATTCTGGATCTTCGACGCGCTGTATCTGACGCGCTTCTGCGATGACTCGAGCCGGTACACTGTCAAAACAGACTGCTTGCCAACAAACCCACACAGTTTTTCTTGTAGCCGCGTCAACGTGAGAAGTACGGACATGGGACAGTAGATGACGATTGCTCTCGGCCACAGCGGCTTGACTACACGGTCCATATACAGCCGCTTCGTGACTCGCTCATCGTCCACGACGTTGAATATTTGATTATCCGCCGCGCTATTGACAATGCATTTGAGGATTGCATCCACCACATTGTCCACATGGACAAGGGGCAGTTCGCTATCCCCATTGCCGAATACGATGAAGATCCGTCGAGCGCATGAAACACCCATCATGGGCGTAAAGGCCTCCGCGCCAGGCCCATACAGAGTCCCAGGCCTCAGTACAACGGCAGGACATTCGCCACGGTTCATCGCCTCGGTCACCAAAATCTCTGCCTGCAGCTTAGCGGCGGAATAATGGCCCCGACGCGAAGGAAATCGCTCGAGTTGCGCTTCCTCGGGGACGATCTGGTTCTCGGCATAACCGGCTACTTCATACACAGCGCATGAGCTGATATAGATGAGCTTCTGAACACGATTCTTCCTACAAGCCTCCAGAACGTTTCGTGTGCCCTGAACGGTTGCCTTGATGGAATACTTGGCCGCGCTGTTCCTTTCGGCTGCGGCATGCACGACAACGTCCACACCCCGGATAGCAGCCATGATCGATGGCTGGTCACCTAGATCGCCAAACGTGATGTTCACTGCCAATTTCTCTAGGATGCTTACATTGGATCGCTTGCGCGCAAAAGCCCGGACTGGATAGCCGTCGTCGAGCAACCGTTTTACAAGCCGGCTTCCGAGAAAGCCCGTTGCACCGGTGACGAGAACCCTTGTTGATTTCGTTTCCATGAACGCCTAATCGTTCCAAGGCCTTCGCGATATGGATAAACCGGGTCCCCTGCTGATCGATCTAGGTCTCAGCCACTGCGTCGAAGCATCTCAATGCCAGGGCTGCAATGGTAAGACCCGTATTCGCATGACCTGTGTAAGCCAGCGTCGATCCGTCAGCTACAAACAAGTTATCTGTCCCGAACACACGCAGGTCAGCATCCACCACTCCCTCCGAGGCATTCGTAGCCATGCGGCACGCCCCCGAGTGATGCCCGGCACTGTCCAACCTCGTGCTCATTTCCGAGAATATCTTGAAACTCTTGAACTGCTCGGAATAGCTCTCGAAGAACATATTGAGAAATCTTTTCAGTGACCGGCAATCATTGTCCGAGACGTTCCATGTGATCCTGAATGTTCCATCATCCAGTCGACGTATTCGGGTGTTTTCATCCGGGAGTTGCTCCACGAAGACCAATCCCGATACGTGACGTGTCGCATATGACAGGCCGTATTTAAAGTTAATCACGTCGAACAGAAGATCCGCATGCCGCACCAGATAAGCCATATCAAGCAGGGAGAAAGATCTGCCCTTGTAAGCAACCAGCTTTCTTTTCAGGAAGTCGTATGTGCTCGGGTCCTTCATGGAGATAGCCGGGCGCAAATAGAGAATGTGGTTGTGAGAATCGGCATCGCCAAGACGGCCCGGATTCAGCACAAAACCGTAGCGAAGCTTGTATCCCGTCCGGGTGACGTTGAAGAGTGGCGCCAGGTCCACACGCTGCTGAAGAGTCGCTTTGAAAACATACCCGCTCGGATGGTCTGTGATGAATTTGCCGATTGGGAGTTGCTCTAACGAAGGACAATCCCCGATGGACTGAAGAAGGATCTTGGGTGATCCTAGCCCCCCCGCGCATAAGACGAAGATGTCGGCAGGGAACTTCTTCAAGGCGCCGCTTGTGAGCTCGACACCTTCCGCATGGGTGATCCGCGGCGGTCGGGCGCTTACCAGCCGCCGGATTTCAGTGTTGGGAATTACCTGCAGACCATGCAGCTGCTGCGCGCGTCGAATCAGTGGACGGCTGGAAAACGGCCTGTTTGGATAGAGAAGCGCCTTTAATTTGAATGTGTCGCCTTTGGTGAAACCGCCGACCGGCTCATCGAGCGGAGTCTCAATGTTACCCAGTGAGTACGACACCTCGCCCCGGAGTAGGGCTATAGCCCGGACGTAGTAATCGCGTAGCTGAGCGTACGCTATCGGAGCCCGGGCACGGCCATCGTGTTTGGATATCCCCTCGATATCCGTTCGATCCAGAACCGTTAGGCCACCGTGCCAGAAATTTGAGGTGCCCCCGATACCCCTACCCCTTGTGAAGACCATCTGAGCTCCTGCCGGCTCCCAGATTTCGTTACTGGGAAGCAAGGGTGCTGGGGTATCTCCAAGCTCCACTAGCGTTACATAGTGACCTCGTGCAGCCAGCATGGAAGCTGTTATACCCCCTGCCAGACCACCTCCTATGACACAGACTGACTTGCGCATTTCGGCTGCAACGCCCGCACTACGAAGTTGGCCACCGAGCTCCGTGGCGCTCGGCGCCAGAGCCGCAGGGGCTCCTTTCCATTGCGCTCAACGCTTGCGCTCAGTCCTTACCCACCTCTCGCGGCCAACTCCTAGGATGGACAGCGCGTCGATACCCAATTTCCACGCCAGGAACACGGGCGCAACGAAGATCGCTAAGAACTTGCTCAACTTGTTCTTCGTGTAAAGAACCCCCACTACAAAGATCCCCAGTTGCGCGATCGCCAGAACAAGAAACCACGAAGTAAGCGTCCACCCGCCGACTGCACCCAAATGCGCAACCACCATCAGGACCAACGTGACATTCATTGCAAGAGAAGGATTTGGAAGAATCAGACAAAGACCCGCGTCGAATTTGACGATGTTCCGCTCGATCAGGCCACTCGATAAGAGGCCAAAGCCATACCGCCAGGCGACGGCAAATCTCCCGCTTGACCAACGCAACCGTTGGCTCGTTGCCTGCCTGAGCGACAACGATTCTTCATGGTAGATCCTCGCATCATGATCAAACCCCACAATTTCCCCTTTCTGTACGAGTTTTGCATAGTACTCCCAGTCCTCTCCGACGGTAAACGCGTCCCAACCATGCTCTCTGAGTATCCGGGTCGCAAAGCACATTCCGGTTCCCGTAAGCTCAGCTGAAAGTCCGAGACGCTGTTTTGCGGGGCTATAAATGTTGTTATTGATAGTCCTCGAAACATCAAGCAATCGAGTAAACCAGGTCTCATCAGGATTTCCAACACCGTTGTAGCATTGAATGATCTGTTTTTCTTGAATTGCCCCGTCGAGACTCTTAAGTGCGCTAGTGCCGACGAAACAATCCGCATCCACGATCAAGACCGCATCGTACTCGTCCAAGCCGATCCTCTCAAGCGCCCACTTGATTGTGTATCCTTTGCCCCGCCTCCCCTCATCGATGCGCAATAGAACAGTAGCGCCGTGGTGGCGTGCGACGTCCGCTGTGCTATCAGTGCAATTGTCGGCTACAACGATCGTGTCAAAGCGCTCCTTTGGGTAGGCCTGGTTTTGGATGCTCGTAAGTAGCCTTGGAAGTAGCAGCTCCTCGTTGTACGCCGGGATTACGATTGCAAATCTCGTCATCTCTGCGCCAGCTGCCGACGGGCGCACGGAAAAGAGGAAATGGACCACGAGCAACACGTACCAATAAGCTACGTAGAAGCTCAGATAGAGAGTAGCAAGAACCAGAACGCTCGAGATGATGATCATGTCAAAACAGCTCCCCGTTCTTCAACCTGTTCGGCGCTGGACCGCTAAATACAGCAGTGGCTCCACCCGTTTAGACAGAAAAAGTGCCGTCGTTAAGTGTTGAACTGCGGGTTCAGGGTTTCAGGGCTTCTGCCAAACGCATTATGACGAATACTCGGTGTGCCGCGTGGACTCGTACCCGGTTCTTTTCGCCAGGATGCGCCGTGCGCGAGGCGACATCGCCCGTTTTTCATCCTCCGCCGCCTTCTTCAGCTCGCGCATCGTCTCGTGGGCGTGGAGGTAGATCTGCTCGTATTTGACGCTGCGCCACAGTCGCTCGACGAAGACATTGTCGACCCAGCGCCCCTTGCCGTCCATGCTCACGCGCACGCCCTTGGCGAGCAGCACCGCGGTGAACTCCTCGGCAGT
>Ga0299906_10005417_pt1 | contig 10391 bp, 11 predicted proteins | sample RVTome_14_FD_200259 | JGI IMG/M metagenome (GOLD analysis project Ga0299906, IMG submission 200259) | Soil microbial communities from uranium-contaminated site in the Upper Colorado River Basin, Wyoming, United States - RVT145D125 (version 2) ...
AGGCCCGAGCCGGTGAGAGAGGCCACCAGGGATGCGGAGGCGATGAGGTTGAACCAGTCGCCGAAGAGGCTGACGACGTGCCCGTACCAGAGGTTTCGAAAGTCGTCGTTCCCGCGGAAAAGCTCCAGATACCCGGCGCTTGTGATCATGGAGACCGCGAGATTCTAAACCCGGAACGAAACGCAAAGGCGCAAAGGCGCAAAGACGCAAAGAAAACCAAAAAAACGGGGATAAGGGAGATCGGAGGCGATAGGGAGAAGGGTCCGGGATTCGACCGCTCTTCTTTGCGCCTTTGCGCCTTTGCGTCTTTGCGTTTCTTTTCCGGGGAACCTGGCTCAGTGGCGGGGGAGCTCGGAGGCGGTGCCGAGCTTCTGGTAGATCCCGCGGGCCTTCTCCGGCTCGCCTTCGCTCTCGAAAAGCTTCGCGAGCTCGAGATGCGCTTCGCGGTCCTCGGGATCGAGAGCAATCGCGCGCTCGAAATGCTCCCGAGCGGCATCGACGCAGCTGGGGTTCTCGGCGAGCCATCGTCCCAGCACGCGATGGTAGTTCGCCTTGTCCGGATTGAGCCGCACCGCCTCGTTGATCGATGCGACGGCGTCGAAATAGTCCCCGGCCTGCCAGTGGCGGTTGGCCTCGAGGAAGTAGAGCTCCGCCTCCTTTGCAGCCTTGGAAGACGGTTTGGCGGCGGGCGGTTTCACCGGCTTCGCCCCTTGGGATTTCACGGCGACGGTGAGGGCGGCCAGAGCCTCGGCGGCAACCGTGGCCTCCGTCGATGCGCCCGAGAGCGACCGGTCGTACGCCCGGCGCCGCTCGGGGTCGGTCAGGGTCTCGTAGGCTTCGTTGATGCTCGCCCGCACTTGTGCCATCCGCTTCGAAAGGTCCTCGAGCGCGCTGGCGAAAGAAGCGTCGGGCTCGAGGGAGCGGAGCGCGTCCTCGTAGGCCTCGCGAATCCTCTTCTCCGAGGCGGCGGGAACGACGGCGAGACGATCGTAGAAGCTCCCGAACTTCATCGCCGCGTGACGAGCGACGACTCCGTCCCGGTACCGCGTCTCCGCCTCGGAGGGGACTCGCTTGGGGAGCGCGGGTGCGGGGCTTTCCGCGGGCGCAGGGCGCTCTCGCCTTTCGATCACCCCCGCAAGGAGCATCGCATAGAGACGCCGCTGGGTGTCTTCCTTTCCCAGCGGAGAGATGGAGACGATTTCCCCGAGAGCCCGCCGGCCGTCGATTCGGGCCAGGATGTACCCGTCTTCCTGGGTGATGGGGATCCCGAAGTGGCCTCCCTTGGCGAGTCCGACGATGTCCGACGCCGCGCCGAGTCCGGCCTGGATCGCGGCGAGATCGCTTACGCGACGAGCTCCTTCGTAGATTACTTCCGCGGTGCGGAGCTCGAGGACCAGGTCGGCAGGCACGTTGGCTTCTTCGGGCTCGAAGCGATAATGCCCCGCGCTCCAGGAAAAGACGGAATAGATGATGTCCTTGATCTGCGTCGCCACCGCACGGCCCATGTCGGGCGAGCTCACCCAACCCCACTCCACCATGGTGGTGCCCAGGCGCTCGCTGGACCGCTCCATGACGCGAAGGGCGAGCTCGAGAACCGATCGCTTGATCTTGCCCTCGCGGACGAGGCGCTCTCCCAGCCGCTCGTTCTCGACGTTGGTGGCGGCGAAGACGATGTCGCCCCTCTGGAAGACGAGGCGTTTGGTCTCGCCCCCGCGATCGAGGACCAGCGTCCCGCTCGCCCGGGCTTTCCAGAGATCCCGCACGACTTCGGGCAGCGTGGCTTTGCCGATGGTTCCTTGGGGGGGCGAGAGCTTCTCCGCCATTGTCACGAGCGTCTGCAAGGGCGACGCCAGCCGCGACGCCTCAGAAATGATTCTAACTCAGAGATTTCCGCGTTCGCTCGAGAATCCGAGCTGGGAAACTCCCTACAGCAGGCCGGAAGTCCCCACAGAGAAAATTTCCATTGAAACATACAATTATTATTGTACAATCTAATTGTTTTTATCATTGCTATGCAAGACGTCCTGTACGTGGAAGTTGCGGGTCAGGCCGGGGCCCTCCTCCATCCGTTGCGGATCGAGGTTCTCAAGAAGCTGGCGGAGCCGCGCTCTTGCCCCGAGCTGGCGAAAGAGCTCGGGGAGACGTCGCAGAAGATCTACTACCACGTGAAGACCCTCGAGTCCGCGGGACTAATCGAGAAGGTCGAGGAGCGTCGGGTGAGGGGAATCATGGAAGGGCTCTACCGCGCTCGGGCGAAGTCCTATTGGCTTTCGCCGTCCCTCGTGGGGAAGGTCGGGGGTGCTTCGCGCGCCCGCGACCAGATGAGCCTCGGTTTCCTGCTGAGCCTCGCCGAGGACATACACGCGGACGTCGGCCGACTCGGAGAGCGAACCGGAGACGGCCAGTCGGTTCCCTCTCTCGGGCTCTCGATGCAAATCGAGCTCGAGAGCGGCGAGGAGCGCGCCCGATTCCTGGCCGAGCTCCAGGAGACGTTCCAGGGCCTCGCGAAGAAGTACGCCGCGAAAGGCTCGACCGAGGGGCAGCAGTTTCAGGTGTCGCTCGTTTGTTATCCCCGGATGGAGAGGAGAACGGAATGAATCCGCCAATCGAGATCGCCATCGACGTCGCCGCACCGCCTTCCAGGGTTTTCGAAGCTCTCACCCGTGCCTCGGAGCTCGAGCGGTGGTTCACGGAGAAGGCTTTCGTTTCCGAAGCCGAAGGACGGTTCGACTTCTGGGGACGGCACACCCCGGGAAATCCCGATCGGCAGGGCGGACGCCACCCGCTGCGCGCGCTCGAGCCCGACGCGCGGCTCGTCTTCGAGTGGAGGATGCGCGGCAAGGACACGACGGTCGACATCGCGCTCGCCCCCTCGCCCCGAGGAACGACGCTGAAGCTCTCTCACGACGCACCGCCGCGCGGCGCGACCGAGATGAGCCTCGGCGACTTCTGGCTCCTCTCGTTCGAGAACCTCCGCCGTGTCCTCGAAGAGGGCAAAGCCCCCGTTCTCTGCGACTACTCGACCGCACCGAGAGGCGGGGCGGAGCTCGTGGTCGACATCGAGGCGCCGCCCGACGCGGTGTTCCGAGCGCTCACTCATCCTTCGGACATCGACCGCTGGATGAAAGCGAAGTCGACCGTCGAGCCCGTGGTCGGAGGCCGGATGAGCTTCGGCTGGCCGACCGAAGGGCCGCTCCGGATCCTCTCGATCGTCCCGAACGAGAAGCTTTCCTACACGTGGGAGCACCCGAACGACGCGGAGACCATCGTTACCTGGACGCTCGAACCTCCGAACGGAAGACGAACGGCGACGCGGCTCACGCTGGTGCACAGCGGCTTCGGCGAGCGCGACACCGAGGACTTCCGCACCGGCTGGCTCAAGCACGTCTCCTGGATGAAGGCTTTGCTCGAAAGAGGCGAATCGTGGGTCCCGCCCTCGAACCTCGGCGTCGGCAGCGACGCCTGAGCGCGACCGCGTTCGGTTCCGAAGCCGCTGCGCCACGGAGGCTTGACTGTGGAGTCTCCTGTTGACTATACTCCACAATAGAGATGGCAACGATACAGGTGGTTATCGAAGATCGCCTGCTGCGGGCGGCTGACCGAATGGCGAAGAAGCGTCAATGGAATCGTTCTGCGCTCTTTCGGGACGCTCTGCGGACCTATTTAAAACAGGAACATTTTCGAGAGCTTGAAAGACGGGAGCGTGAAGCCTACGAGCGAACGCCCGATGACCCGTCAGAAGTCGCCCTGTGGGAGGGAGCCGCCGCTTGGCCGGAGGATTAGAGCGGGGAGAGATACGACTCTATCGTTTCGCCGCGCCTGACAAGGTACGGCCAGTCCTGATACTCACCCGCGACGAGGCTCTCCGATACCTCGGCAGGGTGACAGTGGCGCCCATCACCTCGACCATCCGTGGCGTTGCTTCGGAAGTCCTTCTCGACACCGATGACGGAATGAAGCATCCCTCGGTGGTTAATCTCCACAACATCGTCACGGTGGCGAAGACGGGGATCGGACGGCGGGTCGCGAAACTCAGCGAGCGGAAGCTTCTGGACGTGTGCCGTGCGATAAGTTATTCCCTCGGCTGCGAAGGCCCCTAAAACGTCTCCCTGCTACAATGGAACATGGACCCGCGGCGCCTCCTCGCCGTCGCGCGAGGAGATGAGTCCTCCGACCTTCTTCTCGAGAACGCGCGCCTGGTCAACGTCTTCTCCGGCGAGATCTACGAAACCGCGATCGCCGTTTCCGGCTCTCGCATCGCCGGCCTCGGGCCCGGCTATCGAGCGAAGAGGTCGCTCGACCTGGAGGGTCGGTTCGTCGCTCCCGGGCTCATCGACGCCCACGTCCACATCGAAAGCTCCATGGTTCCCCCGAGGGCCTTCGCGCGGCTGGTCCTGCCGCGCGGAGTCACGACGGTCGTCGCCGATCCCCATGAGATCGCGAACGTCCGGGGCCTCGAAGGCATCCGCTTCATGCTCGAAAGCGCTCGAAGAAGCCCCCTGAGCTTCTTCTTCACCGCGCCTTCCTGCGTCCCCGCGAGCCACCTCGAGACCTCGGGGGCGCGTCTCGGAGCGTCCGATCTCGCGAGCCTTCTCTCTGAGCCGGAGATCATCGGCCTCGCCGAAGTGATGAACTTCCCCGGCGTCGTTCAGGGCGACGAGGAAGTCCTGGCGAAGCTCGCGGCGTTCGACGGGCGGGTCATCGACGGACACTGTCCCCGCCTCACCGGGCTCTCGTTGAACGCCTATGCCGCCGCCGGCATCGGATCCGACCACGAGTCGACGGAGATCGCCGAGGCCCGCGAGAAGCTTCGTCTCGGCATGACGGTGTTTCTCCGGGAGGGCACGGCGGCGCGGAACCTCCGGAACCTCGCCCCGTTGATTACCCGGGAGAACGAAAGAAGGCTCTGCCTCTGCACCGACGACCGCCACTGCCAGGACCTTCTCGACGAGGGGTCGATCGACTACCTGATCCGCGTCGCCATCGCCGAGGGAATCGATCCCATGACCGCCTTTCGCATGGCGAGCTTGAACGCGTCGGAGTATTTCCGACTTCACGATCGAGGGGGGGTGGCCCCCGGGCGCCGCGCCGACCTCGTGGTCTTCTCCGACCTCGAGTCGCCTTCGATCGAGATGGTGTTCAAGGACGGGGCTCTCGTCGCCCGCGACGGAAAGCTCCTGGACGAAGGCGAGGCCGATCCAGAGTCCGGTTGGGAGGGCGGCCTCAACGTGAGGTGGTCCGATGTCCACTTCGCCGTGGCCGCTCGCGGCCGCCGCCTCCGGGTCATCGGCTGTACTCCGGGAGAGCTCGTCACCAGGAGCCTCACGATGGAAGCCACGATCGAGAACGGAAACGCGGTCGCCGATACGCATCGGGACCTCCTCAAGATGGCGGTCATCGAGCGCCATCACGGGACGGGGAACGTGGGAACGGGATTCGTGAAAGGAATCGGCCTGGCGCGCGGGGCGATTGCGGGGACGGTCGCGCACGACCATCACAATCTGGTGGTCATTGGGGCCGACGACGAGTCCATGAGGACCGCGGTCGAGGCCGTCGCCGAGGCCGGAGGCGGTCAGGCCGCGGCGGACAAGGACCGGGTCCTCGCCCGCGTCGCCCTTCCGATCGCGGGGCTCATGTCGAGCCGTCCCGCGGGCGCCGTGGGCGAAGACGTCCGCTCGTTGAAGCGCGCGGCAAAATCTCTCGGCTCTCCCGCGCCCGACCCCTTCACCACCATGAGCTTTCTCGCGCTCGAGGTCGTGCCCTCGCTGAAGCTCACCGACCTCGGTCTCGTCGACGTCGAGAAGTTCGAGATCGTTCCCCTGTTCGTGAAAGACTGACTCCATGCAGGAGCGGGAGCCGAGAGTGCTCGTGACCGAGGATGCCATACGGGAGAGGGTCTCCGAGCTCGCTCACCGGATCTCGAAAGACTACGGAGGGGTCGAGAACCTCACGCTTCTCGGGGTCCTCCGCGGAGCTTTCATCTTTCTTTCCGATCTCTCGCGCAAGCTCACGATTCCTCGCCGAGTCGACTTCATCGCTCTTTCGAGCTACGAGTCCGAGTCGACCAGCGCCGGCGCGGTGCGGCTCATCATGGATGTGCGCGCTCCGCTCGAAGGGCAGCACGTGCTCGTGGTCGAGGACATCGTCGATACCGGCCTCACCCTCGACTACCTCTTGAGAACGCTCCAGGCTCGGGGGCCGAAGTCCCTGAAGACCTGCGTTCTCCTCGAGAAGCCGGAGCGTCTCAAGGTAAAGGTTCCCATCGACTACCTGGGCTTCACCATCCCCGATGAGTGGGTGGTGGGCTACGGCCTCGATTCGGGAGACCGCTATCGCTGTCTTCCTTATATCGGCGTCGTCGAGCCTCAGTAGAACTTGCCGAACTGAAGGGAGATCGACGCCGTCGGCCCCCGGAAGCGGCTCTCGAGGCCGCTCGCGGCGCCGATGAAGCGGTAGCCCGCTCCCACGCCGAGCCTCATCCAGCTCGTGAAGGTGTAGGAAGCGTTCGCCTGCGGCTCGGCGACGAAGAATCCTTCGTCCACGCGCACGCTCGTGGGGAATCGATGAGAGAATCGCCGTCCTCCGCGGGCGCCCCGGCCGCCGTGCTCTGGAAATCCGGGCTCGGGGAACTCGTCGACGTCGATGGCGACGCTCCCCGTTCCCAACCCCACTAGCCCCCGAAACGAGAGGTTGAATCGGTCGCTTCTCTGCGCGAACCATTCGACGAGAGCCCCGCCGTAGGCGAGGTCGGAGCCCGCGGGACCGTTCGTGAGCCAGTAGGCGCCGCCCCCGAGGAAGAGCTTCCGGTCGGTGAGCCAGCCCGCATAGCCCCCGAGGAGGTTGGCCGACTCGCCGTCCATCTCGGAGAACTTGAAATCGGGCGCGACGACGAAGCCGTTCTGGATCCTCTCCAGTCCCTCGGTCTCCGTCGACTGCGCGAACGAAGGCGCGGTCGCTCCCGCGAGGACGAGCACCGCCGCGAACAGAGTTGTCTTCTTCATTGTCTTCATGTCCTTTCGCCCTGCGCCTAGTCCGGCTGGGGCAGCTTTACGTTGAGGGTCGTGGTCTTCCCGGGATCGACACGGACGTCGGTCACGAAGGGCGCGTGGCCCGCCTTTCGGATCTCGATTCGATGCTCGCCCGCGGTGAGGTGGATGACGAGGGACTCCGATGCCTGATCGGGCCAGGGCTCGCCGTCGATGAGGACCTCGGCGTCTCCAGGCTGCACTCCGAGCTCGAGGACCCCGAACCCCGAGACCGAAGTGGACGGCTCGGCTCGGGGTTCGACTTCGACCTCTCGCTCGGGTGGGGGCTCGGGCGGCGCCTCGCTCGTTTCTCCCGGCGCGAGCGGCTCCATCGCCCGCCGGATCCGGTACGAAGCCCCGGGGCCCAGATGGAGCTTCTCCCGGATCGTTCGATGGCCCTCGAGATAAATGACGATCTCGTGGTTCCCGGGAGCGAGGTCGAGCCTCTGGAAGAAACCATCGAACTCGTCGACGATTCCCGCGAGGTAGCCGTCGACGTAGACCTCGGCCTCGACGGGCTTCACCTCGATCCGCAAGGCGGCGGGTGCTCGATCCAGAGGCGCCGCGTAGACGCGAGCGTAAGGATACGGCGCGCCGTAGAAACCGCCGTAGTAAAGCGCGGGGTAGGCGTAATAGCCGCCCCAGTAGGGCCAGCTCGGATAGTAGCGGTAGTAGCGGGCTCGGCCGTGGGACTCGGCCTCAGTGTGGAACGCCAGAACCGCGAGAAACGAAAAGACCAGGGTGACCGCGAGCTTCGACAATCGCATCGAGCCTCTCCATGTGCTGCACCCTTGGCATTCGTTCGGAAGTGCAAAAGCGATTCCAAAGTCTCGCGATTTCTATCCTGCACGGGCACCGCGATTTACCCCAACACGCCTTCGCGGCGCCGTCCCATCGCGTAGACGAAAACGACCCCGGGAGATGACGCTCAAGGCCGCCCACCCGGGAGAGGAACCGGAACCAAGGGTGCGACCTCGGGTCCTCGATTTCACCCCGGGCGGGCGGCGCTCCCAAGTTAGCGAAGAGTGCTGTCGCGCGCTGTCAAGTTGCTGTAAAGGCTGTAAGAAATCGGAAGGAGTCAATTTCGCAGCAGCGATTCGAAATCACGAAGGAGGTCCCGTCCACGGGCATAACCGCGCTTCGCGATGAGAGCCATCGCCGAGCGAGCCTGATTCAGGTCGGCGTCCGAGGTGACCTTCATGAGAGCTCTCAGGTCTATGAGGTCCTGAGGTCGCTTCACGTCGTCGCGCGACAGGACTTTGAGCGCGATCAGGTGCCCGACACGGGCCACGGGGACTTCGATGTTTTCGAGGACGCGAATTCGCTCCGCATTTTGCACGACTTCGGGCTCGATGCCGGAGGAAGCAAACAGCAGGTCCACCACGATTCCGCTGAGATCCGCGTCCCCCGGCGAAAGCCTCACCGTGGCGAGACGGCCTACAGCCTCCTGCTCCACGAGAGCGGCGATGGAATAGCCGGCCGCCCTCAAGGAATAGATGAGCGCCTCGGCTTGCTCGTCCGAGTCGACGACGACGGCGATATCCGCATCGCGAGTGAAGCGCGGCTCCGTTCTCGCCGAGACCGCGAGTCCGCCGACGAGCGCGAAGGGAGCTTCGAATCCGGCCAGGTGTCCGGCGATCCGGGAAAGCGCCTTTCCGAGGGGGGTCACGGGAATCTCGTGCTGGGGTCGATCTTTCTACCCACGCAGTCGCCGTCCTCGGCGCCCGGGCGGTGGCGGATCCACTGGCGCAAACGCTCTTCGATTTGGGCGTCGGACTCGGCCGGGTGCTCGCGTTTCAGCGTCTCGCGCATCATCGCCACCCCGCTTTCGAAGAGCTCGAGGGCGATGCCCAGCTTTTCGGAAGGCGTGAGCGAGCTCGGTTCGGCCACGCTCCATTCTACCCCGGCGCCTGTTTGTGCTAGCTTCCAGGTCCGCATGGTGGGACGTCGCCGTTCCGAGATGAACTGATTGGGCGGACTCGAAGGGGAGCTCGCGGCCGTCGGCGCCGCCGCTCTCTTCGGCCTCTCGTCGACGTTCTTCACGCTCGCGGGGCGGAGGGTGGGTCCCTCGACCGTCAATCGCGGGCGCCTCCTTCTCGCGGCGCTGCTCGCGCTCGGCCTCCACGCAGCGACGCGAGGAGAGCCGCTTCCTTCCTCGGCCACCGCGAGCGCCTGGCTCTGGCTCATCCTCTCGGGAATCATCGGCCTTGCGCTCGGCGATGCGAGTCTGTTCCAGGCGTACGTGCGCATCGGCCCCGCGCTCTCGATGCTGATCTTCTCGACGACGCCGCTCTTCACTTCGCTCTTCGGATACGCCTTTCTCGGGGAGAGCCTCACCGCCGTCGAGTGGATGGGGATCGCGGTGACCCTCCTGGGAAACGCCTGGGTGGTGAGCGAGCCGAAGCGCCGCGACTTTCATGGCGCCGGCGGCTCTTACCGCGCGGGACTCCTCTTTGCGGCAGGCGGCGCGCTCGGCCAGGCCCTGGGCCTCTTGACGGCGAAGCTCGGACTCGCGGAAGGAGTGGCTCCCCAATCCGCCAATCTGATGAGGCTCCTGGGGGCCGCCGCCGCGGTCTGGGTAGTCGCTTTTCTGACCGGAGCCGCCCACCGCACCCACGCGGTTTACCGAGAGGATCCCCGCGCCTCGGTGTTCACGTTCGCCGGCACCGCCACCGGGCCGATATTCGGCGTCTGGCTTTCGCTCGTCGCCATCACCGAGGCCCCCCTGGGGACCGCGTCGACGCTCATGAGTCTCACTCCGATCTTTCTGCTCCCGATCGCGCGGCTGGTATTCTCGGAGCCCATCAGCCACCGCGCCGTTCTCGGCACCGTCGTCGCCCTTTCCGGCGCGGGGGTCCTGATGCGTTGAAGGAGGGAATTTTTATGCTTCCGCTTCTGTTGCTGTCATCGTTTCTGCAAGTCCCGCCGTTTCTGAGCCAGTTGGAAGGTCGGCCCTCGCCTCCCGCCTCGCCAGCGGACGCGCCCGAGGACTGGCTCCTCGCCTTCGTCGACGTCGAGACGACGGGACTCCTTCCGGGCTACCACGAGATGATCGATATCGGCATGATCCTGACCGACGTCGAGGGTCGCGAGATCGATCGCCTCTTCGTCCGGCTCCAGCCGCAGCATCCCGAGCGCACCTCCGAAGGCGCCCGCGCGGTGAACGCCTTCGAGCCCGATCGCTGGCGCGAGCTCGGCGCACTCTCACCGAAGGACGCGGTGGAGCGCATCGCTTCCTTTCATCACCGAGCGGCGGGGGGACGAGACGTCCTTCTCGTCGCCTACAATTCTCACTTCGACGCCGCGTTTCTCGATCACCTCTTGCGCGGACAGGGGCGGACGTGGAGGGAGCTCTACCACTATTTC
>Ga0299906_10005418_pt1 | contig 10389 bp, 18 predicted proteins | sample RVTome_14_FD_200259 | JGI IMG/M metagenome (GOLD analysis project Ga0299906, IMG submission 200259) | Soil microbial communities from uranium-contaminated site in the Upper Colorado River Basin, Wyoming, United States - RVT145D125 (version 2) ...
CCTTGCGTGAAACCACCAATCTTTGCGACGAGATCGAGCGTCAGCGTGCCAAGCGATCGAGCAGCCATTGATTATTTCCTGCGTGAATTCTTGGAGGCGTGGAGCATGTCGAGTACATCGTCCAGGGTGGCGTCATCTTCCTGCCGCTGCGGAAGGAAATCTTCCATCTTGGCGTTGCGCTTACCGCCCAGTTGCGAGATAAGCACCGCGAGCATGGCGAAACCGCGATCGAGGCGCTGCCCGATGTCGATCGGGCCGGTACGCTCGATGTAGCCGCCCCACTCTAGCGCCTCGGCATAACTCATTCTGTACTTGGCTTCGGCGACTGTTCGGCCTCCGATGCCTCGGGCAACGAGCTGGTGCCAGATGTCGTCTGTGGCGTCGAGGTCTTTTTTTTGCGGACGTTGACCTCCTCGACGACCTCGGCAAACAGCCTGGCCAGGCTCGGATCGAGCAGATAGGCTTCGTCCTGACTGATCGCCTCCTGGCCCTTGTCTCCCAGCCGGATGCCCAATGAGATCATCTCCACGGATATCGAGCCGTCATTTTGGGCAGCGCGTATCATGCGCTCGACGTCGCCATAGGGCAGCCGTCGGACCCAGACGGAGAACAGGTCGGTGACCTCGTCTCCGTCATCGAGCACATGGGTCCATTCGATATCGCGCTTGACCGGCGGGTCCATCACCAACCCGCCGCGCGCCTTCAGCTGTTTCAGATCCATAGGAACCCCTTAGGTCGCCGGCGTCAGGACGATTTCGCCCGATACCTGGATGCCGACGGACGACTGCACGACGCTGTCGAGTGCGAAGCTGAACGGGAAGGACGACATGTGACCGTCGAAGGTCAGCCAGCTGCGCGATGTCGGCAGAACAAAATCACCGGCGGTGTCAACGGTCGGCGGCGTACCGGGGTCTTCTGACCAGCCCAGCGCCCACTTCAGCGTGGTACCTGCCACCTTCAGCTGATGCAGCCGAATATGACTGGCGTCCGATGGATCGATGTTGATTCCGAAGCTGGCGTTTCCAGGCGTCGCCAGACCGGCCAGATAGGTGTGTGCCGTATCGCCGAGGCAGGTTGTTTGGATCTGATTGATGGCGGTATCAATACCGTCGATCGTGGTCACACAGCCGACGGTGATAACCGAGTCGTCCGCCGGATCAATGGCATAGAGGTCTGTGCCCTGGGTTTTCTTAGCCACGTATAGCTCCTTCGCCGGCGGGGCCGGACTGTTTCAGGTATAAAAAAACCCGCACGTGGCGGGCCGGGTTTGTTGCTCGGGGTGGGGTCATCGGTTCACGAACCAATCGACCTCAAATGTGAAAACTTTGTTTTTAGTCTCGGGATCGGTCGAATCGCCTCGCCAGAACGTGATGTGTGCGACGGGCTCGATAGCGTCGCGCAACGCCTCGGCGACTGCTCGGGCACCGCTCGCAGAGTCTGCATAGACATCGACCTGGATGCCGAACTGATCGATGTCCGGCACTTTTCCGAGATAGTTCTCCGGCCGGCCACTGATCTGCCTCCATACCGCATAGGGTTTGGTCACGCCCTGTGGCGCCTGGCCAAACAGGAAAAACCGGCAATTCGGCACACTGCCCAGCAGCGCCGTAACGCCAGCATCTGCCGAGACTGTGGCAAAAATCGGTGGATACATCAGCCGCCCTGCTGCGCAACTTTTGCTGCGCGTCTGATGGCGCGGTCAAGCGCCTTGTCGTAGTTGGTCACGAAGGCACTGATCACGGCGTTGATATTGTCCGACAGTGACCGGCGCATGAACGGATTTGCCGGCATGTTCTCTGTGCCAAATTCCAGGAACCGCCAGTAAAATGTATCTCCGCCAGGGTTATTACTATCGCCGCCCGTTGAATAGAACTGGCCGGCCTTTCCACTACGAACATTCTCTTTGGTGTTGGCGTAGACGCGTGCTCCGCCCAGCACTCCGACCCTGAATTCCAGGTCACCTGTCGACTTGAATCTCTTCGTGCTGAATCGCTCCGAAATATTGAGCGAAATGTTTGTGGGCGACTGCGGGTCATCGATGGCTTCCGCGTTGCGCTTGGCCGCATCACGAATAACCTGCGCGGCCTTTCGCAGAGCAAAGCGTCCGCCCTTGTGTTTCATGTCGTCGCCTACGCTTCGCATCTTCGCCAGCACTGGGTCGAGGCCCGTGATACTGAACTCTATGCCATCAGCCATTGATCACCCCGCCGTCGTGTACTGCTTGATCAGACGGATGCCGTTGTTGCCCGCCGCGAAGATGTTAAGCACCTGTTCCACGGTCATGCTGTGCTCGTTCATATTTGATTCGTAGGTCACTACTCCCGGGGCTTCAGGGGTGCCGCGACCCAGGCGAAGAATCACATTGCCGCCGCGCTCGATCGATAGGTCATTCCAACCACCGCCCTTGAATGTTGGTAGGCGAGCCGCCAGTTCGTCATTCACATCCGATAGGGTCATACCAGGTCACCAATATATTTTACAGAGAATGAATATTTTGCGGTGACTTTTGGGTTACTTCCACCCGACAGAGTTTCAAGCGATAGTCTGATGAATGTTACAGGTTTATAGACCACGTGATACATCAACTGTCCGTCTGAGAGTTGATCAGCAGTCGCGATATGTTCGGCCAAATTAAACCAAGACACTTTATCTAGACTACCTTGCAGATATAATGAAACAGCCGATGGGCTACCGGTAAACGTAACCTGAACGACATGGCTGTCGATTATTCTGTGTTCATTTCCTATCGATTTGCTAAATCCGGTTGCGCCTTGATCTTCGAACAGCGTTATCGCGCTCATTGGTTCTCACTCGCCGTGATGTCTAAACCACGCATAAGCATAGGACGGCTTACGCTCGTTGAGATGCGCGGATAGATCGCCTCGATGCCGCCGCCAAAGAATTTGGTGTTGTGTGCTGCCTCGGCACCTGGGCTTAACGTCTGCTCAGAACTGTCTATCGAGATACCTGTACCTGGAATTGATTTATCGAACACCAGAAAATTCTGGAACGAAACAGTTCCCGCTGTGCCGCCCTGGTTGGTCACCGTTATTCTGGTGAAGTACTCGGTGTCGCGCTTAGCCCGGTTGGATATGATGCCTCCCTGGTTGCTATTGAATGTCTCATCAAAGTCGAGCACCTCGAACGACTCTGTCACAGTCCGGAATTCGAAGCCGTTATCCCCATCGTTCAACATCGGCAGCACATCCGGTGTGCCGCCACCGGTGGTAGTTATGGTGGCGTTCGGGTTCTCAACATCGTTCGAGATGTTGCGCGAATAGTTGATCACGACTCCGGTGTTTTGGAAGCGGCCGTAGACCTTAGTTTCCATCGCACTGTTCCAACACGATTATTACCTCAGCCATTTCCATGACCCCACTTGCGGGATTCGTCGGCCAGGGTCGTAACATCTACGCTGTCGTCGAACTCAATCAAGGTGCAGTTGTAGTGCTTGGCCATTTCACGCAGTGATTCCAGGGATAACAGCGGTATGGCCTGGATCTCCTCCGGCCGGATAAAACTCATATGAAGTTCGACTTCGTTCAGCTCTTGGGCGCCCAACGTGATCACTGCGCGGAGACAATGCTTGGCCAGGTCGTAGCCATCCGGCGTTAATATCTGGGTGCCTTGGCTGGTCGCCGAGTCGGGGCACTTGATGGTTACCAGTTCGTGCTGAGCCATTGCAGGGCATCTCCCATTGTCATCTTCGGAAAGCACTCGATCGCGCTGCCGGGGCTAGCGTTGACCACCTCGACACCAGCACCATCCAGCTGCGAGGCGGCGGTAGCAAAAAGCGCCGGCAGATGATCCAGGTTGCTGGATCGCCCGCCCTCAATCCTCCGGTCGTGGCTGGCATCGACGCCGAACAGGGAGATACGCCGGGCATCCATGAGGTACGCCAGACCAAGGGCGCCATAGGCGCTGTTGCCGGTGTGGATCCGGCGGGGGTCATCTGACAACCCCGGGCGCGCACTCAAAGCCCCGTTGCCCGCCATGCGCTGCATGTACCGTACGCCGGCGGGGGCCGGCAGTCGCATGACATGCAGCGGGGCTTTTTGGGTGCCAAACCCTACTGGTACCGCCGCGATGTAAACCGTGCCGTCTCGGCGGTTCAGCATGCGGCTACGATTGCGATGGCCGGGATCCAGCGTAAACCAATAGCCCGGTGCGGGCTCCAGCCACTCTACCGCGCCGTTAACTGCAATCACAGTTACGCCCGGCGGTGCCGAGAATCCCCGCGCGCTCGGGCCGCTGGCCACAATGGCGATGTTGTCGTGGCGGTCGGTAATCTCGCAGAATTCAATTTCAGCCATCTGCAGCCTCAGCGGTTCAGATGAACCCACGGAAGCCCGGCCCGCATTTCTTCCAGCGTCCACTGGGCATACCCGAGGCCGGCCAGCCACTGGCGACGCGATGGGTAGCGTAGCTTCTTCACGTCTTCAATGCGGGGCTGGGCGACAGGGTACGAGACGGAACTCGGGTGCATAGCTATCGCCGGGACGCCGCGGATCAGAGCATCCACCGCGGACGTGGAATTCCAGGTGACGACGCACTTTGCCGCGGCCAGTGTATTGCCAATCTTGCCGTCGTCGATCAGGTGTGACGGCACGCCGTAAATCGATACGTCCTGCTGCCTCGGATGCGGGCGAAAGATGACATGCTCGCCCATTCTACGCAATTCGTTAACGGTGCGCCGGCACCAGGCCGCGTGATCCATACCCTGAACCTGTGTGTCGCGCGGTAGCTGACCACAGACAACGACAGAGCCGTCCGGTCGGCGCTGCCAGGGTTTTGTCTTGATGCTCATCGCCTCCCAGCGATCCAGCGGCACACCAACGTTGTTGAAATCCGCGTTACCGGCGAACCCACCCCACCCCACCTGGTAGTATTCGCCGCGCCGCACGAACGCAGACTCCACCATCAGCAGCCGGCGACCTTGGTGTTTAGCCAGGATCTCGCGCTTGGGCCAGGTCGGCGGGTAGGCATCTTTCGCGGCACCGAAAATGATCGCGATATCGCAGGGTTCGTATTGGCCCAGGGTTCGCACTTCTGCACCCGGGATACCCTCGGTCAGGGCCCTGAGCACGGCGCGGTGCTTCTCGTTGTAGTCGGGCTCGAAGGCGATGATCTTCATGGCTGGTATCCGAACACAGAAAAGTCCTCAGAAAATAGGGTGGCTTATGATCATTTCGAGCGACAGACCGCAATCAGCGTGCGGCCGGAGGTGTCGCCCAGCCAGACCTCGGCATCGTCGCCGCGCTTGCCCCGCTGGCTGCCGATAGACACGACCTCCCAGCCAGCTTCCTGGAGCATCTTCCGGAACTGATCAGCCGTGTAGTGGCGCACGTGCTCGCGGTGCCTGTTCTTCGCGAACGGGATCACCGCCTCATTCGGTACAGAGGCAATCAACCAACGGGCATGGCCGGCGGCGCGGGCGAGGAATGCCGGGGCGGCGTGACTGTGCTCGACGATCTCGAACGCGGTGAGCAGGTCAACCTGCGGGATATCCAATTCTGAAATATCGGCCTGAATGCGGGCCAGCTGGTCATGGTGGTAATATTGCTGACCGTAGTCAATGGCGCTCTGATCGATCTCGTAGGCCTCAACAGTAAGGCCGGCGTTAGCCAGCATCCAGGCACCATAGCCAATGCCGGAGCCTGCGTCGACGGCGGTTTTCAGGAGATAGGGCAGGGCATGATCTACAGCTAGCTGATACCGCGCCAGGTGATCGTCACGGATGCCGTCGAGGGTCGGCGCCGCCTGGCGGCCATTTACAATGGTCATACCCATGCCTCTTTAAGCCACTGGTGCGGCGTGTTGTGGGGTTTGTGCTGGCCAGCAAAGACCATCACCGCGGCGCCTCTCGGACGATCGCCGGTGAAGTCCCGGCGGCCGACGAAATAGCCTGGCGGCATGGCGCCCTGCAGAAACTCGGCGTGCGGGTAGAGTTTCTCGATCGCCTGCTGATCGCCCCGGGGGCAGCGGGCCATCCAGCCCTTAGCGTCAGCCACGAACCGGTCAAACAGAATGGCGCCGAAACCCTCTGCCAGAGACATGACACAGGACCCATAGTTGCAGGGCCAGTTCTGATTGCCGGCCAGCTTGGTGAAGTTCTGGCAGATGCCGAACTCACCATCCCACTTCGCCAGCAGCGTCAGGTCGTCGATGATAACGGTGTCCAGGTCGAAATAGAGGCACCGCCCTGGTCCGCGCAGATGAGGATGCAGAAGCGCCATTTTTGCCCACCATCCCGTCCAGCCGAAATGCCTGATATGCACCCTCTCGACGCCGACGATCTTTTCAGGCTGGTCCGTCAGGCAGATGAACCGGTGCTCCATCGGCAGGTGCCGGGCCACCATGTTGCGCAAGCGCTCGACGTACTCAATGCCGTACTTGGTGCCGGAGCGGACGCAGGCAACGGTAATCATGCGGCGAAGCCCTTCTTGCGGTAGTCACCGAACATGGGATCCTGCATATAGCCCTCGGGACCGTATCCGTTCGCGGTAGCCTCGGCCAGCAGGTCATCGAACAGCGCATTGATGCGCGGGAATCGCTGCGGCGTTGTCTTACCGTCGAACCAGTGCTTTTGACCTTGCGCCTTGAGCCTAGGCAGCGCGTGGCGCAGCTGCGGCTGGGATTTCATGTCTGTGTAGTGGATCGCTTTGATGGACGGGTGGTCGACGGGCCGTTGTCCTATTTCGCGGTCGAGGCAGTTCCACTCGCCGGAGAACGCTTGCACCAGGTCCCGTTTCTGTCGGATCAGGCCGCACAGCTTCTGGTGTGCCCGCGGGTCACGCATCATCCGCTCGACCGGCGGTATATGCCGTTTCGCCTCGGCACAGTCAAACATCGAGACGCAGATGCGCCATTGGCCGCCGCCTTTGGCTAACAGGAACTTGCCCGGGGCGTGCTGCTGATTCCAGAGCCCAGCCAGGTCGGCCATGAATATCACATCTGAATCGGTGTAGATGGCCTTGCCTTGAAAACCGCACTGCTCGGGAATAGACCAACGCAGGGCGCTGAACGGCGTCGCCCACTGCGAGGTATCCCAGCCATCGCCGTCGGACGAATAACACGGCGACGCCGGATCTCTGCTCAGCCGCATCCAGGTGATATCCACCGGAAGGCGGGTGTGCTTGCGGATCGACCACTCAAGCACGGCCTGGCTCTCGGCGTCTTCATGGTTCGGCGCGCAGCCGACGAAGATGCGAATCGGATCAGTCACGGGTTATTGCTCCTATTTTTGACAGTGCCTTTTCAAGCGGCATGCGCGGGAAATGGGTCAGTGCGGTTTCGCGGCTGCAGTTGATGATCTCGACGCCGCGCTTCTTCGCGATCATCGACAACTCCAGCAGCCAGAACTGCCATTTCTTGCAGCGGTTGCCGTCCGGGTTACCCAAGCCGACGTGATTGCCGTGCCAGTGCGTCCCCTTCCGGGTACTGCAATCGAACCCCAACAGGATGATCCTATTGGCACCCTCATCCATGGCGTACTCGATGGCCCGCAGGCCGCTGAATTTCGATGTCCGGGTTTTGCCGTATTGGCTCAGCCCGAACTGCCGCGCAGCGTTCTGCGAAATCGTCACCCTCTCGGCGGGCACTGTGATCTTGTCGTGATTGTCCCGCCACCAGGCATGGTCGGCACCCATGATCACATCGCAGAAAGGGGCAATTTTCCAAGTGGTATTGGTGACGACGGTAGGCAAGCCTGCCGCTTCGATCAACTGGCAGTCGTGCTCCGTCAGGCTCGGTCCGCTACCAATGACCGCCACGGTTTTTCTTTCCCAGCGGCTCATCCCTGATCAACACCCTCAGTGCATGGAGCGGTCAAATACTCAAGGCCACTGTCAGGATCGGCCAGCCAGCCAGCCGGGTTGAAAATCCTCCCCTCATGGCAACCGCAGACGCCAACGATACGCATGGCAGGGTCCAGTCCGGCGCGGTACCGGATCAAGATGCGGGCGCTGTATTTAGACTGCACCGCCTGAGACGCCATGAACTCGCGAGCGCTCAGCGGTTCGATCGCTGCGGGTACGCTGGTATGCAGATCCTGCCATTCCTGATTGAGCTCACCGGTAGCAGGATCCTGCCCGGTGGTGACGAGCTGTTGGATGGTGATGCGATGGCGCAGGCGGCCGGCGGATAGACTCATGCGATGGCCGGGTCTCTGAGCGGGTAAAGCAGCGCGGTGATCGGCGCCGGCAAGTATCCATGGGCCCAGTCCTTCATTTCCTGACCATCACGGTCCCGATAGAAAATACCCAGCAGCATAAGGACCGCGGCGCGCACCTCCCAGCGGACAATAGGGTTGCCGCTTGAATCCTCGTCCAGAATCGGAATGTCGTTGCTATCCAGCAGTGGGGTGTCGTTCGAGTCGCGCATCGGCTCATAAGGCGATGAAGACTTGAGGTATCCCTTCACTGCAGCGGAAGCGGCGACTATCTTCAGCGTGATGTCGTTGTCTTCGGAATCATGGTCAACTCGCAGATGGTCCTTTGCCTGCTGGAGCGTGACGTACTGCAGCATTACCATTTGCTCCCGTTAGGGCCCATCTGCGTCAGGTCGCGGCCGGCGCTGCCGGGCTGTCCCTGATCGCCTTTGTCACCCTTATCGCCATGCTTGCCATCGCGGCCTTTCTTCACCGCCAATCGCCATCCTTCACCCTCGCCAGGCTTCTGGCTGGGCTCATCCTTCTGCGCGATCCAGTAGGATCCTGCCCAGGTCACTCCGTCGCCCGCATGGTATCTGTCGGCTTGCTTGTAGACGCCTTTGTCGATAACGATTGGCAGCGTGAACGTCGACAGGTGTGACTCGCCGCTTGACTGCTTCACCATTACGCCAAAGCTGCGATCATCGTTCCGGTTGATGTCTATGCTCTTGATACCATCGACGACGCATTCCCAGCCACGCATGCCGTCGGTGGTTGCGTGGGCGCGCCACAGACCGCCGTCGTAGGTGGCGTAGGTCCCCCGCGGATAGGACTTTTCCGGGTCGATGGATGGCAGGATGTCGATATCGATCGCGTCGCGCCCCGGGGCACCGTCCTGCGGCATTTCAATATCCGCCATGCGCTGTTCGATCAATTCTTCAAGCATTGATCGGGCATATTCAGGCTCGACGCTCTTGCCATCGGAACCGTCTTTCCCATCCTTTCCGTCAACGCCATTCGTCGGCGCCGGTATCTCGGTGACGGCACTGTTGACCAGTTCGGATAGCAGTGGCTGCACATCATCGATGGTGATGCTGGTGCCGTCCTTGCCGTCCGCCGGCACGGGTAGCGCAGCGAATTTATCGTCAATATATCCTTTTAGCTGAGCGATGATCGCTTCGACGTCGACCGGTTCAGCATCCTTTCCGTCTTTTCCGTCTTTTCCCTCCTGGCCGGGCGAACCTTTCTCACCCGGCTGCCCGTCCTTGCCATCGGAACCGTTGCTACCATCCCGGGGCGCTGGAATCAGGGCGACCGCTTCCTCGACCATTTGCTTGATGGCTTCGGGGTCTGCGTCCTTGCCGTCCCGCGGGGCCGGGATGAGTTCGGCTGCCTTCGCGGCGATGTCGTCAGCCGTGACGCCGTCCTGCTGCTGCTCTATCTCGCGAAACTTAGCCATCCACTCTTCATCACGCTGCTTTAGCGTTTTTGTGAACTCGTCACGCAATGTAGCAACGGATTTCGATACGAAATCACGAATCACCGGCGCCAGCGCCTTGGCCTGGGCAGTCAGGTCTTTCAGGTTCACTGGCGTAGCTCCTTTTCGACCAGCAGCGCCAGCATGCGCATCTGGTCATCGGTGTCGTCTTGTTCGGGCTCTGCTGGAACGGGCTGCGTCGTGGGCTTCGGATCAAACGGGTTGGCCTGGGCGTCGCGCCAGGCCAGTGCCTGGATTGAATAGTCTTGGTGCTGCATGTAAACGGTATCGCCACCGGTGAGCGGTTTAAGATTGATGCGCTTGCGGCCCTCGTTCGGGGTGTAGACGGAACCGCGCACACCAGCGACCAGGGTTTCGATTTGTTTGCCCGAATCCATGCGGATCAGGCCGTTAAGATCCAGCTCGGTGCGTTGATTGGCCGGTACATCAAGCCCCTCGTCGAGCCCTGCCTCCATCGATTCGATGTGCACCTGCAGGCACTGTGAGTAGTAGTCCTGGGTCAGCGCGTCGATGTTGTCGTGCGTCGGCATCTGGCCGACGCCGACTTTGTAGGCCGGCACACCGAAGGCGGTGCAAATCGACTCGTCCGAACTGTGCATCTGCTCCACCAGCTGCGCATCGACACTGGTCATGCGCATGGGCTCGAATTTCAATCCGTCGCCGAGCACTGCCACCTTGCCGGCGTTGTCGCCGGTATAGTTTGCGTCCCAGTGCGCCTTCATGCGCCCCGCCGTCTCGTCGC
>Ga0299906_10005420_pt1 | contig 10389 bp, 5 predicted proteins | sample RVTome_14_FD_200259 | JGI IMG/M metagenome (GOLD analysis project Ga0299906, IMG submission 200259) | Soil microbial communities from uranium-contaminated site in the Upper Colorado River Basin, Wyoming, United States - RVT145D125 (version 2) ...
AATAACCGACCGTGAAACCGAACTCGTAGAGGCTATTGGTTCGAACTTCAAGATTGAGCCCACCGAGATGCAGGCAATAAAAATGTTTGTAAGATCCCAGCAGTCGTCTGAATTAGATCACCCGCAGATGCTGGTAGTCGAAACAAGCGAGGTTACACGCTTCAAAAATGCTCAGCATATACCGCGTGAATATATCAGCGGGTTTATCGCCATCCTGCACGTAGCCCAGGCCGACCTTTATTTTATTAAATACCTGGGGGGCTCTGACCTGTATCTAAATGGTGTGCCCGTAAAATCGGGAAGTATCGGCGTTCTTGGTGTCGGAAGTATGCTCCGGTGGGATAAAGACGACCCGCTTTACTATGGCGACATACTCAATAAATTCAAGAAATTCGGACAATATCCCAATTTGTCTTTTGAGGGTAAAGACCTCAACTTTCAATTCAGGAATGGTAAAATCGGACTTCGTGATATCAACATCGCTGAAGAATCCGGTAACTTGATCGCACTGATGGGAGGAAGTGGTGCGGGGAAGTCGACACTACTCCACGTGTTGAATGGATCAGAAACGCCGTCGGATGGGCATGTGCTGATTAACGGCATCGACATACACAAAGACCCCAAGAGGATCGAAGGAGTCATTGGTTTTGTGCCCCAGGACGATTTGCTTATCGAAGACCTCACGGTATATCAAAATCTGTACTACGCTGCCAAACTTTGCTTTAGTGACAAAGCTGAATCGGAAATCGATAGTCTTGTGATGAAAGTGTTGGAAGACCTGGGTTTAGGCGAAACCAAAGACCTGAAAGTTGGATCGCCCTTGCGCAAAACGATTAGCGGAGGCCAGCGAAAACGGTTAAATATCGGTCTGGAATTACTTCGCGAGCCTGCCGTACTTTTTTGTGATGAACCAACCAGTGGATTGTCGTCCCGCGACTCAGAAAACATTATCGATCTGTTGAAGGAACTCTCATTAAAGGGCAAGCTTGTCTTTGCTGTTATACATCAGCCATCTTCCGACATCTTCAAGATGTTTGACAAGTTGTTAATTCTTGATTTTGGCGGATATCAGATCTACTACGGTAACCCCGTCGACGCCATACTTTACTTCAAGAAAAGCATAAACCTTGTAAATAGCGATGTCGGCGAATGTCACGCCTGCGGAAATGTAAATCCGGAACAGATTTTTAATATCATCGAGACCAAGGTTATCAACGAGTACGGCCAATTCACCAATGAACGGAAAATATCGGCCGCACAGTGGAACGACGTCTTCAAGAAGAACTACAAGCCTTTTGGCATTGACCGGTCGGCAGAGGTACCTCACTCAACGCTACAGATACCCACGCGTTTAAAACAGACGATCCTTTTCGCATTACGCGATGTGCAGGCAAAAATTCATAACCGGCAGTACATGATCATTAATTTGCTGGAGGCACCGGTACTGGCCTTTATATTGGCATTTATTGTTCGGTATTATAATGCAGATGACAAGCTGCTGACGGGATATGTCTTCAGCAAGAATTTGAATATGCCGGCATATTTTTTTATGAGCGTGATTGTTGCCCTTTTTATGGGACTCACCGTAAGCGCGGAAGAGATTATTCGGGACAGGAAAATACTAAAACGCGAATCCTTTTTGCACCTTAGCAGGAGCAGCTATATCCTGTCGAAGATTTCGATCTTGTTTATGCTTTCCGCAATACAAACGTTGACTTTTGTGTTTGTTGGGAATACCATACTCGAGATTAAAGACATGTTCTTCGAACATTGGTTTATCCTTTTCACGGCAGCATGCTTTGCTAATCTCCTGGGGCTTAATATCTCTTCGGGATTTAACTCGGCAGTAACCATTTATATCCTGATTCCTTTGCTCCTGATACCTCAACTCATTCTAAGTGGGGTGGTGGTCAAATTTGACAAGCTCAATCCAATCATCGGAAACAGCGCAACGGTACCCGTTGTTGGTGATTTGATGGCTTCGCGTTGGGCCTTTGAGGCTGCCATGGTTGCACAATTCAAGGACAACCGCTATGAACGGGAATTTTACCTGTTCGACAAAGTCATGGCAAATTCCGATTACAAGAAAGTATACTTTATTTCTGAAATCGAAACAAGACTTCAATATTGTATGAATAATCTCACCGCTACCCGACCGGAAGTGAGAGAAAAAATGCAGCGTACCCTTCAATTGATCAAATCGTCGCTTGAAGGTGAACTGGAAATCACGAATCAAAAGCTGGAGGCGTTGAACAAACTTTCGCCAGATGCATTCGACGCCGATACTTATGACGAGATCTCATCGTTTCTTGAATCCTTAAAACGTTTTTATGTAAACCGCTATAATTCCGTTGATAAGGAAAAGGAAAAGAAGATATTTGAGCTGACGAATACCCCGGAAAAACAGGCGGCATTTAATGAATTTCGAGACAGTTACCACAATGAAGCGGTGACCGAATTGGCCAAAAACCTTTCGGAGACCCACCGTATCGTTGAACGCGATGGAAAACTCATCCAGAAGATTTACCCCATCTACAAGGATCCTGATCCGGATCATGTTATTGACTTCGATGCCCAGTTTTATATGCCATCAAAACATTTCCTGAATCGTAACATCGATACCTTCTTTTTTAATACCGGCGTAATTTGGTCGATGACGATTGTGCTTTCCCTCGCGCTTTATTTCGACGTCTTGCGAAGAATCATTGACGGAGTGAGTAATATTTCAAATCCGCTATATAAGTAAAATGGCATAAGCTTCAGCGTATGTTTTTTATCCTTTCAAAAACACTGAACTACCTGGTGATGCCGTTCACCATGGTATTTATCCTCTTTGTTGCCTCCCTGATCGTAAGGCCCGCACGCTGGAAGAAAATATTATTCTGGACCGGATTTTCACTTATGTTGTTTTTTTCGAACGACTTTATTGCCAACGAAGTTATGGGGTCCTGGGAAGTTAAGACGAAGGCCTTTAAAGATGTGAAGCCCCATGCCTTCGGTGTTGTGTTGACCGGGGCGACGATTCCGCTGCTTACTCCCGCGGATCGGGTGTATTTTCAACGTGGTGCTGACCGGGTGATCCATACCGTACAATTGTATAAACTCGGATTGATAGAGAAGATACTAGTCAGTGGAGGTACGGGTTCACTAACCAACACCGATGAACCGGAGGCGGATAAATTTAAAAAGGTGATGATATTAATGGGTGTACCTGAGGAGGATATCTGGATAGAAAATAAATCCAGAAATACGGGCGAGTCCCCCATAGCGGTAAAACCTATGCTGGACTCAGCCCGGGTAAGGCCTGAAGACTGCCTTCTGATAACCTCGGCGTTTCATATGCGACGTTCATTGGCTTGTTACCACAAGGCAGGCCTGCCACTCGAGCCGTTCAGTGCCGATTTCTATGCTCATCCCAGGGTATATTACCCCGATGTACTGTTCATTCCCCAGGTGGAAGCCATGTATCTTTGGCAAAAGATTATCAAGGAATGGGTGGGGATGGCAGCTTATAAACTCGCAGGGTATATTTAGTGATGAAAGACTGCCCGGAAGATCCATCAATTTCATTGTTAGTAAATTAGCGCATCCTAATTCTTAATTCATACTGCTATGAAATATCAACTATCACTTGTAATCCTTCTGACCTGTGCCTGTTCGGGTGGAGAAAAAAAAGAAAAAGACGACACCCCAGCCCCCGCAGCGAACGTCAACGCTGTGCTGGATGCCGCCGCGTTTAAAGAACAGATTTCGTCTGACCGGAATGCCGTCGTACTCGATGTCAGAACGCCCGGCGAGGTTGCTGAAGGAATTATTCCAGGTGCCGTGGTAATAGACTTCAACGCGCCTGATTTTGAGGAGAAGATTGCTAACCTGGACAAGGATAAGGACTACTATGTTTATTGTAAAGCAGGAGGTCGAAGTACGAAGGCCGCTACCCACATGGAGTCCATCGGGATTTCAAAAATCTATAATTTAAAGGGTGGCTATGATGCCTGGGTGCAGAGCGGCTTCGAAACCGTGGAGCCGGAGTAGTAATCTGGATTTGGACGAAGAATGGTTATGATAGCTGCATCTGACATAACAAAATATGCAGAGCCGTTGGTAGAATAATATTATATTTCAAAATAAGCAGTGCCGGAGGCTAGACCTGTATTGTAGCGGCAGATGCGGTCCGTAAAAAAAAGTGATTGTTATACCTGAGAGCCGTGGGCTCGGTATATATGGGTCGTGCTGACGGCACTCATGTTGGTGCATGGTCGTTGAACACCGGATTGAAATCCGGTGCAACAACATGAATCGAGCCTACGGCTCTTGTGGATTAATGGTTTGGAATTTTGCAAAATTTCGCGGATGGTTAGCAATCATGTTGAATGTGTTCATTTTTGATTGCCCGAATTTATCATGTTACAAAGTAAGCAGAGCCGTGGGCTCGGTGCATATGGATCATGCTGCCGGCACTCGCGTTGATGCCTGGTCGTTGAATACCGGATTGAAATCAGGTGCTACAACATGAATCGAGCCTACGGCTCTTTGTGCCACTCGCTAAAGGCCTTAATTTAATCTCCAAACAAAAAAAAGAGGTGTCTCAAAAGACAGCCTCTTTTTTTGGTTTCATCGGCATTTACTAAGGCAGTGGAAGCCCCGTCGCACCGTATTTGCTGATATCGGTGAGGGGAACCTTTGCCGCAAATGTTGTATTGATCGCTTGTATAAATACTCTGGATAGAAATGCATATCCACGAGCATTCGGGTGCACACCGTCTTCTGAATAAATTCCAGTCGGCGGATTGATATTTGGTGTAATGGTTACACCGTTATAAACACCGGCCCGTGCAGCTATTAGGGCATTCAGTGCAGCATCAATATCCGCCAATGCCAGTCGCGTTGGATTTGCGTCAGCCGTGGCCTTGACCGCCGCGTTGAATGCGAGCCGAGCCGCCGTAATTTCTGCTTTCTCTGCCGGCACGATTGCATATTGGTCACCAATCGGTTCGGAGACGCCCAGCAAGCCAAACGTACCTGCTGTTCCCAGGATAGATCCTGTGGACAACGGAAAAACATCAGCGGCAGTAGATTGACGTACTTGTTCGTACGGGACTAATTGAGCGCGTTGTGTGGCGTTGATGGCTCCAACTCCCAGCAAACCGTCAAAGTAATCTCCGAGATCGGTGAGGGTTTCGTCAAGTAATAAAATCTTGTTTTCGCAGCCAGCCGCGAAGGTTGCTTTGCGGCCTCCAATTTCGGCAGCCAGTTCATCCGATATTCCAAATGCGCCTTTGTTGGCAATCAAACCATCCAGTGCAGCATTATATCCTGCGAACCCGGCGTTTAGGGCCGTGGCATCGGCTGCACCCAGTGGAATCGGGTTGTAGGTCACCGACGTAAAGTGTGGCATAAGAAAAATATCGGGGAAGTTACCTACGACACCTTTTAGGTTGGGGTTCGATCCAAGCAGCGCGCCAATGGCGGCGCCATACTGTCCGGCAAATGCGGGACCCGATGTTAGCGGAGCTTTGGCAGGGTCAGCACCGAAAGCAGCATATAAAAAGAAATCATCCAAGCCGAGGTAAAACAGGAAGAACGAAGGTGCTGAGGCGGCCACATCTCCAATGATTGTCGATGTTCCCGTGCCGGGGTATGCGAGCCTTCCGTAAAAAGGACTAAATCTGGGATCAGCACCTGCGCCCGCCCAGTCACCGGTTTCAGGAATAAGCGCCTGTCCCAACACAATGGCCGGAACTCCGAAGTTATTCAGTGTTGCTTTCCCGCCGGTATATAGAAACCCGGGGTTTGCCGCCGGATTAGGAAGCGCTTCCAGGTTTCCAGGCGTATAGGCCTGGGGTGCGGGCCTTGTTGTTTTCCCCGCAATCGGAACACCAGGTTCTTTGCAAACGATGCCTGGTCCCACTTGCAGTTGCAGTCTTCCCAAAATTGGTTTGGTATTATCCGCTAAAAATGGTTGCGTAATAAAGAGGTTATAACCAAGCGAAGCACCAATAGTGGGTTGCACGAAAGTGGCAGGTGCTCCCACACACGCAAATTGGTTGTTCAAAATAGCCGGCAAAGAGTTGTTCTGGCCGGCTGTAAATAATGCTCCGCCCTGAACGCCCGCTACCAATGAATTTCCCACAGCGACAAACTTGGTAAAGTCCGCATTGCCGGCTGTCGCATCTGCCGGACAAACTACCGGAGGTGGAGGGCATAATGAGCCGGCGGCATTGGGGTCGCAGGGGGGAGGGACAAAAATTTCCTGATTACAGGCTCCAACTAACAGAAGCACCAGGATATAGCAAAGATTTATGCTTGATTTCATAAGGAAAAAGTTTAGCGTTCGGTTAATTGAAGAATTCATCAAACGTCAGGGATATATAATACTGCTGTCCAATAAATGGTGCGCCGAGGTTGGTGCGGTAGTCTCCGCCACCGATATTGGTACCGCCAATTTTTACAACCGTCTTCAGTGGCGTCAGCTTGTAGTTGAGTTGCGCATCAATGACACCAAACTCAGGAACATTCCAGATACCATAAGACGACTCCCAACGGAATTCACCCTGGTACCGGTAGTTGATCACAAACCCCAGATTTTTCAGGACCTTTCGGTTTGACAGTCCGACACTGAATTTGTTTTTTGGCGTATTGAAGTTAGCCCTGAACTCGGGACCTTCCTGCGCCTCATAGTCGGCATAACTATAATTTCCACTGAGGACAAAATACGTGGGTAAATTATAAGAAAGCCCCAATCCGATACCCCACGATTTTACACTCTCGTCCGAGTTGGTGTAAGGTGAATATAAAGAGCCGGCGGGAACGGGCTTACCTTGATGTGAGGTTCCAACCTTGCTTACGACAATTTGCCCTCCGATAAAGTCCTCGTATTTCGTATAATACCCGTTGAGGTCAACAAGAAGTTTATTGCTGATGAGGCCTTTGTATCCAATTTCAAAGGCACTTAATTGCTCGGGCTTAACATAGTCAAAATAGGCTTCCTTAAGAAGCGTGTCGTCACCCGATTCGGCACCGGTTACCGGATCAAGTGTACCTCCTTGTGCTGTAAAAGTATCATAAGATTCCTGCGTCCAAGCGCCGCCTTCGTGAATTCCGTAGCGCAATGCATTGTCTCTCGAGCTACCAATCAGCGTTCCACTGGAAGAAGGGAAGTAGATGTATTGCGCTTGCGTGTCAGGGTTTCTAAATCCGGTCTGGAACGATGCCCGGATGTTATGGTTTGTGGCGAATGTATATACTGCTGAAACACGAGGCGTAGTATGTCCATCAAAGTTTTCATTCTTGTCGTAACGAAGCGACCCCGTTAGCACAAATGCATCAGCAAAAGTTTTTGAAATCTGTGCGTAAGCACCGTACTCGTTGATCTTGATTCGTTCGAAATTTATCCCGTCGTCAGGGGCTTCGTTAAAAATAGTACCGTTGGAAAAGAGGTCGTATTGCCGGAAGTTTCCGCCGATCTGTACCTCAGCCCAATCAATTTCATCGGCGAAGCGATAGTTGAATTCGGCGTGTTTTAATTTCGAGTTATCGGAGAAAGACGCGCCGCCGTTCGCGCCAACAGGGTCCTTCTGAAAGTAGTTTGCTCTCACCGAGGCCATCAGACTATTAAAGGCAGGTGTTCCGGGCAATGGTCTGTCCCGGTCGGCATACGTTCTGGCGTCGGCATGATTTCCGGCTTCGAATCCCGGAATATATCCCTGCATCGCGAGTACATAATCCTGCGCCCAGCCACCATCGTCTTCTTCGGTAGGCGTCTGACGATAGGTTTCATTAGCAAATCCTCCCAACGCCGACAAGTTGTAGGATTTTCCCGCATCGGTCGCTGAAATATATCCACGGACGAAAAAGTTTCTGCCGCGTAATTCCAATTTATGAAACTGTTGTGTGAAATCCCTGAGTATATATTTCTCTGTTCCCTGGTAAATGGAGCTACCACCGCCAAGTCTGTAGTTATAGAGGGCTTCAAGCTTGTCATTTATCCTGTAATGTAATGCGGCGTCCCCCTTAATGGTTTTAGCTTCGCGATTATCCGAGAATGCGGCCAAAAGATCCTCTTCTTTAAATCCCGTTCGCCGGATTACACCGATACTTGGAACACCGGTGGGAATTCTTGTTTCGTCACCATAGAGATTAACACCATCAAAGTAGGGCTCACCACTTAAGTTGACCGGCGACTCGGGGTTGTTCCTGTCGGCCGTATAGTCGTTTCCCGTCCAGTCTGTTGCTCCCATATACGAGAAATTCACTTTGAATGCTACTTTGTTGTTGAAGGCTTTCGCATAACGAATGGAATATTGGCCCAGTGGATGTGACCCACCGGCGTCAGAGTTCGTTACGCCCAGTTTAACCTGAGCGCTTAAACCCTGATATTCAAAAGGACTTTTGCTTTGCATGATCATAATGCCATTGAAGGCATTCGGTCCATACAATGCGGAGGCAGCCCCGGGGATAAGCTCAACACTTTCGGCATCCAGTTCACCTAATGCCATGATGCTTCCCGTGGGAAAATTTAATAACGGAGCTTGCGTATCCATACCATCTACCCATTGTACAAAACGCACGTTGGCAATGGTGGCAAATCCACGCGTGTTGAACGAAGTCAAGTTCAAACTACCCGAGCTCGTCTGCACTCCTTTTACGTTGGCAATGGCATCGTAAAAGTCGGGTGTAGCTACCTGCCTGATGGTGGCTAAATCCATTTTTTCAATGGTGACCGGCGACTGTAAAATAGGTTGCTCCATGCGCATGGCAGTAACAACAATTTCCTGACCCAGCAATGTCTGTTCAAGCAACATGATATCAAGGCCGGTAGTTGAAGCATCGGTGATACTTAATTCCTGGGTTGCATACCCGACAAATGATATTGTCAGGGTTAGAGGTGGGGAGTCTTTGGCGGTGAGACTGAATTCACCGCTCGTATTTGTGATTGTCCCTAACACCGTGCCTTTAACAACGATGTTTACCCCGGCTAACGGTTCACCGGTTCCTCCATCGGTGACTACTCCCGAGACGGTGGTCTGCGCGAAGCATATGGAGACCGTTAGCAACGTCAGAAGCAAACCGGTCATCGAACTTTGTAATAAATTCTTCATAGAGGCTAAAAGTTGAATTTTCAGAACGCGAAGCCCGATGCAAATTTGTTATGCATACCGAGTTTCTTGGACGAAAAGTACGAAAAATTGGATAATTACAAACGTTTGTGGTGGGGTTTGACTAACGTTTTTAGGGCTTATATTAACAGAAATCGGTTACTTTTTGAGGTGTATTACCAACCGTTCGCAGAGGTCGTTTATTTCCTTAGCCATATGCTCATCGCCGGTAGCACTCAGCACATTTTGTGATATTCCTCCCAGGCAGTCCACATAAAACCGTTTCATTTCATCTACCGGCATGTCTTTGGTCCACAGGTCAATTCGAAGGGTGTTCTTCTGTAGATGGTCCCAAAGTGCAAGGCTTATCGCTTTCGTCTCGGCAAGACCGGGTTCGGGATTATCGGTTGCCTCCCATCGTATTTTGTCGGGAATGTTATTATTGTCTAGTTCGACGGTAAAATTAATCGTGGATTTTTTCATGGGCGCAAGTTAACACCCCGACTATTTTCTGGGGGATCTTTTATTGCATTTTTTTAGAATTACTGTTGCCGTTGTTTCGCGAGCGTAATAAAAAAGTCCATTGACGAAGGGTTCTTTAGTGCACCTATATTCAACACGGATGCAGGATCTTTGCCCATCAATATTTTTTTTACCGGTGTTTCCGTTTTTTTTCCGCTAATGGTATAGGGTATGTCGGGGACCCCGATGATTTCGTCGGGTACATGGCGCGGACTGTATGCCGACCGTATGGTCTTAACAATGTTGTTTTTTATTTCCTGGGTCAAAGCAATTCCATCTTGCATAACTACAAAAAGTGGCATCCAGAAATTTCCGTCGGTGAGTTCTAAACAAATGATCAGGCTATCCTTTATTTCCTTAACGGTATCCATCGCCCGATAGATTTCACTGGTGCCGATACGAATGCCACCCCGGTTCAGGGTGGCATCCGACCTGCCATAAATGATGATTCCCTTGCGTTCGGTGATCTGAATCCAGTCGCCGTGGCGCCATACTCCCGGAAACACGTCGAAGTAACTCTCCTGATACCGATGATTTTCCGGATCATTCCAAAAAAAGATGGGCATCGAAGGCATCGGTTTGGTAATAACCATTTCTCCTACGGTATTGTATACCGGGTTTCCTTCTTGGTCGAAGGCTTCCAGGCTGCAGCCCAGTGCCCGGCATTGGATTTCGCCAGCATATACCGGTGCCATTGGATTGCCACCCACAAAAGCGCTACAGACATCCGTGCCGCCACTCATGGATACCAGCCATAAGTCCTCTTTAA
>Ga0299906_10005421_pt1 | contig 10388 bp, 7 predicted proteins | sample RVTome_14_FD_200259 | JGI IMG/M metagenome (GOLD analysis project Ga0299906, IMG submission 200259) | Soil microbial communities from uranium-contaminated site in the Upper Colorado River Basin, Wyoming, United States - RVT145D125 (version 2) ...
GGGGTCGCGATAGGGCAAAGACCTCAACAGTACCGCGTGCACCAGGCTGAAGATCGCGGTATTCAGGCCGATCCCCAGTCCGAGAGCGGCGAGCGTCGTCGCGGTGAAGGCGGGCCGCGACAAAATCCCCCTCCAGGCGCGCTTCGATTCGGTTGCGAGCTCCATACGGATCACCTCGCGCATTTCAACGCGCGAGACGAGGTTTGGTTCCATTCACTTGTACGACATGGCTTCGAGACCGAGATAACGGCGGAGGAGAGCGACCTGGCCCAGGTGGTAGGAGTCGTGCTGGACGAGAAACGCAAGACATCCGAGTGTCGTCCCGCCGCCTTCGATGGGAAACTCGAAGGGCGCGGGTTTCTCCAGCTCGGTGTCTTCGAGCTCCGCGATGTGTCTCGAGAGCCGCTCCCCCACGTCCTTCCACGCCTCTCGCACCGCTTCGAGCGAGGGGAACTCCTTCACGTCGTCGATTCCCTTGGCGGCGTCGAGCATGGCCTTGAACGGAGATTCGCTCGCGAGGCCGAGGGTGCGGGCGAGGTAGTGCCGGGCGTCCACCAGGTGGCAGGCGAGGAAAAGCACGTGGTTCGTCCGCTCGTTGGGCCGCTTTCGCGCGGCGTCTTCGTCGATTCCGTCGAGGGCGTTCAGGAGGAGCCGGGTATTGAGCTCGAGGGTCGAAACCAGCGGTCGCACCACGGGGTTCACGGCGACACCCCTTCCTTTCCGCGGGCGTCTTGAACCTGAAGAAGGCCTTCTTCTTTCATCACCGCTTCGATCGCGTCCATTTCCATCGGAAGGAAGTCGGTGAGAATCTCGGCGCCGTTGTCGGTAATAAGGATGACGTCCTCGAGCCGGATGTAGATCTTCTCCTCCGGAATCCGGAACTGCGGCTCGATGGTGAAGACCATTCCCGGAGCCAGAACGCCGTCGTGGACCCCGACGTCGTGCACCGCCATCCCCACCCCGTGCCCCAGGCTCGCGGGCACTCTTCGAGAGCCCTCCTTGAACTCGGCGACGAAACGCTCCGCCGCCTCACGATAGATGGGCTTGGTGAAGGGCCAGCCGGCGACGAGCTTCTCCATCCTCGAAGCGGCGTCCTCCATCATCGCCGACACGTCCCCCGGACGGATGGATTCCAGGATCGCCTTGTAGTAACCGAGGTAGAAACCGTAGAGGTCGCGCTGCCACTCGTTGAACCGGCCGTTCACCGGCCACATGCGGGTCACGTCGCTCGTGTAGTACGAGACATCGGGGGCGTAGTCCATGAGAAGAAGCTCCCCGTCGCGGAGGTCGCGCTTGCCGCGATGGTAGTGGGGATACCAGGCGTTCGGGCCGGTGGCGATGAGGGAGTAATAGCCGTCTCCCTGAGCGCCGGCGCGGTGAAAGATGAGCTTGGCGAGGGCGTCGAGATCGGCTTCCCGGATCCCGGGCTCGGTCGAGCGCATGGCTTCCAGGATGGCAACTCCCGAAACACGGGTGGCCTTGCGGATGAGCTCGATCTCCCGCGGGCTCTTCGAAAGCCGCAGTTGATCGAGGATGGGAGAGAGATCCTCGATGGTGAACTGCGGAAACCGCTCGCGGATCCTGGCGAGAAAATGCGCTTCCCGGGAAGGCCTTCCGTCCCAGGGGTCGTTCGCGATGTCCGAGGCGGCGCGGGTCGCGAGATCGCGGCTGGTAGCGAGCCCCTCCGCAGGCTTGAAGGAAGTGTAGAGCGCGGGAACCTGGCCTCCCCAGGCGAAGCGCGCCAGGTGATCGCTCAGAAGCTCGACCCCGAAGACGGAATCGATTCCCGTGAGCTCCTTCACCATTTCCGCGTCCTCGGCGGAGAGGAGCTTCCCCTCGCTCGCCTCCCGCCGCTCGTTGCGATGGGGGAGATAGAGAGAGGCCGAGCGCCGGGCGGAGTCGAGGAGGAGGTAGGAATGCGGGCTCTCGACGCCGCAAAGATAGTAGAACTCGTTCGACTGCCGGAAACGCACGTAGCCGACGGGAGAGGGCGCGCCCTGGACGACGGCGAGGCCTCTCTCTCCGAGGGCGTCGTAGATTCTTTCGCGCCGAGCGCGAAACTCCTCGGGGGGGAAGTCCTGGGTGAAGAGAGGCACGTCCTGAGCCGCCGCCGCGGCGGCGGCGAGGATCGCGAGAAGAGAGACTCCGATTCTCATGGCTCGGTCACTCCGTTCGCGGGAATCTGGAGCGCGGATCGGTCGACGACAGCTCCGGCTTTGATGACCGCGTGAATCTTCTTGGCGTTGTCGATGTCTTCGGCGGGATCCGCGTCGAGGAGCACCAGGTCGGCGAGCTTGCCCGCCTCGATCGTCCCGAGATCCCGCTCCCGTCCGAGGAACACGGCCGCGTTCCGAGTCGCCAAGGTGATGGCATCGAGGGGTGAGATCCCGCCTTCCACGAGCAGCTCGAGCTCCCGATGAACGGCGGCGCCGAGACTCTGGTCGGTTCCCACCACGACCACGCCTCCTGCGTCGTGAAGGCGTTTCAGATTCTCCTGGGCCACGGGCGTCATGACTCTCATCCACTGGGTCCAGCGCCGGGCCTCCCACTCCATCCGCGTCTTCGTCCGGAGGCGATCCATGTCCTCCGCGGTCATGATTGCGCGGTAGAGCGGCTCGTCGAGGAACTCCGGATTCTCCACCAGCCGCGAGTAGCCGTCCCCGATGGTAAGGGTCGAGACCTGGGGGATCCGCTTGACCTTCATCATGTTCAGGTATCGATCGCTCACCGGGCCCTGGATCACGGGATGAGCGAGGGTGTCGATTCCGGCATAAATCGCTTCCCAGGCGCGGATCTCGTTCGAGACGTGGATCGTAGTCCGTATGCCGTGCTCCTGGTAGTAGCGGACGATTTCCTCCAGGAGGTCCGCAGGCAGATACCGAATCATCGGTCTCGTGCCCCAGCCGTGCTCGTCCTGTGTGATCTTGAGAACGTCCGGCCTCCGAGCGATGTGCTCATCGAGCTTCGGGCGGTCGCGGGCAAAGTCCTCGACGGTGACCGCGCCCTCACCTCCGTGTCCTCCGGGCGCGGTGACGACGGCGCCCGCAGCGAAGATACGGGGAGCTACGATCTCCCCCGATCTCTCCTTGTCACGGAGAGGGAAGATGACCTCGGGATCGTTCCCCGCGTCGTAGATGGAGGTGACGCCGCTATAGAGATAGCCGTGAAGCGCCCGGATGCCCCCCTGCAAATGGACGTGCATGTCCATCAGACCGGGGATCGCCCACTTTCCCGTGCCGTCGATGCGGGTAGCGGTCGCGAGCGGGGTCTCGGTTCTCGACGACACCGAGCGAATCCGGTCGCCATCGATTACGATCGTGACGCCTTCGAGCGGCGCCCGGCCGGTTCCGTCGATGAGGGTTACGTTCTCGATGAGGAGCGCGAAGAGAATCGCCGCGGGCGACATGGCGCTTCGCGACTATAGCGGCCCGGAGCGGGGTTCGCCAGCGAAGCCGCGCTCCGTTAGAATCCCGGGAACCTACGACGGAGGACCGCCATGAGATCGGCTACCCTCATCATTCTCGCTCTATGCGCGACCGCGAGTTCGATTTTCGCGGAGAGCGTTCCCTACCGGATGCCGCCCAGGGCCATCGCCGACATCGCCGATGCGCCGCCGACCCCCAGGGTGATCCTGGATCCCACGGGCACGTGGCTTCTGGTGCTCGAGCACCCGGCGCTCGGCTCGATGGCGGAGCTGTCGCGCGAAGAGCTCCGGCTCGCGGGGATCCGGTTGAACCCTTCGACCAACGCTCGAAGCCGGAGAGACGTCGCCATCCGCGCCGAGCTGCTGCGCGTTGCCGACGGTTCCGCCCGGGCGATCCAGGGTCTTCCCGCGGAGCCTCGCCTCGACGACGTCTCGTTCTCGCCCGACGGAGGGAGCGTAGCCCTTACGCACACGACCGACGGCGGAATGGAGCTTTGGGTCGTCGACGTCGTCACGGCGACGGCGAAGCGCATCGCTTCCGGCCTCAACGGCGTTTTCGACGACGTCTATCACTGGCGCTCGGACGGACAGAGTCTTGTGGCGCGGACCATCCCTCGGGACCGCGGAGCGGCGCCGCTTGCGCCGAGCGTTCCCGAGGGGCCGGTCGTGCAGGAGACCAGCGGAGAGACTGCGGCGGCCTGGACGTACCAGGACCTCCTCGAGAGCCCCCACGATGAGGCATTGTTCGAGCACTACGGGACCGCCCAGATCGTGGAGGTGGACCTCGACGGCAAGACGACGCTCCTGGGCGCTCCGACGCTCGCTTCACGGGCGGAACCGTCGCCGTCCGGCCGCCTTCTCCTCGTGGAGCGGCTGGAACGGCCCTTCTCCTACCTCGTCCCTCATGGGCGGTTCGCCAAGCGGGTGGAGGTCTGGGAGCGCTCCGGGAATCTGGTGCGCGAAGTGGCGCGCATTCCCCTCGCCGAGAACGTTCCCCTCGGCCGGAACGCGGTCCCCCTGGGTCCCCGCGCGATCCAGTGGAGGCCGGACGAGGACGCCACTCTCTTCTGGGCCGAGGCCCAGGACGGCGGCGATCCCAAGGCGGAGGCGAGCGTCCGGGACAAGGTCTTCTCTTTCGGCGCGCCCTTCGATTCTGAGCCGCGAGAGATCGCTTCGCTCGGCCTGCGGTTCGGAGAAGCGTTCTGGGGAGACGGCCGCCTTGCGGTGGTGCGCGAGTGGTGGTGGGCGGATCGGCGCGAGCGACTCTGGAAGCTCAATACGTCTGCCGGAGCTCCGGGACCGAAGCTCCTCTTCGACTACTCCTACGAGGACCGCTACAACATTCCCGGAACGCCGATGGTCGAGAAGAATGCTCGAGGGTTCGAGGTCCTTTTGACGGCCGGCTCCGGCAAGACGATCTTCCTCACGGCCGAGGGCGCATCGCCCGAAGGAGACCGCCCGTTCGTCGACGCGCTCGACGTCGAGAGCGGGAAGACGACGAGAATCTTTCACTCGGAGGCGCCCTATTACGAAGAGCCCGTCGCGTTCGTGGACGTGGAGTCGCGAAAGCTTCTCACCCGCCGCGAATCGGCGGAGGAGCCGCCGAATTACTACGTTCGCGCGTTGTCCCAAGGCGGTGTCCAGGCGCTGACTCATTTCCCGCATCCCTACCCCGGTCTCGTGGGAGCGACGCGGGAGCTCGTCCGCTATCCGAGGCCGGACGGAGTCCAGCTCACCGCCACGCTCCATCTCCCGCCGGGCTTCTCGCGCGGCGAGGCCCGTCTTCCGGTCTTCGTCTGGGCCTATCCCATCGAGTTCAAGAGCGCCGATGCCGCCGGGCAAGTGACGGAGTCCCCCTACCGCTTTCCCCGCGTCGGCTGGGGCTCGCCCCTCTACTGGCTGACAGAGGGCTGGGCCATCATGGAGAACGCGACCATGCCCATTGTGGGCGAGGGCGACGCCGAGCCGAACGACACCTACGTCGAACAACTCGTCACGAGCGCTCAGGCGGCAGTCGACGAGACGGTACGGCTTGGGGTCGGGGATCCCGAGCGGGCCGCGATCGGCGGCCACTCCTATGGCGCCTTCATGACCGCGAATCTCCTTGCACACTCCGATATCTTCCGCGCCGGAGTCGCGAGAAGCGGCGCTTACAATCGCACCTTGACTCCCTTCGGATTCCAGTCGGAGCAGCGCACGTTCTGGGAGGCGCCCGAGGTCTATTTCAAGATGTCTCCCTTCATGCACGCCGACCGGATCAACGAGCCCATCCTCCTCATCCACGGCGAGGCCGACAACAACTCCGGGACGTTCCCCATCCAGAGCGAGCGGTTCTTCCACGCGCTCAAGGGGCACGGGGCCAAAACCCGCCTCGTCCTCCTCCCCCATGAGAGCCACGGCTATCGCGGGCGCGAGTCCGTGATGCACGCGCTCTGGGAGATGAACGATTGGCTCGACAAGTACGTGAAGAACGCGGCTCCGCGGAAGGGAACCAGCAACTGAGTCCGGCGAGCCAGGCGGAGAAGCTCCGCCGACTTCTGAGTCGGCCGGGGATCCTGTCCTTCCCCTGCTGTTACGACGCGCTCTCCGCGAGGCTCATCGAGCGCGCGGGGTTTCCGCTGACATTCATGAGCGGCTTCGGGGTGTCCGCGGTTCACCTCGGACTTCCCGACACCGGGCTCATTTCCTATGGAGAGATGCTGGCGCACGGAAAAGACATCTGCGCCGCGGTCGGGATTCCCATCATCGGCGACGGGGACACCGGCTATGGAAACGCGGTGAACGCGAAAAGGACCGTTCGCGGATACGCGCGGGCGGGCTTCGCCGCGGTCATGATCGAGGACCAGGTGTCGCCGAAGCGCTGCGGTCACACCCGGGGAAAGAGCGTCGTCTCCCGGGAGGAGGCAGTCGCCCGGGTCCAGGCCGCGATCGACGCCCGCGAGGAAGGAGCCGACATCCTCATCCTCGCGCGCACCGACGCCCGCGGACCCGAAGGCCTCGAGGAGGCCCTATGGCGCGCCAAGGCGTTCTCCGACGCGGGAGCGGACCTCCTGTTCGTCGAAGCCCCGACATCCCGGGTCGAGATGGGCGAGATCTGCCGCCGGGTCCCCGGGCATCACCTGGCGAACATGCTCGAAGAGGGCCTGACCCCGATCTGCTCCGAGCGCGAGCTCGAGGACATGGGGTTCAAGCTCGTCGCTCACCCCTTCGCGCTCCTCGGCCCGAGCATTCTCGCGATGAAGCGCGCTCTCGCCGCCCTCAAGGAGGGCCGCGCTCCCGAGGAAACGATCTCGTTCGAAGAGCTCAAGCAAGACGTCGGCTTCCCCGAGTACTACCGCGAAGAAGAGCGGTACGCGAAAGAGAGCGATTGAGTCAGGGCTTCGCCGCCTGGGGACGCGCGAATAGATCCGCACCCGCCTCCGGATTCACGGTGACTTTCGCGATGCGGGTCGTCGCGGCGGGCTTCCCGTCGTGGAGGATGCGGATCTCGGTCGGGTAGCCGCCGCTCTCGAAGCCCGAGAACTCGCGCTTCTCTTCGACCGGCACTCCCTCGAGGTTCGTTCCCGCGAGAGTCAGCGAGAGCAAGCGCCCCGAATCGGGGTCGAAGCTTCCGCGCATCGAGACCCCCTCGACTTCGAGGGCGACGTCGGAAGCCCCGTCGAGGGCGCTCGCCTTCACGCGGCCCTGAGCCGCGGCCCAGACAAGCCCGAGGTAGTGTCGATAGAGTCCTTCTCGCGCCCGGCGCTTCTGGTCGGCGTTGAGATCCGAAGTACCCCGTGGGGTCGTGGCCCAGGCGGAGTCGGCGTTCACCACGGTCACGACCTCGCCGAACGGGAGCACCGTCGCCTCGCGGTAGCGATCCGGAGCCTCGAAGTCGACCTGGAAGCGAGCGGGCAGTTTTCCCTGCTGGGTCTCGATCTCGCTCTCGCCCTCGATCCGGAACCCCTGGATCGCCTCGCCCGAAGCAGCGACGAACTTCTTCAGAAGCTCACCCCCGAGGGCCGCGTCGCCGGCGCCGGGAGGAGGCGTCTCGGCTCCGGGTGGAGCGGGTATGGTGATATCGATCGTGCGCACCTCCCCGAGCGTCGAGAGAGGAGCATCGAAGTCGTCGTCCCGGCCGACGGCGAGAACGACGAGCTCTTCGGGGTGAAGGTGCTTGGCGGCGGCGCGGTGAACGTCCTCGACCGTCACCCGCTCGACGCTTTTCTGGTAGGTCGAAAGAAAGTCGCGCGGGTAGCCGTAGTAATCGTACGTCATGAGACGGCCTACGATCTCGCCTTTGCCGTCGAAGTTGAACACGAACGAGTTCAGGATCCCGTCTTTCGCGAGCCGGAGCTCTTCCTCGGTCACCGGCTCCCCGCTGATTCGCTCGATCTCCTCGACGATGCCGCGGATGGTCTCGACGGTCGTCTCGGACTTGGTGCTGCTCGCGGCGACGAAGCTCCCCGGGTAATCGTAGGCGGCGGCCCAGCGGGCGCTGGCGTGATAGGCGAGCCCTCGCTGGGTCCGGATCGTCTGGAACAGGCGCGAGGAGAAGCCACCCCCCAGAATCTCGGCCACGACCGACATGGCGAAGTAGTCGGGATCGTCGACGCGTCCGCCGAGATGCCCTATCCGGATCTGCGACTGGTTGACGTCGTCCTTCTCGACGAAGGCGATGGTGCGCGCTTTCGCGGTGTCGACGTGAGGAACCGGATCCAGGGAGGCCACCCCGTTCGCCCACGAACCGAAATGGCGCTCCACCAGGCCGCGCACCACTTCGGAATCGAAGTCCCCCCAGAGACCGAGGAGAACCCGGTTCGGCTGGAAATACCGGCGATGAAAAGCCGCCAGGTCTTCCCGCGTGACGGCCTCGATGGTCGCGTACTCGGGCACCGCGGCGTAGGGACTGTCCGCCCCGTAGAGAAGCTTCGCGAACTCGCGGCCGGCGATCTCCGAGACGTCGTCGTTGCGCCGTGCGATCGAGGTGCGCTCCTGCACCTTCGCGAGCTCGATCTTGTCCTCGGGAAGGGCGGGATTTTGCACCAGGTCCGCGAGGATCTCGAGGACCCGGGGAAGGTCTTCCTTGAGGGTGAAGATCGAGGCGCTCCCCGAGGAGGTCCCGATCTGGGTTTCGACGGACGCTCCCGCGTTCTCTAGGAGGCGATCCACTTCCTCGCCGGAACGGCTGGTGGAGCCGCCGGTGCGAATCACCTGCCCCAGAATGCTCGCGAGCCCGACTTTCCCCTTGGGCTCGAGGCGCGAGCCGGTACGAACCAGCATCACCCCCTCGATCTTCGGGAGCGACCGATCCTCGAGGAGGTAGAGCGCGAGCCCGTTGGGCAGGTCGACCCGCTTCACGTCGGGAACGACGAGCTCGCGAAGCGGCGGATAGGCGAGCTCCTTGTAGTGCTTCTGTGCCGCCGCGGGCAGGCTCACCGAGAGCGCGACACCGAGCACGAGGGCGCGCATCATTCGCCTCCTTCCGCGGGAACGAGATAGGCGAAGCTTCGGTTGGCTTCGACGAAGTACTCCTTCGCCACCCTCTGGATGTCCTCGCGGGTGACACCGTCGATCGCTTCGAGGCGGCGAAACAGGTTGCGCCAATCCGCGGTGAGCACCTGGTAGACGGCGAGCTGACTCGCGAGCCCGGTGTTCGAATCGAGCCCGTCGACGAGCTCCGCCCGGGCCCGCGCTTTCACCCGTGAGAGCTCCTCCTCGGTCACGAGCTCGGTTTTGAGCTTCTCGATCTCCGCGAGCATCGCTTTCTCGTTCTCGTCGTTGTCGTGGCCGGGCGCGGGAAACGAGAAGAACAGGAAGAGGTTCGGGTACTTGTTCCCGGGGAATCCGGGAAAGCCTCCGGCGCCGGCGGAGATGCGCGTCTCCTGGACCAGGCTGCGATAGATCCGCGACGTCCGTCCGCCGGAGAGGATGTCCTGGACGGCGTCGAAGACGGCGTCATCCTCGTGGAGGGCGCTCGGCTTGTGATAGCCGATGAGGAGGACCGGCTGAGACTGCGCGTGAACCGTGGTCCACCTCGGTCCCTCCTGCCGGGGCTCCGCCGTCAGAACGGGCTCCGCCCGCTCCCGTTTCGGAAGGCGTCCGAAGTAGGCCTCCGCCCAGGCAACCGCCTGCTTCGGATCGACGTCGCCGACGATGACCGCGGTCAAGGTCGCGGGAACGTAGTGCTTCTCGAAGAACTCCTGCGCCTGCCACCGCGTCAGGTTCTCGAGATCCGAGCGCCAGCCGATCCCCTCGCGCCCGTAAGCGTGGGCGCGGTAAGCGAGAGAGAGCATGTTGGAGACGAGCTTTCCCACCGGCTGGCTCTCGACGCGCATGCGGCGCTCTTCCATGACCACGTCGCGCTCCTTGTAGAACTCCCGCAGCACCGGCTCGAGGAACCGGGCGGACTCGAGCGAGAACCAGAGCTCGGCCTTGTTCGAGGGAAGACTGAGGTAATAGCGGGTGGCGTCGTTCGAAGTGGAGGCATTGAGCCCCGAGCCGCCCTCTTGCTCGATGACCCGGGTGAGCTCGTCGCTCGCGGCGTACTCGCCCGCCTGCGCCTCGGCGGCTCGAAAAGCACTCTCCAGCTCCGCGAGGCGCGCCGGGTCCGGCGTCTTTTCGAGCCTCGCGGCGCGAAGACGCCGGTACGCTTCGTCCACGCGATCGAGGGCCTCTTTCTCCCGCGGGAAATCGCGGGTGCCGATGTCGGGCGTTCCCTTGAACGCCATGTGCTCGAACATGTGCGCCATGCCCGTCTGGCCGACCTCCTCGTCCACCGAGCCCACGTCGGCGTAGAGGTGGAAGGAGACGACGGGAACTTCGTGGCGCTCCACGATGAGGAAGGTCATCCCGTTCGCGAGCCGGTGCTCGGTCACCGTTTTCTCGAAGGAGGAAAGGTCTTGAACGACTGCGAAAGCGAGCAGGAAAAGCGCAGTGCCTGGCATTTGCAGAGTTTAGCTCACCGGCATCGCATGCTACTATC
>Ga0299906_10005424_pt1 | contig 10386 bp, 10 predicted proteins | sample RVTome_14_FD_200259 | JGI IMG/M metagenome (GOLD analysis project Ga0299906, IMG submission 200259) | Soil microbial communities from uranium-contaminated site in the Upper Colorado River Basin, Wyoming, United States - RVT145D125 (version 2) ...
GATTTTGAGTCTGTAGTAACGACTTCAGTCGTCTCCGCACCCAAACGACTAAAGTCATCACTACGAGCCAAAAACATTATCTGAACATCTATAGCAAGAACCACATCCCCTGCTACCCTGCTACATGCTCCCCTGTTACCCTGCTCCCCTGCAATGCATTCACCCGCAGCCACTCGTACATCAATACCCCGCCGGCAATAGACACATTCAGGCTTTCCGCCTGACCCCGAAGCGGCAGGCTGACGAAATCGTGCAGGCATTGGCGCAAGGCCGGACTCAACCCGTGTGCTTCATTGCCCAGCACCAAAGCCACCGGCCCAACCAGGGCCTCACTCTGCCAGGCTAAACGACCTCGGGTGGCATCCGCCCCAACGAGGCGATAGTTGGCCCCGGTAAGTTGTGACAATGCTTCTTCTACGTTTTTGGTGCGGGCGAAGGGTACATTGAATAGTGAACCCATTGTACCTCGTACCGTTTTGGGGTCAAAAGGATCGACGCCGGGTTCCAGCAGGATGACGGCCTGGGCTCCAACCGCATCGGCCGTGCGGATCAGCGTGCCCAGGTTGCCGGGGTCCTGGAGTTGATCGAGAACAAGAATAAGTGACCCTGGGTCAGTCAACTTGGAGGTTGTTGATTCAGGTTTGCCCACTTCGATTTTGGCAGAACCGGCCAAATCAAGCTCATGAAGTGACCGCTCCAACTCCCGCAGGGCAAAGGTCGCGATCAAGCCCTGGGAGTGATCGCGTTTGGAGAGGGCATTCAAGACCTGGGGCGCAACTGCGCTGGCTTCCGCTCCGGCCTCGATCAGTTGGGCCAACAGGTGGGGAGCCATGTCACCGGCAAAAAGCGGTTCGCTGTAAAAGACCTGCCGGGGGATGATCCGGGCTTGCATCGCTGGTAAAACCCGGGCTTGCAAGGCCATGCCCAGCAGTTGCAGCCCTTCGACCAGAAAGCAGTTTTGGCGCAGGCGATGTTTGCGCTGGGTCAACTTACGCGCTTCCACGATGCGCGGGTTCTTCGTCGATGAAATCATGGGGTGACTACGGCTGGCCCATTCAGGCCATCAATGTTTCCAGGCGATCCAGGGCCTCTTTCAAACGTTCGGTCTTGGTCACCAGCGAGATACGAGCCCAACCTTCGCCGTTAGCGCCGTACATCCCGCCGGGCGTGATCGAGACATGGGCTTCTTCGAGCAGCCGGGTCTGGAAATCGAGCGAGGTATACCCGGCCGGAACGCGGAACCAGATGTAGAGGGCTCCTTTGGGGAGTTCGGCGTCGAGCCCCATTTTCTTCAGCGTCGCCAGGCACAGATCCCGTCGTTCCTGGTAAACGGCGTTCCGTTCCGACACCCAACCCTGGTCGCCCGTCAGGGCGGCGGCGGCCATATCCTGGATCGGCTTGGCAATGCCGGAATCGATTTGAGTCTTGACCGTGGCCAGGGCCTCGATAGCCACCCGATAGCCAACGGCCATGCCGACCCGCCAGCCGGCCATGTTATAGGTCTTCGACAGCGAGTTGAACTCGACCGCAATCTCTTTCGCGCCCGGAATCTGCAAAACGCTGGGCGCTCGATAGCCGTCGAAGGTGACATCCATATAGGGTGCATCGTGGCAGAGCAAAATGTCGAACTGGCGGCAAAAATCAACGGCCTCGGCGAAAAACTCCAGAGTGGCGATAGCCCCGGTGGGGTTATTGGGATAGTTCAACCAGAGCATGCGGGCGGCCCTGGCGCTGTCCGTCGGAATATCGGCCAGATTGGGCAGCCAGCCCCGCTCCGGCAAAAGGTCGAAGGCTTCGGTGCGACCCCCGGCCAGCATCGGCGCGAAATAGTAGCTCGCATAGGCAGGGTCGGGAATGAGGGACAGATCGCCCGGATCCAGCCAGGCCAGATGCAGATTGACCAGTCCCTCTTTTGACCCGATCAGGGGCAGCAGTTCGGCATCCTCCAACTCGACCCCAAAGCGCCGGCCATAGTAATCGGCCACGGCCTGGCGCAAATGTGGCAGACCGGCATAACCAGCGTAGTTATGCTTGCCCGGATCATCCGCACTCTGTTTGAGAGTGTCGATCAGGGCCGGGACCGGCGGCAGATCCGGACTGCCGGCATCCAGCTTGATGATGTCCGCACCCTCGGCAGTGAGTTGAGCAATGCGCCGGTTGAGCGTCGCGAAAAACAGGGGTGGGATATTCTGGGCGCGCTTGGCGGGTTTCATAAATTTTCTTCCTTTCAGTACGGGTTAGAAGAGGTTAAGGTGTCACTTTTTTCGATTTGGCGGGCTTCATTTTTAGGATACGCTCAAACGGAACGCCCGACCGAGGGGCGGCCTGAATGGGCAGCACGATGTGGAAGGTGCTGCCCGGTAGATTTTTCAAATCAAAGCCCTGGCTCTCGGCCCAAACGCGCCCCCCGTGAGCCTCGACCAGGCCCTTGACAATGGCCAATCCTAAACCCGGCCCGGCCCCCATGAATTTGGTCTGGCCGGTCGAATGCAGCGCCGAGTCGCCCACCCGATAGAATTTTTCAAAGATCTTGTCCTTATCTTCGGGCGCGATACCTACGCCCGTATCCCTGATCGTAATGCGCACCCTGCCGGCCGCATTCTTGCCGCTTTCTTCTATCTGGCCGGTGATGATGATGGTTCTATCATCGGGCGTGTATTTAATCGCATTGCTAACGACCTGCTTGAGAATCTGAAAAACCCGGGCCACATCGGCCTCGATGGGCGGTAGGGAGTCGAGGCCTTCGGTTTCGAGCGTGAGCTTGCGCTCGGCCAGGATACTCTCATACTGGGCCCCGATCAGCTCGATAATGGTTTTAAGATTGACCTCGTCCAGAATGAGATTGAGCTGGTCCATATCCATAGCCAGTAGATCGAGCATATCTTCGATGATGATCGTCATGCGTTTGGCGCCCCGGTTGATGCCTTCGACCAGGTTGATGGCGCGCTCGCCGATATCCAATTCCCGTAAAATATTGACGTAACCTTGAATCAGGGTCAGCGGGGTTTTTAGCTCGTGGGCAGCGATGCCAATAAAATCAGTTTTGGCCTGTTCCAGGTGGGCCAACTCGCGGTTGGCGCGGGCGACCTCGGCGGCGTATTGCATCACCTTTTGTTCCGAGTCCGTATACAGCCGCGAGATTTCAACGGCTTTGGCTGCGTGACTCAGTTTGGTGGCTTCCAGGTAGGCATCGATCATCACCCGAATGATGTGGACAAAGATGGTATCGACCGCCGACAGCATGACAAAGGCCGGCTCAGGGTCGACTTCTTCGCCGATGCGCTGCCAGATCCGTTCCCGCAACTGCTGAGGCACGCTCAACAAACTGGTCAGGCCGCGGTCGACCGCCACAGCATGCGCCGCCGCACTCTCCAGGATCGAGTCGACCATGCGCGTCTCGCCATTACGGGCGATGTCGATGATGGCCTCGTACAGCGTTTCATAAAAGGTTTTATCGGGGCTGCTATCAAGCGTGCCCAACATTTTGGCATGATCTTGCAGCCACTGGGCTAACAGTTTGTTGTGCATGGTAGCGTTACTCAATGCATGAATTCGTCGTTCAGACCACCGCCGCGACCGGCATTTCTCGCAAGCCCTCCGCCTCGATCACGGCGTCCAGGTCTCGTAAACTTCGTTCGGCGTAGGCTCGATAGCGGGCCTGCTTATGACGGATTTTCTGTTCGAGCGGCGGCATCAGGCCGAAATTGGCCTTCATCGGCTGGAAATCCTTGGGTTCGGCATGGGTCACGTAGTGACAGAGTGCGCCCAACATCGTCGTTGGGGGCAGCACGACGGGCGCCTGACCATGCAGCAGCCGGGCCGCGTTGAGGCCGGCCAGCAGGCCCGTGGCCGCGTTGCCGGCGTAACCCTCGACCCCGGTGATTTGTCCGGCAAAGAATAGATCGGCCCGGTTGTGCCACTGCATCGTTGGCTCCAGCAGCATCGGGGCGTTGATGTAGGTGTTGCGATGCATCATGCCGAAGCGCAAGAACTCGGCCTTTGCCAGGCCGGGGATCAGGCCAAAAACGCGCCGCTGCTCGCCCCAGCGCAAGTTGGTTTGGAAGCCGACCATGTTATAGAGCGTCCCGGCCAGGTTATCCTGGCGTAGTTGCACCACGGCATAGGGTCGCCGCCCCGTGCCCGGATCGGTCAGGCCAACGGGTCGCATCGGACCAAAAGCCAGCGCCTGATCACCGCGCCGGGCCAGGGCTTCGACCGGCAGGCACATTTCAAAGAAATGCTCGTCTTCCTGTTCGAACTGTTTGAGTTCGATTTGCTCGGCTTCGCGCAGCGCCGAGACAAAGTCCCGATATTCGGCTTCGGTCAGCGGGCAGTTGATGTAATCGCCTTCGGCCTGCTCGCCGCGCCCGTAGCGGCTGGCCCTAAAGGCGATCTCCATATCGATGGAGTCGGTCTCGACGATGGGCGAAACGGCATCGTAAAAATAGAGGTATTCTTTCCCCGCTAAGGCCGCAATCCCTTCGGCCAGGGCGTCGGATGTCAGCGGACCGCTGGCGATAATCGTCGGGCTGTCCGGGATTGTGGTGACTTCTTCCCGGCGCAGTTCGATGAGGGGATGCGCTTCGATTCGTTGAGTCACACCGGCGGCAAACTTGTCGCGATCGACGGCCAGCGCACCCCCGGCGGGCACAGCAGCCTCAGCCGCTGCCTGCATGATCAACGAGTCCAGCCGGCGAATCTCATTTTTGAGCAGCCCCGGCGCCCGGTCGGCCAGGTTGCTGCCCAGCGAGTTGCTGCACACCAACTCGGCCAGCCGGTCGGTGACGTGCGCCGGCGTCTGGCGCACCGGGCGCATTTCGTATAGACAAACTGATATGCCGCGTTGGGCCGCCTGCCAGGCCGCTTCGGTTCCGGCCAGACCGCCGCCGATGACAATCAGGTCGTGGGGTTGGGTCATGATGGCACTCATCCTGTTGACTGTTATAATGCAAGAAGGGTATCTTGTCAATTCCATTAAAGTTGGCCCTTGTAACTTTTCCTTTAACAAGTTGCGAGTTTGTGTGGTATACTAATCAAAATAAGTTATAGCTATCAAGGTTAAAGGATGCTTAGTATGATGTCTTTTCAACGAATTACCACTAATCCTGAAATTTGTGGCGGCAAACCCTGCATTCGGGGTTTGCGTTTTCCTGTCTCACGTTTGCTCGGCTTGTTAGCTGCCGGTGAAACCTCAGAAATGATTTTAAAGTCATATCCTTATTTAGAAAAAGAAGACATCCAGGAGGCACTTGTTTATGCGGCTTTCTTGGCCGATGAGCAGATTATAGAGTTTGCTTGATGAAATTCCTCCTGGATATGCCGGTCTCAGCAATGCTTCTTGACGTGCTTAAATCCTACGGGCACGCAGGTGTTCACGCTCACCAAATTGGGAAAGATCGGGCGACGGATAGCGAATTATTGGATATAGCTCGTCAAGAAGAACGGGTGGTGATCACCGCCGATTTAGACTTTCCCCGGCTCTTGGCTCTCAGTTCGGCGGCAGGACCGGGGTTGATTTTGTTTCGAGGTGGTAATTACTCGGATGCAGAAATGGGTAATTTGTTAGAACGGGTGTTAAAGAATGTGCCCACTGAAACTCTGGAAGCTTCCATTTTGTGTTGTCGATAGAAAACGCATCCGTATCAGCCCACGTCCGGTGGACTCTATTTTTGTGAAATGAGAAAATGTGAACTGAATGAATGATGGCGCTCGAAAAGAATTCCTGATCGTCTTTCAACCCTCCGGCCGGCAGGCCCGTGTCCCTGCCGGAAAAACCTTGCTCGATGCGGCCCGCGAAATGGGGGTCGATATCGAAAGCATCTGTGGGGGACAGCAAACGTGCGGCAAATGCAAGATTGTGGCCGACTATGGCGATTTTCCCAAATACGCCATTATCTCCAAACCGGAGCATATTTCGCCGCCCGGTGGGGACGAGCGGGATTACTGGACCAAACGCCGCCGTGATCCAAAAGATTTTCGGCTCTCTTGTGCGGCCTGCGTCCTGGGGGACCTGGTGATCAACGTGCCGGAGGAGAGCCAGGCGCGCAAGCAGATCGTGCGCAAGAGTGCCACGGTGCGCCAGGTCGAGATTGCGCCGGCCATGCGCCAGTATTTCGTCAAAGTCAAGCCGGCCGAGTTGGGCGATAATCGCGGCGATTGGGAGCGAGTCCAGGCCAGCCTGTTGGAAACGCACGGGCTTAAACAGTTAGCCATCGACTATTTTGCCTTGCGTGATTTGCAGACGACGCTGCGTCAAGGCAATTGGGACGTGACCGTGACGGTTTGGGACGAGCGCGAGGTCATTCGGATCCAGCCGGGCTACCAGGAAGGCACCTATGGTCTGGCCGTCGACATCGGCACGACGACCGTGGCCGGTCACCTGGTCGATTTGCGCACCGGCGAAATCCTGGCCACCGAGGCCATGATGAACCCCCAGACGACCTATGGCGAGGACCTGATGAGCCGCATCAGCTACGGCATGATGAACCCGGACGGAGTCGAGAAGATGCACGTAGCCATTATCGAGGCGCTGTCCAAAGTGATCAAGCGGGCTACGCGGGCGGCCAAGCTTCAGGTGGACGACGTGATCGAGTTGGTGTTGGTTGGCAATACGGTGATGATCGCCCTACTGCTCGGCGTCGATCCGGTCGAGTTGGGTGGCGCGCCGTTTGCGCTGGTCACACATGATGGGTTGGATATCAAGGCGCGTGATCTGAAGATCGAGACCCATATTGGGGCCAATGTCCATATTCTGCCGTCGGAGGCCGGCCATGTTGGCGCGGATAACATGGCTGTGGTCATCGCCGAAATGCCGCACGAGCAGGATGAAATTTTACTGGTGATCGATATCGGCACCAACGCTGAAATCCTGGTGGGCAACCGGACACATTTGCTGTCGGCGTCCAGCCCGACCGGTCCCGCGTTCGAGGGCGGTGAGATCACCCACGGGATGCGGGCCTCGCCGGGGGCCATCGAAAAGGTGCGAATCGATCCGGTCAGCCTCACCCCGCGTTTCAGAGTCATCGGCGAGGAGCGTTGGAGCGATGAATTGGCCGACGAGGCGATTCAGGCCGCCGGTATTTGTGGCTCCGGCATCATCGACCTGGTGGCCGAACTGTTTGTGGCCGGCATCATCGACGCCGGGGGCAAATTTGTGCGTGAGACGCCTTCGCCCAATTTTCGCCCAACCCAACAGGTGGGCGAATACGTCGTGGCCACGGCTGCTCAGACCTCGACCGGGCAGGAGATCGTGATCACGCAGCAGGATATCCGGGCCATTCAATTTGCCAAAAGCGCGCTCTATACCGGGGCCAAACTGCTCATGGAGCGGCGAGGTGTCGAGCAGGTTGACCGGGTGCTGCTGGCCGGCGGCTTTGGCGCGCACATCGACAAGGTCCGGGCGATGATGATGGGCCTCTTTCCCGATTGTGACCTCGACAAGGTCTATCCTGTCGGCAACTCGGCCGGTGATGGGGCGGTCCTGTGCCTGTTGAATCGTGACTATCGGCGGCGGGCGCGCGAGATTGCGCGCTGGATCGATTACGTTGAAACGGCTATCAATCCGAATTTCCAGGCCCGCTTCGTCGATGCGCTGGCCTTGCCCCATAACACCGATGCGTTCCCTCATTTAAAGGGCCTGATCCCAGAACGGCCCGTTACCACGGCTTCGAATGGGCCTGATCGCCAGGAACGCCGGCAAGCCAGGCGGCGCCGGTCCGAACGGTCGAATCCTTAAAATCTTGATTTGACCTTTTTCTATTCCACCGGCCTGCGCTATAATGCTCACTATGAATAAATTCGATCACCTGGAAACGCTGGTCCGCCAGTTCATTGAAGGCGCGTTTGATCGTTTGTTTCAGGCGCAATTTCACCCGGCTGATTTGGCTCAGCAGTTGACCCTGGCTATTGAACAGAGCCAGCAGAATGGAACCCGGCCCCAACCTTATTTGATTCCAAACCGATATCAGATCATGCTAAATCCTGCTGATTATGCGGCGTTGATGGGCGGAGCCAATCGCAAGGGTGATGTTGAGGCGATGATCCGCAATCAGGTGGCCGGTTTGATCCGAGAGAGGGGGTATCAATTAGCCGGATCGCTTGAACTATTTTTGACGGAGAGCCAGGTTGTTGTGCCGGGCGCGGTCGAAATTAAGATCGATGATACGCCCGCAGTTTTCGACGAGGCCCCAGTTGGCTCCCTGCCAGCGAATGCGGCCAGCCGCTGGTTATTGCAATTTGAAGAGCGCCAATTCAGGCTGGGTGAACCGGTGGTCAGGGTTGGCCGGGCCCTGGATAACGACATCGTCTTGAGTGATCGAACGGTCTCCCGCTACCATGCCCAACTGCGCTGGCGCAATGGAGCTTACCACCTATACCCGCCTACGCCGTTGCTGAATGGGGGGGCTGAGTTGGGAGTAAGTACACTCATATTAGACAAAGGAGATGCTCCCACTCTGGTAAATCAAAAACTGGTCGCTCAAACAGTTCTTGCTCCGGGCGATGTTGTCAGGCTGGGTAACGTTGTGATGACGGTTATGGTTGAGCCGGGAAACGCCAACGATTAAGACTCGTTGATCAGCTTAACATCCAGACGTCGCTAAGGATTCAAGATCAAATAACGTCCTCGTTTGTCCAATCAACACTTGGGGGATGTCCGGGTTTGGAAATCCTTGGCCCTAACTTTGCGGAGATGGTATGAGCCTGGACTGGGTTTTACTTGGCTTCCGTATTCTAACAACGCTCATTTTCTGTGTCTTTTTAGGTTTAGCCTTTTACATTATCTGGCGCGATCTTAAAAGTGTCGAAGCTCAGATTACGCTTCAACCTCAGGCTACACATCAGTTGAGGGTCATTGCCACGGCTGAAGCAGAGGCCGGGCCGGTCGTTGGCCAGACCTTACCTCTACCACCCATTACCCACCTTGGACGTGATCCTGAAAACACTATCGTGCTCGATGATGCGGCTGTTTCGGCCATCCACGCCCGCTTGAGCCGGGAAAACGGGGTTTGGTGGTTGGAAGATTTGGGGAGCCAACATGGCACGTGTCTAAACGAGATACCCCTGTCAAAGCCAACATCCCTGACCAACGGTGATATCATTGAAATTGGCCGGTCACGCTTCAGGTTAGAAACTGTGTCATAGACAACAGGTTTGATCAAACTACACATCCAGGGAGTGTATAGACCCAATGTATCTAGAAAAGCTCTCCAATGCTTTCGGCGTTTCCAGCGTTGAAAGCCAGGTTCGAAAAATTATTTTAGAAGCGATTCAGCCACAGGTCGATGAGTCGTGGGTGGATACCATGGGTAATCTTTTTGCCGTCCGTAAGCGCCAAGGGCGGGCCTCCAAGCCCCCGCTGCGGGTCATGGTCACGGCTCACATGGATGAAGTAGGTTTTATGATTTCGGAGGTCAAAAAAGATGGCCGGTTAAAATTTGGTCCGGTCGGCGGCCTTGATCCACGTGTGCTGTTGGGCAAAAGCGTTGTCGTTGGCCCGGAGGGCGTGCCGGGCGTCATCGGTCTCAAACCCATTCACCTGTTGAAATCCGGGGAACGGGGCAAAGCTGGCAGCATCGAGACGATGTATATCGATATCGGCGCGACCAATGACCAGGCCGGGGGCAAAGTGAACCGGGGCGATTTCGCCACCTTCGCTACCAAATTTGGCTATCTGGGGGGCCAAAGCCGGCCACGCCAGGATCGGGGGCTGGTCAAAGGCAAAGCTCTTGATAACCGGGCCGGCTGTGCCGTGCTGCTGGAACTTCTCAAAGAAGATTATCCCCTGGATCTGGTGGCCGTATTCACTGTACAGGAGGAAATCGGCCTGCGTGGGGCGCAGGTAGCAGCCTATGCGGCCAATCCTGATCTGGCCTTCATCCTGGAATGCACCGCCGCCGATGATCTGCCCCGGGCTGATGACGACGACAAGGATGATGGCTTCCCCCGGTTGGGGGACGGCCCGGCCATCACGGTGATGGATCGCTCGTTCATTGCCGACCGCCGCCTGGTTGATTTGCTGATCGACACAGCCGCCGCCGAAGGTCTGCCCTACCAATTCAAGCGACCGGGTATCGGTGGGACAGATGCCGGCGCGGTCCATCTGGCCCGGGAAGGCGTGCCGTCCGGGACGGTTAGCATCCCCGCTCGATACATCCATGCCCCGGCCGCCATCCTGGATTTGGTCGATTTTTGGAATACGGTAAAATTAATGAAAGCGACACTTAACCAATTACCCACGCAGGAGTCAAAATGAAAGAACTGATCAAGCAACTCACCGAAGCCTACGGCCCGCCCGGCTACGAGCAGGCGGTGCGCGACCTCATCGAAGCTGAAGTCAAAGCGGTGGCCGATTCTGTTGAAATCGACTCACTGGGCAATTTACATGCG
>Ga0299906_10005425_pt1 | contig 10386 bp, 9 predicted proteins | sample RVTome_14_FD_200259 | JGI IMG/M metagenome (GOLD analysis project Ga0299906, IMG submission 200259) | Soil microbial communities from uranium-contaminated site in the Upper Colorado River Basin, Wyoming, United States - RVT145D125 (version 2) ...
GCTCCTCGTGAGTCGGTCACCGTGCACATCAGAGACTACGCGGCGGCGACCACCACCTGATCGAGCTGGCGACGCACGACGCTCGCGAGATCGGTGACGGGCACGAAGCCACAGACCCGCTCGCAGCGGCCCGTGTGCGCGCGCGTCGCCGGCGGCTCTTCGTCGCCCGCGGGGACGAGCTCGAGCGGCAGCTCCCGTCCGAGCCCGGCGCCGATCGCGCGCACCACGTGCTCGAGCGTGTGCGGGCGCCCTGTCCCGACGTTGACGACCACCGCCTCGCCCCTCATGCCCAGCGCCACCAGCGCACCTGCGACCTCGGCCACATCGGTGAAGTCGCGGCTGCGATCGGTCGATCCGAAGACTGTCAACGGCTCACCCGCGACCGCGGCATGCAACCACCTCGTCAGCGCCATGTCGCAGCGCTGTCCCTCACCGACCACGGTGAACGGCCGGGCGACCGCCACCACGCCGCCCGCCTCCGCACGGGCCGCGCAGAGCTGCTCCACCTCGACCTTCGAGCGGGCATAGCCGCCGCGGGGCCGCAGCGCGTCCGACTCGTGTGACGGACGGATCGCACCGCCGTCGACGAGGCGCGCGCCCCCGTAGACCGACGACGACGACGTGACGACCAGCGGAACCTGGCGTGGCGTGAGCGCGAGCACACGCCGAGTCGCGTCGACGTTGTCGCGCTGCCGATCGTGCTCGATGCTCGGGCCGACGCCGCGGACCCCCGGACGGGCGGCGAGGTGGAAGACCATGTCGGCGCTGGCGAGCAGGTCGCCGAGCGCGCCCTGAGCGTCCGGGTCGACGAGATCGCAGCGGAGCTCCTGCCCGGGCCGGAGCCGGTCGAACGACTCGCGTCGGTCGACACCGGTGACCGACGCTCCACGCGCGACGAGCGCGTCGAGCAGGTGACGACCGATGAAGCCCGCGCTCCCGGTGACGACGGCGTGGGCACCCGACAGCGGACCGCGGATCGTCTCTTTCGTCGTCCTCATGCGCCCACCAGTCGCTCGCCGAGGAACTCGTCGCGCGTGCGAACACCGGGGAACGCGAAGAAGTAGCCGCCGCCCTGGGGCTGGATGTACTCCTCGAGCGGCTCCCCGTCGAGACGCGACTGCACGGCGACGAACCCCTTCTCGAGGCTCCGCTGGAACGACACGTACGCGAGCCCCTGGTCGAGGCGGCCCGCGCCGTCGAACCCGCGCGAGAAGCTGAAGCCCCGCCGCAGCAGCAGGTTGTCCGCGGTCTCCTTGGTGCGCGGGTTCGCGAGGCGGATGTGCGCGTCGAGCGGGGTCTTGTCGCCGTCGCGATCCTTCGCGAAGTTCGGGATGTCGGTCTCGCGCTCCCCGTCCATCGGCGCGCCCGACTCCTTGCGGCGCCCGATGATCGCCTCCTGCTCGGCGAGCGGCGTGCGGTCCCAGAACTCCACGAACATCCGGATGATGCGGACGGCCATGTAGCTGCCGCCGACGGTCCACGCCGGCTCGTCGTCGTCGGGTCCGACCCAGACGTGGCGCTTCATCTCGGCCGGGTCTCCCGCGTCGAGGTTGGACGTGCCGTCGCGGAACCCCATCAGGTTGCGGACGGGCGCCTTCCCCGGCTGCGGCCGCGACCGACGGTTGAACCCGTCGATCATCCACTTCAGCGTCAACTCGCCGCGCGTGTGCCGCATCAGCTGCCGCAGGGCGAAGATGTTGACGTCGGGCGTGTCGGCCGACAGCGACAGCAGGAGATCGCCGTGGGTGCGCGCGGGATCGAGGCGGTCGTTCTTGAAGAACGGCATCTTCACCAGCTCGCGGGGAACGCTGTCAGCGAGACCGAAGCGGTCGTCGAACAGCGATGCGCCGACCGCGGTCACGATGCTGAGGTCGGCCTTGGGCGGTCGCGACCCGAGCGTCCCCGCGTGCAACGGCGGATACGCCGAGTCGCGTTCCTTGTGGGGCTCGCCGGTCATCAACGCCCGCGACTCGGTCGTGATCGCCTGCAACGTCTCGCGGAGCTCCGCGAGGTCGGATGCGGTCACGTCGAACGCCGCCATCAGCCCCGCCGCGGGCGGCGGCGTGATGATGCCGTTCTGGTGCGCGCCGTCGAACGGGATGTACCTCGGCTCGGGTTGATCGACGGCGCCCATCGGTGCCGCGCCGGCGGCGATGCCGTCCGCGAGCGCGACCGCTGCACCTGCGCCGATCGACGACGCGAGGAACCGGCGACGGGAGAATCGCAACGTCTCGGACCTCCTACTTGAGCCCCAGCGCGCCCGGCACCTCGGCGAGCTCCTCGGAGAGCTGCGCGAGCGTTGCCTTGAGCGACGTCGAGTCCTCGTCGGTGAGGTTCTCGAACGACTGGAACGAGCCGTCGGCGTTGCGGTACTTCGCGAGGCCCTCCTCGACCTCGGCGAACGACGCCTGGATGTCGGCGAGGAGCTCGGGGTCGGCCGTCTCGAGCACCGGAGTCAGGAGCTCGATCACCGTGCGCGAGCCCGCGATGTTGGCGTCGAAGTCGGACAGGTCGGTGTGCGAGTACCGGTCTTCCTCACCGGTGATCTTGCCCTCCGACACCTCCTCGACGAGCTCGCTCGCGCCACGTGCCATGGCGAGCGGGGTGATGTCGAGGTCTGGGAGCTCCTGCTGGAGCGTGGCGAGGTCGGCGTCGAGCTTGTCGGCGAACTCCGCCGCGCCGTCCGTCGTGCCCTTCTCCCAGAGCAGGTGCTCGATGCGGTGCCAACCCGTCCACGTCGGGTCTTTCTCGCTCTCGAAGTCGTCGACGCGCGCGTCGACCGCGCCGTCGATCTCCTCGACGAGCGCGGCGATCGGCTCGATGCTCTCCCAGCCGACGCGTGACGACGCGAACTGCGCCTTCGCAGCCTCGAGGTCACCGGCGCGCACCGCGTCGTTGAACGCCTTCGTCTTGGTGACGGTGTCGGCGACCTGGGCCTCGACGTACGCCCGGTAGCCGTCGACGGCGGTCCGGAGCTCCGCGGTCTGCGCGTCGCCACCGATGTCGCTGGCCGAGAGGCCGCTGCCCGAGCCGGAGCCGCTGCCCGACGACGGGCAGCTCGCGCTCCCAGATGCCGAGGAGCCGGAGCCCGAGCCGCTGCCCGACTCGCTGGCACTGCCCGACGCGGAGCCGGATCCGGACGACGACTCGTCGCAGCCGACGGTCCGCACCCCGGAGCCGTCGTCGTCGCCGTTGCACGCAGCGACGAGCGCGCCGGCCAGTGCGAGGCCGACGATCAACGTGAGGATCCGCTTCATACGAGGGTCTTCTCCTTCTCAGGTGTTCGTGTTCGTGGATCCGAGGAGGCCGCCTCGGGCGGGGTCGGCATCGGGAGGACGGTGTTCGTGCCGTCGACCAGCTGTCGGGGGCGGCGGCGCGCGGTGCGCACCCCCCAGGCCGCGAGCGCAGCAAGGGCGATCGCCCAACCGACTCGCAACAGATCGGTGCCCCCGGGCACGAGGCGCCCGTCGGGGAGGAGCTCGCGCAGGCCGCGAACGATCGGGTTCGTCGTGCGCTCGAAGTCGACGATCAGCGTGAGGTTGCCGGTGAGCACCTCGACGGTGAGCCACGCGAACGTGATCGCGCCGACGACGCCACCGATCGCGACGAGGATCTGCGCGGGGCGGTATCGCGCCGCCCACCACGCGACGGCGAGCACCGCGCACGGCAGCACGACGACGACCTGGCGGCCGGGCCACCACCAGCCATGCATCGTGAGCGCGACGAACGTGGCGTTCAGCCAACCGACAGCGAGCGGGATCGTCAGCGTCGCCCACCCGCGCGGTCGCCGCACGACGAGCGCGGCGATGGCCGGCACGGCGAGCAGGAACGCTGGCTGCCACACGGCGAGGCCGAACCCGCGGTCGACGAGCAGGCCGAGGACGCGAACCCCGCGGCTGAGGTAGTCGGGGTCGTTGCCGGTGACGGTGAGCTCGCCGCCCGCGAAGTGGCTGCCCGCGGCGTAGGGCGTGAAGCCGCCGTACCAGAGCTGGTGCAGCGCGAGGAACACGACCGCGCCCACGGCGAGCGCGACACCGAGGCCGAGGACGACACTTCGGTCGCGCTTCCACAGCTTCCAGAGCGCGATCGCGCCGAGCGCGACGACGACCGGCGCGTACTTCACCGACAGCCACGGCAGCGCGACGAGCATCGCCGCGAGCGTCACGAGCCCGCGAGTTCGCAACGGCCCGGTGAGCGCACCGATCGCGATCGTGACGAGCAGCGCCGCCGGGAGCTCGGGGTACACCTGCGTCGAGTACACGGCGAAGGGCGCGGCGAGACCGAAGGCGATGACCGTGAGCACCGCGACGTGCAGCGGCACCGCGAAGCGGCGCACCGCCACCCACAGGATCGCCGCGGCCAGGAGGCCGCCGAGCACTGCGAGCAGGACCTTGGCCCCGAGCCAGCCGCCGACGAGGACCGGCACCGCGAGCGCCGCGGGCAGCAGCGGGTCGTGCGGGCTGATGCGCGAGCCGTCGTCGGCGCGCTCCTCCTGGATCGGGAGCAGCACCTCGTGGAAGTCGCGGTAACGGCCGTCGAGGCGCTCGTCGCTGATGTCGAGGCTGAGATCCTCACCGATGCTGATCGCGCTGAGCAGGTACTGCGGCTCGTCGGCGGTGACGCGCGCGCCGTACGTGGCGCGCGACCACGCGCCGGGCACGCACCACGCCGTGACCGCGAGGCCGACGAGCGCCATCGCGACGAACAGCCGCTTGCGCGTGACTGGAGCGGCGGGCGTGCCGGTCGGCTCGGTCACGCCAGCCGATCCATGCGGCGGATCGTGATGAGCCAGACGAGCACGGCCGACAGCGCGACGAGCGCGATCGACGCGACGCCGGCCTGGCCGAGCAACCCGCTCTCGGCCGCGCTCCACACCTTCGTCGCGAGCGTCTCGAAGCCGATGGGCGCGAGCAGCAGGGTCGCGGGCAGCTCCTTCATCACCGACAGGAGCACGAGGCCGGCACCGGCGGCGACCCCCGGTGCCACGAGCGGCAGGTCGACCGTGCGGAAGCGGCGGAGCCACCCGGCACCGAGCGACCGCGCCGCGTCGTCCACCGTCTTGGGGAGTCCGCTCACCGCGACCTGCGACGTGCGCAGCGACTGCGCGCCGAAGTGGACGACGTAGGCGAACACGAGCAGCGCGTAGGTCTGGTAGAGGCCGCGCACCGCGGGGGTGCCGAGCACCCAGAAGACGAGTGCGAGGGCGATGACGAGACCCGGGAGCGCGAAGCCGCTGACGACCACGGTGTTGACCGCGCCCGACACCGCGCTGCGGCTGCGGACCGTGAGGTACGCGACCGGGAGCAGGATCGCCACCGCCACCACCGCCGCGACCACCGAGACGCCGGCGGTGTTGAGCGCGGGGGTGACGAGGTCGCCGACCGTGCCGTCGGGCCCGGCGAAGCGGCCGCCCGACAGGCCCCGGATCGACCACTGGACGAGCACGGCGACGGGAGCGACGAGCGCCACGAGCACCACGCCCGTGGTCGCCACCAGCGCGGGGATGCGCCAGCGGCCGAGGGGGACGACGAGTGACCGGCGACCGCCGGCGTGCGCCTCGAGCGGCGTGCGGCGTCGGGCCAACGTTCGCTCCGACGCGACGACTGCGATCGCGACGGCGGCGAGCAACAGGCTCAACGTGATCGACGTCGTGCGGTCGACGAGGCGCGTCGAGTCGATGCGCACCGTGAGCGTGTCGTACCGCATGAGCGACACGGCACCGAACTCGCTCACGCAATACAAGAACGTGAGCAAGGTGCCGGCCGCGATCGCGCCGGTCGCCTGCGGGAGCACGATCGTGCGGAAAACGTCGAACGGGCGGCGGCCGAGCGCGCGCGCCGACTCCTCGATCTCGGGCGGCAGCGCTGACAAGCGCGCGAGCACGGGCAGGTACACGTACGGGTAGCTAAGGAGCGTGATCGCGAGGAACGCACCCCAGTAGCCCTCGATAGTGATGCCGGTGCCGAGCCCGAACAGCTCGTCGAACAGGCCTTGCGGCGCGACCGCGGCCTTCAGTGCGAACGCGCCGACGAACGACGGGATCACGAGCGGCAGGACGAGCAGGACGCGCCACACCTTTCGCCCGGGTAGGTCGGTGCGCGCCGCGAGCCAGGCGAGCCCGGTGCCGAGCACGGCGCACGTCATCGACACCGTCACTGCGAGCAGCAGGGTGCGCAGGAGTGGCCCGACCGCGTCGTCGGACGCCAGGACGTCGAGCGCGTCCTCGCCGAAGCCGATGGTGCGGATCAGGAGGTAGACGAGCGGCCCGACGAAGAGCGCCCCGATGACCACGCCGGCGATCACCAGGGGAAGCGGCGCCCGCCGCGCCCCCGAGGCGACGGGCGGCGGCGGCAACATCGCCGACTCGACTCTCGCCGCCTCCGTCGTCGTCGCCGTCATGATCCTGCTACTGGAGCCCGGCGTCGGCGATCAGCTCGCGCGTCTTGATGAGCCCGTCGCCGAGCTCCGAGAGGTCGAGGTTCGGTGACTGGATCGAGTCGAGCGGAGGCTTGTCGTCGGCCGGCGGGACACCCTTCGCGAGCGGGTACTCGAACGACTGCTCGGCGTAGAACTCCTGCGCGGGCTTCGACAGCAGGTACTCGATGAACTGCTCGGCGACGGCGGTGTCGTTCGCGGTGTCGAGCACACCGACGGTCGTCGTGAGGATGAGCGACCCGAGATCACCGTCGGGGAAGTAGTGGTTGACCGCCGAGATGTCGGGGTCCTGCGCCTGGAGCTCGTAGAGGTAGTAGTCGTTGACCAGGCCCATGTCGATCTCGCCGCGCGCGACGGCTTCGACGATCGCGATGTTGTTCGCGTACGTCTTCGCACCGTTCGCCACGAGGCCGTCGAGCCACTCCGTGGTGCGCTCCTCGCCTTCGAGCTCGCGCATCGCGGTCACGAAGTCCTGGAACGAGGCGTTCGTGGGTGCGACGCCGACGCGGTCGCGGTACTGCGGATCGGTGACGTCGAAGACCGACTGCCCCAGCTCGTCCTCCGTGACGGCGTCGGGGTTGTACACGAGCACGCGCACGCGACCCGACACGCCGACCCACTTCCCGTCGTCGGCGCGGAAGCGCTCGGGCACGAGGTCGAGCACCGACTGCCGCACCGGCGTGAGACGACCCTTGGAGTCGAGGTACCCGGTCGAGCCCGGGCTCTGCGACAGGAACACGTCGGCCGGCGACTGGTCGCCCTCCTCGTCGATGAGGAGCGCGAGGTCGGACGAGTCGCCGTAGCGGACGTCGATGCCGATGCCGGTGTCGTCGGAGAACTGCTCGAGCAGCGGCTCGATCAGCTCCTGCGTCCGTCCCGAGTAGATGGTGAGGCGGTCGTCGCCGCCGCCACTCGAGCACGCGCTCAGCGCGCCGGCGCCGAGCACCAGCGCGAGCAGGGCGGCGGCACCGATCCGGAGACGGCCTGTTCGCATGGCGGGAGACACTACCCTAAAGTCAGGTTCACCTGAACTCGGGAGCACCTGCCCTGACCGTGCGCCTTCGCCTACGACCCACCGACCCCGTGCCCTCAGCATCGCCGGGCCCCGGACCCGTGGTCCTCTTCCTCCCCGCCCACGACGAGGAGGCCACCGTCGGTGACGTCGTCGAGCGGGTGCCCGCTGTCGTGGCGGGCCGGTCGGTGCACTGCCTCGTGATCGACGACGGGTCGACCGACGCCACGGCCCTCGCCGCGAAGCACACCGGGGCGTCGGTGACCCGCCACGCCGACAACCGCGGCCTCGGTGCCGCGGTGCGGGAGGGATTGCGCACCGGGGCCGGGCTCGATGCCGCGGTCGTGGCGTTCTGTGATGCCGACGGTGAGTACGCGCCGGAAGAGCTCGAGCAGGTCGTGGCGCCGATCCTCGACGGCCGCGCGGACTATGTGGTCGGGACACGCTTTGGTGGGCGCATCGACCGGATGCTCCCCCACCGGCGGTTCGGCAACCGCGTGCTCACGCTCGTGTTGCGTTGGGTCACACGAGCGCCGATCACCGACGGGCAGAGTGGATACCGCGCGCTCTCGGCGCGAGCCGCGCGCGACGCGGAGATCGCGCACGACTTCAACTATGCACAGGTGCTGACGCTCGACCTGCTGGCGAGGGGCTACCGGTACCACGAGGTGCCGATCTCGTACGCGTTCCGCGAACACGGCCGATCGTTCGTGAAGCTCGGCCGATACCTGCGCGCGGTCGTGCCCGCGGTCTGGCGGACGCTGAACCGCGACCAGCCCGTTCACGCGCGCACGCTCGTCGAGCCGACGGGGTTCGCGGAGTAGCCGAGCAGCCGCACCGCGGGCACGAACGCCTGCGCGGGATCGGCCCACGCGATGAGCCGTCCGGCGACGAGCAGCGCCGCCGTGTGCGCGTGCAACGCCGCCAGCTCGAGATCGTGCGTCGTGACGACGACGGCCGCGCCACGCGACGCGGCACGGCGGGCGGCGTCGAGCACTGGGTCCTCATCATCTCTCGGCGCGTCGTCGGGCCCGCTCGGATGGTCGAGCAGCAGCACCGAGCCCTCGCGCGCGCCGTCGAGCGCCGCCCGGGCGCTGTCGCGGCCCCGTGCCAGCAGCGGCGCCGCGCCCCGGCGCACGACCCGTCCCGCGTCGGGGCGGGAGCAGCCGGCGAGCAGTGCCAGCAGCGTCGACGTGCCCGAACCCGGCGGGCCGCAGACGGCGAGCAGCTCGCCCCGCATGACAGCGAGCGAGATCCGACAGACCGACGCTGCCCCGCAACGGCGATAGCTCACATCCCGTGCCTCGAGCACGATGTCGCACCGGTTCACTCAATACCCTAACTAAGGGTATCCTTACCTACAACCCCCGGCGCGTTGGAAGGGTGCAGCTCAGTCTTCGACGACGTGGGTGGCGAAGGTCTCGCGGGCGGTGTGCCACTTCGTTGCGTCGAGCTCACCCGTGTCGGTCAGGGCCTCTGCTGCGGCCCAGGCGGTCGCCAGGGCGTGGTGGGTGTTGTCGTGGGCGAAGAGGCCTTGGCGGCCGAGGGTGAGGAAGCTGGGTCGGGTCGTTGCCCAGGCGTCGACCGTCTCCAGGTGTTGGGCGTAGTCCGTTGTGTAGGTGGGGTAGGCGTGCGCTACTCGGCGCGCCACGATCTCGATGGGGCGCGGGAGTGGCATGTCGTTGTCGGCGAGCTCGGCGATGAGGCGCGACGCGAGCTCGTGTGGGGGTGCTGTCCAGGTGTCGTCGCCGAGGGTGCAGGGGATCTCGGCGCAGAGGACTGTGGTGTCGCGGGGGTCGGTGCCGGTGCCGTCTCGGTACTGCTTGGGCTCTGACATTCTGCTCGCGGACACGTCGAGCGCGGGGAAGTAGCTCGCGTCGAAATCGGTGATGCTCGGCACGTCGAACGCGAGGTAGAGGAGCGTGAGCGAGCGGTGCTGGAGGCGGCTCGCGGTGGCGACCACGTCGGGGGGCGCGTGCGCGAGGCGTGCCGCGACGGCGAGCGCGAGCGTCGACCACACCTGATCGGCCTCGACGACTCGATCGGCTGCGCAGACCGTCGCGCCGTCGGTCGTCAGCTCGATGCCGGTCACCTCGGCGTCGCAGACGATCTCGACGCCGGCGCGCGTCGCCGCAGCGGCGAGCGCTTCGGGGATCTGCCCGAAGCCGCGCCGCGGGTAGAGGAACGAGCCCCGGCGTCGGCGCTCGCTCGGTGACACGACCCGCCGGAGCAGCGACCCGGCGGTGCTCGCGCCCACTCTGCGGCGGGCGAGCTCACCGCTGAGCTGATCGGGCGGGAGGCCCCAGATCTTCTCGACGTAGGGGCCGTAGAACTCGTCGAGCATCGTGGGCCCGAGGCCCGCGCGCACGACCTCGGCGAACGTGTCGTCGCGCGGGCGGCGAACCGGGCTCGTGAGCGCGTCGCGGGCGAGGCGGGCCGTCAGGCGAGAGGGAAGACGACGCGCGAGGTCGCTCGCACCGGGCGGGAAGCCGACCCACCGTCCGGCAAGGCGGATGCGGCCGTGTCGACGGCGCTGCTGGAGGTCGTCACCGAGCTCGGCGCGCAGGACCTCGAGGATCTCCGGCGGGCAGCTCGGGTGCAGCCGGTGGCTCCCGTGGTCGACGCGCACGCCCGCGACCTCGAAGCTCGCCGCGAGTCCGCCGGGCTCCGGTGCACGCTCGAGCACCGTGACGTCGTGGCCACGGCGCGCGAGCAACAACGCCGCGCCGAGCCCCGCCGGGCCGGCGCCCAGCACGCAGACCGTCACCATGGCTCGCTCCCTGCGAGCCGGGATACCCGGCTCGCGGGCGTTCGCTCGCGGGTCACCATGGCTCGCTCCCTGCGAGCCGGGATACCCGGCTCGCGGGCGTTCGCTCGCGGGTCACCATGGCTCGCTCCCTGCGAGCCGGGATACCCGGCTCGCGGGCGTTCGCTCGCGG
>Ga0299906_10005426_pt1 | contig 10385 bp, 10 predicted proteins | sample RVTome_14_FD_200259 | JGI IMG/M metagenome (GOLD analysis project Ga0299906, IMG submission 200259) | Soil microbial communities from uranium-contaminated site in the Upper Colorado River Basin, Wyoming, United States - RVT145D125 (version 2) ...
CGCGGATCGCCGGTACAACCGGCTCCTGCCCTTGCCCGCCCGTTGGGCGCGGATTGACCCGTGGGTGTGGCGGATCTATTTTGGCTCCAGAAAGGAACCATTCGTCATGCCCGTGAACCTCTCTATTAAGGATGTTCCCGACGACCTCGCGGCCCGCCTGCGACAGCGCGCCGCAGCCAACCATCGCTCGCTTCAGGGGGAGTTGCTGGCGCTCTTGGAGGAGGCATTGGCGGAGAGGGGCCTCCTCACCCCTACCCAAGTCCTGGCCCGTGTGCGGCAACGGGGGGTCCAGACCGCTGCCGACTCGGTGGAGATTTTGCGGGAGACGCGGCGGCGTGGCTGAGAAGGTGGTGGACGCCTCGGTGGTGGCGGCACTGGTCTTCGGCGAGGCGCGTGGCGAGGAGGCGGCACGGCTCTTGGAGGGACACCGCCTGCTGGCGCCTAATCTCCTTCCGTATGAGATGGCGAGCGTCTACCGGAAAAAGTCACTCGTCGTGCCGGCTCAGCGTGAGGGGTTGCGCAGGGGATTGGTCGATGGGCTGCGCCTTGGCATCGAGCTGACGCCGGTTCCGGTCGCCGAGGTGGCCGACCTCGCCCTGGAGAAGGACGTGACGGTCTATGACGCCGCCTACCTGTGGCTGGCCGCGACCCTTGAGCTGGAACTCCTCACCTTCGACGCTGACCTTGCGGGCATGGGGTAGGAGCCGATTGCATCGGCGATCCAGGCCCGCTGGGCTGCTTAAGCCGCCACGTCGGGGCGTCACTGTGGGGGGCAACGGTATGCCATGCCCCTACGGTGCTAGCCCGCATTTCTCACCATGAATCTGCTGCGCCCGCGCAACCCCCCGCATCTCCTGGCCGGGTCCGAGTCCGGGGTAGGAGCCGAATCCCTTCGGCGATCTGCCACATGGGGTTGCCGATAGAATCGGCTCCTACCGCGGGCCAGCCAGGATCTACACGCGTTTGCACGGTCTCGCCACGATCCCTGGTGAGAAATGCAGGCTAGCGCTGAAGGCCGGCCGCTCAACCCCGGCTTATCCGGCTTTCACCACCCGGTTGCCCTTGAGGCACTGGGTGCAGACGCGCAGGTGCTTGCGGGTGCCGTCGACCAGGACGTGGACCCGTTGCAGGTTGGGGCGCCACCATTTCTTGCTGCGGTTGTGGGCGTGGGATACCTTCATCCCGACCTGATGACCCTTGCCGCAAATCTCGCAAACCCGTGCCATGACTGCATCCTCGCGCGATAGGGTGGCGTGGCAGACCCGAAAGGGGGCGGATGCTAGCACGGGGGTCGGAGGCCGGCAAGAAAGGGCGACGGCCGGCGATCCGCCCCTCGCGCAGGGCTTCGCCACCCCGATCGGCGAGTGCCCCGGGGTGCGGCCGCGGATGGTGGAGCCCCTGGCCAACCTCGGCATCCACACCCTCGCCGACGCGATCTTCCACCTGCCCGCGCGCTACGAGGACCGGCGCGAGCTGCGCCCGGTGGCGCGGGTAGTCCCCGGCGTCAACACCCTCGCCGGGCGGGTGGCGAACGGCCGGGTGCAGGAGCGCCGCGGCCGGGCCAAGGGATACTTCGAGTGCCTGATCGTGGACGGGAGCGGCGCCTGCCCGGTGCGCTGGTACAACCAGATCTACCTCTCCCGCCAGCTCCCCGACGGCGTCGCGGCGGTGGTCCACGGCCGGGTCGACTGGGTCGGGGGCCGGCGGCCGCGGCTGATGATGGTGAACCCGGAGTTCGAGGCGGGGGCCACCGCCGACGGCGGCGCCCATGCCGGGCGCATCGTCCCCATCTACCCCCTCACCCGCGGCCTGCCCCAGCGCACCCTGCGCCAGCTCCTGTTCGACCTGGCGGGCCAGTTCGCCGGGCAGGCGGTTGAGCACCTGCCGGTCGCGGTGCGCGAACAGCACGGCCTCCCCACCCGCGCCGCGGCCCTGCTCTACCTCCACCGGCCGCCCGACGACGCCGACCTCGACGCCCTCAACGCCGCCCGCTCGGTCGCCCACCACCGGCTGATCTTCGAGGAGCTCTACTTCCTGCAACTCGCCCTCCTGTGGCAGCGCCGCCTGCGCCGCCAGGGTCGGCGGCCGCCGTTCCGGAGACCGGCGGTCCTCGGCAAGCGGCTGCTCGCGCGCCTGCCGTTCACCCTCACCGCGGCCCAGCGCCGGGTGGTGCAGGAGATCGACGCCGACCTGGCGAGCGGCGCCCCCATGGGCCGCCTCCTGCAAGGGGACGTGGGCTCGGGCAAGACCATCGTCGCGGTGCTCGCCTGCCTGCGGGCGGTGGAGCACGGCGAGCAGGCGGCCTTCCTCGCCCCCACCGAGCTGCTGGCGCGCCAGCACCTCGACTCGATCCGCCGCCTGGTGGAGCCCCTCGACGTGCGCGTCGCGTGGCTCGCCGGGGGGCTGCCGGCGCCTCAGCGGCGCGCGGTGCTGGCGGAGGTGGCGGCGGGCGACGCCCGGATCGTGGTCGGCACCCACGCCCTGTTCTCCGCGGAGGTCGCCTTCCGCGACCTCGGCCTGGCGGTGGTGGACGAGCAGCACCGCTTCGGCGTCCACCAGCGGCTGCGCATGGTGGAGAAGGGCGTCGCGCCCCACCTCCTGGCCATGACCGCCACCCCCATCCCGCGCACCCTCGCCCTCACCCTGTACGGCGACCTCGACCTGTCGCTCCTCGACGAGCTGCCGCCGGGCCGCAAACCGGTGGAGACCGTGGTGCGGCGCGAGCCGGCGCGGACCAAGCTCTATGCCGGGGTGCGGCGCCAGATCGAGGCGGGCCACCAGGTCTACTTCGTCTACCCCACGGTGGAGCAGGAGACGGACGAGTCGGCGCGTTCCGCCACGCGCATGGCCGAGGAGCTGGAGGCCCGGCCGTTCCGCGGCTTCCGGGTGGGGCTGGTCCATGGCCGCCTCGCCGGCGAGGAGCGCGAACGGGTAATGGCGGCCTTCGCCGCGGGCGAGATCCAGGTCCTGGTGGCCACCACGGTGGTGGAGGTGGGGGTCGACGTCGCCAACGCCACGGTGATGATCGTGGAGCACGCCGAGCGGTTCGGCCTCGCCCAGCTCCACCAGCTCCGCGGCCGGGTCGGGCGCGGCAACGCCCCGGGCTACTGCGTCTTCATGGTGGGGGAGGGGGAGCAGGGCAAGGAGGCCCGGGAGCGGCTGGCGATCCTGGAGGCGGAGAGCGACGGCTTCAAGCTCGCCGAGGCGGACTTCGCCCACCGCGGCCCGGGCGAGATCACCGGCACCCGCCAATGGGGCGACATGGGGTTGCGCTTCGCCGATCCGATCCGCGACCGCGCCCACTTCCTCCTCGCCCGCCAGACCGCCGCCCACCGCCTGGAGGGCGGCATCACCGGCGACGAGATCGCCCGCTCCCTGCGCCTCTGGGGCGACCGCCTGGGGCTGGTGGAAGGGGGGTAGCCCCATTTCTCACGGGGGATCGGCCCGGGCCGACGGCCAGGGGGCGCAGCAGGGTCATGGTGAGAGAGGGCGACCCTATCCCTCTTCCCGCCGCGCCAGGCCCAGACCGCCGTCGATGAGCAGCCGGTCGCCGTCTTTGAAAATCTGCGTGGCGTGGCGCAGGCCCACCACCGCCGGGATCCCCAGCTCCCGCGCCACGATCGAGCAATGGTTCAGGAGGCCGCCCTCTTCGACCACGATCCCCGCCACCTGCGAGAGAATCGGCGTCCAGCCGGGATCGGTGTTCCTGGCGACCAGGATCTCGCCCGCCTGAATCTCGTCCTTCGTCGGGTCCGCGACGATCCGCGCCCGGCCCGAGACCCGCCCCGGACTCGCCCCGACGCCGCGCAGGACGCCGTCCAGGGAGGCGAGCGGTTCGACCTTCCGCCCATCGATCAGGAAGGTCGCGGCCTCGGCGGGCCTCCGGAAGTGCGCCTGGCGTCTTTGCGCCAGGGCCTGCGCCGCGTCGATCGTCAGGCCGCCGGATACGGTGTCTTCCAGCTCCGCGTCGGTGAGAAAAAAGGCCAGGTCGCCAAGCCGCGTCCGTTGCCCGAGGTCCAGGAGCGAGCGCCGCAGCAGGAACAAGACCTGGTCGAGGAAGAAGCGCAGGTCCTCGCGCAGGTCCAGGAAGCGCCGGGTGGAGCCGAGACATATCCAGGCCAGGGGGCGGACCATCGGGGGCAGTCGCCACAGGATCGCCCGCGTCGTTCGCCGGGCGCGCGCGGCGTCCGCGCCCCGATCTTGCCGGGCTCCTGCCATCTGCGGAGCGACGGCGATCAGCCCCCGGAGCATCCCGCAGACCTCTTCCGGCGCCTCGGCCCAGCGTGGCACGGCGAGCGTCCGGTGGCGGGCGCGGCAGCCGTACCGCTGCAACAAGTCTTCGACCATGGACCGGATGTCCGCGGGCAGCGACGCCAGGGACACCGGTTCTCCCGAGCGAAACCGCGCCGCCGTTTCCGGGTGGGCGGAGATCTTCTCGGCGATCCGCCGGAACGCCTGCTCCATCTCGACGGTGACGTTCCGGCCGTTGCCGGAGAGCAATGCGAGGAACTCCCCGTGGTCCCGCTTCCCCGCCCCCTCGACCAGCCAGCTCAGGACCCAGGTGAAAACCGTGGCGTAGAAATATGGGAACTGGTTCACGGCCTGGGCCCGGGTGAGCAGCTCCACGCCGGCCCGGACCTTTTCCAGGGCCCGGCGGGGCGTGCCGGCCTCCATGCGTTCGATTCGCCCCAGTCGTCGTCCCAGGCCCGTCATCTTCCGGCGGGTCACCCAGCGGCAGAGAAAGGGGAGCGATTGCGGCGCCATCAACCCCAGGAACGGCACGCGCAGGCAGACCGAGACCAGCCGCAACGACGAGGGCCGTGGGAAACGGCCGCGGTCGTAGCCGGGCGGAAAGAGGGCCGCGACGTGGGCCAGGTTCAGGTGCGACGGCAGGAAGGCCGCGGCGGCGGCGACGCTCCCCACGTTCACGTAGAGCAACCCATCGACGACCGCGAGGGTGGGGCAGATGACTGGCATGCCGAGGAAGCGGCGGATGGCGCTCAGATCCCAGCGGGGGCAATTCCGGAGCATGGCGTCGGCGAGGAAGGGGGTCAGACGGTCGGCCCAGAGGTCGTCGGCGATCTTGCGCGTCCAGGCGCCCGGCGGACATCGCAACTCCGCCTCCCCGAGGGTGGTGATGGCCCGCGACTGGAGCAGCCAGAGTTGCCCCGCCTCGTCCAGCGCCCATTCCACGTCCTGGGGTGTCCCGGCGTTCCTCTCCACCTGGCGGGCCAGGGCGGCGATCTCCCGCCACTGGCCGTCCGTAGGCTCGACGGCCGGCGGTTCGCCCGCCGGCGGTTCGACCAGCACGGTGCCGTCCGCCTCGACCCGGGCGCGGCGCGGCGTCGCATGGCCGCTGACCAGGTCTTCGCCCAGGCCGGGAACGGATTCGACGACGGCCTCGCCCGCCGCGGGCGCCACCGGATTGCGGCTGAAGGCCACCCCCGCGCACCGAGGATGAACCATCTTCTGCAGGACCACGGCCATGAGCGGCGTTTCGCCGGCGCGGCCCTGCTGTTCGAGGTAGCTCCGGACGACCGGGCTTGCGGCGCTCGCCCAACACGCCTCGATCGTTGCCCGCAACTGCTCCGGACTCCGCACGTCGAGATGGGTCTGATATTGCCCCGCGAAGCTCGCCTCGCCCAGGTCCTCCAGCGTCGCCGACGAGCGAACGGCAATGCCGTGGGACAGGTCCAGGGTGCGCACGGCTTGCCCGATTTCCTCCCACAGCCCGGCCGGCCATGTCTGTCGTTCGGAAAACAGCCGGTGGGCCTCCGCCGACACCGCGACGGCCGGCGGCACCCTGAGGCCCGCCCGATGGGCCCGGGCCAGGGAGCGGAACTTGTGCCCGACGACGTCGGGGTCGAGGGCCTCCGGATCGTCGAAATGGATGATCGCGTTCATGGCGGGAGTCGGCTCAGTGTAACGGCGCGCCGCTAGCGTTGCCGCGGTGCCGTGGTCACCAGATCCCCTGGGCGAAGGGAGTCCACGAATCCGGAGTCACGTCCGCCGTCCCCGCCGGACACCGGGTGAGCGCCGCGCACGGCCAGGGAACGGTCTCCGTTCAGAGCGCCGCTGCCACCTGCCGCAGATACGCCTTGATCCGCCGGACATGGTCCGGCCCCATGCGGATCAGTTGTTTTTGCAGCGGCGGCAAGGCCTCGAGGGCCGGGTCCGCAAACCGGTACAGCACCTTCGGCCGGACCAGCTCGACGGGCGTGTCCAGCTCGGGGGTCGCCAGCATCATGGCGATGGCGTCGCGTAGGGTCGCCAGCGGCTCCTCGGCGGGTTGCCCCAGCTCGGCGAGGGCCTGCCTCAACAGCGGGGCGAGGGCGGTCAACAACGCCGCCGCCCCCGCGGGCGGGACGCTCGTGAAGAGGTCGACGAACCCGTCGTAGCGGGCGTACCCCTTGGGATCCATGATGAAGCGGTCGTTGCCCCACTCGATGACCGGGAAGCGTCCGGCCGGGGCGAGAAAGGTCAGTTGCCGGCGCGGAACGTCACCGACCGCGGCGTTGTCCATCACCACCGCGAACCGGCGCACGAGGTCGTCACGGTCCAGCCACTCGGCGAGCCGCGGCGACATCGCGAGCAGCTCCTCGCGAACGTACGGGTCGCTCGCGTCGAGCGGCGGCAAGACAACCGCTTCTTTCACCGGCTCCTCCCTCGCCGGCGGCGGCGCTGGCGGTCGAGCTGGAACTGGAGCCGGCTTCACCGCCTCTGCGACCTCCTCGGGACTCTGCGCCATGGCCGGGGGTGCGGGCGGCGGCGCGGCCTCCCGCCTCTGCCACCAGACGACGCCTGCCACAGCGAGCACCGCCGCCAACAAAACGAGGACGAGGAAACGCAACCGCATGGTCGTCTATCTGCGGAAGTCCCGCTTTCTGGTGAGAGGTGCAGGAGAGGACTTTGGAGTTAGAAAAGGTGGCGCCTTGAGTCAGTCGACGTTGCGTCCGGCCGAGCCGAGGCGTTCCCTTTGCGACGAGAAAACGTATCCCAGGTCGGGGGGCGGGTGAAAGCCGAACAAGGTGCGGCTTTCAGCTCCGGGCCACGTCCCGCAATGGCGGAGTGTTTGCCACTGCTCCACGTGTCTCTGCGATGGGGGCGAGGTCGGTCGCGTCAAAAATCCCGCCGCAGGATCTCTTCCGCGCGGCGCAGGATCTCGCGGCCGTAGTCGGTCCAGATGCCCTCCCCCCAGTAGCGGAAACAGCTCGTCTGCGAGGCGAGGAGGTGAAAGAGGGCGTTGCGGTAACGGTGCTCGGTGGTCGACACGCCGCCGCGCACCGCCTGCTCGGCGAACAGGGCGCTGACCTTCTCCATCGGACCCAGCACGCCCTCGTAGCCCCGCACCCACGAGCGGTCGTTGGTCCAGCTCCCGCCTTCCATGTGGAAGCGGGAGTCCTCCCGGCGCAGGGCCGCGATCACCTCTTCCAGCTTCTCCGGGCCGTCGCCGGGAGCGAACCGGTCCCAGATGCGCTGCTGGTGGACCGGCTGCAGCGCCGGCAGGTCCTCCTCCTTCAGCCCGCCGGCGAACAGGGAGTCGAGGTACTCGGAGACGTTGACGATCGGCACCGCGGAGCCGGAGCACTCCCGCACGACGGCGAGGTACTTCGGCGGGAACTCGTTCATCATCACGCCGCCGTTCTCGCCATCGGCGATCTGCGTGACCAGGGTTGGCACCCTCTTGCCGCCCAGCTCCGCGCGCGCGAGACCCTGGGCCTCGTAGTAGGGCTGCATCTGGCCGACGAGCTTGGTGTCGCTGCCCTGGGTCTTGATGATGGCGGTGATCGCGGCCTCCTCGCCCCGCGCGTTCCGGCACACCAGCCGATGCGGCAGGTGGGGTCGCTCCGGTCCGCCCCCGGTCGACCGCCGTTCCACCGAGTGCTCCTGGACCAGGACCCACTGGTAGCCGCACTCACGCAGCGTCTTGACGAACGCGTGGGCGACGTCCGGATGGTTGGGCAGCGCCATCTCGGACGGCGAGAACCCGCGCACCCGGGCCAGGGCCTCCAGCCCGAAGATCGCGGCGAAGTGGTGCTGCCACGCCCGCACGTGCAGGCGGTAGTCCTGGACCGGCGTCGACGGCGCGACCGCGTGCCCCCACGGGCAGCCGAGCCACTCGATCGCGTGACGGGTCTGCGGATCGCAGGTGACGGCTTGTAACGCATCGAGGACGTCGCCCCGGCCCATCTGCCGCAGGCCGTGCAGCAGCTCTCCCGAGTACTCCACCATCACCCGCGGCTGCTTGCCCTCCTGGATCAGTTGGGGGAGGTACTGCCCCATGCGCTGGTAGCACCAGGCGAACACGGAGGCGTTGTGGTTATCGCCCGCGTCGGGGTGCTCCAGCATGTGTTGCAGGTTGCCGATCATCGCCGCGGTGCGCGGATCGTCGCCTCCGGCCGGAATCAGCGGCTGGTGCATGTGCAGCGCGATGGCGAAGGCGCCGTCGATCGCACTGAAGTCGATGCCGCCCTCCTGCGGTGCGGCGGCAGGCCTCTCCCCGGCGCCCGTGACGCTCGCCACCAGCTCCTCCTGCCCGCAGAAGTTGGGCAGGCCATCGATCTCCTCGGGCAGACTTTGCATCGACGTTCTCCTCGAATCGTTGCTCAACGCACCACTCGCACACCGCGCCGGAGCTGTTCTCACCGTACAACAACTACAAGTTCACCGAGGAGTACATCGTCCAGCGCCTGAGCAGCAACGCCATCGACGCCACCGCGCGGGTCTGCATCGCCACCATCCAGCGCATGTACTCCATGCTCCGCGGCCGCGACGTGGTGGCCAAGGACCAGATCCGCACCATTATCAAGACCTTCAAGGACAAGCTCTTTGCCGAGATCTACCCCGGCCGTGACTGGGTCCCCAAGACCCTGATCTTTGCCAAGGACGACGCCCACGCGAAGGACTTCGCGCAGCGCAAGTACCAGGGCGCCTACGGGGCGCTGCGAATCCTGCCCGTGGTGCCGCTCTATCAAGAGGCGGTGGCGACCGGCGACGCCATCGGTTATGACCGCGATCTGGAGCTGACGGAGGCCGAGAAGGCGGATTACAAGGTGCTCTATCCCGCCTACGGCACCTACGTGGTCGGCGAAGGGCTGCGCTGGATCAGCACCCCGTGGCCCTACGCCATCCTCATCGCCGGCGTCCTCCCGGGCCACATCGTCGGCCGGATCAAGGCCGCCGAGGTCGACGACCGTACCGCGCCGGCACCGGCAGCGACCCGGGACACGGGATCGCCGACCCCGGCCGACCCCTTGGCGAGGGATCCGGTCGTCCAGCGACGAGAGGGCGATCTGTTACCCGCCGCCCTCCGGTGATCGAGCGTGGGCGCGAGCGCTGCCGCCAGCGTGACCGTCCCCGGGCTGGCGCGCTTGACGCTCGCGGCACTCGTTACGAACGACCTCCTACCGATCGGGCGCAGTTCAGGGGCAAGATGCCGACGCGTCATCCGAGCCCGGCTACTCGCGCGATCAGAAGCAACCCTGCTCCGATGACGATGGCCCCCGTGGCTCGCGCGACGCGCTCACCGGCCGGTGCGAGACGTTCGACGGTGATGGCTGCCGCCACGATTGCCATCGCGCGCAGGTCCATGACCCCGATGACCAGGAGGATCGCCATCAGATTGGCACAGCAGTACCCGCAGTGGAGGGCGAGGCGCAGGCCGTGTCGCCAGGCCGTGCCGGCGTCGGCCGGCAACGTACGGCCGCGCCCGGGTGCCTCCCGGCAGCAGGCAAGGTGATATGCCTTCCACGCGCTGAACTGGAGCGCGCCGGCGATCAGGACGACCACGCCGGCCGCGAGCGGAACGGCGCGCGCCAGCGAAGGCCACTGCATCTCGACTGCCGCCAACGCGACGCCCAGCGGATAAGCAACTATTCCGAACAGGGTCCAGACGACGAAGTAACCCACGCCCACCAGCGCGGTTAGCGGACCCAGGCGCGACTTCCCTGTCCTGCCGACGGCTTGGCCGCCCTGCCGACGGCCCGGCGGTAACGCCACAGCATGGGCACCAGGGACGGCAGCATCATCGCCACCATCATCACGACCCACATGCCGAGGAACGACGCCGCGGCGCCGGGCCACGTCTGTCCGGGCATCCGCATCCACGCCATCGACATCGTCCAGCCGCCGGGCATCGGCATCTCGCCCATCGCCGACATGGACGCGCACCAGACGATCGTTACCGCCGCGCTGGCAGCGAAGAGCAGCGCTGAGACGCCAAAAAACGCGACACCCACGGCTTCGCTCAGCCCTTGTTGTACTCATCGTGGCGGCGCCACCAGACGCCCGTCTCGTTGCGCCCCTTGGGTGCGCGGTCGAGCCACTGGTACATGCCCCAGAGGCCGTCCAGTCCGCGCGCGTAGGTGGAATAGGTGTGATAGATG
>Ga0299906_10005431_pt1 | contig 10379 bp, 17 predicted proteins | sample RVTome_14_FD_200259 | JGI IMG/M metagenome (GOLD analysis project Ga0299906, IMG submission 200259) | Soil microbial communities from uranium-contaminated site in the Upper Colorado River Basin, Wyoming, United States - RVT145D125 (version 2) ...
CCGCGGAGCTCGCGGCGTTCACCGCGAGCGGAAACATGGTCTTCGTGGCCGACTTGCAGCGCAACGGCGCGGCGGCGGACCCGCCCGCGACGTTGATGGCCGGGACGGTGTGGGCCTGATGCTCTCGACCGCGCTCGCGACCACGCTGTCCGGCGTCGGAGCCTATGCGTCGGCGAGTTTTCTGCCGAGCGAAGAGGCCCGCGTCGCTGCGCGGCTCGCGGGGCTCGGCCTCGGCGCCGTCGGCGTGGCCATGCTGGTCGGAGACCTCAAGCGCGGGGGCGGGCTGGCCCAGGTCGCGGGCGACATCCTCGGCGACGACCTGGGCGAGACCACCACGCGCCAGGTCATGACCGTGCCCGAACCGAAAGTCACCGGGAACGTGATCCCGTTCTCGGGGCGCTTCGTGCGACCGCTCGAGTCCGTGAAGCACAACCTCTTCCGCTTCAGCTACCCGCTGCGGATCCTGTTGCAGAACTTCACCGGGGCCCCCGTCGTGAGCTCCTTCATCGTCGACGCGGACGAGGAGTACCTGACCTCGAGCGAGACGGTGCATTTCGTGCATGAGCCCGTGACGGTGCCCGCGGCCGGCGAGCTCGAGGTGGCGTTCGACATGCCGATGGCGCCGAGCCTCGGCGCGAACCTCACGACCCCGCACGTGGTTGCGAAACTGACCTGGCCCGCCGACTTCCCCTACCAACCCCGCGGGCAGGACGTTGCGGAGTACCGCGTCCGATGAGGGGATCGACAATCGTCCGTGCGCCGTTCTTTGCGCCCGACCCGTACGGCACGCAAGGCGCCGGGCGGCCGAACACGAACCCAACGGAGAGCCTGCCGCATGGACACGGGAACAGTTGCAATCCTCATCGCCCTTTTCGTCCAGGTCCTGAGCGGCGGGTTCTGGGCGGGGCGCTTGTCGTCACGGGTTACGGCTCTCGACGACCGCCTCCGCCGCATGGAGAAACGCCTTGAATACCAAGTTCTTTAGCGCAATCGCGCTGGCATCGACCCTCTTCGTCGCGGGTTGTGCGAGCCCGCAGAGTCGCGCCGCCTACGACAGTTTCGCGGCGGCGTACGACGCGGCGCTCTCCGACGGCGTGATCGACTCCGCGGAGTCGGAGGCGCTGAAGGAGCTCGGCCAGACCTGGCTCGAGAGCGCCCGCGAGGACGCATCGGGGGTCGACTGGCAAGAGCTGCTCGGCGCGTCGCTCGCGACGGTCCTCGCATCCGTGCTCGGCACGAACCTCTACCGCAACCTCAATCTCCCAGGGACCTCTCGCCATGGCGAAACGACGTAGGAAGAAGGCCCGGCGCAGCCGGCGCCGGATGCCCCCGCGCGGCAAGAACGGCCGATTCAAGCGGCGCAAGCGCAGCCGGCGCGGCTGAGCTGGGGGGGCACCCGCCGTATGCCAATACGGCAGTCCCGGCTGCCGGTAAGGCAGTTGACGACGGGGCCAGCGAGTAGCAGAAGATCGCTCGGCCGGGAGCCACCCCGCTACCCGGCTGGAGGTCAGGCCAAACTGACCGCCCCGCGTCGCGACTTCATCCGCGGCGCGGGGCGCTCCTTCCGATCCAGAACCAAGCAAGTAGGGCGGACGTGCACGTCCGCCGTCTCTTGCAACAACCCGAGGTCCATGAAATGAGCCGTGCGGAGAAACTGACGATCCAAGCTCTGACCGAAGGGCTCGCCCAAGGGCTCGCTCGTCTCCAGTCCCTCGAGGCCCGCGTCACCGAGCTCGAGCAGCGCGCGGCGCAACTCCTGACCCGAATACCACCGGTCGAGCTGCAAGATGCGGCCGTCCGAGCGCGCATCGAAGAGCGCGAAGAGGCATCCCGTTGAGCGCGCGCAGGCCCCGCACCTACGCGGCGATGAAGGCTATCGGCGACACGCACCGGCTCGTGCAAGTTCCCGTCCGACTCAACCTCCGCCAGCTGCTCGCGATCTCCAACGCCAAGGGGAGCGAGACCATCCAGGCCGAGCTCGTCTGGCGCTGGGTCGAGCAGGTCGTGACCGAGCGCGTGGCCGAGCTCATGCGCGAGGCGCCGCACGTCGACCAGCCCGAGCTCGGCCTGGTCGACAGGCACCTCGAGGCCGTCGAGCTGTGAACCGGCTTAGCGCCGCCCTCCCCGCCCTCCGCGTCGCGCTGGAGGAGCGGGAAGGGTGTGCGGCCGTGAGCGTCGCGGGCTTGATCTTCGTCTTCGTGCTCCTGTGGGCGATCGCGGTCTTCGTCGCCGTGGAAACCATGCTCTACCGTGCCTCGCTGCGGCCTAATCTCCGAGGCGGGGGCGGGGTCCCGGGGCAGAGCCCCGGGCGAGGTGGTGGAGGTGGTGGCGCCCCGGCGGGGCCGCCACCGCGGGCCGACGTTTCCCAATACTGGGACGCCCTCGAGGACATCGGCAAGGCCGAGCTGGCGCTGCCAGCGACCGACGCCCGGCTCCGCGCCGCCGTGGAGGCGCGCGCCGCGCTCGCGGCGGCCGTGCTGGAGCTGCCCGAGGCTCACGCCGTCATCCGGGCCGCGCTCCCCCTCGTAATCTCTAAGAATAAAGCGCCGCGCCCCCCCGGACCCCCGCTGGCGACCCCGCCAGAGCCGGAATCGCATGGCCGGCGCCGCGGCCCGTGGTTGCGGTAGCTGACCCCTGGGCAGCCCCGATCGAGGGGGCCCCCCACCTGCCTCCGTCCGTGGAGGCCTGCAAGCGCTCCAGATCGACGGACGGCCAGGAGGGTTGGTCCTTCGCCTACGTCAACCGAACGACGGGAGAGGCCGGCGTGGGGCTCTACGGGTGCAGCTCGTGGCGCTGTCCGTACTGCGCCCCTCGGGTCTTCGCCAGGGACCGGGATCGGATCGAGGCTGGGCTCGCGGCGGGGGGCCGGGAATGGCTGGCCGTGACCCTGACCTTCGACCCGCGGCGCTGGCGTGGGACCTGGGCGGCGTTTCGGGGTGCCTACCCGGCCTGGAGCCGGCTCGCGAAGCGGCTGCGGCGCGCCTACGGCGACGTCCGCTACATCGCCGTCGCCGAGCGGCACCGCTCCGGCTGGCCCCACCTGCACGTCCTCTTGCGCGGCGCGCGGCTGCTCGACGCCTGGCGCGAGGGCTCCCGGCAGCTCGGCCCCTTCAGGCGCGGCGGGAAGGTGATCTACCCGACCGAGCCCGCGTGGGTGCGGTACGTGCTGCGGCCCCTGGCGAGCGAGTGCGGGTTCGGGACGGTGGTCGACGGCCAGCAGCTCGACGGGCACGAAGCCTGCGCGGCCTACCTGACCAGCACGCAGGATGGCACGCTCGAGCGCGCCTCGAGTTCCATGGGGCGGCGCGCGGCCGAGCTCGTGACCAGCCCGGGGGAGGGCGGCAAGGCCTACCAGCTGCCACTGAACGCGCCCGCACACTTCCGCCGGATCCGCGCCTCGCGCGATCTGCTCGAACCTCACCGCAGGCCCGGCAATCCCGCCGTGCTCCTCGCGATCGTCAAGCGCCCCGAGCGCTCGATCGCGGAGCTCGATTCCTACGGGGTGCTATGCGTCGTCACCGGCGCAATCGCGGCGCGGCAGCTCTCGATCGACGATGCGCGACGGCGGAAGAACCGCGACGAGCGCCGCGTTGCAATGTCCACTACCACCTACCCGGAGTACGACCCTTGAGAACTACCCGCAAACGCAAGATCGGATTCGAGCGCGCCCCCACGACCGAGACGATCAAGGGCTACACGCTATTCGAGCCGGGGCCTCTACTGCTCGTGGACACCGAGGTCACGAGCGCCGCGCAAGGCCTCGTGATGACCGACAACGGCAAGCACCCGCACCTCAACAGCCGGATTGCGCGCTGCTGGATCCACGGAAAGCCCAGCTGGAAGAACGGCGAGTTTGGAAACCGGGTCGACTGGGGCGTCCGCGCCTACGACTTCTCCGGCAAGATCGAGGACACCGAAATCTCGGACATCGGCTCGGAGCACGCGCTCTACATCAACCCGGCCGGAAACGTGTCGGTCGATGGCTGCTACCTGCACAACCTCGGCGGTCAGGCCGTCCAGTTCTACTTCCGGCCCTGGGAGTCGAGCGACCCGGAACGGCTCGGTGCACAAGCGAAGACGCTCGTCGTGCTGGACACGATCGCTCAGCAGTACGGACGTAACCTCTCCTACGCAGAGCGTCAGGGCTTCGGCTTCACGTTCGGCGACGTGGGGCCCGAAACCCTTGTCGTGGTCAACGGGTGCTACCAGCGCGTCCGCCTCAAGGCCTTCAAGGCCCACGGCGGCTGGTGGAACAGCTACGGGGGCATCGTCGTACAGAACGCGGTCTCTGTCGTCATCCGAGGCAGCACCGTCGACCACCGGCGCCCGGATCGGCCGATCATCCAGGTGGAGAGGGCGGGCAAAGTCACCCTTCTCGACTCGCACGTTCCCGAGGGGCTGATCGACTTGCAGCTCGTGGAGTGGCTGACGGTCAAGGGTTGCACGGGAGGCGCCTACGTCCGGCTGCGCGGGGTGCCGCTGGGGCAACTCGGCGAATTGGACGTTGACGCCTAGCGCTAGGAACTTGCTAGCACGGGCCCCCGTGAAGGAACGGGAGAAGGATCAAGAATGCCCCGAGTGCGGAAAGATGCTGACGACGCAGGGGATCCGGGGGCACCGGCGCATGGCGCACGGCGTACAGGACCCCGGACCGCCCGCCGGAAAGCGGCCCCGAAAGGCCGGCCCCGCTCCCGTCGCTCCAAGCCCGGCGCCGGAAGCTCGGCGCAAGTTGAAGAGGGCCGCCTCGCCCCGACCCGCGTCGAGCCCGTCGGCGGGAAGATCGGCGCTGCGCTGGCTGGACGATCTCTAGCCGAGGCGGAGGAGGCGGCCCGCGGCCCTGACCGCGAGCCCGAGCTCGGCCCCGAGCCCGAGCCGACGGCCGCGCCTGCCGGCGCGAAGCTGCTGCTGGTGGCGACGGCGGTCCGATCCATGACCGCGCGCCTTCTCTGCGCGATGCACAAGGTCGAGCTCGACCCCAAGGAGCAGCGCGAGCTCTCGACCTTCTCGCCCGCGGTCCGCGACCTGCTCGAAGACCTCGCGCCCGAGGCCGAGCCGCACCTGCTGAGCGCCGCAGCGCGCTTACCGCAGCTCGGCGCCGTGCTCTTCGTCGGCGTCTACTTCGCGGACGTGTTGCAGCTGCAAGCGACGCTCCGCGCCCGATCGCCGAAAGCGGCCGAGAAGCGCAAGCCCAAGATGCCGGCGCCCGGCTGGCCCGGCTGGGCCGAAGAGGTGAACGAGCGCGGGGCCGCCTTCAAGAGATCCGGAGCGGCCGGCGAGACCGCGATCGGTCCGACCCTGTAGCCCGTGAAAGAGACGTTGGTCCGCTGGTACGTCGGGATCCCCGATAGCGGGAAGACGACGCTGGCAATCGACCACGCTCTCGGCGCGCAGCACGGGAACCGCTGGCCCGTGCTGGTGCTGGACGCGGAGGGCGCGGGGCAGATGGCGCAGTTCGAGCGCGCGTCGACAGTGGCCGAGGCGCTTCGCCTGGTGTGGGGTGACGAGCCGCGCAACGCGGTCTACGCGCCTCCGACCGTCCAGGAGGCGAACGCGATCGGGCGCGCGGCCTTCATGGTGGGGCATGTGAACCTGATCTTGGATGGCGCGCACGCCTGGCTCGGTGCCCGGATGGCCGTCTCAGGTCCGCTCGTCCGCCTGATGCGCGCGCACCGGCACGCGCCGGCCAACATCTTCGCGACGACCCACCACCTGACCGGGGACACCCCGCAGACCGTGCTCTCGCTCGCCCCCCTGCTGTACGTCTTCCGCTGCACCGCCGAGCCCGTGCTGGACTTCCTGCGCCGGAACTACGGGATCGACCCCGAGAGGGTCCGCGGGCTCGAGCAGGCCCACTACCTCCGAATTTCCCCAGGCTTTTAGCGCTAGGTCGCGGCGCGCGGGCACCCCCTCTCGGGGAAAGCCCAGGAATTCCCTTGACCTCTAGCGCTGCGCGTCTGCTCGGCTCCGGGGCATGAAAGGCATGAAGAACCTCCTCATCCTCGGGGCGGGCGCGATGGTCGGCAACTACGTCTTCGAGCGTTTCATCGCGCGCGCGGACGACGGGAGCGGGTTCATCGACATGGAGGCCGGCTTCGGCCTCGACGACGTGATCCGCGCCCTGACCGTCGGCGCGGGGATCATCGTCACCAAGCGCGCCGCCAACATGGTCGAGGGCTGAGCCATGACCCGCGTCTACGACTTCTCGGGGTCCCGGAAGACCATCGCCGCGACGACCGCCCAGACCCTGATCTTCAACGGGTCGGAAATCGAGAGCCAGGGCGTCGTCGCCTACCACCTGCTCTTCGACGGGGCCGGGAACATCCTGTCCGACGTCGACGCCATCCGGGTGAAGGCGAACGGGCAGACGATCATCGACGTCAGCGAAGACGAGCTGCGCGCGTTCTACTCGCGCTTCGCGGGCTTCGACCTGGCCGCCTCGGCTACGCGCTTCACGATCCCGTTCTACTCGCTCGAGGCGCCGAACGAGGCGCTGGCGGACGTCTCGCAGTTCCCCGTCGGAGCCGAGGCGACGATCGAGGTGGACATGAACACCGGCTCGGCCGCGGGCGGGCTGAAGTGCGCCTGGACCAAGAGCGACGTGGCGCCCCAGATGTACCCGAGCCTGATCGCGCAGCAAATGGGGATCGGGGCCTCGGCGCAGAACGAGCGCTTCAGCTTCTCGACCACGGGCATCCTCCAGGGCTTCGGGATCGCGAACGACGGGACCACCGAGATCGGACGGCTCAAGCTGGTGCTCTCGGGGATCCAGGTTCTGCACGCGCCCGGGACCGAGTACATCGCGGCCGGCGTTCACACCGACGGGCTCGCGGAGCTCCAGGCCTACACGGGCCGCGAGGACGTCACGAACCCGCTGTTCATCAAGCTGAACACCGGCATCGCGGCGGCGTACGGGTCGAGCTACTTCGAGCTGACCACCGGCGCTTCCTGGGCCGCGACGAAGCGCGTCGTCCTCTACCAGCTCCACCCGAACGGCTGATCCAGCCATGGTCTTCCGACTCGGCCTGCCGAACACCAAGCGCGGAGAGTTCAACGGCGACGGCGCCGTGAACCTCCGCCGCTACCGCCAGCTGCGGAAGCGGATCGCGAACATCAAGGACCCCGCGCGCAAGGCCCAGGTCGTGAAGCGCGCTCGCGCGCAGCTCGCCAGGGCCCGCGGATCCGGCGGCCCCGAATCGGACGTACTTCCGCGCGGCCGGGTGAACGCGCGCGGGCACCGCGTCTCCGATCAACGCACGTTCGACCGTCAGGCGGCCCTCGAGACGATCCGCGCGCCGCGCGCCGCCAGCTTCAGCCCGGGAAGGTCGCCCTTCTAGCGGGGGTCCCCGTGTGGCGACTCCTCTGTCCCAAGCTGTCGGCGCCAAGGTGCAAGCCCTGGGCGCTGGCCAAGTCTTCGGCGGCGTCGGCGCCGGTGGGGCGGTTCTCAACCCGGTCGTCCCCCTCGCCTTCGCGCTCGCGACCAACGTCTTCGGCAACGAACCGCAGCGCCGCGTCCTCTTCACCCGCGAGATCGAGCGGCCCTACGAGCTCTTGCAGGGCTACTTCGAGGCGGGGTACGACCCTCGATCCGGAACGTTCCGGCCGCCAGCGGAGGCGAACGTGGGCGTCCTGAGCCGCAGCTTCACCCCGCTGCTCGGCGGCGCCTCGAACGCATCCCGGCTCGTCTCGCAGGGCCAGGCGATCGGTGCGCCGAGCGCCGCCCTCGAAGAAATCCTGCCGAAGCTCGAGGGCCAGGGCGCGAGCCAGGGCTTCCAGCAGCAGGTGGCCCAGGCCGTGCTCGAGCGGAACGCGGCCATCGACGCGAACCGGATCATCTACGGCGAGCCCGCCATCGCGCGGCCCGGCTACGAAGACCTGCTCGAGGGCTTCGGGCTCGAGTCCGTCTCGGCCGACGACATCCTCGAGCGCTACGGCTTCCTCGACCCGCAGGCCGCTCCGGCGGCCCAGGCTCAGGGCGTCGCCGACCTGGGCGACCTGGGCGGCTCGCTCGGCTCCACCTTCTCGGGCGGCGGGGGCGGGGCCCTCGCGGCTCCGCCTCCGTCTTCCCCGCTCCCGTTGGGTGCGCTCCTGCTCGGCGGGGCGGCGCTCGTCGCCCTCGTGCTGCTCCTGAGGTGATCCCATGGTCCTCGCCCCCAACTTCTTCGCGTTCCAGACCGCGCAGGCCGGCGCCCAGGTGGCGGCCAGCGTCGCATCCCAGCAGGTCCAGCCCCGGGGGACCTTCGTCGGCGAACTCGGCGGGCTGATCGGCGAGCTGGGATCCGTGGCGATCCAGACGACCGGAGACATCCTCCGTCTTCGCGCGCAGGCCGAGGCGAACAAGGCCGCGGCCAAGTACGCGCCGCGCGTCGTCCCCGGCGAGCTGCCGGCCGCGACGCAGCCGCCGCGCTACCTGCCGACCGAGTTCCGGCCCATGGGCTCGCCCTCCTCCATGCCCCCGCCGAGCTCGAGCGGCGCCGGCTTCCTGCCCGTCGTGCTGATCGGCGGCGGAGTGCTCCTGGTCGTCGCGCTGCTCGTGAAGAGGCGCCGCTGATGTCCTTTCGCAAGCTCGGCGGCGGCTACACCGTGACGAGCACCCCGCTCGGCGGCGAGGGGGGGGGCACGGTCCCCGCGCCGCCCGGCGAGGGCTCCTTCGTCAAGCCCGGATTCCGGCCGCCGCCGAGCCCCCCGCCCGGGATCCCGTCGCGGCCTGCCTTCGTGACCACCCCGAACGAACAGGCGCGCATCTCGCCCGTGACCCCCGAGCTCGTCACCTCGCGCTACGCGGGCGCCGCCAGGGCGAACCCCAACTTCGAGGTGGGGCTGACGCAAGCGGGCGCGTGGCCCGCCGGTGGAGACGATCAGGCGAGCGACGGGCTCGGATGGGTGGCGATCAAGGTGGACCGCCCGACCATCCTCATCCCCACGACGTCGCCCAACGCTCGGGTGCTCTCGTGGCCGATCGCGCCGCCCGCAGCCGACTCGCACGCCTTCTCCGCGCTGGGGCCGGGCGTCGTCTTCCTGTGGTCGCCCGGCACCTGGTACGTGAAGGTCGACGAGAACAACGTCCGGGTGAACTTCGTGCAGGTCCCCATGGACGATCCCGCCGCGGCGTCCCTGTTCGCTTCGCAGCCGGGCGCGCAGAACGTCGGCGCGACGACCGCGGACGGGGGCACGTCGCGCGTCGTCTACACGGCCAAGGGCGTCTCCGCGAGCCTGCTCGCAGCGAACCCGCGCCGCCGGGCGGCCGTCATCACCGTCGCGCGCACCACCGCCCCCGCGGCCGGCGACGCGCTCGACTTCGGCGTCATCTTGAGCAAGGACGGCGCCGGCCCCGCGTCCACGAACGACTGCCACCTCTTCCTGACCGAAGAGTCGGTGCTCGAGCTCTCCGGGGACATGAATTGGCGCTACGACGTGCGCGGCATCATCCTCAGCAGCTCCGTCGCGACGGCCGTCGACGTCTACATCGCGGAGTTCGAGTAGATGACCGCCGCGGCCGTCGCCGTCCGGCTCGGCGGGTACACGACGCTCGCGCGTGCGCTGCGCGGGCACTTCGGCGGCCGGCTGGAGCAGTTCGACGACGCCATCCTCGAGCTCGCCCCGCACGTCGGGTCCATCGTGGAGGTGAACGGGAGCCTGGTCGACCTCACCGGTGGGATCCAGGTCGGCGCGGCCGACAACCTGCTGGCGGCCGACGGGACCGACTCGGGCGGCGCCGCCGCCGCGTCGACCATCTACCACGTCTACGTGTCGAACGCGCAAGCCTCGTTCCGGCCGTCCGGGCTCGGGCTCTCCGCGACGCTGCCGCAGCTCGACGCCAACGGGTTCCGGTACCTCAACGCTGCGGGCAACGGGCACCACTGGCGGTACGTGGGCGTCGTGCGAACGACGGCTGCCGTCGAGTTCAGCGACACCGCAGCCGCTCGGCTCATCGTCAACTGGTACAACCGCCAGCTGAAGCACCTGCGCACCGTGCCGGGCTACGTCGACGACGACGCGGTGACGACGTACACCGAGAACAATGCAGCGTGGGCCGCCTTCGCTCGCGCTGGCAACCTCCTGGAATGGCTCGGCAACGGGCAGGACGCCTACTCGCTGACCGCCGTCGGCGTCGTGCAATCCGCGGCCTCCACGGGACGCTTCGGGCTGCTGGTCTCCGGCGCTGGCCCCGTCGTGGCGACGGCGGTGCCGAGCGGTGTGAGCGGCACGTACGTGAGCGGCTACTCGGCCGCCGCGGCGCTCGGCAGCTACGTCACCGCGGAGCTCGCGGCGTTCACCGCGAGCGGAAACATGGTCTTCGTGGCCGACTTGCAGCGCAACGGCGCGGCGGCGGACCCGCCCGCGACGTTGATGGCCGGGACGGTGTGGGCCTGATGCTCTCG
>Ga0299906_10005432_pt1 | contig 10378 bp, 7 predicted proteins | sample RVTome_14_FD_200259 | JGI IMG/M metagenome (GOLD analysis project Ga0299906, IMG submission 200259) | Soil microbial communities from uranium-contaminated site in the Upper Colorado River Basin, Wyoming, United States - RVT145D125 (version 2) ...
GGTGATCGTGGAGACAGGCGCCGGCGGGGGCTCGCAATTGCAGTCGCCGGGAGGTCCCTGGGGACCCTGTGGTCCCTGAACGCCCTCGGGACCAGGAGGCCCGACGGGCCCCGCGGGACCGGTTCGTCCGGGAGGGCCTTCGGGGCCCATCGGTACGACCTCGAGCTCCATCCATCGACTCTCTACCGTCTCCTTGCTGTTCATCACCAGATCGACGGGGTCGTTCCAGTTGGGAAGAAGGGCCAAACCGTAGTTCGGCCTTCCCTCGGCCAGCCACTCGTTGACCGCGTCGGTCACGTCGAACGTTCCATAGCCCGTCTCCGCGTCCAGTCTCCTGATGGGCACGGTCGCCACCACGGCGCCCAGCGGAGGCGCATTGCGGGCGGTGAGCGTCGTTTCCGACCAATCGCCTTCGACGAAGAAAATATCCACGAGACCTTCGTCGCGGAGCCCGGTGGCCCAGACCTTCACCGTCGCCATGGCCACCGGCGTGCCCGCAGGGAGAACCGTCAAATCGAAACGCACGTAGGTGTGCCGTTCGCTCACTCCATTCCTGTTTCGGACGCGAAGGGTAGGCTGCCGGCTATAGTTGACACCGGGCCTTTGGAGATCGATGTAGGTATCCGCCGCGACCTCCACGGTATCCGATGCAGCCGGCTTTGCTCCGCTCAGGACGACTAGAGCCAGAAGGCGGATAATCTTCGGGAAACGAGTCACTTCTTCCTTCCTTTTCTGGGCCACACGCAACGGGGAAAAGCTGAAACGGGCTCGCCCAAGGTTGGGGACGTCTCGAGGGTAAAACCCGTCGACGTCGTTTGGGCTTCCACCTCAATAGTGTCGTGCCGAGCAGTCGAGTTCCGAATTTCTGGCCCGGGGGGCGTTGTCGCTAGTGGACTGTCGATTGAAACGAGGCAGGAGCCTTAAGCGCCCCTGCTGGGTTTTCCGGAGTTTTCTCGGGGAGAAGCTCGCATCAAAAGCTTTCGAGAATGCCGGTACATTCGACGGGGATGTCCCGACTCGACCGCATGCCTACCCTGCGGGAACGATGAGAAAGGAAGCTACGGCCGTCCTTTCCCGAATGGCGGCACAGGTGTCCATAGGGAACGGCCATCGTCGCGCGGGGGGCGCTGCCTATCGTTAGGGGAAGAAGCGATTCGCCGTCGCCCATCTCGGCAGACGAAACCGGAATGGGCTTTTCGATTTTAGCGGTATAGAACCGGCGCAGGCCGACTGGTTGAGGCGCACGTCTTATAACCGTGTTCGAGCGAGGTTCGATTCCTCGGAACATCAGCGATTTCGAAGAGTGTGGAGTCGAACTGGTCAACCCATTCGTAGCTGTCAAATAGGTCGAGCCGGGACTCGAAGGGTCCGCAATCAGGCATCGGTCCCGGGAGCCTCGCTTCTTAGGCGCTTTCGCGGATAATGCGCTCCGGGCGAGAGCGATGCGCTGGATTCAAATCAGTGGTGCACGAGCAACTCGCACGGATTGAGGAAAAGCAGTCCTCCAAATTCCGGTACGATCCACCGCAAACCTTGGCTCGGGCCCGTCATTTACGCCGCACGCCCAGCATCCCCAGGCAACAACGAACGCGGACTCGCGGCCGGCGTGCGTGAACTCACTCTTCTCCGGCCAATCGGAGCACTCGTTGTCGAACCTCGGGACGAATCCGAAAGGTGGTAGCCTTCACGAGTCGATCTAATTCCGCCGACATTGAAGGCACGAATCTGCGTTCTTTGGCCTCCAGCAGCACTCCCAGGAGCCCTGTGAAACGCAGTCCGAGTTTTCGCGCCGCCTCGCGTCCGTCCACCTCGTCAATCAACAGTAGGTCCGCGTTAATCTCGGTTGCCAGGACGATGGCCTCACTCTCGCCGAGATCCAAGGACTCAGAAAGTAACGTGACCATCTCGGAGCGCTTTGGCTCGACGACGCGAAGTAGAGTCCAGTCGAGTCCTTCGTGTAGGCGAGTCTCTGCTTTAAGCTCCCGCTCGACTGCAGGCGGAATGATGACTTCACCATAGAGCGATTGGAGGAGAGCGAAACGTTGGATTTGGTGGAGATACGTGAGAGGGGAGGTGTCGCTAACAACGATCACAATCGCCCGAGCTCTTTGAGCGATGCGACATCATCGTCGAGATCGGCGACTGAGTAAAGGCTGATATTGTGCCGCGCGAGTTCCTGCTCGAACTGTTGCCTAGTGAGCTGAGACAAGCGAAGAGCATGCACGATCTTAATGCGGCGCTGAGCGTACAGTTGAACCGCGAGCTCGATAAGACACTCCTGCTCAGTAAGTCCAGCGGCCTCGAGGATGTCGTCCGGAATCGTTAACCGCGTGCTCATGATGTTCCTTCCAATTTTGATTCTACCTCATGGGAAGGACCTGTCGGAATGGCGACGCTAGTCTAATGTTGCGGTCGGGTTGGTCAGCTCGGGCAAAACAAAGACGAGAGCAGGGAAGTCGTCGGCTGCTCCGCTACCCCAATGTTACCCCGACGTTTGATCCAGTTAGGGACAACTGATTCTAATCAGTAGCCCGTTTCAAGGAGCTGGAAACTAAATGCGGGAGCATGAGTTGGAGCGGAGTTCCCACGAGGGTAGCAGTAGAGTAACGCGCACCGTACTCGCCGGGAGAGTGCTTTAGCCTATAGCCCGACTTCGTCGAGAGAGGGGGAGGTGGCGGCCTGCGCCAAATACTTGTCCAGCTCCGCGCCCGACGCGATGCCTTGCTCTCGGGAAATCGTTTCCGCGGGCAGGGGACCGAACTTCGCCGTGAGTAGGTTCAAGCGAAAGAGCTCCCGCCCGAAGAGCGTGAGCGCGAACTCCTCCTCGGACAGACCCTGCCCGCCGCGGAGGTAGTACCTCGATATCACGACCCGGCTTTTCGGAAGACGCTTCGGGGTTCACGTGCGCACGTACGGTACTCCGGGTCCCTCGTTTCAGTACCGATGACGATGGACTCAAGAGACGCGTCGAGCGGATGGCGATAGAATCGCATTCGCACCCCGGCCGGATGCGGTAGCCATCGCGCGCTTCGTATGTGCGCTCTTCATGTTGGTAACGCTCCTCCGCCCCGTCGCCGACGATCTCGCTCCATGCGATCGGCTCCTCGCCATCCCAACTGCGCCTGACGAGGTTCCTCAGGCCCGCGGCGAATCGGCGGCGAACGACCTGGTCCGGCACACCGTGACCGCCGCGCCGAACTCTCTCGGCGACCCGCGCGACCCCGAGATCCGGACTGGCAACCAGAGATCGGACGAGGAGGGTGCCGTGGTCGAGTTCGATTTCGACGGCCATCTTCGCGATAAGACATACTGGCCGGGCAAAACGTCCCATCGCCGCCCACGGCGAAGGCTCCGCCGAACGCCTGCGATAAGATCGCCCGGTCATGACCGAATCCCCTCGAGACCCGCATCGGCTCCTTTCGGGCCTTCACCGCGACCGGGTGTCGCTCGAGCTCACGACACTCGACCTGTGCCTTCTCGCGGCGCTCCATCTGCGCGCCGAGCAGGACGGTCTTCCCTCGTTCGACGAAGAGCTCGTCTTCGACGTCTTCGACCAGGTCTCCTCCCTCGTCGAGCCCGGCGGCGAGCCCTCGAAGAAGCGAGCGACCCACACGATCCAACGCCTGCGGAGCCAGCGGATGCTGGCCCGCGTCGACGCCACCGGAATCGTCACCGCCGGGGAGTATTCGCTCACGAGTCTCGGCACGGTCATCGTCAAGTCGTTTCTCGAGGAGGAAGAGCTCACCCGCGAGAGCCTGTCGCTTCTGACCGGGGCGGTCATCGCGAGCCTCGCGCGCATCCGCACCGCCGCCGAGCGAGCCGGAGGCGAAGCCGCCTGGCGCTCCGAAGTCGTCGCGCCGTTGCGGGTCACCGTCTCCGATCTCGTGGGTGGAATCGAGCGGCGCCAGCGAGGCCTCGACGGACAACAGGAGGAAGTGCAGCGCCGGGTAGGCGAGCTCCTGCAGGCCGACTGGTTCGGCGCCGTCGAGAGCTGTCAGTCTCTCCTGGAAGCGATGGCCACGACCCTTCAGGAGCTGAACGAAGTGCTCCTCCGCGACGGAAGCCACATTCAGGCGCTCCTCCAGGAGATCCAGCAGAAGGCGGCCGCAGCGGAGGCCGCGGAAGCGGAGGAGACCGCGCAGCGGGTGGGGGAGCAGGTGGATCGGATCGCCGCCTGGGGCGCCTCGCGCCAGGAGGCCTGGTCCGGCTACTACCAGTACGTTCACCGGTTCCTTCGCGACGTCGTCCGCCTCGATCCCGATCGCGCCCTCAGCCAGCGTCTCCTGGAGCAGATCCGTGGCTTCCCCTCGAGGCCGTTCGCCTTCGCCGTGGCCGCGGAGTCCCGTATTCGCCTCTTGCGCACGGTGAGCGCGAAAGGCGAAAGACCCCCCGTGGGCCGGCCCAGCTACGACCGGGAAAGGGAGCTCGCGATCGTGGCTTCGGACGACACGAATACCGGACCCAATCTGGAGGAGCTGGTCGAAGAGGCGCTCCGGGAGGAGCCTTCGGGACTCGCCCTCGTGACGGAGCGGGTTCTCACACGGGTCGACGAAAGCGAGCACTACCGGAGCGCCGGGCGCATCGCCGCTCTCGTCGCGAAGCTCACGACCCCGCGTTCCGAGCGGGAGCGGCCCTGGGTCGCGGTGAGCGGCGAGGTGGAGATCGAGGACTGGAAGCTCGAGAGCGGAAGCCGATGAGCGCTCGATTCGCCACCCTCGAAGAGGTCGTCTCCGACCCCGTGTTCCCCGAAGTCGACGTCGCGCTCCGGCGGGGACGGCACATCGATCGAGAGGACGGCGAGTGGTATGCGTTCGTCGTGGATGCCCAGGATCACCTCGAGCCCCTCTACCGGCGGTACGGATGCGAGCTCGTCACCCAGAGCGACGGCTACTTCTACCTCCTTCCCACGGGGGATCAGCTCTCGCGGCGGCATCTCAGCTCGGGCGAGATGCTCGTCGGGCAGACGCTCGCGCTCCAGTACCTGGACCCGGCGACGGTTTCGTCGGGAGGGCTCGTGACCCGGGAGCAGGTGCTGACCCGCCTCGGGGGGCTCGTTCCCGACCGCGATCTCGCGAAGGCCCTCGAGCCCCGGAGGAAGCGCTTCGACGACGAGCGCATCGTCCACGAGATCATCCGCAAGCGCGTGGCGGAAGCGTTCCGGCATCTGGCCTCTCTCGGCTTCATCGACGTCCTCGATGAAACCCACCTGCGGCTCCGCTCGCCTCTCCTCCGGTTCGCCGATCCCGTCCGGGGTCTCACGGGTGCGGAGGCGGCGATGGAGCGCCTCATCCAGCGAGGCGAAGTCGTCGAGCCCGAAGAAGACGCCGAGCCGGAAGAAGAAGACGGCGAGCCCGAAGAAAACGACGCCGAGGAGCCCTCCGAATGAAGCGCATCCGCGCCCGCACCCTGGTGCTCGTCAACTGGAGAGGGGTCTTCTACGAACGCTACAGGCTCGACGAGAGCGTCACCGCCCTCGAGGGAGACAACGGCGCGGGAAAGACGACGGTGATGATCGCGGCCTACGTCGTGCTCCTCCCCGATATGACCCGCCTGCGCTTCACCAACGTGGGGGAGAGCGACGCCACCGGGGGAGACAAGGGCCTCTGGGGGCGCCTCGGCAATCCCAACCGCCCCTCTTACGCGGTGATGGTCTTCGAGGTCGGAGGCGAGGAAGTGCTGGCCGGAGTGCACCTGGAGCGAAAGGGCGAGCCGTCCGTCGAGCTGACCCCGTTTCTCATCGAAGGGCTCGCGGCCGGCGTGCGTCTTCAGGACGCGCTCCTCCTCCAGTCGGGCGGGGAGGACCTCGTTCCCGAGCTCTCCGACCTCCGGGAGAACGTGGCCCGCCTCGGAGGACGGTTCCAGATCTGCCGCACCGCGAAGGAGTATTTCGCCGGTCTCTTCGAGCGGGGAATCACCCCGCTCCGTCTCGTCGCCGACGAGGAGCGCACGCGGTTCAACGACATGCTCCGGACCAGCATGACGGGCGGGATCTCGAGAGCCCTCACTTCCGAGTTCCGGTCGTTCCTCCTCAAGGAAGAAAGCGGGCTCGCCGACACCCTGGTTCGCATGCGCGGGAACCTCGAAGCCTGCCGCCGCACGCGCACGGAAGTGAAGGAGTCGCAGGAGCTCGAGCGCGAGATCGGAGGCGTCTACGAAGCGGGCCACGCCATGTTCGGCGCTTCGCTCCTCGCGGCCCGGGAGCGCGCCTTCGAGCTCCGCCGCCGCCTGGAGGAGGCGGAAGACGGACGGGACACGGCCCGGCGGGAGCGTGACGCGGTCGCCCGCGAGCTCGAAGAGCGGACGGAGGAGCGAACCCGGATCGAGGAGCGGCTGAAGAAGGCTCGGCAGGATCACGAAGCCGCGCGAAGAAGGCAAGGGCAGGTCGAAGACGCGAACCGAGTCGCCCGGCGCATCGCTGGATTCGACGAAGAGCTCACCGTCATTGCGAAAGAGCTCGAGGCGGCAAACGCGGCGCTGAGCCGCGCGGAGGAGACGAAACTCCTTCGGGCCTCTGAGCGCTCCCGCGCGGAGGATGCCTACCGGCGTGCGGCGGAGGGACTCGCGGACCTCCAGCGAGGGCTCGAGGAGCTCCACCGCCGGGCCGACGCCCACCGAGCGGTGACGCTCCGGCTCCAGGAGGCCCGGTCCATCCTCGAACGTCCCGAGCTCGACCCCGAGGAGGTGGAGGGCCTCGAGGAAACGACCCGAGCCCGGATCGGGGGAATCGACGGAAGGCGCAACGAGCTCGACGCGGCGATGAAAATGGCAGAGGCGCACCACACCGAGCACGGGAAAGCCATGCAGGCGCTCACCACGATTCTTCAGAAAGACGTCGACATCCACGAAGCCCACTCGGAGGCCCGAAGGGCGCTCGGGATGCTCTCCGAGCTCGATCACCTCGCCGCCCGCGCCGAGGCTTTGAGCGGAGACCTCGCTCGTGCGCGGCAATCCCGCGATCGCCAGGAGCTCGTGCGGGCGAAGGCTTCCGAGCTGTCGCGGCCGGAAGAGCCTCTCCGGTCCTCGCGCGAGGTGCAAGATTCGCTCATCCTCTCGGACGCGGACCTCCGTTCGGCGGAAGAGAAAGCCCGACAAGAGGAATCGAACGCCTACGACCTGAGGCGCACGCACGAGGCGAGAAAAGCGGAAGAAAGAGCGCTCCAGATGCGCGCCGCTCGTTGGCGCGAGCTCGACACCGTCGCCTCGCGGCTCGAGGCCGCCCTCGGCGCGAGCCTTCGTACCGCAGACGAGCTCGAAGCCGCGCGGCAGAGGCTCGACACCGAGCGGGACGGGATCCAGCGCCGGCTCGAGGAGCTCGAGGACACCCGCTCGGAAGCCGCCGAGCGCGCGCGAAGCCTCGAAGAGTCTGGAGGCGTCTTCCACGGAGATCTTCTCATCGCGCGCGACCTCGTGGGGGGCGAGCTCCTCGCGAGCCACTTCGACGACGTGGATCCGGAGGATGCGGGGAGGGTGCAGGCCCGGCTCGGCCCGCTCGCGGAAGCGATCGTGGTCGACGACGCGAGGGAGGCTGCCGAGGCACTCGCGGGCCGGGAGCGAGCCCTCGATACCATCTGGCTCGTGGAGGAAGGAGGTCTTCACGACGTGGCCGCGAACGCGGCGGGGGAGGTAGAGTCGACGTCGACGGACGTCGTCGTCGGCGAGAACGGCGTCCTGCGCACGACCCGCGTCCCGAAGGCGCCGACCCTCGGGAGGAAGGCTCGAGAGAGACGAATCGCCGAGCTCCGGACGCGGGCGGAGGAGCTCTCCCGGGAGATCGAGGGAAGGCAAGGGGAGCTCTCCGAGATCGGATCCCGGCGCCGCGACACCGCGCTCCTCACCCGCGAGGCCGCGACCCTGGCGCTCGGAAGTCCCGCGGCCGAGCTCGCGCGGATCGCTTCCGACCTCATCGACCTCTTGGGCAAGATCGAGACCCACGCCAAAGCAGCGGAGGAAGCCCGGAAGTGTGCCGGCCGGCTCTCGCAGCGAAAGGATATGCTCCGCGAGCTCCTTCCCGGGGCGTTTCTCCTCGACGAGCCCCACCTGGCGGAGAAAGTCAAAGACCTCGAGGAGTGGCTTCGTTCCGCCGTTCGCGCCAAGGCGGAGCTCCACCGGGTTTCCGCGGCGCGAAAGCTCCTCTCCGAGCGAATCGACGCGCTCCGGCGGCCGCCGCTTTCGGAAGAGGAGATCGAGGCGATGCGGCGGGAGCTTTCGGAGCTCGGGATGCTCCGCGAGCGGCTCTTTCTCGCGCTCGACGCGCTCGGCTACGTCGCCCGGAACCGGCAAGCGCTCGGATGGGGCGACGCGGAAGGAGCGCTTTCGGCGCAGCAGGAGCTCGTCCCCTCCCTCAAAGCCCAGTGCGAGAGGGCGGACGCCGACAAACGCTCCGCCGCCGATACGGCGAGCGCGGCCGAAGTCGACTGGGAGCGGGCGCGATCGGACTTTCGCAAAGTAGACGACCGAAGGAGCGCTCTCGAGGAGCGCCGGGCTCAGGCCCGCACCGAGCTCTCGGCGAGCGGCATCGAGGATCCCTCGGATGCCGAGCTCGAACGGGCCTCCGCAACCACCGCCCAGTTGAGCGGTCTCGTCGAGGAGCTCGATCGGAGCGAACGGAAGCTGGGAGAGGCGATAGCCCAGCTTCAGGAGCGGCTGAAGGGGAAGGAAGCGAACCTCCAGGAAGCCCAGGAGCAGCTCTTGTCGGTGGAGAAAGAGTGGAAGCCTGCCGACGAGCTCTGGGATCGCCTGCGCGCGAGAGCGGAATCGAGCGGCCTCCTGAGCCCCGCGCTAACGGCCCGGCTCCTCGAAAGGAACGAGGGGTCGAGCGTCCAGCTCCGGACGGAAGCGCGAACGAAAGCCGCCCTCCTCGAGGAGCGCCTGAAGGTCGCCCGCGGGGGAAAGGAGGTAGTCGAGCGCATCCGCGGGTGGCTTTCGGGAAAGGAGGCGCAGGAGCAAACCACGGGAGACGGTTTCCTTCAGGTCTGGGAGGTGGTCCGCGACTGGCTGCGGAGGCGGGTCCCCGCTCAAGTGGCGGAAGTGGACGATCCGCTCGAAGCGCTCGAGCGCCTGAGGGAGCGTCTCAAAGCCCTCGGCGAAAGGCTCGAGGATCAGGAGCGGAAGCTGCGCGGAGCTTCTGAAGACGTCGCCCGGGGCATCGACGTGCACATCCGCTCCGCGGGCCGCCAGGTGCGTCTTCTGAACAAGGAGCTCGAAGGGGTGCGCTTCGGTACCATCCGCGGCATGCAGATTCGCCTCTCCCGGGAGGAGCGCATGGAGAAGGTCCTCAACGCTCTGCGCGAGGGGTCCGCCCAGGAGCTGCTGTTCCAGCAGCCCACGATGCCCGTCGAGGAAGCTCTCGACGCGCTCTTCACCCGTTTCGGAGGGCGAGGGGCGACCGTGGGACAGCGGCTCCTCGACTACCGGGAGTACGTCGAGCTCGCGGTCGAGGTCCAGCGCCAGGGGAGTCTCGACTGGGAGCGGGTGAATCCATCGCGCCTTTCGACGGGGGAAGCGATCGGAGTCGGAACCGCCCTCATGATGGTGGTGCTGACGGCGTGGGAGAGGGCGGCGAACCTTTTCCGGGCACGTCGGTCTCTCGGAACTCTGCGGCTTCTCTTCCTCGACGAAGCCAACCGACTCTCGCAGGACAACCTGGAGGTGCTCTTCGAGCTCTGCACCGCCCTCGATCTGCAGCTTTTGATCGCGGCCCCCGAGGTGGCGCGGGCGCCCGGCTGCACGACGTATCGGCTGGTGAGACGGGAGACCGCGGACGGAGGGGAAGAGGTCGTCGTGAGCGGAAGAAGGGCGGTGGCACGGTCGTGAGCGCCCTCTGGGAACGCGACGAAGATCGGCTCGCGCTTCTCGAGCTCCTCGAAGCGGGGCGTCTTCGGAGGCGCACGGGGCAGGACGAGGCCTGGACGCTTCTGGATCAGCTACCCTGGACGCGGCGAACGGGGAGGCGGGACGAGCTCGAGCTCGTGCCCGAGCACCGCGGGACCCTCCTCGAGCTCCTGGATCGGGTGTGGCCGGAGTGGAGAGCGTGGAGTGAGGCGCTCGCCGAGAGAGAGCTCAGCCCGACGCCCGGCGATTGGCGGCGCCTACAGGACCTCCTTCGCGCTGGCGAGGTTCCCGATCTTCCGGAGCGGCTCAACCGCCGCACGGCGACGTCCGCGGTGGCGCCGCACTCGAAGTCGAGCTTGAGCCTGATCCGCCGGGCGGCCCTCGGGGACACCACGGTGACTCGCGACGGAATCGTTCGCCTCCGCCCGCCCGAAGGCCTTCGATTCGCACGCGGGGAGAAGGCGATCGAGGCGAGGGACGTCGCCTCGATCCTCGGAGAGGTCGCGGTGACCGAGAGGGCGCTCCTCGACGGAACGATTGTCGAGGG
>Ga0299906_10005433_pt1 | contig 10377 bp, 9 predicted proteins | sample RVTome_14_FD_200259 | JGI IMG/M metagenome (GOLD analysis project Ga0299906, IMG submission 200259) | Soil microbial communities from uranium-contaminated site in the Upper Colorado River Basin, Wyoming, United States - RVT145D125 (version 2) ...
CGTCTTCACCTTGCCGGTGATGGTCTTCTCCTCCCGCATGTTGAAGGCCGAGAAGGAGTGGTGCGCCCCCACCGACGCGGTGGCGGCGGCGAGGAGAAGGGCGACGAGGCTCGCCGAGACGGCTCTTCGAACGAGAACGGTGCTCATGGTTCCAGGTCCTCTACCGCGGTTCGGTCGGCACGCTGACGTCGATGCCGGCGTTGCCCTGCGAGTCCACGGAATTGCGGTTGTTCTCCTCGCAGATGTACTCGGTGATGGTCCAGTCCCGGTGGCGCTGGAAGTACGCCGTCGACGTGGAGGGCTCGGTGAGCCTCGCCGGGTCGGTGATCGTCGTCTCGATCATCATGGTGTCCGGGTCCGCGAGCGAGACGCGCTCGACGATCGTCCCCTGGTCGCTGAAGGGGACACCGGCCGTGATCGAGGTGAGCGGCGAGAAGCCGACCGTCTCGACCACGAGCGTGTCGCCCTCCCAGTGCCCGATCGAGTTGCCGTGGAACTCCGGGTTCGGCTCCTCGGGCAGCGGTCGGCCGTCGGTGTAGATGTGCCGCACCTGCGTGTAGGCCTCGATGACGATCGTCACCTTGCCGGGCGTCAGCAGGAACTCCATCGGATAGGGCTGGCCCATGATGCCGGGCATGCCGGGAGGCAGGCAGTTGGCCGTCTCGCCGTCCTCCCTGGACACGGCGCGGAAGGCCTGCTGCAGGGCCTGGGCCTCGGCGGTGAGCGACGGCCCGCCCCGTCCACGGCCTCCGCCACGGGCGCCGCGCGCTGCTCCCCGCGTTCCTCCGCCGGGGGCGTCTCCTCGCGCGGCTCCACCGGGCGCGCCTCCGCCGCGAGCGCCGGCGCCTCCGCCCCGGGGAGGGCCGCCGCCGCGTTCCCACACGCCGCCGAAGTCCGGGAGCTTCGCCATCGCCGCCCAGTCCTCGGCGGTCGGCGACTTGGTCTCGAACTCCTGGGCGCCCCCGGGCACGGCCAGCAGAGTGGCGCCGAGCACGGTGGCAGACGCCACGGAAAGCCAGGTTCTCAACGTCCTCATGTCAGAGAAGCTTACACGAAGCAGGTCCCCTTCCGCGGTCCGGCCGGCCGGAAGTACGCTGTTCAGGATGTCCTCAGGGAAGACGGCCGGCGCCGTGCCCGGGCTGGCGGAGCAGGTGCGCGAGGCCGTCGAGCTGCTCGAGGCGATTGCGGCCGATCGCACGGTGCTGGCCGGTCTGCCAGAGGCCGACCGGACGCGTCTGCTGCGCGCCGTGGCCGGTGTGTACAGCCCCGATCGCCACGAGCGCCGGCGCCTGTCGAAGGCGGCGCGTCGTGAGCGGAAGGCGGCGCACGTTCGGGCCGAGCAGGCGTCTCTCGACGACACCGGCATCCGCCGCCTGCGGCGGAAGCCGCGCTTCCACACCCCGAACGTCTTTCCCGCCGTGTCTGTGCAGGCCGGGTTCGCCCCGCGCGACGTGCACCGGGACGAGCCCGCGCGCGAGGCGCCCGGTGGCGAGTCCCGGCACTGCTACGTGTGCAAGACGCACTTCTCGGAGATCCACCACTTCTACGACCAGCTCTGTCCCTCCTGCGCCGCGTTGAACTTCGCGAAGCGCACGGAGCTGGCCGGCCTCGCGGGGCGCGTAGCGCTCCTGACGGGCGGGCGCGTGAAGATCGGCTACCAGGCCGGCCTCAAGCTGCTGCGCTCCGGCGCGCGGCTGATCGTGACGACGCGCTTTCCCCGGGACGCGGCGCAGCGGTATGCGCACGAGCCCGACTTCGGCGACTGGGCGGACCGGATCGAGATCTTCGGTCTGGATCTGCGTCACACGCCGAGCGTGGAGGCCTTCTGCCGGGAGCTGCTCACGACGCGGGACCGGCTGGACTTCATCATCAACAACGCCTGCCAGACCGTACGACGGCCCCCCGACTTCTACGCCCACATGCTGGAGGGGGAACGCGCCGCGCTCGGCACGATGCCGGAGCACGCCCGCGCGCTGGTCGGCGCCTACGAGGGGCTGCGGGGATACCGCCTGCTGCCGGAGTCGCCCGGGGCGCTCGAGGAGCGTCTGGCGGGGGTGACGGGCCTGACCCACGCCGCCGAGCTGTCGCAGGTGGCCCTGCTGCCGGAGGAGCGAGCGGCGCAGAAGGCCCTGTTCCCCGAGGGGCGGCTCGACCAGGATCTCCAGCAGGTGGACCTGCGGGACCGGAATTCCTGGCGCCTGCTGCTGGCCGAGGTGCCCACGGTCGAGCTGCTCGAGGTGCACCTGGTGAACGCCGTGGCGCCCTTCGTGCTCAACGCCCGGCTGAAGCCGCTGATGCTGCGGACGCCGGAGCGCGACAGGCACATCGTCAACGTGTCGGCGGTGGAGGGGCAGTTCTACCGCACGTTCAAGACGACCAGGCACCCGCACACCAACATGGCGAAGGCGGCGCTCAACATGATGACGCGCACGGCCGCCACGGACTACCATCACGATGGGATCCACATGAACAGCGTGGATACGGGCTGGATCACCGACGAGGACCCGGTCGAGATCGCGGCGCGGAAGCAGGAGGAGCATCGCTTCCATCCGCCGCTCGACGCCGTGGACGGCGCGGCCCGGATCGTGGACCCCATCATCAGCGGTTTCAACACGGGCACGCACGTGTGGGGGCTGTTTCTGAAGGATTACAGGCGGACGGACTGGTAAGACAGCATGCAGACCATCAACTTCACCCGCGGCGTGCCCGCGAACGAGTCGTTCCCCATCGCCGAGATGGCCGCGGCCGCGGCGGCCGCCTTCGCCGCGCACGGCGCCCCGATGCTGCAGTACGGCCCCTCGCGCGGCTTCGAGCCGCTGCGCCAATGGCTGGCCGACTGGCAGGGCGTCCCGGCCGACCGCGTCATCACCGGCAACGGCTCGCTGCAGATCGTGGAGTTCCTGTGCCTGGCGCTGCTCGAGCGGGGCGACCTCGTCTTCACCGAGTCGCCGAGCTACGACCGCGCGATCGGGCTGCTGCGCCGCCACGGCGCGCGGGTCCGCGGCATTCCGGCCGAGGCCGACGGCGTGAACGTCGAGGCGCTGGAGCGCGCGCTCGAGGAGGGCGTGCCGAAGTTCTTCTACGTGATCCCCGACTTCCAGAACCCCGCGGGATCGACCTGCTCGGGCAGCAAGCGGCGGCGGATCGTGGAGCTGGCCGAGCGGTACGGCTTCCTGATCGTCGAGGACGCGCCCTACCGGCTGTTGCGGTACCGTGGCCAGCAGGAGCCGACGCTCTACGAGCTGGCGCCGGACCGCACGCTCCACATGAGCTCGTTCACCAAGCTCATCGCGCCGGGCATCCGCACCGGGCTGATGATCGGCGCGCCGGCCGTCATCGCGAAGATCGCGAAGGTCGCCGAGGACACCTACATCTCGCCGGGCTACGTGGCGCAGGCGATCACCTACGAGTGGTGCCGCCGCGGGCTGCTGCCGCCGCAGATCGAGCGGCTCAAGGCGCTCTACGCGCCGCGGCTCGACGCGTGTCTCGCCGGCATCGACAGGTACATGCCGGAGGCCACGCCGACGCGCCCCGACGGCGGCTTTTTCATCTCCCTGACGCTGCCCGAGGGCGTGAGCACGACGGACGTGCGGACGCAGGCGTCCACGCGGGGCTTGAATCTGGCCGACGGCCTCGCATTCTTCCCGAACGGCGGCGGTGAGCGGTTCGTGCGCCTGCCGTTCTGTGCGCTCACGCCGGCCGAGATCGACGAGGGCGTGCGGCGGCTGGGCGAATCGGTGACCGCGGCGCGGGAGCTCCAGCGGGTCTGACCACGCGGAGGCGTGCCGCTGCGCCACGCTTCGTCCTGCGCAGACCAGTCGCGGCGCGACAGGCCGCCATCGCGGTGCGGCACACACGCTGCACATGCGCATCGATAACGGGACCGTGTGCAGTCGGGAACAGCCCGAAGCCTCGTGACGGACTAGACTGACCCTTGCCGCGTGGGGCAAAGAGGTGGACGTATGCGTCATCGTGTCGGGTCGATCGTCGACGACGTGACGTCGATGCTCGGTGGCGTCATCAAGCCGTCGTAGACACAGGAGGTTGTGGATGTCAGTAGCCAAAGTCACCGAGATCAGCGCCACGTCGGCGAAGAGCTTCGAGGACGCGATCCAGCAGGGTCTCACGAGGTCGGCCAAGACTCTGCGGAATGTCCGTGGCGCGTGGATCAAGGAGCAGCACGTCCGCTTCGCCGAGGGCCGCGTCACGGAATACCAGGTGAATATGATGGTGACATTCGTGCTCGACGACTGATCTCTCCGCGCCGGAGCGGGACGGGAACCTGGTGTTCAAGGGAGGCCGCCGTCTTCATGGGCGTGGTGGCCAGCGCCCACCTGGACTCGAGCCACCTGCAGGTCTGCGCGAGCGTCACGCCGCCGGGGGATCGATTCCGCGTCGCGGTGACGCGCTCAACAGCGCGAGACCCGCGGCGGCGGAGACGACCGACGCGGCGAGGATACCCACCTTGGCTTCGTCGATCAGGCTGGGGTCGAAGGCGAGGCTGGCAATGAAGAGGGCCATGGTGAAGCCGATGCCCGCGAGGAGGCCGCCACCGGTCAGCGACCGCCAATCGAGATCCGGCGGTCGTGTGGCCACGCCCGTGCGCACGGCCAGCCAGCTGAACGACACGACGCCGATCGGCTTGCCCAGGACGAACCCGACGAAGACGGCCACCGTGACCGGGCTCCCGAGCTCGGTCCACGATATCGGTATCCCGGCGTTCGCGAGCGCAAACAGCGGCATGATGGCGAACCCGACCCAGGGGTGGAGCAGCAGTTCCAGCCGTTCGACCGGCGACAACGCTTCGCGGGCGGCGATCTCCGCCACCTGCAGGGTCCCCCGGTCGCGTGTGTCCCCGCTCCCGTCGGTGCCCGATGGATGCGCCACGACCTGATCGAGGAGGGCATACAGGCGATCGTCGCTGACCCATCTGCGGGCGGGTGTCAGCAGCCCGAGGATCACGCCGGTGACCGTCGCATGGATCCCCGACGCAGCGAAGGCTGACCAGATCGCTCCGCCGGCCAGGAAGTAGAGCGGCACGCTTCGGACGCCGATCAGCGCCATCCCGCGCACGATGACGCAACCGCACGTCCCCACGGCGAGCGCCCACCACGCCAGGTCGCTGCTGTAGCCGATCGCCACGACGAGAATGGCGCCGATGTCGTCGATGATCGCCAGCGACAGCATGAACACCCGGAGGCTTGGAGGAATGCGGGATCCCGCGAGCGCCAGGCAGCCGATGACGAACGCCGTGTCGGTCGCCATGACCGTGCCCCAGCCGGTGACACCCGGCTGCCCCGACTGGAGCGCCAGGTACAGGCCGGCTGGCAGGAGCATGCCTCCCAGGGCCGCCGCGACAGACAAGGCAGCCGTACGAGGATGACCGAGCTCGCCGAGAACGAGCTCCCGCTTGAGCTCGAGCGCCACGAGAAAGAAGAACAGGGTCATCAACCCGTCGTTGATCCACCCCTTCAGAGATCGGGCCGTGTCGAACGGGCCGACGCGAAAACCGACTTGCGTCTCCCACGTGCTCAGAAACGGATCGGCCCAGCGGGAGTTCGACAGGATCAGCGCCGCGAGCGTGCACACCAGGAGCACGGCGCCGCCGGCGGTCTCGATGCGCAGGAACCGGGAGAGCGGCGCCGTCACCCGATCGACCAGGGTCTTCGGCAGTCGAGCGGGCGCTTCACCGGCTGGTCGGTCGTCGTGCATGTGCGGCAGCGGGTCGAAGCGCTCCTCCGGCATGGGTATCCGACCCGTCAGGGCCGCTGCGTGCGAGGTCCCGGTGTCGGCCGGAGTCCGCCGAAGCGCCGTACCGCGATCCAGCCGAGCCCCGGTGACACGGCGTCGGCCGATCGCTCGGGTTGGCGCCACGATGCCACGGAACAGGTGAACCACGAGGCGCAATGGCGCATGACAGGGTCCTACGCGGCCGGCGTGGCGAGCAGGGGCGGCATCGGCGCGCCGAGGGACGCAGAGATGGCCCTGAGCAGCTCAGCCTCGGTGGCCGTCACCTGACGGTCGGCGGTAACGGTCGCGACCGCTGCCTGCAGCACGCCCCGCTTGACCTGGGGCGCCGCCTGGTCGAGCGTGGCGAGCGCGTCGTCGAGGGCGTCGAGGCGACCCGCTTCCACGGCGTGCAGCGTCGCCTGCGGCAGGCCGGCCGCCCGCCGACCCTGCTCGAACGCCGCGGAGGCGTCCCGGGCGCTCCGGGCGCCAGCGTACGCCAGTATCGACAGCAGCAACTCGAAGGGCGCCTGCACCGCCTCGATCGTATGATGCGCCACCCCGGAGGGATGGGCCTTCGTGCGGCCGGCGGCCAGATCGTGAAGCAGGATCCGGTGCAGCGACCACTCGAAGAGGTCCATCCGGTCGTCGGCCCGCACGAGGATCTCGACGTTCTGCCGGAACGTGTCGTACTGCGCCGGCGTCAGCTCGCGGAGCGCCGGCAGGGAGATGTCGACGAGCGGCAGTCGCGCCCGCACGTCCAGCTGCGCCACCAGCGGCAGGAGCTTCCGGGTCTCCGCGAACACGCCGGGATCGGCAGCCTTCTCCAGGTGGGCGAGCTGCGCCTGCCGCGGGCCGGCGTCCTGGTTGAACAGCAGCGCGTAGATCAGGGCGCGCGCGCCGTAGGGCTCGTGCGCGGCAGCGACCAGCGCCGCCGGGAGGCTTCGGAGCAGCCGCGCGGCGTAGCCGATGTGCGCCTCGCTCGGCCGGCCGATGTGATCCACGGCGCCGGCCATGACGGCCGCAGGGATGCCGGTCCGTGGCCGATCGCCGCCCGGGCCGCCCGCGGCCAGCGCCGACACGCCCGCCACGGCTGAGGGTGCAGCGCCCTCGCCCAGCTCGGCCAACGCACCATCCCACGTTGGCTCGATCCGGCGGATGCGCTCGGGCAGCGGCGGGTGCGTCGAGAACAGGCCCGTCAAGCCCTGCGTGGCGCGGCCGAAGAACATGTGGCTGGCCTGCGGCGCGTTGGGGCTCTCGACGCGCGAGCCGGCCGCCAGACCGCCGATCTTCTTGAGGGCGCCCGCGAGCCCCGAGGGCTGCCGCGTGAACTGCACGGCGGACGCGTCGGCCAGGAACTCCCGCTGCCGGCTGACGGCAGCCTTGATCAGGTTGCCGAAGAAGGTGCCAAAGAAGCCGGCCACCATCAGCCCCGCGCCGAGGGCCAGGATGGGCAGCTGCGCGCCGCCGCCATCCCGCGAGCGCCTGCTGCGATAGCCGGAGAACGCCGTCATCCGCAGGATGACGTAGCCCAGGATGCCGATGACGAGGATCCCGTGGAGCATCCCCATCAACCTGATGTTCAGGCGCATGTCGCCGTTGAGGATGTGGCTGAACTCGTGGGCCATCACGCCCTGCAGCTCGTCCCGTGACAGGCGCTCGACGGCCCCCCGTGTGATGCCGATCACGGCGTCGGCCGGCGCGAACCCGGCGGCGAAGGCGTTGATTCCCTGTTCCCGGTCCAGCAGGAAGACGGGCGGCGTCGGTGTTCCGGACGCGATGGCCATCTCCTCCACGACGTTGAGGATCTTCTGCTCGGTGGGATCGGCCGCGTCCGGATGGAGCCGCCGGCCGCCCAGCTCCTCGGCCACCACGTGCCCGCCCCCGCGGAGCTGCGCGATCTTGAACAGGCTCCCGCCGCCGACCACGAGCAGCGTGCCGAACACCGACAGGCTCGCGATGCCGGGATCGAGGGCCAGCGCCCAGTCGATCGCGCCCGTACGCGGATCCCGGCCCAGGTAGCCCATGGTGGCCGCGAGCAGCAGGTCTATCGAGACGACCAGGGCCACGACGGCCAGGGCGAAGAGGATCACCAGGCGGGTCGTGTTTCGCCGGGCCAGGTCCTGGTGCGTGAAGAAGTCGGTGGCCACCGTTCGGATCAGAAGGAGACCTTCGGCGCCTGCTGAATGGGCTCGCCCTCGAATTCCAGCAGTGTCGCGTCCTGCGCGTGGCCGAACATGGCCGCGAAGACGGCGGGCGGGAACGTCTGCCTGTAGGTGTTGTAGGCCGTGGCGCTGTCGTTGAAGGCCTGCCGCGCGAACGCCACGCGGTTCTCGGTGGAGCGCAACTCCTCGCTCAGCTGCATCATGTTCTGGTTGGCCTTCAGGTCCGGATAGGCCTCGGCCAGCGCGAACAGGCGCCCGATCGTGCCGGTCAGGACCCCTTCTGCCGCCGCGAGGCCCTTGATGGCATCGGCGTTGCCGGGATCCTGTGCCGCCTTCTGGAGCCCTCCGGCCGCCTGGTTGCGCGCCTGAATCACCGCCTCGAGCGTCTCGCGCTCGTGCTTCATGTAGCCCTTGGCCGTCTCGACCAGGTTGGGAATGAGGTCGTACCGCCGCTTGAGCTGGACCTCGATCTGGGCGAACGCGTTCTTGTAGCGGTTGCGGTACGTCACCAGGTTGTTGAAGATGCCCACGACCCACGCGCCGAGCACGATGGCGACGAGGACGAGCACGAGCAGCACGAGCAGCGTGGCGGACATGGAGGACCTCCCCTGGACGCGCAAACAGGCGCGCCGTCCCATCGTGTCACAGGCGGCGCCGCCGGATCAGCCCCTTCCCCGGCCGGGCCCGGGGCGACGTGGCGTTCACGCCGTACAGCGGGCTCGCCATCAGGCCGAGGCCGGCGAGCCCGCTGTACGGCACGTGCGCGGCGACATCGGAGATGCCGAGCCCCAGGTTCGTCTTCGTGCCCTTGTTGAGTCGGCGCTGCGCTCCGCGCCGTCAACCAGGCGCAGCCAGCACATGGCCAGCACCGCCTGAGACGCCTGGGCCCTCGCCCTCGGGCTCAGTCGTGTCGGGCTTCGACCGGGATCAGCTCGGCTCGCACGATGAAGCGCTCGGGAGCAGGGCCGATGTAGTGGAACGGATAGCAACTGATCAGCGTGAGCATCGAGACGGGCGTGGCGTCGAGGACCCACAGATCGTCCGGCTGCACGATGACGGTCTCCCGGACGCGGTAGGTGAAGTCGCCGTGCGGCGTCGCCAGTCGCAGGACATCTCCCGACCGGACATCCTTCAGCGGCCGAAAGATCGTGTCCCGGTGGGCGGCCAATGCGCTGTTTCCCGTCTGCCAGGGGAGCGGGGTATCCGGCAGGTGGCCGATGGCCCGATCCAGCACGTGACTCTCATCGCCCTCGACGACGACCCCGGCGACGCCGAGCCGTGGGATGTACAGCGTCCCGACGGGATCTCCGACCGACAGCGATGCCGGCCCGGCGCTCGTCTTCTTCTCCGTCACCGGGGCGTGGATGCGCCGCAGATTCGCCTCGTCCTGTCGCCGGGACCAGGTCGCCAGCGCGATATCGAGGGCCGCCCAGATGAGTACCACGGCGCCAACAGCCATGAGCACCCGTGCAAGCCAGCGCTGGAGCGTGCGAGTCACGGCGCCCAGTATCCAGCACGCGTTCGAACGTCGAGCGCCCGGCCGGAGGGCCCACGTGCCTCCACTCGAACACTTCGAAAGGAGCCGTCCCGCACGCTGGCGGCCGGGATGTAGCCCACGGTATAGACGTTCCGGATGTCCCGGGCGATCCGATCGAAGGCGGCGGCGATGTCGCGGGGACGACGGGGACGAAACGAGTCGCCACCACTCGCCCGCGCCAGCTCCCTGAGCAGCGCGGGATTCGCGTCGGACTGCCTCTCTTCGACCAGCCCAATCGTGTAGATGACCGCGTTGGACCGCTGCGCCGCGTGGACGGCCTCTTCCCGCGTGAATCGGCTCGCGTTGTCGCCTCCATCGCTCAGCACGACGAGTACCTTGCGCTCGCTGACACCGCGTGCGAGGTAGTCGAGGCCGTTCGCGATCGCGTCGTAGAGCGCCGTTCGTCCACGGGCGGCGACACTGCGTTCGAGCGCAGCGCCAAGCACCGCGCCGTCGCTGGTGAACGGCGCATTCGGTGGGAGCACGGAGCGGACGTGCTCGTTGAACGCCAGCGCGAAGACCTCGTCTCGAGGGTCGCTGACCTCGACGAACGCCGTGGCGGCCGCGATGGCCAGGCGACGGTGCGGGTACATGCTCGCGCTGCCGTCGATGAGCAGCCCGACGGTCACCGGCGTGTCGGCGTCGGTGACAAGGCTGATGGTCTGTGCGCGCCCGTCCTCGAAGACGCTGAATGCCTCCGGCGGGAGCCCGCCGACATACGCACCCCTCCGGTCGGTCACCGACACGTGCAGGACCACGAGCTCCGTGTCCGCCGAAAAGACGGCCGCGCCCTGACCCTGAGCGAGGCCATGACCGGACAGGAGCAGCGTCGCCGCCGCTGCGAGGAACACGACGTGTCGACAGGGCATGTGGAGCACAGAACCTGAGGAGTGTGGCAGGCGCCCACACCCCTCCGGACACGTACAGGGCGCGCGTGCCTGCCTACGA